>Ga0208849_1000007_pt1:0-320000 | contig 321213 bp, 311 predicted proteins | sample NGESurdeep072012_10_FD_184470 | JGI IMG/M metagenome (GOLD analysis project Ga0208849, IMG submission 184470) | Arctic peat soil microbial communities from Barrow, Alaska - NGEE Surface sample 53-3 deep-072012 (SPAdes) | ecosystem: Environmental > Terrestrial > Soil > Wetlands > Peat ... | reverse complement strand
ACTTATGCGCTACTGCACTGCTCAGTTTTCAAGGAACGAACGCCGACACCAGGCCCGACTCGGACCGGATCACTGACCGCACCGAAACAGAGTGGCGTCAGAGTCACGGCAGCAATCATAGCACCGTGCGAGAAGTAGAGTCAAGACGAATGCCCCCGAGATACCGGGAATAATCCGGGGCGGCCCATCCGCTCCGACTTAAGCCGGCATTCCGGCCGGCCCGATAAGGCTTTCGTCCCCTCGGTTGCTTGCGAGCATCCCCAGCTCGAACCTCAGACAGAGGCAGGAAACGCCGAGCAGCACGAGTCCCAGTCCGGTGAAGACGGCGGATACAGCGCGTGCAGACCGCCCAGCCGAGGCCGAGGGTCTGGGCCTGCGCGGCGGCTGTCGAGGCGTCCAGCCCCGAGAGCCCGCTTCCCGAAAGAATCGCGCCGCGATCTCCTTGCCTGGACCGCCGAGCAGCCGCGAGGCCGGGCGTTCAGAACTGCTGGAGGTAGGCGTTGACTCGATCCGTCAGGTCCTGCCGCAAGTACTTGTCGACGGCCTGTTGGATGACGCGTCCGCCGTAGGCGGTTCCCGCGAAGAAGTGGACGAACGTCGTCACGATATCGCCGGTGACGTTGCGCGGCTTGACGGTAATGCTCGGCACGCTCGCGACCAAGCCTTCGACGCGCACGTGTTCTCCAGCGCGGACGATCGCCCCGACGAGCGAGACGTCGAAATGGATCTCGAACGCGGGATCGCCGTAGGACCCCATCACAGTGGGCGTCGTCGACTTGAGGTAGAGGTAGTTTCCGGGCAGCCGGTAGTTGAAGCTGGTGCCGGCGGATTGGAAGTTCGGCGTGCCGAGCTGAAGGTTCAGATCGTACAGCGTGAAGCCCTTCGCGACCAGATCGCCTCGGCCGAGCTGCGACTTGAGATAGTCCTGAATCGGCACGCGATCGGCCTGGATGATGCTGGCGAGCGCATCGGAGACAGCGGCGCCCGGATCGACGGCCGCGGTTTTGTAAGGAATATTGAAGGTGAAGCCCTGCGCGTTGTGCCCGGCTCCGGCCGGACACCGGCCCTTCGCAGCCGCACCGTTCCAAAAGAGCGCGAAACACTTGTCGCAATACCGCCACTCGGTTTGCGTGCTGCTGGTCGCGGGCGCCTGATGGTTCAAGCCGAACGTGAAGCCCTGCGCGACGTGCGCGCCGCCGGCGGCGCATCGTCCTTTGGTGGGAAAGCCGCTGTAAAACAACGAGCTGCACTTCGAGCAATACCGCCAACCGAATTGCACGGCGCCGGTGTCGGCCGCCGCGTCATCGTAGTGCAGCGCGAACAAGAAACCTTGGGCGAGGTGAGCGCCGCCGGCTGCGCACACGCCCTTCTTGTCGCCGCCGTTCCAGAACATCGCCTCGCACTTGCTGCAGAAGCGCCACTCGCCCTGATCGCCGACTGCAGCCGACGCCGCACGCGGCCATCCGATGCATGCGAGTGCGGCGAGCATTCCGGATTGGGCCAGGATGCGGCGCCGAGACGGCCGGTTCGGGGAATGCGGCACGAAACGATGGTTCATGAATGGACCTCGCAGGCAGGGAGTTGGCGTCCACTACGGCGCGGACGAAGCTTCCCCTTGCTTGGACCCTCCGCCACGCGCTTCCGCCCCCGGCGAACATCTCCCAGTTGAGAATCGGACTTGCCGCGTGCTCCGGTTCGGCTTCCAGGATAGGCGGCTCCGGAACGGCAGCGGCCGCCGCCGGAACGGGCTCAACCGGCGCGGGCGCCGCTCGCTTCACGGAGAACCAGGTCGGCAATGCCCGCAGCCGCTAACCGTTCGCTCGTCCCGAGGCCGGAGTTGGTCGCGAAGCTACTGTCCGCGGTTGAGAGCCATCCCTTCACGGCAATCGTCGCTCCGGCGGGGTATGGTAAGACCTCGCTGGCTTCGCTTGCGTTCGAGGGCGACGCACAATCCGCTTGGTACACGGCTCAACTCTGGCACGCCGGCGAGTTCGCTAAGCCGCTCGTACGCGAAGTGCGGCGCGCGAGGCCTGATTTTGGCCGGCTGACGCAGGCGCTCGCGAGCCGCCGGCCCGAGGGCGACGGCGCCCTTCTTACGGCCTGGGCGCAACGCCTCGGCGCTTCGTTCGCCGGCGAACTCGCACACGTCGACCAGCGCATCATCGTCGTCATCGAGGACATTCACTTACTAGAAGCCGACGACGCGTTCGGCGCCTTCATCGAAGGCGCGATGCGCTCGCTGCCGCCCGAAGCGCGCCTTCTTCTCATAGGTCGCCGGCTGCCGGTGCTGCCGCTGGCGGAATGGCTCGCGCAAGACCGCGCGCGGGTTTTCACGGTCGACGATCTGCGCTTCAACGAGGCCGAGATCCGCGCGCTCGCCGAGCGTTCCGGCACGCCCCTTGACGCCGAGCAAGCCGGCCGCATGCGAACGAGCTTCGAGGGTTGGGCGGCCGGGCTCGCGCTGGCGCTTGCCACCGGCGATCGCGCGATTCCGACAAGCGACGGCACGCTGCCGGCGACGCACGCCTACCTGCTCGAAGCGAACATCGCGTCGCTCGACGCCGACCTGGTCGCGTTCCTGGAAGCCACGGCGGTCTTTGAAACGCTCTCGACGCGCGTCTTGGAACGCGACGTTGCGTTCGCCGGTGCTCCGCAATATTTGCAGCGCCTCGAGTCGCGCGGCGTGATGCTCTCGGTCGTGCGGCCGGGCGAACTGTATCGCATCCATCCGCTGCTGCGTGAAGCGCTGCTGGATCGCGTACGGCTTCGCGCGGGAACCGCGGCCGTGGCCGCGTCGCACGTGCGCGCCGCCGCACTCTTAGAAGAAGCGGGGAACGTCACCGCCGCGTTCTTTCACCTCGAAGCCGCCGGCGATGTGGACGCGCTGCTGCGCTTCCTGCGTCTCCACGCCTATGACTCGTTCATTGCCGGAAACGGTGAACGCGTCACGCGTTTAGCGCGCGGACTGCGCGCTCGCGGCGTCGAATCGCCGGCTCTCTTCGAGCGCCTCGAAGGCATGCTCGCGCGGCAGCGCGGCGAGCCCGGCGCCGAGGCGCATTTTCACGAAGCGCTGCGCGCCGCGGAACGCTCGGGCGACCGCAGCTCCGAACTCGCCGCGCGCTTTCTCCTGACCGAGGATCGCCTCGCGCGTCGCGAGGCGACCGATGCCGCCGAACTCGCAACGGTACTCGCCCTCGCTAAGCTTCACGGACCGCTCCTCGAATCCGACGCGACACTCTTCGACGGCTGGCGTTGCGCGATCGAGCGAGATTTTACCGGCGCGCGTACGCGGGCGCAGAGCGCGTCGGCGTTAGCCGGCGAGGATCTCGTGCGTCGCGTTCGAGCCGTCGCGCTCGAAGCGTACGCCGCATTGTCCCTCGGCGATATTGCCGCCGCCGACGCCGTGCTCGGCGCCGCGCTGCACGAACTCGAAGGCAGCGATCACGTCGTGCTGCTGGCCAATACGCTCGTTTGGTACGCGCGCTTCGCGCTACTCTGGGGCGACGTCGCGGCGGCGCGCGACTATGCCGAACAAGGCGAAGCGCTGGCTCGCCGTTTGCAGTTACCGGCCGAACTCGCGGGCGTCTATCTGGCGCTGGCCGAGATTGCCGCCTGTGCCGGCGATCGCCGGCGCTGTGCGAGTGCAGGTGAGGCCGCACGCTCCTTCGGCGCTTCGGCCTGGTACGCGATCGATCGCGCGCGCGTTCCGGCACTGACGACCCTCTATCTCGCGCGAGCTACGTTCGCCGAGCGAGGACCGTCGGCAGCATTGGAATTGCTCGATTCGGAGTTGAGCTCCCACGACGTACCGCTCGTCTGTCGTGCCGCGCTCGAAGCCGAAGGCGCCGCATACGCGCGGCTGGCCGCCGCCGGCGACGCGAACGCTCGCGCCGAGCGCGCCGCCGAACTGATCGACGCGGCGCCGATCGATGACGCGCTCGATGCCGTAACCCTCGCGTCGTCACGCTCGATTCTGGCCGCGGCGACCGGCGCACCATCCTCTGCGCTCACCGCCGACGCGGGTCAAGGCTTCGCGGGGCTGCTCGTCTATCGGGCGAACTCGCCCGGGCTCGCCGATGCGAATGTTCTTCTGCGCGCGTTCGAACCGCGCCGTGAGGCCGCGCGCACCGTGGGTACCCCGCACGGTTCGCAGTTGACCAAACGTGAACTGGAGATTCTAGAACTGATGACGCACGGCTTGACCAACAAGGAGATCGCGCAACGCTTCACGCTGAGCCCGCGCACGGTCGATACGCACGTCGAACGCGTCCTCGCAAAACTCAACGTCGGTTCGCGGACGCGTGCCGTGGCCGCTGCGCTTCGCTCGGGCCTCGTCGCCTCGCCCTGATGAGTCCAGACCAAGGCAATTCTTACGGGAAAAAAGACTTTGGCATCGCGACGCTTTATTGATACGCGATGAACCAACGCGACCTCAAGGTGACCGTACTCCTCTTCGTTCCGGGCGACCGGCCCGAGCGCTTTGCGAAGGCGGTCGCGAGCGGCGCCGACGCCGCGATCGTCGATTTGGAAGACGCGGTCGCCCCCAGCGCCAAGCCGGTTGCGCGCAATGCCGCGCGGCTTTCATTCGCGGCGGGGCTCGATGCGTACGTGCGCATCAATCCGTCGGAGACTCCCGAAGGCCGCGCCGATATCAGTACGCTCGCCGGGCTGCGGCTACGCGGTATCCTTCTCCCTAAGGTCGATACGCAACATAGCGTGCGCGCCGTTGGGCTGACCGCCCCCGTCATCGCGCTGATCGAAACGACCAGCGGTCTCTTCAACGTCCATGATATCGCCGCCGACCAAAGCGTCGTCGCGCTCGCGTTTGGTGCCTTCGATCTCTGCGCGGAGCTCGGCGCGCAACCTACACCCGAAGTTCTTCAGCCGTATCGCAGCACGGTCGTCATGGCGGCGCGCATGGCCGGGAAGGCTGTGATCGACGCACCCTTTCTGGACATCGAGGACGAGGCCGGCTTGCGCGCCGACGCACGCCGCGCGGTCGAATCCGGTTTCGATGGAAAGCTCGCGATTCACCCCAAGCAAGTCGCCGTCATTCGCGACGTCTTTACGCCGGGCGAAGCCGAACTTGCGCACGCGCGCGCGATCCTCGCCGCCCTCGATCGCGGTGGTGTCGCAGTGGTCAACGGCAAGATGGTCGATCCGCCAATCGTTGCCTCCGCGCAGCGTACCGTCGCTCGCGCGGCGTCGAACGCAGCCGGCTCATGAGCGCGAAGCCGGGCTGGCAGGGGCGCTACTACGAGGACTTCGGGGTGGGAGACGTCTACGATCACCGGCTCGGCCGCACGGTCAGCGATGCGGACAACACTTGGTTCACACTGTTGACGATGAACACAAATCCGATCCACGTCGATCACCACTTCTCGAAGGATACGCCGTTCGGAAAACCGCTGATGAACAGCACGTTCACGCTGGCGCTGGTGACCGGCCTCAGCGTTAGCGATATCTCCGAGAATGCGATCGCGAATCTCGGCTGGAGCGAGATCGCGCTGCCGCACCCGGTCTATGCCGGCGATACGATCTACGCGCGCACCGAAGTGCTCGGGAAACGCGAATCGTCGTCGCGCCCGAGCGCCGGCATCATCGAGGTGCGAACCGAAGGGTTCAATCAGAACGGCGAGATCGTGATCGAATACAAGCGCACGTTCATGGTCTACAAGCGCGGACAACGACCCGAGGCGAACCGTCCCGTTCCCAAGCGCACGCCTCGAAGCTAAGCTTTGCCGAGTAGCCGCTGCTTCAGTGCGTCGAACTCGGATTGACCGAGCGCGCCGCTCGCGCGCATGCGTTCGAGATCGTCGAGCAGTCGGATCGTCTCGGCCGGATCGTGCGCGGCAACGCCCTCCTTGGCCACGTCGTCGTCAGCCTCCGGCGTCGTCGACGTCATCGTGATCGTACGGCTCCCGTCCGGATTAGCGACCGCGCTCTCGCCGTCCGCGAGCCCGGTCTGCCGCAGCGTGGATTCAATGGCCGCCTGAACCTGCGCGTCCTGTCCCCCCGACCGCCCGGCAAGCGCAGATCGAATGAGCGCCGCGGGATCGCCTCCCGCAGCCGTCTGATCGCCGGCGAGCACCACATGTTCGCGGCGTTGCGGGTCGATCCGCACACCAAGCGCTGCGCCCGTCATCGGAGGCGAGTACGTCATGATTTTGAGCGTCGTCTCGTAGGAAGCGCCGGCGCCGTCGATTCGCAGTTGAAGCTTCCACTGCGGAACGTTGTTGACGATCAAGCCCGTCGTCTGCGCGTCGAGTACGGTCGCGGTCGCAGCGTTGCCTTCGCGTCGGATGCGGTCGTCGTTCTTGCGACCCTGGAGTGCGCGAAGCGCGAAGAGCACCACGCCGGCGCCGAGGGCAAGCCAAATTCCGCCGACGATCGCACCTACCGGCTGCGGCCCGGATACCAAGAGAATGAGGCCGGCAACAGCAAAGGCCAGCCCCATCATGATGAGCATGATGTTGACCCATGCGGGCGTTGTAGCGTAGCGCATGCCTTCCCCCAGAATCCGTTTGGAGCGGCTTTCCGGGAAGAGATCGGGGCCTCCTAGAGTGTCGGTGGGAACCCGAGCGTTCCGTCGACGACCTCCACGAAGTTTCGCTCTTCGCGTAGGATCAGTCGCTTACTCTGCGCGGCTGCGAAATTCTCTTGCGCTTCGGGATCCGATTTCGAGCGAGTCTTGTAGGTCTCGTACGAGGCGAGACTATCGAACGCAATCAAGCCCCAGGCGATGTCATTCGTGCCTTCGTGCGGAAGAAAATACCCCACGAGATGGCCACCACAGCGGGGGATGATGCGGCCCCACTTCTCGGTGTATTTCTTGAACGCGTCTCGTTGGAATGGATCGATCTGGTATCGGATGATGCAGGTGACGGTCATTGGCATGCTGCTCCTCGTTGAGAGTTCGTTGCAAGGCGATTTTGCGGTTATCCACAGTATGCCGGTTGCCCGGCACGAACGATTCGTCTACAATCGAAGTATGAATGTCGAGGAGTATGCCGACGCCGCCGTATCGCGGCTCGCGGCGGCGATCGGCGAACCGGCCCGCGCGCGGATCCTGTATTACCTGATGGACGGTCATGCGCGCACGAGCACCGAACTGGCGATCGTCGCCGATGTGAGCCCGTCGACGGCGAGCGCGCACCTGAACCGCCTGAAGACCGAACGCTTGGTGAAGGTGCTGGCCCAGGGAAAGCATCGCTATTACAGCTTGCGGGGACCCAGCGTCGCCACGGCTCTGGAAGGGCTGAGCGTCCTTGCCGGCGGCACTCGGAAGAACTTCGTACCGAGCACGCCGAGGCGTTTGCACGCGGCTCGGACCTGCTACGATCACATAGCGGGCAAAGTGGCGGTTTCGCTGCACGACCATTTCGTCACGAAAGGTTGGCTGTCCACGACCAGAGCGGATAATGACGATACCTACGATCTGACCCGAACCGGCACGAAAGCGCTCGAAGCTCTCGGAATCGACGTCGCGGGAACCCGGGCGATGCGCCGGCGCTTCGCATTTGCGTGTTTGGACTGGAGCGAACGACGCCCGCATATCGCCGGCGCACTCGGTGGCGCGCTTCTGGACGCCTTGCTGAAAAAGCGCTGGGCAACGCAAGATCGCTACAGCCGGGCACTCGAGATCACGAGCCTGGGACGACGCGAATTACTCGCGCGCTTCGGCGTGCAGACATGAGCGCTGCCGCCGCCGGCGCCGCGCGCGTCGGCCTCGAACTCACCGGCGACCAAAAAGCGCTCCGAGCGGCGGTGCGCCGGCTCTGCGAAAGTTTCGATCAGGAGTACTGGCGTCAACTCGACGCGGGACGCGAGTATCCGCAAGCGTTCGTCAACGCGCTGACCGAGGGCGGCTATCTGGCCGCGCTGATTCCGGCAGCGTACGGCGGTGCAGGGCTCGGACTGGCTGAAGCATCGCTGATTCTCGAAGAGATCAATCGCTCCGGAGGCAACGCGGCCGCCTGTCACGCGCAGATGTACATCATGGGGACGCTGCTTCGTCACGGTAACGACGCGCAGAAGCAAAGGTACCTCCCCGGCATCGCTAGCGGCCGTCTGCGCCTGCAAGCGTTCGGTGTTACGGAACCCAGTGCGGGCAGCGATACGACGAGCATCACGACGACCGCCGTGCGCGACGGCAGTCGCTACATCGTAAACGGTCAAAAGTGCTGGACCTCGCGCATGCAACACTCGGACCTGATGCTGCTCTTGGCGCGCACATCACCTCTCTCCGACGACCCCAAACAGAAGACGTTTGGTCTCTCGGCGTTCCTCGTCGATCTGCATCAGGCGCGTCCGGGCGCAATCGACGTGCGCCCGATTCGTACCATGATGAACCACGAGACGAACGAGGTCTTCATTCACGATCTCGACGTACCGCTCGACTCTCTGATCGGCGAGGAAGGCCTCGGCTTTCGCTATATCTTGGACGGCATGAACGCCGAACGGATTCTGATCGCCGCCGAGTGCATCGGCGACGGGCGCTTCTTCACCGAACGCGCCGTCGCATATTCACGTGAGCGCGTCGTCTTCGGCCGCCCGATCGGACAGAACCAAGGCGTGCAGTTTCCGATCGCGCACGCGCACGCCGCACTCGAGGCCGCCGACCTCGTGCGCCGGCAAGCGGCCGAACTCTTCGACGCCGGCAAGGCGTGCGGCGCCGAGGCGAACATGGCCAAGCTGCTCGCCTCCGAGGCTTCATGGCAGGCGGCCAACGCGGCGATGGACGCGCACGGCGGATACGGCTTCGCCGAAGAGTACGACATCGAGCGCAAGTTTCGTGAAACGCGCCTCTACATCACGGCGCCGGTCGCGAATAACCTCGTCCTCTCCTACGTCGGCGAACACATCTTGGGGATGCCGCGCTCGTTCTAGCTCGTCGCGCCGATCGACCGCCCGGCGACGCCCGTCAGCCGGTGATCTTCTTCGAGACCATTTTGGCTTGCGTGAAGAGTCCGAGGTAGTCGGGGCCGCCCGCTTTCGAGTCGGTTCCGGACATATTGAAACCGCCGAATGGGTGCGCGCCGACCATGGCGCCGGTGCTCTTGCGATTGAAGTACAGGTTGCCGACGTGAAACTCATCGCGCGCGCGTTCCAGCTTCGCATCGTCACGCGAGTAGACCGAGCCGGTCAAGCCGAACTCCGTGTTGTTGGCGATCGCAAGCGCGTCGTCATAATTCTTGGCTTTGATCAGCGCGAGGACGGGGCCGAAGATCTCTTCTTGCGCAATGACTCCGGTCGGTGGAACGTCGCCGATTATCGTCGGCTCGACGAACCAGCCGTCCCCCGGGAGACGCTTTCCGCCGGCGAGCAGCTTCCCTTCGGCGCTGCCCTTGTCGATGTAGCCGAGGATCGACGTCATCGCGCCTTCGTTGATGATGGGCCCCATGTAGGTCTCTTGGCGCGCCGGATCGCCGACCGAGATCTTTTTCACTCGCGCCAATAACTTCTCGACGAATGCATCGTACACCGACGCTTCGACGATCGCCCGCGAGCAGGCCGAACATTTCTGTCCCTGAAAGCCGAAGGCCGAGGTCGCCACGCCATCCGCGGCCGCATCCAGATCCGCGTCGGCTGCGACCACGATGGAATCCTTGCCGCCCATCTCGGCCACGACGCGCTTGATCCAAATCTGGCCCGGTTGCGTCTTGCTCGCCAACTCGTTGATGTGTAGTCCGACCTCTTTCGAGCCCGTGAACGCGATGAAACGCGTCTTGGGATGCGCCACCAGCGCGTCGCCGATCGTGCGGCCGGAACCCGGAACGAAGTTGACGACGCCCGGCGGGAGGCCGGCCTCGTGCAACAGATCGACGAACTGAGCGGCGATGACCGGCGAATCGCTCGACGGCTTGAGTACGATTGTATTGCCCGCGACGAGCGCCGCAGTCGTCATGCCGGCCATGATCGCGAAGGCAAAGTTCCAAGGCGGGATCACGATGCCGACGCCGAGCGGAATGTAGGCGAGCCGATTCTCTTCGCCCGCAATCGGCGGCAACGACGGAGGGTTCGCGTAGCGCAACGCTTCGCGCGCGTAGAACTCCAGAAAGTCGATCGTCTCAGCCGTGTCCGCATCGGCTTCGATCCAACTCTTGCCGACTTCGAGGACGAGCAGCGCGTTGAAGTCATCGCGCCGCTGCCGAACGAGCTCGGCCGCTTTGAAGAGGTACTTCGCCCGCTCTTCCACGGAGACGCGCTTCCACGATTCGAAGGCGCCGAGGGCGGCACCGATCGCATCGTTCGCTTGCTCGAGCGAGGCCGAGCCGACGCTTCCGATCATTTCACCCGGCTTGGCCGGATTGTGCGATTCGATACTCTTCGCGGTCTCGACGCGGCGGCCGTCGATCACAAGCGGGTAATGCCGGCCTAGTCCCGCGCGCGCACGTTCGAGCGCAGCCAGCAGCGACGCTCGATCGGCGGGACGCGCGAAATTGCGAATCTCCTCATTGTGGAACGGAGCGATGCGATCGAGCGTGACGGCCACGTTTTCCTCCCGGCAGCGAGCGTGCTTCCGAGCCGATTCCACGCCAGGGCGCCGGCCCATGCCGCCGGGGGAGACGGGGAAAGTCCTAGCGGGCGGCACCCGGGCTTGCGAGAATAATCTTACTATGATCTACGACATCGCAGTCGTCGGCGGCGGGATCGTCGGCCTGGCCAGCGCCCGTGAATTGAAGGTTCGGCACCCGTACCTGAGCGTGGCCGGCGTCGAAAAAGAGAACGCCTTCAACAAGCACCAGACCGGGCACAACAGCGGCGTCATCCACTCCGGGATCTACTATAAGCCGGGTTCGTTCAAAGCGAAACTCTGTGTCGAAGGCCGTAAACTTGTTTGGCAGTACTGCGGCGAAAAAAACATTCCATATCACCAAGTCGGCAAGCTGATCGTCGCCACCGAAGAGAGCGAACTCGGACGTCTGCAAGATCTTTGGGAGCGCGGCCTAGCGAACGGCGTCGAAGGCCTCGAGATGCTCGACGCTGCCGAAATTACGGAACGCGAGCCGCATTGCCGCGGAATCAGAGCGATCTTCTCGCCCGTGACCGGGATCGTCGATTGGGGCCGCGTCTCGAGCTCGTATGCCGACGACGCGAAGGCGCTTGGGGCCGAGTTTTTCCTCGATCACGAAGTCAACGAGATCACGCGGCGCGCCGGCGTCACGGTCTTGCACACGAAGAACGGCGAGATCGAAGCGAAGAACGTCATCACTTGTGGCGGGCTGTACTCCGACAAGTTAGCAAAGATGACGGGCGGAGGCCGCGATCCGAAGATCGTGCCCTTCCGCGGCGATTATCTCATTCTCAAACCCGAGAGGGCGCATCTCGTGAAGGGCAACATCTATCCCGTCCCGGACCCTGAGTTTCCGTTCCTCGGCGTGCACTTCACGCCGCGCATGGACGGTTCGATTTGGCTCGGTCCCAACGCCGTGCTCGCCTTCGCGCGCGAGGGCTACTCGTTCCTCACGATCAATCCGCCCGAACTCTGGGATGCGTTGACCTACCCCGGCTTCGTCAAGATGGCGACGAAGTATTGGAAGATGGGCGCCGGCGAGATGTATCGCGACGTCGTGCGCGGCGCGTACGTTCGCGCGCTGCAACGCTACATTCCGGAATTGCAGCCTGAGGATTGTCTGACCGGGCCCTCCGGCGTGCGTGCGCAAGCGATGGCCTCCGACGGTTCGCTCGTCGACGACTTCGTCTTTGAAGGCGCGGAGGGCATCGTGCACGTGCGTAACGCGCCGTCGCCGGCAGCGACATCGTCGCTCGCAATCGGCAAACATATCGCCGACGACGCGGAACAGCGTTTCGGCCTCGCCGCTTCGGCCGTGCCCGCGTGACGCCCGCCGGCGGCGCGAATGGCGGCTTGCATCCGAGCGCCGAGGTCACCTTCGAGCCGCCCTTCGTCGACGTCGACTGGCTGATGCGCCGGCTGCTCCATCCGCGTGTCCGCATCGTCGATACGCGCAGCACGCCGCACGGCGCGCCCGAGCTCAAACTTCCAGGCGGCGCCGAACTCTACGCCGACGGTCACATCCTCGGCGCCGTTCATCTCGACTACGCCGAGCATTTGCACGATCCGGCGACACCGTACGCCGCGCGGGTCGCGCCGGCCGAACGCTTCGCTGAGGTCATGAGCGCGCATGGTATCGGCGACGGGATGACAGTCGTCGCCTATGACGACGGAACCGTGCCGTACGCGGCGCGGCTGGTCTGGATGTGCCGCTACTACGGACACGACGCCGCGTGTATTCTCGCGGGCGGATTCCCCGCTTGGAAGGACGCGCACGGCGCGTCGACCCGGCGCACGCCGCTGTATCCGAATGCCCGCTTCCGGCCGCATGTTCGCCCCGAACTGCGCGCGACGCGCGATGAGGTCTTGGCGATCTCGGAAGGCCGCGAGGACGCGCAGTTGCTCGAAACGCAACGGGATACGACCTACGCACTCCGCGACCGCGATATCAAAGGCGCGCGCCGTCTCTCTGGTTCGCAGTTGCTCGAGGACGAGCACGGCGGCCGAATCGCGCCGCACGCGAAACTCGACACGCTCGTCGATGAACTGCGACTCGACCGCGGAAAGCGCACCGTCGTTTCGTGTGGCAGCGGCGTCTCGGCGTCCGGTTCGTACTTCGCACTCCTCCAAGCCGGCTTCAAGGACGTCGCGGTCTACGACGGCTCCTGGATGGAGTGGAGCCACGAGGGCCTGCCGACCGTCCCCAAAGGGTAGGTCAGCGCCGGCGCGCAGCGCTCTACGGCGCCCGGCGTACGGGCGGCGAACTCCGCGATCCGAGTCTTTACTAGCTTCCTCACGAGCGCGGCGGGCAAAGGTCTGTCCGCTGGAAAGCGGATCGTGCCCTTGCTAGCATCGTAGGCCTTGAGTTCGTCCTTGTGGGCTCTGACCGGGTGAGCACCGGCGTAGGAGGCGCAGTGATTCGCGGCGGCGCCAAACGCCACGAGCATCCTTCCAGCAAGCCGGAAGGCCGGAATCTTGTAGCTGATGCACTCCTGCGATTTGGGCGCCGCGGACTTGATCGCCCTTCGAAGCTTCTCGAGTGCAGTTCGCTTCTCGTCACTCAAACGCGCAAGATACTCGTCGATGGTCTGTGACGGGGCCGGCACGTTTCGCGCTCCTCGAACGGTAGACGAATCGTTATGCGTGCCCTCACCTCGCATCCTGCAATCCGAGCAACTCACGGGACCAACAACGGAAAGGCGTTGTGCGGTCCCGCTCGGAAGGTGGCCGGACTCGAAGCCATTTGCCAAGGAGAAGCGCACGATGAATCGGGTCGTTCATTTTGAAATCGCGGCCAAGGATCCGGCCGCGTTGGCCAAGTTCTATACCGATACGTTCGAGTGGAAGATCGTGAAGTGGCCGGCGCCGACGGAGTACTGGCTCGCCGAGACCGGCAAAGAAGGCTCGAACGGGATCAACGGCGCGCTCATGGGCGCGAACGAAGCGATGGGTCCGGTCGTCAACACGATCGGCGTCGAGAATCTCGACGCGATGATCGAGAAAGTCAAAGCCAACGGCGGCACGATCAAGTCGCCGAAGATGGCGATTCCGACCGTCGGCTGGTTCGCCTATGCCGCCGATCCGGAAGGCACGCCGTTCGGCATGATGCAGCCCGACGCCGACGCGAAATAGTTACCGAACGCCGTCCTCGGGCCAGAAACCGTAGAGCGCGCGGCCCGGCTCGAGGTCCCAAAAACGCGTCGCGTTATCACCGACACCGTAGACCACTCCGAACGCGACATCGCTTGCAAGGATAGCGCGCACCAGCCGTGCGAAATCGCGCTGCGACATCCAGGTTGAGGCGTATCGTTTAAACTTCTGCTCCTCGGTGAGGTCTAACCAGCCCGACGACTGCGCCACGCTGGCGTGACGCGGATCGTCGTGTTCGGTGATTGACCCGATCCGCACGCACGCAACTTGCATCGCGTGCGCTTCGCTGTAGTACCGTCCCAGCGCCTCGCCAAAGGCTTTCCAAACGCCGTAGAGCGAGTCGGGCCGAAAGGGCGACTCGGTGCCGACCACGAGTCCGAACTCCGGCTCGTAAATCTGTGGAAGATTCTCGATCTCGTGCATTCCGACCGCATGATTCGAGGACGCGAAGATGACGCGTCCGATTCCCGCCCGGCGCGCGGCTTCGAACGCGTTATACGTTCCGCCGATATTGGTCGAATAGACGTCCTCCCAGCTCGCTTCCAGCGAGACGACGCCGGCCAAGTGCACGAGCGCCTCGCAACCTTCGAAGGCCGCCTGCAGCGCCGCGAGATCGCGAACGTCGGCATCCCGATCGGAGTCCGACAGATCGATGCGCACCACGGAATGGCCCTTCGCCAAGTCGGCGCAGAGCTGCCGACCGATCGTGCCGTTCGCGCCGGTTACCGCAATGCGCACTAGACTCCCAGATACGCTTTCTTCACGCTGGGGTCGTTGAGAAGCGACGCGGACGGGCCGCTCAGGATAATGCGGCCGGTCTCGAGGACGTAGGCGCGCTGCGCAAATTCAAGAGCGGTCTGGACGTCTTGCTCCACCATCAGGATCGTGACGCCGCTCTTGTGGATCTGTTCCATGATGACGAGCAATTGATCGACCAGCACCGGCGCGAGGCCGAGCGACATCTCATCGATCAGCAGCACCTTCGGTCGCGCCATCAGCGCGCGAGCGATTGCGACTTGCTGCTGCTCCCCGCCCGAAAGGCGGCCGGCGAGAAACTCGAAACGTTCGCGCAGGCGCGGCAGCAGTTCGAGCGCGCGCTCGAGGTCGGCTTTCACCTCTTTGTCATCGCGCAGGTAGGCGCCCATCAGCAGGTTCTCGCGCACGGTCAAGCTTCCGAATAGACGGCGACCCTGCGGCACCTGGACCACGCCGGCGCGCACGATTTGGTCGGGTGCCTGGTGGGCCAACTCGCGGCCCCCGTACTGGACGCTGCCCGCATCGATGTGCACGAGACCACTGATCGCTCCCAGCAGCGTCGATTTTCCGGCGCCGTTGCTGCCGATCAGCGCGACGACCTCGCCCTCACCGACTTCGAGCGAGACATCCCAGAGGACGCGCGTGTCGCCGTAACTCGCGCTCAGATTCTTCACGGCAAACGCCATTAGGCGCTCGTCTCGGGGGCAGCCTTCTCGCGCTCTTCCAATTGCCGTTTCGCGAAACGGGCGCCAAGGTAGGCCTCGATGACTTGCGGTGAACTCGTGACTTCCAGCGGCGTGCCTTCGGCGATCTTCTTCCCTTCGGCCAACACGACGACCGTCTCCGAAATCGACATGATCGCCTTCATCAAATGTTCGACCACGATCAGCGTGACGCCGCGTTCGTTCACCGTCCGCAAGAGTTGCAGCGCTTCGTCGACCTCGGAGTTGTTGAGACCGGCCATCACCTCGTCGAGCAGCAAGAGCTCGGGATCGAGCGCTAACGCCTTCGCGACTTCCAAGCGCTTCCGATCGGGAATCGTCAGGTCGCTCGCGGGACGGCTCGCGACCCGCGCGAGCCCCACCAAATCCAAGAGCTCGTCGGTTCGCTCGAAAGCCTGTTTGCTCGAGCGCTTCCCCCCGAGGCGGCCATACATCGCGCCCACCGCGACGTTTTCGCGCACGGTCAGGCTCGCGAACGGCTTCACCACTTGAAACGTCCGCGCGATCCCGAGATGGCAGACATCGTGCGTCGGTACGTCAGCGATGCGGCGATTCTTGTACGTCACCTGCCCCGTCGTCGGCTTGTAGACGCCGCTCACGATGTTCATCATGGTGGTCTTGCCGCTGCCGTTGGGGCCGATCAAACCCAGAACCGTGCCCCGCTCCACTTCAAAACTGACTTCGCTCAACGCCCACAAGCCACCGAACCGCATGCCGACGTTTTCGACACGCAGAACGACATCGCGCGACGACTGCCCGGCAGTCATACGCGAAAGACGCGCAGATCGGCGAACCAGCGGCGCACGCCGCCGCGCAATCCGACCAGATACATCAGACCGCGCGGTAAGAAGACGACGACGAGCACGATGGTCGCCCCGAAGAAGATCGTGTGTGCCTGCAAGAATTTTTGCTGCAAGAATTCGTTGATGCCGGCCAGGAGCAGCGCGCCGATGAATGGGCCAGCCACGGTTCCCATGCCACCCAGAATAGCCATCACGATCGGGAAGACGTTATTGTCGATCGCAAACGTGATGCTCGGGTCGATGAACCCGTTGGCCGGAGCATAAACGGCGCCGGCCGCCCCTGCCATCATGGCGCCGAGTGCCCAGGCGGTCACTTTGTAGCGCGTCGGCGAGATGCCGAGGACTTGAGCGGCATCCTCGTTCTCGCGGATGGCGACGAATGCGTAGCCGAGCTTCGAGCGCGCGATCGCGTACGTTCCGAGGATGCAGCCGATCGCCACCAGCCACATCGCATAGTAATAGATCCAGAAATGCGCCTGATCCGCCTGCTTGAGAACGAGCCCGCTACTGCCGCCGAGCACGTCGAGATTGTTCACCAAATCCGCGACCGCGAGCGAGACGCCGAGCGTCGCGATTCCGAAATAGTGTCCGCGCAGGCGGAGGACCGGAATCCCCACGACGACCGCAAACGATGCGCAGACCAGCATGGCCAGCGGCACCGCCGCGACCAGATTGTCGATCCCGTGGCCCGACAGGGCCGCGCTGCAATAGGCGCCCATCCCGAAGAAGACGACGTTGCCGAACGAAACGTAGCCGGTATAACCGCCGATCATGTTCCAGCCGTAGCTCATCGCCGCGAACATCAGGATGTTGCGGAAGGTCAGCGTAATATAATCGTTGTGCAGCGCCGGTACGCCCAAGAGCGCGACCATCGCAAACAAGACGAGACCGATCGCGTAACGGTTTCCGGTGATCCCGCCCATGCCGGCGCGACGCAACGCTGCTACGCTCGACACCTGAGCTTTAAGCCGTCGCGCGGCCGGCGAGACCGGTCGGCCGCACGATCAGGACTGCCAACAGCACGAGCAGGGCGACCACGTCTTGCAGACCAGTCCCGCTCACGTGTTGGCCATAGAGCGTGAAGTCGATGTTCGACGCGAACGAAGCGACGATGCCGTAGGCGAGTCCGCCGATCAAGGCGCCTTCGACGCTGCCGAGACCACCCAGTACGCAGACGACGAACCCGCGGATCAAGAACGGTTCGCCCATTGACGGATTTAGGCTATACGACAGGCTGAGCAACGCACCCGCCGCACCGGCCAGGGCCGCGCCGATACCGAACGTCACGCCGTAGATGTGCGCGACCCGCACGCCGACCATCTGCGCCGCGCCGACATCCATGGCCGTGGCGCGAATCGCGCGTCCCATTTTCGAACGCTGGAGCCACAGGTACATCACGAGCGTGATCAGCAGCGCGGCGGCGAGCGTGGCGACCTTCGCCCAGGGAATCGTTACGCCGTGAATATCAAAATTCGCGCCGGAATAGACGGGCGTCACCGCTCGCGTGTCGCTCGTCCAGACCATCAGCGCGAGGTTTTGTATCAGTAACGAGAGCCCGAACGTTAAGAGGAACGTGGCGAGCACGGGCGCCCGAACCACGCGGTTGATCAAGCCGCGCTGGAGCAAGTAGCCGAAGCCGAACATGATGACGAAGGCGACCGGCACCGACAGGAACGGATCTACGTGAAGACTCGTGAACAGTTGCCAAGCGATGTAAGCGCCCAGCATGATGAACGCCCCGTGTGCGAGGTTGATGATGTTCATGATGCCCCATACGAGGCTGAATCCGAGCGCAACGACCGCCAGGATCCCGCCAGCGAGGATGCCGTTGACGAGATCCTGGAAGAAGAGTTGCACGCTTAAGTCCTACCTAACGCTGAGCCCACGGCGGCGTCGGATACATGGGCTTACCGTTGGCCGTAAATGCCGGCCAGACTGTCACAAGCTTCCCGTTTTGAATCTGGTTTACGACCATCGGCTTGTAGACGTTCAGGCCGCGCGAATCGAATTTGATGATCCCGTAGAACGTCACGATGTCGAGGCTCTGCAATGCATCGCGCACTTTCTCGGAATCGAGCGTTCCGGCTTTCGCGAACGCGTATTGGAAGGCTAGACAGGCAGCCGTCGATTCCGCGTTGTGGTAGTCGGGGCGGTGATGGTAGACCTTGTCGAACGCATCGGCATACGACATCGCGGTGGCATAGAAGCCAGGAGCGCCGTGATACTTCACCGCTTCGGACCACTGCGCGCCGCCGTAGACGAAATTCGCATCCTTGCCGAGCGAATTCACGAAGTCCGGCGTGTCGGGGCCGACCGAGTAGCCGTAGATCTTGGCTTGAACGTTCTGTTCTTTAAGACCCTTGTTTATCAAAATCGCGTCCTGCAGGTGGCCCGCGTTTAGGATAATGTCGGGATTGGTCGCCTTGATCGCGCTGACTACGGACGAAACGTCGGTCGTTGTGTCGGGATACTTGTTCGAATATACGATCTTGAAGCCGTGCCCGTTCGCGTAGTTCACGACGCCCTGCTGCACCTCTAGCGAAAAGGCATCGCTCGCAGCCGAAATGGCAACCGTCACCGGGCGCGGCTTCTGCTTGGAGGCCATGTCCAGGACGCCTTCGAGATATCGCGCCGCCGGCGACAGCACGCCGAACGTGTACTTGAAGCCTTGGCTAAAAATCTTTTCGGCGGCGCCGTTGCCTTCGACCATCGGCATCTTCTTACGCTCGACCATCTGCGCGACGGTGAATGCCGTACCCGAGCCGTAGGGTCCAAGGATGAAATTGACGTGATCTTGATCGATGAGGCGCTCGGCGAGCTGCTGCGCGCTCGCCGGCTTCGACTCGTCGTCGTAGTACTTGATGTCGACTTTATACGACTTGCCACCGACCTTCAGACCGCCATGCTGGTTGATGTAATCTTTCCAGAAATCGTAGCCTTCTTGCGTGAGCTTGCCTTCTTTAGCGAGCGAACCCGTCAGCGAGACCGACGAACCGAAGAGAATCGTATCGCCGGCTGCGCCGGCCGGAGTCGCGGGCACGCCGAACGTGGCGGCCACAAAACTTGCAATAAGAAAAAGACGGAACGTCCTGAGCATTGGCATCCTCCTATAGGAAACGTTCCCTACCGTTAGGCGCCGGGGCGCGGCCCTCCCGTGGCGGCCCTCAAGGCCTCGATCAGCTTGGTCGAGCGAGCCGTCGCTTCGGCTCCGAGCGTCCCGAAATACGCGTCGATCAGCGCGCTTCCGACGATCGCGCCGTCGGCGAGGGCGCAGACCGCTCTGACGTGCTCCGGCGTCGAGATTCCAAAGCCGACCGCGATCGGCCGAGTGCTACGCTCGCGCAGCTGGGCGATGCGCGCCGCGATCCAATCCAGGTCGGGTCCGCGCGCCGCGCTCGTGACGCCGAGGCGCGAGACCAGGTAGACGAATCCGTCGCTCGCTTCGGCGATCTCGACGGCCCGCTCGAGCGGCGTCGTCGGCGCGATCAAGAGCGGCAACGCCAGCCCGCGCGGAGCGAACTCCGCGCGCAAGACACCCGTCTCTTCGAGCGGCACATCGGGTACGATCGCTCCGGCCACGCCGGCGGCCAACATCGCATCGGCAAACCGCTCGATGCCATACTGCACGACGGGATTGAAGTACGTGAACATCAGGATCGGCGGCGCGCCGTCGCTTGCCGCTTGCCGCGCCAGCACGAGCGCACCGTCGAGCGTCATGCCGCCCTGGAGCGCGCGCTGGGCCGCGGCCGCGATGGTCGGCCCGTCGGCCAACGGATCGCCGTACGGGATTCCGAGTTCGATGACATCCGCACCCGCCGACGCGGCCGCGGCCAGCATCGCGACAGACGTTTGTGGATTGGGATCACCGGCGCACAGATACGGAATCAGCGCACCGCGGCCCTCAGCCTTCGCGCGAACGAAGGCCGCCTCAAGCCACGCGATACCGCTGCTCAGCGTTCTTCCAGTGCGGCGACTTGCCGCGTGTCCTTGTCGCCGCGGCCGCTCAGGTTGACGAGGACGAGCCCTTTGCCGCCAAGTTCGCGAGCGAGCTTCTGCGCGTGCGCGAGCGCGTGCGCCGATTCGAGAGCGGGCACGATGCCTTCGCGCTCGGCGCATCGATGGTACGCCCTTAACGCTTCTTCATCGGTCGCAGAGACGTAGGTCGCGCGGCCGCTCTCCTTTAGGAACGCGTGCTCGGGGCCGACCCCGGGATAGTCGAGCCCGGCGCTGATCGAGTGCGTGTTACTCACTTGACCTTCAGGCGTCTGCAAGAGATACGAACGCGAGCCGTGCAAGATGCCGATGCTACCGGCGTTCAGCGATGCGGCCGTGTCGCCCGCATCCAAGCCGTGACCGGCCGCTTCAACGCCCCACAGCCTCACATCCAGATCGTCGATGAAGCCCGAAAAAATGCCCATCGCGTTGCTTCCGCCGCCCACGCACGCGACGACATCGGTCGGCAAGCGTCCGTACCGTTCCAGGACTTGCGCCCGCGCCTCGATACCGATCACTTTTTGGAACTCGCGCACCATAAACGGGTACGGATGCGCTCCGACGACGCTGCCGATCACATAGAACGTGTCCTCGACCCGCGCCGCCCACTCGCGAAATGCTTCGTTGGTCGCATCCTTGAGCGTCTGCGTGCCGCTCGTGACCGAGTGCACCTGCGCGCCGAGCAATTTCATGACGAAGACGTTGAGCGACTGACGCTCGACATCGAGCGCGCCCATATAGACGTCGACCGGAATGCCAAGCTTCGCGCCGATCGTCGCGGTGGCCACGCCGTGCTGACCGGCGCCGGTCTCCGCGATGATGCGCCCCTTTCCCATGCGCTGCGCAAGCAAACCTTGACCGACCGTGTTGTTGATCTTGTGCGCGCCCGTATGATTGAGATCTTCGCGTTTGAAGAGGACCTTCGCCGCGCCCGCTTCCTCGACCAAACGCGTCGCCTCCATGAGCGGCGAAGGGCGTCCGACGAAGTCGCGCAGCAGCGCGTGGTACTCGTTCCAGAACGCCGGATCGGCAAAGGCCGCGTCCATGCCGCGCTCGAGCTCGGCTAAGGCCTCGTACAAAACCTCCGGAACGAATTTTCCGCCGAAGGCTCCGCCGAAATAGCCGCGCGCGTCAGGCCGATGCATCGGCTTCCTTCACGGCGCGCACGAACGCGCGCATCTTCTGCGGGTCTTTCTTGCCGGCGGTCTCGATGCCGCTACGCACGTCGACGGCGTACGGGCGCACCGCTCGAACGCAGTCGCCGACGTTTTCAGGCGTCAGGCCGCCGGCGATGACGATCGGCCGCAGTTTTGCTAGCGGCTCGACCGAGCCCCAAGCGAACGTCACTCCCGTTCCACCCGCCTTCCCGTCGATGGACGTGTCGAACATCCAGAGCGCGTGTTCGTAATCGCCGAGCGCACCGAAATCGCCCGGAGCGTGCTCGGAGTGTCTCGGTATATGAAAGGCCTTGAGATACGGAAGGCCGCCGCTCGCGTTCTCGCACAGTTCCGCAGCTTCGTCCCCGCTAAACTGCAACGTGAAGCCGAGCGCGCGCAACCGGGCAGTCTCGGCAGCGCCGGGCCGCACGACGACCCCGACTTTGGTGATGAACGGCGGGATCGCGAGGGCGAGTTCTTCTACCTCCTCGAGCGGAACGCGGCGTGGGCTCTCGGCCAGAATGATGCCGACCGCATCGGCACCCGCTTCGGTCGCAAGCGCGATGTCGCCGGCACTCGTCATCCCACAGAACTTGATCCGCGTGCGTCTCAGACGAGTTGCCCTCTCACGGGCGTGACGTCGGCCGCCGAAGCATTCGGCGCGCGCTTGAGCTCCTTGACGAAGGCGGTCGCGTCTGCCGTACGCATCAGAGACTCGCCGACCAAGAAACCACGCGCTCCGCGCGCGAATAAGCGCGCGATGTCCGCCGGACCGTGAACGCCGCTTTCGCTGATGACGATCGTGCCCGGTGGAATACTCGGCAAGAGATGTTCGGTCACGCCAAGATCGGTCTCGAAGGTTCGCAGGTCACGATTGTTGATGCCGATGACCGACGGCTCAACTGCGAGCGCACGCACGAGTTCGTCTTCGTCGTGAACCTCAACGAGTGTGTCCAGCCCAAGGCGAGCCGACTCTTCAGCCAGACTGCGCAAGGTCGCATCATCGAGCCCGGCGACGATCAGCAAAACCGCGTCCGCGCCGTGCGCCGCCGATTGCGCGATCTGATACGGTGTCGTCAGAAAATCCTTACGCAGAATAGATTTATCACTGTGTCCACGGGCGACATCGAGGTAACTTAGGTCGCCGAGAAAGTGATCGCTTTCGGTCAAGACGCTGATCGCATCCACGCCCGCTCGCTGGTAGTTTGCCGCGATCGTCGCGGCGTCAAAGTTCCGCGCGATCAGCCCGACCGACGGCGACGCGCGCTTGATCTCTCCGACGATCGCCGGTCCGGTTGCGCCGCGCAGCGCTGCCGCGAACGGACGCCGCTCGGCGCGTCGCGCCTCGGCGCGCGCGGCAACCGTCGCGTAATCCTCGCGGGCTTGCTCCTCGCCGAGCGCGACTGCCTTAGCGGCATAGAGTCGTCTCAGGATATCGCTCATTCCGAAACACCTCGTGGTTGACGCATCGATTCGAAGACGGCAAGCGCGGCGCCGTCACGCAGGCTGGTCCGCGCCAAAGAAAGTCCCTCGCCGACCGTCGCGGCACGTTCCGCTACCACGAGTGCCAAGGCGGCATTGAGGGCGATCACGTCCGCGCGGGGCGAGCGTTCGCCCTCCAGGATCGCACGCAGGGCGAGCGCATTCTCGGCGGGTTCCCCGCCGCTGATATCGGCGAGCGATGCCCGCACGTCGTACTCCGACGGGTCGAGCAGATACTCGCGCACGCGTCCCCCGCCGAACTGGAAGACCTGGGTCGGCGCATCGCCACCGATCTCGTCGATTCCGCTGGTCGCGTGGACGACGGCGCCGCCACGCGCGCCCAAGCGTTCCAGCGCCTCGCCCATCAACTCGAGATGCGCCGCGCGGGCCACGCCGATCACCTGATGCGTCGCGCGCGCAGGGTTGGAGAGCGGACCGAGTAGATTGAAGACGGTACGAACGCCGAGCTGGCGCCGCACCGGTGCGACCTCTTTCATCGCCGGATGATACGCTTGCGCGAAGAGAAAAGCAAAGTGGTCGCGCTCGAGTTGTTGCCGCGCGATCTCGGGGGGACGATCGATCCGGATACCGCTCGCCTCCAAAACGTCCGCGCTGCCGCAGCGGCTCGAGGCCGCGCGATTGCCGTGCTTCGCGACCGGCAGGCCGGCGCCCGCGACGACGAATCCGACGGCGGTCGAGATGTTGATCGTGTGCGCGCCGTCGCCACCGGTTCCACACGTGTCGACGACCAGCGGAAGGTCGTGCTCGACGTGCAGGCTGCGCGCGCGCATCGCCTCGGCCGCGCCGACGACTTCGGCGACGCTCTCGCCCTTGGTGGCCAGCGCTCCGAGGAAGGCGCCCGCTTGCGCGCCGCTCCATTCGGCGTCCATGATTTGGCCGATCGCAAACGACATCGTCTCGGCGTCCAAATCTTGTCGCGCGATCACGCTACGCAGGAGGGCCGGATAGTCGCTCATGCTGCGGCGAGCGCCAGAAAGTTTGCGAATATTCGATAGCCTTCGCTCGTCAGGACCGACTCCGGATGAAACTGTACGCCGTAGACCGGTAGCGTCCGGTGCGCGGCGCCCTGAATGACGCCGTCCTCGCTTGTGGCATTGGCTCGCAACTCCGACGGAAACGGCGCGTGCGCGAGGCAGAGCGAGTGATAGCGCGTTGCCGTGAACGGCGAAGGCATGCCGGCGAAGACCCCGGTCGCATCGTGGCTGATCTCCGAGGTCTTGCCGTGCATCAGCGAAGGCGCATAGTCGACGACGCCGCCGAAGTATTCACCGATCGCCTGCAGGCCGAGGCAGACGCCGAGCAGCGCCCGCTTCGTCTCGATCGCCCAGCCGATCGCCTCAAGCGATTTTCCGGCTGATGCCGGCCGGCCCGGTCCCGGGCCGATGCAGACCGCATCGCTCGCCGCAACCAGGGCCTTGTCGAGTCGCGGATCGTCGTTACGCACGACCTCGACTTCAGCGCCGAGCGAACCGAAGAGGTGCGCCAGATTGAACGTAAACGAATCGTAGTTGTCAATCAGCAGCACGCGCTGCTTGCGCTCACTCATACGTCCAGCCCGAGCACGTCGCGAACGATGCCGGTCTTGGCCAGAACTTCCTGATATTCGGCTTGCGGATCGCTATCGGCCACGATTCCGGCCGAAGCCTGCCAATAGGCGCGGCCGCCCGCGGTCGCGACGCTGCGTAGGATGATGCACGAGTCCATATCGCCGTCGAAGTCGATGTGCGCGACGCTTCCGGCGTAGAAACCGCGGCGCACGGGCTCGAGCGTATCGATCAGTTGCATCGCGCGCAGCTTGGGCGTCCCCGTTACGGTGCCGGCCGGAAACGAGGCCGCGAACAGATCGAGGGCATCTTTGTCCTCGCGCAGTTCGCCCGTCACGTTCGAGACGATGTGCATCACGTGGCTGTAGCGTTCGACGACCATCAACTCGTCGACGCGCACGCTGCCGGTCTTGCAGACAGCACCAAGATCGTTGCGCCCCAGATCGACCAGCATGATGTGCTCGGCCCGCTCCTTGGCATTGCCCAGCAACTCGGCCGCGATCGCGTTGTCGCGCGCCGGGTCTTCGCCGCGCGTGCGCGTGCCCGCGAGCGGCCGCAATCGCGCACGCCCGTTGTCGAGCCGGACCAAAAACTCGGGCGAAGCACCGAAGACCGCGCGGCCACCGGCCTCGAGAAAAAACATATAGGGCGAAGGATTGCGCGCTCGCAGTTGCCGGTAAAAATCGAACGGCGTGCCGTCCAGCCCGCACGAGTAGCGGATCCCGAGCTGCAACTGATAGACCTCGCCCTCGAAGATCGCGCGCTTCGCATCACCGACGCGTGCCAAGTACGTTGTTTCGTCCATCGAGACCCGGACCGGGCCTTTGGCCCGCACGTTGCCCGGAATCGAATGCCGGACCGCAAGCAGCTGCGCGATGTAACCGTCGAGACGATCTTCGACCGCCGCGCGTTCGCTCTCGTCGCGCGCGAAGCCGATCAGGGCGACGCGGTGCGTGAAGTGATCGAAGACGACCCAGGTGCCCGGCACCATGACGAGTGCATCTCCAAAGACGACGTCGGCCGGCGGCTTGGGGCCGACGCGTTCGAGAACCCGCGCCGCGTCGTAGGTGAACGCGCAGACCGCGCCTCCGGGGAACGGCAGCCCGCTGCGCTCGACCTTGTAGCGCGCGAGGACCGCGCGGATGCGATCGAGCATCGCGGGATCGTCGTCGATCGCCACGGTCTCGAGATAGTCGAGGCCCAGGAACGAATAGCGCGCGATGCGATCGGTGCCTTCGACGCTCTCGAGGAGACACGAACGCCCCGGCGTGGCCAGGGCGATGTATGCTGCGATCGGGGTCAGCGTGTCCGCGACGAACTCACGCACGATGGGCGTGAGTCGTAGCGGTTCGGAACTCGTACTACTGCTCGGTGAGAGCAAATTACCTCTAGCGCACCAGCTCCAGGATCGAAAGTTCGGCGGCATCGCCCGGACGCACGCGCGTCTTGATGATCCGCGTGAACCCGCCGGTCCGCTCCTTGAGCGCCGGTGCGATTTGGTCGACCAGCTTCTTGGTGACGGCGGGTTCGGTCAGGTACGCCGCAACGATGCGGCGCGAGTGTAGATCGCCGCGACGGGCGGTCGTGATCAAGCGCTCGACGATCTTCGAGACTTCCTTGGCCTTGATGCTGGTCGTCTCGATCTTTTCGTGTTTGAAGAACGACGTCGCAAGGTTGCGCAGCAGCGCCTTCCGGTGCCCGTCGGTACGGGAGAGTCGTTTCATCGCAATCTGATGCGGCATGCTGGCGCGTCGCTAGCCGGGTTGGCGGAGCGACAGTCCCCTTTCTTCGAGAACTTGCTTGATCTCGTCGAGCGATTTCTTGCCGAAGTTCCGCATCTTGATGATCTCGTCTTCAGTCATGTCGAGCAGCTCGGAAACCTTCGAGATCCCAGCGCGCTTGAGACAGTTGAACGAACGCACCGACAGGTTGAGGGTCTCGACCGGGATATCCCACTCGCTCGCCGGCGCCGTCGCCGGCGGTTTCTCTTCTTGCGTGAAGTTGACGAACAGATCGAGCTGCTCTTGCAACAGTCCGGCCGCGGTCGAGAGCGCGTCGTCAGGCGTGACCGAACCGTTGGTCTCGATCTCGATCGTCAGGCGGTCGAAATCGACCGACTGGCCGACGCGCGTATCGTCGACGGTGAAGTTCACTTTGCGAATCGGCGAGAAGATCGAATCCATCGGAATGAGCCCAATGAGGTGCTCGACGTTCTTCTGGCGATCGGCCGTGACGTAGCCGCGGCTCTTCTCGATGCCGATCTCCATCTGCAGCTTGGCGCTCTTCGCGCTCAAGGTGGCGATATGGTAGTCGGGCTGAAGGATCTCCACGTCGGCGTCGGGCGTGATGTCGGCGGCGGTCACTTCGCGGGCGCCGCTGACCGAGAGCGTCAGCACCTTGGGCTCGTCGCTGTTGAGCTTGATGGGCAGACCTTTGAGGTTGAGCAGCAGGTTCGTCGTGTCTTCGACGATGCCGGCGATGGTCGAGAACTCGTGCAGCACGCCGTCGATCTTGACGTAGGTGACGGCGGCGCCGGGAATCGCCGAGAGCAGCACGCGGCGCAAGCCGTTGCCGAGCGTGATTCCGAAGCCACGATCGAGCGGCTCGATGACGAATTTGGCGAAGTTATCGCGGCGCTCACGAACCTCGATGTTCGATTGATGCGGCGCTTCGATGACGGTCATGATGTGCTTTGGTTTCCTTCGTTGCCGTTTACGTTATCCGCAGCTCGCTTGCACGAACCACGATCCTACGCCGAACGGCGGCTTGTGGGGATTAGCGCGAGTAGTATTCGACGATGAGCTGTTCGTCGACCGGCGTATCGATCTGCTCGCGGCTCGGTAGGGCGCTGACCTTTAGCGCGAGATCCTGGTCGTTCCATTCGAGCCATTCGGGATGCGGCCGGTTCTTGACGTACTCGAGATTCGATTGGATGATCGGTGACTTCTGCGAACGATCGCCGATTGTGATCACGTCACCCGGGCGCACCAGGTACGACGGAATGTTCACGATGCGGCCGTTGACGCGGAAATGGCGGTGCGTGACGAGCTGGCGCGCCTGGGCGCGGCTCGACGCCAGGTTCATGCGGTAGACGACGTTGTCGAAGCGGCGCTCGAGCAGCTGCAAAAACGTCTTGCCCGTCTGGCCCGGAACGCGGGCCGCTTCGCGGAAATAGTTCTCGAACTGCGTCTCGTGCACGCCGTAGTAGCGGCGCATCTTCTGCTTCTCGCGCAGCTGGCGGCCGTATTCCGAAATTTTCTGACGACTCGGCTTGCCTTGGGTCTTCTGACCGGGCGCCGTGCCACGCCGCTCGACGGCGCACTTTTTCGAAAGGCAGCGATCGCCCTTGAGGAAGAGTTTGATCTTTTCGCCGGTTTTGCTCGCAGCCGTTTCGCGACGGCACAAGCGGCAGACCGGACCCGTATAACGCGACATCTTCTACCTAAACTCTGCGGCGCTTGGGCGGCCGGCAACCGTTGTGGGGAATGGGGGTGACGTCCTTGATCAAGGTGATTTCGAGACCGGCGGCCTGAAGCGAACGGATCGCAGCCTCGCGGCCGGCGCCCGGACCCTTCACAAAGACCTCGGCGCTCTTCATCCCGTGATCCATCGCCTTGCGCGCGACCGCTTCGGCGGCCATCTGCGCGGCGAACGGCGTCGACTTCTTCGAACCCTTGAAGCCGAGGTTGCCCGCTGAGGCCCACGCGATGACGCTCCCTTGATTATCGGAGATCGTCACGATCGTGTTGTTGAAGGATGAGTGGATGTGCGCGACGCCTGAAACGACGTTCTTAAACTCGCGCTTCTTGCGCGTCTTGGTTTGTTTCTTGGCAGCCAATGGTGCTCCGATTTATCCTTGCCCCGCGCAACGAGCCCGGGGTGTCGTCGCCTCGACCGGCGGCGCCGAAGGCGACCCGATCTTGCTACACGGACGAGCGGCGAGAACGTCCGGGCGCGCAACGCGCGCAAGGCTGCCAGGGACAGCCGACGAGAGAGTATACCCGGAAGCGACCCCGGGGGTCAACCGCTTTTGGTGTGCGGGGGCCTACCCGGGTTTGAAGTCCGGGGGGATCGTGAAAACCGGGTCGTCGCTCGAGATCGTCCGGAGGTGACCGGTCTCAGAGACGCTCACGGGGCTGCCACCCATACCGCCGGGGACCCCTTGCGTCGTCCGGCTGACCGAGACCAGCGGGACGCGATCCGGCAACGCGGGTCCCGTGGCCGTGGCGGTCGGCCTCGGAACCATTCGGTCGAAAAAGCCCCCCGCGCTTCCGGAGACATTGGGTATGTAATACGATGCGAGTTCCGTAAGACGAGCCTGACACGCCAAAGCCGGCAACGTGGCGGCCGAATAGTAACTGGTGGTAACGGATTCCATTGAAGTCCCCAAGCCCGCGCCGCCCATTTTCACGGTATTGATCGATTCGTAGCCGGCGGCATCGACATCGGCGATTCGGCGGGTTCCGAGCGCGCGGCTCTCAAGGGAAAGGGAAACGGAAAAGTCGACCGCCGGCATCGTTGGGCCAGGAGCCGGCTTAGGGCCGGGCGTCGGCGTCGCTCCGATTCCAAGCACGGCCGCGTCCGTGTGAAAGGTCTTTCTCGCGAAATCGATCCGGGTTGCGGTGTTCGCCTCGCAATCGACAATCCACGCGGCATTCGCTTTGACATCGTCGGTTCGTGATTTTGTCGGCGTTCGGTACACCCGCATGAACGCTTCAACGCGCGGCACCGGTCGAATCGCGTTCTCAAAATCGGCCTTGAATGCCGCCGCCGTAAACGTCTGCACAGCGTTGACGGCGCCGCTCTTCGTAACCTGATCGTAGGCTAGGCCGGGCGTCTCCGCTTTCCGCACGTGTGGAATAACCACCGCACGATCCGCTCCGCCGGCTGGAGTAAAATCGGCGGGTATGGTAAACAGCGGATCGCCGCTCGTAATGCGTCTGATATTGGCGACTTCCGTGACGACGCCGGTGGAGGACTCCTCCGGCGAGCCGCGATAGCCGAGCACCGAAAGCTGCGGCAGGCGGTCCGGAAGCTGCGCTCCCGACCTTCGGATATTTGGATTCGCTCGGTCGGGATACTTCGCATCGACCCGCTCGACTGACGGATCCCACCGCCAGAGATAGAATTGACGCCCATCGTCGGACGGTTCGAAACCGGGGCAACGCGATGCCGGCAATGCGAAGGCCGAGTAATACGTTGTCGCTGTCCACGTGCTCCCCGGATGCCCGGTCAGCGACATAACGGACGTCGTCTCAAAACCATCGGCATCGACGCCGTCAATGCGCCGGGCGCCGAGGCGCCGCGCGCGCACGGTGACCGCGTACTTATCCGTCGAATTCTTGGAAGTAATCGGCTGGATGCCGCCGCCGCCGGGGTCAGGGAACATCGGAAACGGATCACTGAAGGTTCTGACGTAGTATTTCTTTGCCGGGAGATCGAGAATGGCAACGATTCGCGCATCGCAATCGACAATCACTGCCATGCTCGATGCGAGCAAATCGGTGCGTTGCTTGCTCGGCGTTGTATAGAATCGAGACGCTACCGTATCGGAGGGTTGTACGGCGGCCGGCATTGCAACCTGGGCTAATGCCGCTCGATAATCGCTTTCGAACGCGGCTTGCGTGTAGGCGGCAGGGTCAACACTTACGCCGAATATTGTTAACGTGTCGTAGGCAATTCCGGTGGTCGCCGATTCGGCGGGGCCGGGCGCGCCCACAAAAAGGCCGATCATCAGCAAGGCGCCGAAGCGCTGGATGAGAAGCCTTGCGCGCTTGGCCGGCCGAGTCTGGGCCGAGCCGGCCCCTGGTGAACGCATCGACATTGCAACGTATGTCGTTTCGTGTCGAGAACCTGGTCCCCCGGCGGGGAATACGCCACCGGCGCCGTTTCGGCGGTGTTGGGTATTAGAGTGCCATCCAGATCGGAGCAAGACCCATCGCGAGCCTAGCCATCCCGCGCCCCGTAGCGGCCGTCCGGCCGGACCCGCCCGTCATCCTGGTGACCGCGACCGTCATGCTCGGCCTGATCATGGCGATCATCGACGCGTCGATCGTCAATGTCGCGCTCAACGACATGGCGGGCAACCTGGGGGCCTCGACCGACGAGATCGCCTGGGTCGCTACCGGCTACATCCTGGCCAACGTCGTAATCATGCCACTCAACGGCTGGCTGACTGCGATGTTTGGGCGCAAGACATTCTACGCGGCCTCGATCGCGATCTTCACGCTGGCCTCGATCATGTGCGGGATCTCGCATTCGCTCGTCGAGATCGTCATTTGGCGTATCGTGCAAGGCATCGGCGGCGGCGCGCTGCAGCCCACAGCCCAGGCGATTCTCTTCGAATCGTACCCGCCGGAGAAGCGCGGGCAAGCGATGGCGATCTTCGGCATTGGCGCGATGGTCGGTCCCGCGATCGGACCGACTCTCGGCGGCTACATCGTCGACACCTACAGCTGGCCGTTGATCTTCTTGATCAACATCCCGATCGGCATACTGGCTTTTTGGATGACGCTGCGCTACATTCGCGACCCGTCCTACATCAAGAAACCGACGCGCGGCGCCGATTGGATCGGGCTCGGCGCGATGACCGCCGGTATCGGCTCCTTGCAGTACGTGCTCGAGCGCGGACAGCGCGTCGATTGGTTCGATTCGCCGACGATCGTGCTGCTCTCGATCGTCTCGGTCGTGGGGATCGCCTTCTTCATCATCCGAGAGTTGCGCGATCCGCACGCCTTCGTCGACCTGCGCGTCTTCAAGTCGCGCTCGTTCTCGGCCGGAAGCATCATCGGCGTCGTGAGCGGCTTCGGCTTGTTCGGTTTGAACCTGCTGCTACCGCTCTTCTTCCAAAACGTTTTGGGTATGGGCGCCTGGGACACGGGGCTCATGCTGCTCCCGGGCGCTATCGCAACCGCGATCAGCATGCCGATCGCCGGAAGATTGACGACCATCATCAGTCCACGTCTCTCGATCGCAGCCGGCCTCGCGATGTTCGCGATCGGCACCTGGTACATGGGCGGACTCAATCAGAACGCCGGGTACTGGAATATCTTTTGGATGCGCTCGTTGCAAGGCTTTGCGCTCGGCTTTCTCTTCGTGCCGCTCACCACGGTCTCGCTGGCCGGCATTCCCAATAGCCTGATGGCGAACGCGACCGGCATCTACACCCTGATCCGTCAGTTGGGTGGCAGCCTCGGCATCGCGATTCTTGAGCTGCTGGTGCTTCGACGAGAAGATTTCGCACAACAGATGCTTTCGGCGAACGTCACGCTCTCGAATCCGGCGATTGCGGAGTTTCTGCGCAGCGCGCACGATCGTGGCACCGCAATCGCACAGCTCGCGCAGCAAGTCGGAATCAACTCGACGGTGCTCGCCTACGATTACGCTTTCCGCGTCTGCGCGATCCTGTTCGCGCTTTCGATACCTACGGTGCTGTTGCTGCGCGAGCCGCCCCGCGGCGCGGCGAAGATCCACGCCGCAGCCGAGTAAGGCTAGCCGACGAGTTCTAGGCGATTCCCGAACGGATCGTCGACGTACGCATGCGCCGCGCCGTCCTCAAACGTTCCGGCCATCGTGACGGTCGAGCCGGCGCTGCGCAACCGTTCGAGCAACGCTTCGAACCCGGCACAACGCACGGCCGCGTGCGCCTTACGCTGCGGGATGAAGAGCGGATCGACGCCAACGTGGAGTTGCACTGGTCCACTACGAAACCACGCACCGCCGCGACCGGCAAGTTCGGGCGGCTTGGGAACCTCTTCCATTCCCAAGACGCCGCAGTAGAATGCGCGCGCTTGCGCCTCGCCGCCGGCCGGCATCGCAAGTTGCACGTGATCGAACGCGAGAAACGGTTGCATCGCTCGCCGTCGCGCCGCCTGCTACTTCTTGGGCGGCGGAGCGACCGTCTTTTTCTTGGCGCCGACGGTCTTCTTAGGACCCTTGCGCGTACGGGCGTTCGTTTTGGTCCGCTGGCCGCGCACGGGCAGGCCGCGGCGATGACGCTGACCGCGATAGCAGCCGATGTCGGTCAAACGCTTGATGTGCGCGGCAACCTCACGGCGCAGATCGCCTTCGACCTTGATCGCGCCGTCGATCGCATCGCGCAGTTTCTTCTCTTGCTCTTCCGTCAAGTTCTTGACGCGGGTGTTTGGGTCCACGCCGCTCTCGGCTAGAATCCGCTGAGCGGTCGGGAGGCCGATGCCGAAGATATAGGTGAGTGCGACCTCGATCCGCTTCTCGCGCGGAAGATCGATACCTGAAATACGTGCCATCAGCCTTGAACCTGCTTGTGCTTGGGATTGCTCTCGCAAATGACGCGAACTCTTCCCTCGCGACGGATGATGATGCATTTTTCGCAAATGCGTTTGACGGAAGGGCGGACTTTCATAACTACTTGTACCTATACGTGATGCGGCCGTAAGTGAATAAGCTGCGGATCATGCCGCGATCTCTTCTTTTGGACGGTACCGGGCGACGTCGTCGTGCTCGAGAATCTCGCGCAGCGTCAGGATCCGCGGGCCATCCTCGGTGAGGGCGATGGTGTGCTCGAAGTGCGCTGCGAGTTTACCATCTGTGGTCACGACTGTCCAGCCGTCGGTCAGGGTCTGGACTTCCCACGTGCCTTCGGTGATCATCGGTTCGATCGCTAGGCACAGGCCCGGGCGAAGGATCAGCCCTCGGCCGGGTTCGCCGAAATTGGGGACCTGGGGCTCCTCGTGCATCTTGCGGCCGACGCCGTGTCCGACGAGGGCCCGGACGACGCCGTAGCCGTTGCTCTCGGCGTGGCGCTGAACCGCGTTGCCGATATCCGAGACACGATTGCCCTTTTGCATCGCGGCGATGCCGAACATCAGCGATTCTTGCGTCACGCGCATCAGCCGCTTGGCGGCCTCGGAGATATTGCCGATCCCGATCGTCGCGGCCGTGTCGCTAACGTAGCCTTCGAACGTCGTTCCGATATCGATCGAAAGCAGATCGCCGTCCTTCAGCACGTAATCGCCCGGAATGCCATGCACGACCGTCTCGTTGACCGAGGCGCAGATCGAGGCCGGGAAACCGTTGTAGCCCTTAAACGTGGGAGTGCCGCCGCGCTCGCGAATTCCTCGCTCGGCCAGCCGATCGAGCTCGCGCAGCGACATGCCGGCTTTCGCCGTCTCCAACAGCGTCGAAAGCACGCTCGAGGTGATCTTGCCGCCACGGCGCATGATCTCGATTTCGCGCGGCGACTTGATGCTGATCATACCGCGGCCCCATTGCGCGCATCGAGCGCGCGCCGCACATCGGCGGTCACATCCTCGATCGCCTTGAGGCCGTCGAGCCGCACGAGTAATCCGGTCTTGGCGTAGTAGTCGACCAGCGGCGACGTCTGCGCTTCGTACGTATCGAGGCGCTTGGCGACGACGCCCGGGGTATCGTCCGGCCGTTGAACGAGCGGGCCGCCGTCTTGATCGTCGATCGCCGCGACGCGCGGCGGATTGAATTCGGTATTGTACGTGCGGCCGTTGCGCGGGTTGGTCCAGCGCCCGGCCAATCGGCGCAACAGCATCTCGCGGCTCGCCTCGAACAGCATCACGGCATGGAGCGGCTTGCTCAAGCGCGCCAGCATCTCATCGAGCGCGACCGCTTGACCGACCGTCCGCGGAAACCCGTCCAAGACGAATGCGTCGAGGTTAGCGAGTTGCTGCTCCATCATACCGATGATGATGCTATCGGGCACGAGCCCCCCGGAATCCATGTACCCCCTGGCCTCTTGACCGAGGTGCGTGCCGTCGGCGACGTGCTGACGCAAGAGGTCGCCCGTCGAGATTTGACGCGCGCCGAAGCGCTCCTCGAGCATCTTCGCTTGCGTTCCCTTTCCCGCGCCGGGCGGGCCGAGGAAGACCAAGCGAATCGGGCGCGACGCCGGGCTCATCGTTTGATGAAGCCCTTGTAATCGCGCATCGCGAGACGCGCTTCGATCTGCGTCATCGTGTCCAGCGCGACGCCGACGACGATCAGCAGCGAGGTCGATCCGAGATAGAAGGTCGTGACGCCCAAACCGCGCTGCAACGTCGAAGGTAAAATCGCGAGCAGACCGAGATAGACGGCCGCGACCGTCGTGATCCGCATCAGGATGCGTTGAATGTATTCGACGGTGGGCTGGCCAGGCCGGATTCCGGGAATGAACGATCCGCTCTTCTTCAGATTGTCGGCGATGTCGCGCACGTTGACCACAACCGAACTGTAGAAGAACGTGAACATCACGACCAGCACGAAATATGCCGTGTTGTACAGGAACGAATTCGGGCTGAAATACGTCTGCAGCAAGAGCGAGACCGCGCTGCCGTTCGAGGGCAGATCCAGAAAGCCGAAATGGGTGTAGGTCGCGGGAACGCGGGCGGCTGCGAACCACGAGAGCGCCTGTTGCGGCAAGAGCAGGATCGAAATCGCGAAGATGATCGAGATAACACCCGCGTTGTTCAGGCGCAGCGGAATGTACGAGGAGCGGCCCGCGAACATCTTACGCCCGACCACGCGGCGCGCTTGCTGCACCGGGATGCGGCGCTGGCCTTGATACATGAAGATGATCGAGACGATGGTGAACAAGGCGATCACGATGAACAGCACGAGTCCCAAGACGTTGAGCCCGTCGCGCTGACCCAGTTGGACGGTCTGCGCGACGTAGGTCGGATAGCGCAGCACGATACCGACAAAAATGATCAACGAGACGCCGTTGCCGATGCCCTTATCGCTGATCTGCTCGCCTAGCCACATTAAGAAGAGCGTGCCGGCCACGAACGCGACGATCGCGAAGATCAGGTATTGTAGCGATGCGTCGTAGAAGACGCCCGCGCGCTGCATGTTGATCGCCATGGTCGTCGCCTGAATCAGGCCCAGCACGATCGTTAGCCAGCGCGTATACTGGCTGATCTTCTTGCGGCCTTCCTCGCCGCCTTTCTTGGCAAGTTCTTCCAAGTTGGGCAGCACGACGGTCATCAATTGCATGATGATTGAAGCGTTGATGTACGGCGTGATGCCCATCGCGATGATGGAGAGCTTCTGCAACGCACCACCCGAGAGGAAGCCGAGGAAGTTGTAGAAGGTTCCTTCGCGCAAGAGGTCTTGCCAGCGCTGCTCGTTGACGCCCGGCAGCTGAACGTGAATCATGAACACGAACACAGCGAACGCGAAAAAGACGAACAGAATGCGCTTGCGAATATCGGGGACGAGGATCGCGGCGCGAAGGTTTTGGAGCAAAATTATTCCTCGCCGAGCTTGGCGCCGGCCGCGGTCAGCGCGTCGCGCGCGCTCTGCGAGAAGAGGACGTCACGGAAGACGAGGCCCGCGGGGATCTTCTTGCCGGGTTTCACGCCGCCCAGAATCTTAACGCCGTCCATCGCTTTACCGATGACGCGCTTCGCGACGAGCGACTGCGGCGAAACTTCGACCTTGGGATCCCAATCCGCAAGCGAACTCACGTTGACGACGGCGAACGTCGTACGGAAGTGCCCGATGTCGCGCGCCTTCTGCGAGTAGCCACGCTTGTGCGGCAAACGCCGTGCCCACGGGGTCTGTCCGCCTTCGAAGGCCGGCCCCTTACCGCCGCCCGAACGAACCGTCTGGCCTTTGCCGCCTTCGCCCGCGGTCTTCACCATGCCCGAACCGTGACCGCGCCCGACGCGCGTGCGCTTGGGACGGGCGCCCAAGTTCTCACGCAGCGTCGAGAGAGTGATGCCGGGCGTGGACGCAGCCAAGCCGCCACCGCGCGCCGAAGTCGCCGCAGCCGGCTTGGCTTTATGCGCCGGCGCCTTAACCGCAGCGGTCATTTTCTTTTGCGGCGCAGCTTTCTTCTTGGGCGGAGCCGCGATTTTCTTGGGCGACGCCGCCTTCTTCTTGGCCGGAGCCGCTTTTTTGGCGACGGCCTTCTTGCCGGCCGGCTTCTTCTTTTGAGGCATCTTTTTCGTTCCTACGCGAACAGTTCTTGAACGGTCTTGCCGCGCAGCTTCGCGACCTGATCCGCAGTCTTGAGCGATCGCAGTGCCTCGTACGTGGCGAGGACGACGTTAATCGGATTTGGACTCCCAAGCGACTTTGTCAGGATGTCGTGGATGCCGGCGAGTTCGAGAACGGCGCGCATCGGGCCGCCGGCGATAACGCCGGTGCCGGGAGCAGCCGGTTTCATGAACACTTTGCCGGCGCCGACTTGCATCGTGACCTCGTGCGGAATCGTACGCTCGACCATCGGCACGGTGATCAACGCCTTGCGCGCCTTCTCAACGCCCTTGCGAATCGCTTCGGGAACTTCGCCGGCCTTGCCGATGGCGAAGCCGACGCGACCCTTGCGATCGCCGACGACGACCAGCGCGCTGAAGCTGAAGCGTTTACCACCCTTGACGACTTTGGCTACGCGATTGACGCGCACCACGGTCTCATCGAAACCGGAATTGTCGCGATCGCGACCGCCTCTATAGTTCATTTAATAGCGCTCCACTTCGCGGAGCGCTTGGCGCTACGCAGCACTTTTGCAACTTCGCTGCAAAAATGCAGCTTCGCGCCCCCGCGCGACTGCGCGCGCGGACCCCAGTGATGCTTCGCATCAGAACTCCAAACCGGCGTCACGCGCCGCTTGAGCGAGAGCCGCTACGCGGCCGTGATACTTGAGCCCGCTCGTGTCGAACACGACGGCGTTGATGCCGGCTTCCTTGGCGCGCTTGCCGACGGTATCGCCGACTTTCTTGGCCGCGTCGACGCCGGTCAGCGAGGCGAGGCCAGCGGCCACGTCCTTCTGTCGAGTCGAAGCGGTGAGCAGCGTGTGACCCTTGGCATCGTCGATAACCGCCGCGTAGATGTGATGCAGCGTGCGATGGATCTGGAGGCGCGGACGGTCGGCCGTGCCAACGACCTTCCGGCGTAACCGCTTGTGGCGCTTGATGCGCTGGATGTTTTTCGAAATTGCCATTACTTCTTACCGGCCTTACCCGCTTTACCGAGCTTCTTGCGCACGACTTCGCCTTCGTAGCGAATGCCTTTGCCCTTGTACGGTTCGGGCGGACGCAGCGAACGGATCTCGGCCGCAACCTGACCGACCTGTTGTTTGTCGATCCCCTCGACGTGAATCTTGCTCGTGCCCTCGAGGGTGAACGAGATTCCTTTGGGGGCTTCGTACGAGACCGGGTGCGAGTACCCGAGTAGCAGGTTGAGCTTCTCGCCGGCCTTGTTCGCGCGGTAGCCTACGCCTTGAATCTCGAGGCTCTTGCGATAGCCCTTCGAGACGCCCTCGACCATGTTGGCGACGAGCGTTCGCGTCAGACCGTGTGCCGAACGGTGCGGCTTCGTATCGCCCAAGCGCTCGACGCGCACGGCGTTGTCTTCGACCGTCACGCGCACGACCGGCAAGACGCTCTGTTGCAGTTCGCCCTTCGGGCCTTTAACGCGCACGACCGAATCCGCCACGTTGACGGTGACGTTGCTCGGAATCGTAACGGCTAACTTTCCAATTCTAGACATACTTGGTTACCACACGTACGCCAGAACTTCGCCGCCGAAGCCCTCACGCTTGGCGCGCTTGCCCGACATAATGCCCTTAGACGTCGACAGAATGACGAGACCGAGCCCGCCGAGTACGCGCGGGATCTCGGTGCGCGGCGAATAGACGCGCAGCCCCGGGCGGCTGATGCGGCGCAATCCCGTGATGACTTTCTCTTTTTCGGGGCCGTACTTGAGCGTGATACGGATCGTCCCTTGCGGACCGTCGGGCGTCACTTCGAACGACCGGATGAAACCTTCTTCGGTCAGGATCTCGGCGATCGAGCGTTTCATCTTCGAGGCCGGGATGTCGACGGTCTCGTGGTTCGCCGTGTTCGCATTACGAATACGCGTCAGCATATCGGCGATCGGATCGGTGATGACTCCCATCGCTACCAGCTCGCTTTCGTGATGCCGGGGATGAACCCGCGATGGGCGTTTTCACGGAAGCAGATGCGGCACAAGCCGAACTTGCGATAGTAGCCGCGCGGGCGGCCGCAGGCCAAGCAACGGTTGTGCTGCCGCACGCCGAACTTCGGCGTGCGCTTCGACTTCTCGATACTAGAGGTCTTGGCCATTAGGTACGATCCTTTTGCAACGGAAGGCCCATCGCTTTGAGAAACTCGGTGGCCTCCTCGTCCGTCTTGGCGGTTGTCACGATCACGATATCCATACCGCGGAGTTTGTCGACTTTGTCGTAGTTGATCTCGGGGAACACGGTCTGTTCCTTGAGCCCGAGGTTGTAGTTGCCGCGGCCGTCGAACGATTTCTTGGGCAGCCCGCGGAAGTCGCGGATGCGCGGCAGCACGATGTTGAAGAGCTTGTCGAGAAAGATGTACATCCGGTCGCCCCGCAGCGTGACTTTGGCGCCGATGTTCATGCCTTCGCGCAGCTTAAATGCCGCGATCGACTTCTTGGCCTTGGTGATGACCGGCTTCTGACCGGAGATCACTTCGAGTTCTTTGGCGGCGATGTCGAGGACTTTCGAGTTGACGATGGCGTCGCCGACCGACATGTTGAGAACGACCTTGTCGAGCTTGGGCACCTGATGCACGTTCGAATAGCCGAACTTGTCGATCAGCGCTTTGCGGACTTCCGTCGTGTATTTTTCGCGTAGACGCGAAACCGTCGCTGGCATCCCTAGCGTCCCTTCAGCGGCTCGGGTGCGGGCTCGGCGCAATGTCCGCAGACGCGTTGCTTGCCCTGTGGCCCGGTCTTATACTTGATGCGCACCGGTATATCGCACTTCGCGCAGACGTACTGCAGCGCGGAGATCGGCACCGGCGACTCTTTCTCGTAGATGCCGGCCGATTTCGCTCCGCCAAAACCTTGTTTGCTGTGGCGCTTGACGACGTTGAGCCCCTCAACAGTCGCGAGACCGGCCTTGGGAAATACGGCTTTGACCGTACCGCGCTTCCCCTTTTCCTTGCCGCGGCGAATCATGACCATGTCGCCTTTGACGATCTTCGTTTTCAGCGCTCCCGGACGCGCGACCAGAACGATCGCCATCTTAGAGCACCTCCGGCGCGAGCGAGGCGATCTTCAAGAAACCACGGTCGCGCAACTCGCGGCAGACCGGACCGAAGACGCGCGTGCCGCGCGGATCGAGATTGTCTTTTTCACCCTTGATGATGACGCACGCGTTCTCGTCGAACTTGATGGTAGAACCGTCGGGTCGCTTCATCGGCTGCGCGCAGCGCACGATGACCGCCTTGACGACTTGACCCTTTTTGACCGCGGCGCCGGGAATGGCGCTCTTGACGGTGCCGACGATGATGTCGCCGACGTAGGCATAGGGGTGCCGCGACCCGCCCTGCACGTGGATGCAGAGGAGTTCTCGGGCGCCTGAGTTGTCTGCGACCTTGAGTCGCGTCTCTTGCTGAATCATCTCTCTCTGTCTACTTGGCTCGCTCGACCACGTCGAGAAGTCGCCATCTCTTTTCGGCTGAAAGCGGACGGCACTCGGCGATGCGCACGAGGTCGCCGGCCTTGGCCTCGTTCTTCTCGTCGTGCGCCTTGAAGCGCACCGACTTGCGGACGATTTTCTTATAGACTGGGTGCTGCACGCGCATCTCGGTCACGACCACGATGGTCTTATCCATCTTGTCGCTAGCGACGCGGCCTTGCTTGACCCGGCGGCGATTACGCTGCTCCATGTTTGGCCTCCGCGAGACGTTTCTCGCTGATGACGGTCTGAATTTGCGCGTAGACGCGGCGTACCGCGCGCACCCGGCTGAAATCCGAAAGGTGCCCCGTGCGAAGCTGGAAGCGCAAATTGAAGAGCTCTTCCTTCGTTTCGCGCGCGCGCTGCTGCAACTCGGGGATAGTGAAATCGCGGAACTTCGTCAGCTCGGCATGATCCTTCACGAGGCCGCCTCCGTTTCGTGACGCGAGACGAATTTGGTTGAGATCGGCAATTTGGCGGCGGCGAGCTTCAGCGCTTCGCGCGCGACTTTTTCTTCCACACCCGCGAGTTCAAAGAGGACGCGGCCGGGACGGATCACAGCGACCCAAAATTCGGGATTGCCCTTACCGGAGCCCATGCGTACTTCGGCCGGTTTCTTGGTAACCGACTTGTCCGGGAAGATCTTAATCCAGACCTTACCGCCGCGCTTGATGTGGCGCGTCATGGCGATTCGGGCTGCTTCGATCTGACGGTTGGTCATCCAACATGGCTCGAGCGCCTGCAGGCCGTACTCGCCGAACGTCAGCGAATTGCCCGACATCGCTTTGCCGGTCATGCGACCGCGGTGAACTTTGCGCCACTTGACGCGTTTCGGAGTCAGCATGTTCAGGGTGCCTCGTTAGGCTCGGCGGCGGGTTCGCTATGTTCCGCCTGCGGAGCGGCAGGTTCGGACGGTTGCGTCTCGACCGGCGGGGCCGGCTGCGGTTCTACTTCAACTGACGCTTGCACCGGCTCGGCTTCAACGGCTGCCTGCACCGGCTCGGCTTCAGCGCGCGCCTCTTCGGTGACGGCGTGCGTTTCGATCAGAGCATTCGTTTCTGAAACGGTCGCAGCTTCGATCGGCGGCGCGCCCTCGTTTTCGGAGGCGAGCGCCTGACCTTCGAGTTCGCCTTCGGCGGAGGCCGGCGTTTCAGGCGCGACGCTCGCCTCGGCTGCGCCTTCGGGCCGCGTGCCGCGTCCACGTCCGCCGCGACGATCGTTGCGACGGTCGCGGAAGGTAGCGCGTTCGCCGGCGACGCGCTCTTGCTGAGCGCGCAGATCGAGACGCGGCGTATCGGGCAGCACTTCGCCCTTGTAGATCCAGACCTTGACGCCGATGCGGCCGAAGGTCGTGAAGGCTTCGACGTGCGCGTAGTCGATGTCGGCGCGCAGCGTATGCAACGGCACCTTACCGTCGTGATTCTGTTCGGAACGCGCGATTTCGGCGCCGCCGAGGCGACCCGAGACCATGACCTTCACGCCGCGCGCGCCGGCCTTCATCGTGCGCATGATCGCTTGTTTCATGGCACGCCGAAAGGCGATGCGCTTCTCGAGTTGATCGACGATGTTCTGGCCCACCAGCCGCGCGTCGAGTTCGGGATGCTTGATCTCGACGACGTTGACCTGAACGGCTTTCTGCGTGAGGTGCTCGAGATTCTTACGGATATCTTCGATGCCGACGCCGCGCTTACCAATGATGATACCGGGCTTGGCGGTGTGCACGATGACGCGCGCTTGATTGGCGCGACGCTCGATCTCGACTTTCGAGATGGCGGCAGCCCGCGTCAAGCGGCCGAAGTACTTGCGAATCGCACTATCTTCGTGCAGCCAAAGCTTGTAGTTTTTCTTCTCGAACCAGCGGCTCTCCCAAGTGCGGGTGATGCCGAGTCGCAGTCCGACCGGATGTATCTTTTGACCCATATTACTTGGAAGCTCCGGCAGCTGCGGCTGCAGGCTTGCGAGTGCGTTTGGCGGGCGCGGACGGCTTCGCAACGACCGCGCTGCGACGCGACTCTTTGGTGGAGAGTTCGATCGAAGCGCCCGAACGGCGCTTCGGCAGCCGCTTGGGTGGCGTCGGTCCGACGGCGATCGTCACGTGCGACATCCGCTTGCGTTTGAAGGCAGCGCGGCCCTGAGCGCGCGGATCGAGACGCTTGGTGAACCCGCCGCCCGGTCCGCCGTCGACGGTGATCTTCGTTATATAGAGATCGTCGGTCGCCATATTGTGATTGTTCTCGGCGTTGGCCACGGCGCTGCGCAACAACTTTTCGATCGGCTCCGATGCGAAGACGCCCGAGAACTTCAAAAGCACAAGAGCCTCGCGAACGGTCTTGCCGCGAATCGCGTCGGCGACACGCCGCAACTTACGCGGGCCGACCCGCGCAAACTTGAGGTGTGCCAACGCTTGCGAACGCTCGGCAGTCGACGTCTCGTTCATGCCTTCACCACAGCTTTGTCGCCACCGTGACCCTTGAAGCTGCGGGTCGGCGCGAACTCGCCGAGCTTATGACCGACCATGTTTTCCGTCACGAAGACGGGCACGTGCGCGCGGCCGTTGTGCACGGAGATCGTATGACCGACCATCTGCGGCACGACGGTGCTGGAGCGCGACCACGTTTTGATAACTCGCTTCTCACGCGTGGCATTCATTTTTTCGACTTTGTCGAGCAGGTGGTCCGCGACGAACGGACCTTTCTTAAGGGAACGGCCCATTACTTCGAACTCCGCTTGCGAACGATCATCTTCGCGGTCCGCTTATTGCGGCGCGTCTTTTTGCCCATGGTCATCTGGCCCCACGGCGTCGTGGGGGGGCGGCCCGAAGTCGAGCGAGCTTCACCGCCGCCGTGCGGGTGATCGACGGGATTCATCGCGATGCCGCGCACCGACGGGCGCTTGCCCATGTGGCGAATGCGTCCGGCCGTGCCGATGACGATGTTCTCGTGGTCGAGATTGCCGAGTTGGCCGATCGTCGCGCGGCAGACCATCGCGATCTTGCGAACTTCGCCCGAGGGCATACGCACCTGCGCGTACTCGCCCTCCTTCGCCATCAACTGCGCCGAGGAGCCGGCCGAACGGACGAGCTTGCCGCCCTCGCCGGGCCGCAGCTCGATGTTGTGAATCACGGTGCCGAGCGGAATGTTTGCGATCGGCAGCGCGTTGCCGGTCTTGATATCGGCGGCAGGTCCGGATTCGATCGTGTCGCCGACGTTCAACCCGACGGGCGCCAAGATGTACCGCTTCTCGCCATCCTTATAATTGAGCAGCGCGATGCGCGCCGAACGGTTCGGATCGTATTCGATCGCGGCGACCTTTGCCGGAATCGCATCCTTGCTGCGCTTGAAATCGATGATGCGGTACTGACGCCGCGTCCCGCCGCCCTTATGGCGCACGGTGATATGGCCGTTGTTGTTGCGGCCCGAGTGCTTCTTCTTGACCTCGGTCAACTTTCGCTCGGGCTTCTTCTTGGTGATCTCCGAAAAGTCGTTGACGGTCTTGAAGCGCGTACCGGCCGAGGTCGGGCGAAAACGTTTTACAGCCATCTTATTGCTCGAAGTAATTCAAGCCGGCTATTTCGATCTTCTGGCCAGGCTTGAGGGTGACGACGGCTTTTTTCCAATCGGACTGTTTGCCCGACGAGCGCATGCCGCGACGCGCGAAGTTCTTGAGCTTGCCGCCCACGTTGGTGGTGTTGATCTTCAGCACGTTGACTTTGAAGATCGCCTCGACCGCGTGACGGATCTGCGTCTTCGTCGCGCGCGGATGCACCTCGAACGAATACTGCTGGTGGACCGTGCCGGCCATCGATTTCTCGGTGATCAGCGGCGCAATGATGATGTCGCGCGCGTCCATATTAGGCGGTCTCCCTTATCGCGCGATCGGCGAAGGCCGCGCTAAGCGTTTCGAAGGCTGCGGTCGTGAGCAGCAGGCGCGGATAGCCGAGCACATCCTTGACGTCGAGCGCGCCCGTGTGGGTCACGCCGACTTTGGAGAGGTTACGCCCGGCGCGTTCGAGGCGCTCGCCGATGCCGGCGTGTTCGCTCGGCGCGTAGATGATGAGCGTGCGCGCGCCCGACTTGGCAGCTTTGGCCGAGCCGAATAAGAGCGTCGCGAGATCGCGCGTCTTGACGAGGTCGAACCCGTCGGCGGTCGCGAGGACCGTGATGCAATCGGCCTGGAAGCGATCGCTGAGCGCGGCGTGCATCGCGGCGCGGCGTTCCTTCTTATTGAGCGAGCTGACGTAACTGCGCGGTTTGGGACCGAAGACGACGCCGCCCTTGGTCCACTGCGGCGAACGGATCGAACCCTGGCGTGCGCGGCCCGTGCCCTTTTGCTTCCACGGTTTGCGGCCGCCACCGCGCACTTCGTCGCGGCGTTTGGTCGAAGCCGTGCCCGCTCGCGGATTCGCAAGTTCGCGAAAGACGGCGCGGAACATCGCGTTCTTCTTGCCGCTGACGTCGCCGCTGAATGCAGACGGAATCGCTTCCGTGCCGACAGTCGCACCCTTGGGATCGATGACGGTCGGCATCTACTTCGCTCCCTGCGCGGCAGCCGTCTTTGAGGGAGGGCGCAGCGCAGCCGTCACGATGACGAGCCCGTTCTTGGCGCCCGGAACCGGACCGCGGACGAGAAGGACGTTGCGTTCGACGTCGGCCACGACGATCTCGAGATTCTGATGCGTGATGCGATCGACGCCGTAGTGCCCGGGCCGCCGGCTGCCGCGGCTCGTGTGACCGGCGTTCGTGTCGCCGTTCGAGCCCGGCTGGCGATGGATCATCTGACCGTGCGTGCGGCTGCCGCCGACGAAATTATGACGCTTGATGCCGCCGGCGAAACCGTGGCCCTTCGAGATTCCGACGACGTCGACATGATCGCCGGCTTGGAACGATTCTACCGTAACGGCCTGACCGACTTCGATGCCGTCGATGCCGTCGCGGAATTCCCGGACGACTTGCTTCGCGTCGACGCCGGCGGATTTGAAGCGGCCGGCCATCGCTTTGGTGAGGCGCGACTTCTTGACGTCGCCGAAAGCCAGTGCCACCGCGTCGTACCCGTCGGAATCGGCCGTCTTGCGTTGCAGCACGATGCACGGTCCCGCCTCAATGACGGTCACCGGAACGTACCGCCCGTCGGCGGTGAATACGCTCGTCATCCCGACCTTGCGGCCGATGATGTTCTTCATCGAAGTCTCGCCCTCTTGGAAGCCGGTTCGCTGGGTCACGATACCACGTACCCAGGCGTTCATGTTATTTGTTCCACCGCGCACGCAAAAAGTCGCGTCCGCGGCTGGACCACAACCCGCAAAGAATACCAAGCACGGCAAGGGTTGTCAAACACGAAAGAGGCTTAGAATCGACGCCCCATGCGAGGCGGCACCCGAAATCCGGCCCCGCTTGCACGCTGACCGGATGCCTACCTTATAATTGCCGCACCAGTTGCGCATCGGCGCAGCCCAGGCTGAAGCGGGCTCCGGCCGCCGCAAAGCTAAGCGGCGCGCCGCAGGGCGGCTCGCCCGCCAAGGTCCCCCGATCCGGCGACCAGGCGGCGTACGACACCGATCCAGCCGTTGATATGAAGATCGCGACGGCTCCAGCGCCGGCCGTCGAACTCGAGAGGCTCCCGGCGAAGCGCTCGCTCCGCGCCGGGGAGGCCGCGTTGAACAACCCGTCAGGTCTGGGACGACCGCCGAAGAGCGTGACCCGGAAGGCGGAGGCGGCGCCTGCGGGACCGTCGGGGGCCAGGATGACGGTTGCTCCGTCACCCGACGTCGCCGCCAGCGATCGCGCCTCGCCCAGGATTGCCGGCAGGGTAACGCCCGCCGCGATCGCTGGCGCGGGCGATCGGGATAGACTGTAAGCGCCTGCGACGGCGGTCAGCACGATGGCCAAGACGACCGCGATCTCGACCAGTGTCTGGCCGCGCGCGCGCGCTAGCGAGACCACGGCTTCACGTCGGCGTTTGGATCGTTCCAGGTTTGATTCGCGAACGCGTCGACCGGAATGTCCGGGCTTCCAGCGCAGCGCTCGGGCTCGGCCGCGTCGGCGCAGCGCATGACGGCGTGAATGCGATTGTCTATGCCGCCGCAGGAAGCGCTGCCGTCGCACGAGCCGGCGAAGTCGGCCACGGCGAGACCGTCAATCGAAGCTTCGTCTGCGCCCGCGATCGCGACGTAGGGCCACGCGCCGAACGTTCGGAACGTGACGCGGCGCGTGGCCTGCGCCAGCACGGCGCCGCCGGCGTTACTGACCGTCACGCCGAGCGTTGCGCCGACCCGATTTTCGACGACCCCGGCGTTGCGCTGCAGGTTGCTTGCAGTCACGTTGCCTGAAAGCGTCTTCGCTCCCGTCTGACCACCGATCTCTACGTGGGTCGCAACGTAGAACGGTCCGGACGCCACGGGCGCACTCGACACCGGCGCGACGAACGGCCCGTCAGGCGAGCCCGACGCCACTTGACTTGCTATCGACTCCGCTACGTCGTCCTGCGCGCGCTCGAGCGCAACGTTCGCGTAGCGAGCGGCGACGTGCTTCGCGGCCGTCAAGACGCTCGCGCTCGCCAATTGCACCCAGGCACCCGCCAGCATCGCGACGATTGCGCCGATCGCTATCGCTTGCAGATACACGCGACTACCGTGCGCCCGGCGCCGGGTTTGCGTCGACGACGGAGCCCGGCGGCAAGGTCGCGGTGCGCAGCGTGAGCGAGAGATCGCCGCTCGCACCGGGGCCGGCGTAATGAAGACCGACGATCCGCGCTTGCCCCACGCTACGAACGCTACTCGTGATCTGGATTGCTCCGCTGTTCCAATGCGCGGCCGCAACGTGTGCCGGCGCGGCCGGATCGTACGCCGTCGCGGCCAGGAGTTCGGTCGTCGCGTCGCCGGCCGCGTCGAGCGCGATCAATCGCGCCTGCGACGAATGTTCGCTGGCCGTCAACGCGAGGACCGCGCCTGCCCCGAGCGTGACTGCGACCAAGAGGACGCCGAGCGCGATCGTCGTTTCCAGCAGTGACTGACCTCGTTCGAACCAGCGTTTCAACATGCGAAGCCGTACGTGGTGATGTACTCGTAACCCGGACCGGCCTTGACCCCGGTCGCGAACGGACCGGAATCGGGGCGCAGCGGAGGAACCGGCGGCACGTAATCCGACCCGGCGCTTACGAGCCAGAGTTCGCCTGCGCCAAGCGCCGCAACCGTAACGCGAAGGTATACGTTTCCGGCCTTATCGCGCGCGCCCTCAAGTTGCGCGGAGCACGCGCCGGCGACCGAGATCTTCGAATCGGCCGGAGCGACGAGCATTCCGCCCGGTCCCGCGTCGGCGCCGTCCTGCTCCGCCAATAGACCGGAATCGTCAGCACCGCCGCAGCCAGGTTGCCTGAGCGGAACGTTGACGCACGGCCCGATGCGCCAGGCGACCGAAGAGACGTACGGCCGCAATTCTCCCGACGCGGAGGTCACCGGAGCGCTCGTCGCCACAGGCTGCGGCGCATAGGTCCCGACGACGATCGTGAACCCGGTCGCCGTCAGCCGCGGGAGCAGTTCGTGATGCAGTGCTAAGGCCGCGTTGCGCAGGTCGACCGCGACGATCGCGTTGCCGCCGGCGACGCCCGGATATCCGAAGGGCACGCTGACATCGCGCGCGACGTAGCCGGGGAGCGCCGGAATTCCGATCTGCGAGATCGGGATGCGCCGCGCGCTGAAACTCGTCAGGCCGCTCAGCGAGACGCCGCTCGCGCGCAGATTGACCGGCCCACCCGCGCTCAGGTCGTCATATGCATAGCGCTGGAGCGATTGCGCCGCCGCATCGTAGCGGTACGCCCAAAAGTGCGCCGCGCCGTGCTTATCGCGCGTGAAGAAGTCGATCTCGCGGCAGTCGCCTTCCGCCGTGCAGTTCGCTCCGCCGAAGAGGTCGTTCGGCGGCGTGAAGATCGCCGCAGCGCTATGCGACTCCGCGTCGAGGCGCTCGACCGTCTCCAGCATCGTGCGACTCGCAGCGGCGTTCGCAGCAGCGGCCGCGGCGGCCCGAATTCCGGCGCCCGTGATCCCGAGCAGCGCGAAACCGACCGGCAACGCGAGCGCGAGCGCGATCAGAATCTCCACGAACGTAAAACCGCGTTGCGAGTGCATGCCGCCTCCTCGCGCCCTCTAGTGCCCGGTTTTCCTTTCGATCAGCATCGCATCTCCGAACGAAAAGAAGCGGTACTCCGATTCGATCGCGCGGCGGTAGGCATCCATGATCCGATCGTAGCCCGCAAAAGCGGCCGCTAAGACCAGCAGCGTCGAACCCGGGAGATGAAAGTTCGTCAGCAGTGCGTCGACGATTCGAAAGCGGAATCCGGGCGTGACGAACAGCGCGGTCTCGCCCTCGCCGGCGCACAGCGAACCGTTCGCGTCGACCGCTGATTCCAACGCCCGCAGCGTGGTCGTACCGGCCGCAATGATCCGCCGGCCTTCCCGTTTGGCACGATCGATCGCAAGCGCCGTCGCGGCTGGGATCGCGAAGCGTTCGGCATGCATCGCATGATCGTCGATCCGCTCGCTCCCGATCGGCTTGAACGTTCCGTACCCGACATCCAGCTCCAATTTGACGATCTCGACGCCGCGCGTTTCCAACGATTCGATGACGCGCGGCGTAAAGTGTAACGATGCGGTCGGTGCGGCAACGCTTCCGGGCACGCGCGCAAAGAGCGTTTGGTAGCGCTCGGCGCGCACGTCGTCGCCGGGCCCCACGTAGGGCGGCAACGGCAACTCACCGTGATGCTCGAGCAACTCGGTCAGCGAGACCGACGCATCGAACAGCACTTCGCGAATGCCGTCGGGCGCGACCGCAACGACCTCGCAGCCGCCGGCGTCGCCAAACTCCACCCGCGCGCCCGCGCGCAGCCGGCGGCCCGGACGTACGAGCGCCTGCCACTGGCGCGCCGCCGCGTCGAAGCGCGGGCGGTCGAGCGGCTTTAGCAGCAGTATCTCGCTCGCGCCGCCGCCCGGCACGCTGCGGCCGCGCAGGCGAGCGCGGATCACGCGGGTCTCATTGACGGCCAAGACGTCGCCGCGCTCGAGCAGGCGCGGAAGTTCGGCGAAGACGTGGTCTTCGAGTGCTCCGTTCGCGCGAAGCACCAGCAGGCGTGCCGTATCCGCCGGATCGGCCGGAGATTTCGCGATCAGATGTTCGGGAAGCGCGTAACGATAGGCGGCGCTCAGCCGCAGAGGGTCACGCTCACACACGCCCGAGCGTGGTGTTGGGAAAGTAGAAAGCGACGATCTCGGATGCGCTCGCGCCTTTGCCGCCCATCCGCTGCGCGCCCCACTGGCACATGCCGACGCCGTGTCCGCTGCCGTTTCCTGAAATCGTAAGTCCCCCGGCGCTCGCCGTAACGGTGCGTAAGAACGTGCTGCGCACGACCTTCATCCCGGCGGCGGCACGGAACTCGCCGGTCGGCACTTCGACGCTCGACGCGCTGCCTTCAAAGACGACCGAACGCGGCCGTCCGCTGGGCGTCATATTCTTCAACTCGACGCCGTGTAACGTTCCGGCGCGCGCCAGATCCAAGATTTGCTGCACCGTGTCGTACGGCACTTGAGCTTCCCAGCGGTACTCCGGCGTGCCGGCGCAATTCGGATCGACGAAACTCTTGAGATAGGGAAGCGCCGAGCCCCAAACGTCTTTCGAGTCGGCCGTACGGCCGCCGCAACATGCGCTGAACGCCGTCTGCGCCGGCGCGCCGTGATAGGCGACGATCGTGCCCGCGGTCGCATCGACGGCGGCGCGGCCCGCCGTGCTCTCGCTCGTGATGCCGGCATAGCGCTGGTTGCTATCGGTCGTCAGAACGTCGTAGGTCTTCTCCGGCCGCATCTTCGAGAGCACGTAGGTGCGCGCGACGATCGCCTGCGCTTCCTGCGTCGCCTTGGGCCACTCCGGCGAGAGCTCGCGGCTGATGACGCCGTACAAGTAATCGTCGAGCGAGACCGCGTTGATCAGGCCGCGGCGGCCGCCAGCCAGTTGAACGTACGCGTAACCGCCGCGGTAGGTGCGGCCGTTCCACGAAAAGTGCCAGGCGTCGATCTGCTTCGGCTCCGCGACCGCGTCGCCGCTGGCCAGCAGCACACGAACGAGCCGCTCGTTGACGGCGGCGACGACGCCGTCGCCGGCCAGTTCCTGGGCCGCAAGCGGGAGAGGGAGAGCTGCCGCACCGAGGGCCGCCACGAAGGTCCGCCGATTCATCTCCTTTTTGCTTTCGGCACAATCCGGCATCGCACTGCTGCATTTCGCGCCGACTGTGCGCGAGCGCACCGGCGGGGTGTGCGCGGGCACACGCCTGCTATAGCAGGCGGGGCTGGGCGCCCGCATCGGCGGGCTGCGTGACGCCCAGGTGTTTGTAGGCCGCCGCCGTCACTTTACGGCCGCTTGCGGTACGCACGACCAGCCCGATCTTCAAGAGATACGGCTCGACGACGTCCTCGAGCGTCTCGTTGTCTTCGGTCAAGGTCGCCGCGATCGCGTTGATGCCGACAGGCCCCCCGCGGTATTGCTCGGCGATCGTACGCAAGAAGGCGCGATCGAGCCGGTCCAGCCCGAGTTCGTCAACGCCTTCGCGCCGTAGCGCCTCGTCGGCAACCTCGCGCGTGATCGTGCCGCCGGCCCGGACTTCGGCAAAATCGCGCACGCGGCGCAAGAGCCGATTGGCGATGCGCGGCGTTCCGCGGCTGCGGCGAGCGATCGCGGCGGCTCCCTCGGCATCGATTGGAATACCGAGAACGCCGGCGCTGCGCGTGACGATGCGTTCCAGTTCGTCGACGGCGTAGTAGTCGAGATGGTACGCGAGCCCGAAGCGCTCGCGCAGTGGCGCCGAGAGCATGCCGGCTCGCGTCGTCGCGCCGATCAGCGTGAAACGCTCGAGTTGAAGTTTGTACGTCTTGGCGTAAGCGCCGCGGTCGAGCATCACGTCGATGCGAAAATCTTCCATCGCCGGATAGAGGTACTCTTCGACGACGCCGCCCAAGCGATGAATCTCGTCGATGAAGAGCACGTCGCCCAACTGCAGCGACGTGAGCACGCCGACCAAATCCTTCGGCTTCTCGAGCGTCGGGCCCGAGGTCGGCCGGAGCGCGTTGCCCATCTCTTTCGCGATCAGCGCGGCGAGCGTAGTCTTGCCTAAACCCGGCGGCCCGTAAAACAGGATGTGTTCGAGCGGTTCGCCGCGCCGCTTCGCCGCATCGATGGCGATCTTGAGGTTCTCGACGAGGATCGTCTGTCCGACGTACTCATCGAACGAGCGCGGCCGTAGCGTCGCGCCGACCAGCTCTTCTTCGATCGCCGCCGCTTCCGGTCCGACGATGCGATCCGCCGCATTCTCCGGCCCGAGGACGCGCCGCCGCTTCTCGGGCTCGCCCTCCCGCTCGCTCACGACGCTTCGGCCTTGCGATGTTTGCTGCGGTAGACTTCGGCGAGCAGCGTCTCCGCGTCGCGAATCTGCGGCGAGGTCGCGAGCGTGTCGGCGATCATCGCTTCAGCCTCGGCGCGTTTGTACTCAAGTTGCAGCAGCACGAGGAGCGCCTCTTCCGCGAAGTCCGGAATCGTTTCGAGCGGATGCGGACCGGCCTCGCGAATCAGCAAGAACTTCGTAACCTTGCCCTGGAGTTTGGCCACGATATCGCGCGCCTTCTGCTGACCGATACCGGGCAGCTTGACCAAAAAGCCGTGGTCGCCCGCGTCGATCGCCTGCGCGATTCGCGCCATCGGCAGCGAGAACGCGCGGGCCGCCGTCTTCGGACCGATGCTCGCGACGCTGATCAAGGCTTCGAAGAACTCGCGCTCGATCGCGTTGGTGAAACCGAAGAACGTGAAACGCCCGCTGTTCCCGTCGAGTGAGAACGATGGATAGATCTCGAGCGTGACGCGTTCGCCGGCGGCGCGTGGGATTTTGTCGCCGACGCAAGGCGGCAATACGACCTCGTAGGCGAGCCCATTGACGTCGAGCACGACGCTGGCCTCGGCCCGTTCGACGATCGTCCCGTTGATGCGCGAAAACATCAGCGCAGCGCCGTGGCGCCGAGTTCGCCGAAGCGCGCCTCGGTGCGCGCGATGTTCGCGAGTGCGAGCGCGAGCGCGAGCGCATCGGAGACGTCGTCCGGCTCCGGTGTCGTGACCAAGTGTAATTGTTGCATGACCATGCGTTTCACTTGATCCTTCGTCGCGCCGCCCGATCCAACCAGCGCGCGTTTAACGAGCGTGTGCACGAGATGCCGCACCGCAACGCCCTTGCTGTGGGCGGCCAGACACAAGACGCCGCGCGCGTGCCCCATCAAGACCGCGGTCGTCGGATTTTTGTATCCGCTCCACAATTCCTCAACGACCATGACGTCCGGCTTCGTCGCATCGAGCACGGCGCACAGCTCTCGATGAAGTTCTCCTAAACGCTGCTCGAGCGGCGCCTTCACGTCGGGCGTAATGATGCCGGCCTCGATCAAGCGGGGCTCGCCGGCCTCGCACGCGATCGCACCATAGCCCGTGATGCGCAGCCCCGGATCGATGCCGAGGATGCGAAGCGTCACGGGCCGTTCCCAGCGACGTGCAACACGACCGATTGACCGGGACGCAACTGCTGATTCGCGTCGGGTTCGCTCCGCACGACCTTACCCGCGTCACCCGAAGCACCGTAGATGACATTGCCGACCGCGTAGCCAGCGTTGCTCAACACGCCGCGGGCTTGATCGAGCGGCATGTTCGTCACGTCGGGAACGACGCCCGGTACCGCAACCACGAGCGTGACGCTCGAACCTTTCCGCGCTTGCGCGTTCGGCACCGGATCTTGTTGCATGACGGTCCCCGCCGGCGCGCTCGCGTCGACGACGTAGTTCAGACGGTAGCCGAGCCCCGCGCCTTGCAATGCGGCGATCGACTCTCCAAGCGAACGGCCCCCGAGATCAGGAACCCCGAGTGAAGGCGGTCCCGCGCTGACGACGACCGTCACCGTCGAACCCGGATCGACATGCGCGCCGGACAAGGGGTTCTGGGAGAGGATGATGTCGGCATCGATGTCGGTCATCACGCGCTCGCTCACCTCGAGTTTGAGTCCGCGTTTCGAAAGGGCCTGCGTCGCGTCGTTGACCAGAAGCTGCAGCACCTCCGGTACGACGACCGGTTGCGCGCCCTTGGAGACGACCAGCGCGACGGTCGAGTGAATCGGAAGCTTCGTGCCGCGCGGCGGCGTCTGCGAGAGCACGATATCCTTCGGCGTCTTGCTATCGTACTTCGGCGTGATCTTGGCGATCAGTTTGGCGTCCCGCAGAATGCGCTCCGCGTCGGCGAGCGAGAAGTTGCGAAGGTCGCTGATCTCGACGGTCGGAAGGCCCGAACTGACGTAGAGCTGCACGACGCTGTGCGGCGCGACCCTCGCGTTCGGCGCGGGTTCCTGTCGCACGATCTTATCCTTCGGTACGGTCTCGCTGGCTTGCGCGACGATGTTATAGCCCAAACCCTGAGCCACGAGCGCCTTCTCGGCCTCATCCGCACTGCGTCCGACGAGGCTCTCGAGCGCGATCGGCGTCGGCGGCCCGAAGATCGATCCGCGATTGAAGAGCGCGTAGCCTGCGAAGATCGCGGCGACCAGCGCGATGACGTAGACGTAAAACGGCAGCCGCGAGAGTTGCAGAAACGGCCGCGGCTCGGCATCCTCATCGTCGTATCCGTCGAAGGGAACGACCGGCCGCGCGCGCGTGCTGCGATCGGGGAAACGCGCTGGCCGCGGTTTGGGATTGGGGATCGTTCGCACGAGCGACGCCGTCTCGAGCCGGCTGCCACCGCTCGGAACGTCGAACGGGATCGTCACGAGCGGATTCTCGCGCGCTTCGCGGAGCGCCGTCGCAACCTCCGTCGCCGATTGGAAGCGCGCGGCCGGATCCTTCTGCAGCAGTTTGCGCACGATAGCGGTCAGCGCGGGACTAATGCCGATCGCGCCGTCACTCTCGAGTGGCGGAATCGGATTCGAGACGTGCTTGAGCGCCACGGTCACCGGCGACTCGCCCGTATACGGAAGATTTCCCGAGAGCATTTGGAAGAGGACGACACCGAGGCTGTACAGATCGCTCGTCTCGGCCAACTCGTGCCCTTGCGCCTGTTCCGGCGAAAGGTAGTAGACGCTACCCATCACGAGTCCCGGCTGCGTCACCGTCACCGTCTGCGTCGTCACCGCCCGCGCGATGCCGAAGTCGGAGAGTTTGACGACGTCATCCTTGGTGACCAGGATGTTCGCCGGCTTGATATCGCGATGCAACAGCCCCTGACGGTGGGCGTAGGCGAGGCCCGCGCAGATTTGGGCCGCGAACTCGATCGCCACGGGCTCCGGCAAGCGGCCATCGCTCTCGATCATCTCGCCGAGCGTGGCACCATCGATCAACTCCATGACGATGTAGTACGTCTCACCCTCGCGGCCGACATCGTAGATATTCACCACGTTCGGATGCGAAAGTTTGGCCGCGTGCTGTGCTTCGAAATAGAAGCGTTTGACGAAATCCGCGTCCTCGGCGAATTGCGGGCGCAGGATCTTGATCGCGACGCGGCGCCGCAGTACCGTATCGACGCCCGAGTAGACGGTCGCCATCCCGCCCGCGCCGATGCGGTTTTCGAGACGGTAGCGATCGCTCAAGGTGCGTTCGGTCATTCGTCTACTTCGTGATCCGCGACAGCGCGACGGAGAGCACGCGTCGCGCGATCGGGGCCGCGACGCTTCCGCCGTAACCCGCATTCTCGACCACGATCGCCACCGCGACCCGCGGGGCGTCGGCCGGCGCAAACGCCACGAACCATGCGTGCGCCCTTCCCGTCGCAATCGTCGCGGTCCCGGTCTTTCCGGCAACCCTTATCCCCGGCAGCGCGGCCGCTGTCCCCGTTCCACGCTCCACGACCGCCAGCATCAAGCTGCGCACTTGATCGGCCACCTCGGGCGTGAGGGGAACGGCTAGGGGCGCTCCCGGCGCGAGCGAGCGTTCGCGGCCATCGTGGCTGCGAATTGAGCGGACTAGGTACGGATGCGGCTCGGTGCCGCCCGAAGCGATCGTCGAACCGATCAGCGCCATGCGCATCGGCGTCACGGTGAGGTCGGCCTGTCCGTAGCCTAACTGTGCGAGGATGCTGTCCGAAACGGTGTCGGGAACGGGAAGGTGGTCGCGCTCGGCCGGCAACGTGAACCCGAGCGATTCGCCCAAGCGCCAGCGCGCCGCGTATTGAAACCAGCGCTCGGCATCGACTCCGAGCGCGATCTGCGCGAAATCGACGTTGCTCGAAAGCGCGAATGCCCCGGCAAGGTCTTGCCGTCCCGTGCCGTTGCTCTCGCCGCTATCGTCGTGAACGAGAAACGAGCCAACCTTGTACGTTCCGCGATCGACAAAGACCGACTCCGGGGTCACGACGCCGGCGTCGAGCGCATCCGCCGCGGTCACGATCTTGAACGACGATCCCGGCGGATAGAGTCCCGCGATCGCCCGATTGAGCAGCGGGCTCCGCGAATCGGCGCTGATCGTGGCGAAGTTCTTATCGATCGCGGCTGGATCGAAGCTGGGTACGCTTGCGATCGCGAGTACCTCGCCCGTCCGCGGGTCGATCGCCACGCCGGCGCCGCGCGGGTAGGCGCTCAGGGCGTCATAGAGCGCCGCTTGGACGCGCGGCTCGATCGTGGTGACGATGGTTGCGCCGCGTATCGGGCCGGCATCCGGCGCGCCGAATGCACCGCGTAATTGCGTTCGCGGATCGCTGGCGGCGGCGTGCCCTTGAAGCTCCTTATCGAAAGCTGCTTCGAGCCCGGAGGTTCCGTAGCGGATCGAAGCATACCCAAGCGTCTGCGCCAATGCCGCGCCATACGGATAGACGCGCCCACGCGCGGTTGAGTGCGCGAGCACGGTTCCATCGCGCGCGACGATCGTGCCGCGATACGGCAGCAACAGCGAGGCCCGCGGATTGTGCGAATTCGCGCTGACGCGAGCGCCATCGACGACTTGAACCCAGACCTGGCGCGCGACCAGCACGACGAAGAGGAGCGCGAAGACCGTCCCGAGCCGCGCGATCGATTCGTTGACCCCTCGCGTCGAGCGCACTGAGCTAGACCGGCGCCGTGCTGCGCTCGCGGAGGACCGTAATACCTTCATCCGTCCGGACGGCGAGATAGGCCGCCGCGGCGTCGGCACCGATCACCGCGTTGACGAGCGCGCGCATCAGCGCTTCAGGAACGCCCGTCACGGCCAGAATCGCTTCGACATTCACTTCCCCGAGCAGGCCCGGCGCAACGTATGCGGCCTTCGGGATCGTCGCGAAGAGCCGGTCTTCGTACGGCTCGCTGCGCCACGGCCCGCGTTTACCAAAGACCGTGGCGTGATAGTCCCAGGCGCAGAGCTGACGTTCGTTCCATTGAAAGTGATCGCGCACGCAACTGCGCCGGCAGACCGCGCACTGGGTCAGCGCTTCGGGCGGGTGAACGATGCCGTCGAGCACGTCCTCGGGAATATCCTCGGCGTTGATCAGGATATCTTCGGAAAGCCGTTCCGGAACCTCGGCATGCCACGCCGAGCGCAAGAGAATCTCGAGATCGCGCAGCGGCGTCACGAACGCGCGCTCGTCTTCTTGCGGAAATGTTTGATCCACCCAGGCGCCCAGATTGTCGGCGGCGATATTCACGCGCTGCCAGCCCTCGCCGAGCGTCACGCCGATCGGCGTCCATGCGAGCGGGGCGAGCCACGCGGTAACTTGTTTGTTCTCGGCACGCAATGACGAAACGAAGGCGAGCGTCCCGGCGTTACCGCCGAGCACGTACGCGCGTCCCGGCGAATCGGAGGGCTTTGGAATTCGGTCCACCCGGGCTAGTTACGGGCGTGCGCGACCGCAGCCTTTGGCGCCCCCGACAGGAGTTCGCGGGCCGCACGCCCGAGAGCGACGGATGCTGAAAACCTTCTTGACCGAAGCGTGGGGCCTGCGCTATCCACTCATCGGAGCCCCGATGGCGGGCGTCGCGTTCGGCGCATTGGCAAATGCCGTCAGCCGCGCCGGCGCTTTGGGAATGATCGGCATCGGTTCTTCAGACCCCACTGATAAGATCGAACGCGAAGCATCGATCGCACGTGACGGCGAAATGCGATTTGGGATCGGCCTGATGGCCTGGGCGCTGCCGCAACGTGATGAATTGCTCGAGGCCGCAATCGCCGCACAGCCGTTCGTGATCTCGATGACGGGAGGCAGCATCGCGCCCTACGCCGCTCGCGTTCGCGAAGCCGGCATCCTGCTCGCGGCACAAGTCAATACGGGCGCCGATGCGCGCGAAGCCGAAGCGGCCGGCGCCGACTTCATCGTCGCGCAAGGCACCGAAGCGGGCGGACATACAGGTGACGTCGCAACCTTGACGCTTCTGCAACTCGTACTCGCTGCCGTTCGAGTGCCGGTCGTTGCGGCCGGCGGGATCGCCAGCGCACGAGGTCTCGCGGCCGTGCTCGCCGCGGGTGCGCAAGGCGCGTGGATCGGAACGCCGCTCCTCGCCGCGCACGAAGCCGGCACGCCGCCGGCCGCTCGCGCGCGAATCATCGCGGCCAAGGAAGATGAAACGGTGCTGACGCGCGTCTTCGATCGCACCCTTGGCATCAAATGGCCGGCCCGTTATCCCGGCCGCGCCCTCGTCAATCGTTTCACGCAAGAGTGGCACGGACGCGAGGATGAGGCCGCAACGAATGCGACGACCGTCTCGACATTGAAGAGCGCGACCGCCGCCAAGGATTTCAACCTGACTTACATCTACGCCGGACAATCGGTCGGCCTGATCGAGCGCGAGCGTCCGGCCGCGGAGATCGTGGCTGAAATCGGTGACGGCGCCGAACGCATTCTGCGCGAACGTCTCGATTCGGTATTAGAGTGAGGACCCTTGCGTAAGGAAGCCCTCTGCGCGGCGTTTCTAGAGTCCGGCTGCGAAATTCGCGTAGACGCTCAGCGCCATGATCGGCGATGGCACGGTCTGTGCGCCCTCGAGGGTCGAACCTCTGATGACCATGATCGCGACGACATTCCCGGACTGCATCGCCCAAACGACGGCGCCGGTCGCGTCGACGAAACAACGTGCGTATGCTTTCTTACACTGGGCGCCACGCGGTTGCGCGTTATAGAGCTCCTCCGGCGAGCGGTCGGCCAGCGCTTTCTGGCACTTGGCGAGAACCGTTCGACAACCGACCCGAGCGATGATCGAACCGACCTTCGGATCGCTCATGGTCGCGGCGTTAAAGAGGGCCACGGTCACGCTGCGAGCGTGTGGCTGGAATTGCGCGGTGGTCGCGTGAACGTCTTTGGGAAAGTTCCCAAACGCGCACAGGCTTGTCGGGGATGCAGCGGTCGAAACGCGCTGCACCTGCTCCCCGACGGCGGCGCTCACCGCCGCAGCCGAGACTAAGTCACACGCCGACTTCGGCGAAGAGCTAAATGCGGGAGGCCCGCCCGCTGCGATCAGGGCAAGCGTTGCGCCGGCTACTAAGGACGTGTACCGGAAAGGACCCATCTTCCAACTCCTTACTGATGATTGCGGGCGCGCTGAACGCATCAGGCGCGTACGACCGATTGGCGGTAATCTTGCAGCGAACGCGGCGGACCGGCGCTCGACTCGAGCGCTTGTACCAGCGCTCGGGCTGTATCGAGGCTCGTCAGGCAAGCGACGCTCGCTTCGACGGCGGCGCGACGGATGCGATAGCCGTCCGACATCTCGCGCGGTCCCGCCGCATCGTTGATGACCAGCTCGACTTCGCGCGCAACGATTGCGTCGAGCACATGCGGCGAGCCTTCGCCGATCTTGTTGATTCGCTCGGCCGCGATTCCGTTCTCGACGAGCGACCGGTACGTTCCATCGGTCGCAACCAGCGTGAAGCCGAGATTGGCGTAGCGCCGCAAGACCGCAAGGCCTTCGCTCTTCTCCTCGTCGGCGATTGAAACCAAGATTCGCCCGGGGCCGCCCGGCAAGGCCGGATCGGGCACGCGGATCCCGGCGGCCACGAACCCCTTGCGCAACGCGCCGGCGAAGCTCTCGTCAATGCCGAGTACCTCGCCGGTCGATTTCATCTCGGGCCCCAAAATCGTTTCGACGCCGCGCATCTTCGCGAACGAGAAGACTGGAATCTTGACGACCACGTAGGGCATCTCCGGAATCAATCCGAGCCCGTACGGCATGTCCCGCAGGCGTTCCCCGAGCGCGACGCGCGTCGCCGCTGCAACGAGATTCACGCCGGTTGCCTTCGAGATGATCGGCACGGTGCGGCTAGCGCGCGGATTCGCCTCGATAATGAACAGTTCGCCCTGATGGATCACGAACTGGATGTTGATCAAACCGCGCGTCTGCAATTCGTGCGCGATCGAGCGTGTGACCTCGACGATGCGGTCTTGCATCGCACGATCGATCGTCTGCGGGGGATAGACGCTGATCGAATCGCCCGAGTGAATGCCGGCGCGCTCGATGTGTTCGAAGATACCGGGCACGAGAATATCCTCGCCGTCGTACACGGCATCGACCTCGACCTCGAGGCCGGGCAGATACTTGTCGACGAGCAGCGGCGCGCCGGGCTTGATCGGCGGCGCAGTCTCAACGTACGAGGCGAGTTGTCCCTCGTTGTAAACGATCTCCATGCCGCGCCCGCCGAGCACGTACGACGGCCGCACCAACACCGGGAATCCAAGTTCGCGAGCTTCGGCGCGCGCTTGCCGGAACGAGTTCGCGGCGCGCCCTTGCGGCCGCGCAACGCCCAAGCGCGAGAGCGCCGCATCGAACTTCTCCCGGTCCTCGGCCATGTCGAGGCTGGCGCGGTCGCTGCCGATGATCCGCACGCCGCGGCGCGAAAGTTCGGCGGCTAGGTTGATCGCGGTCTGGCCTCCGAACGCCAGCATGACGCCGATCGCGCCGGTCGCATCGTAAGCCGCCTGCACTTCGTCCGGGCCGGGCGGTTCGAAGACGAGTACATCCGAGATATCGAAATCGGTCGAGACGGTCTCCGGATTATTGTTGATGACGACCGCGGAGCGGCCGGCCTCGCGCAGCGCCCAGGCCGCGTGTACGCACGAGTAATCGAATTCGATGCCTTGCCCGATGCGAATCGGTCCGCTCCCGACCACGACGACCGCCTCGCGCGAGGGGCGGCGCATCTCGTCCTGCTCGTAGCGCGAGAGATAGTAGTAGGGCGAGCGCGCCGGAAACTCGGCGGCGGCGGTATCGACCATCCGGAAACTGCCCGCACCGGCCTGCTCGGCGCCGGCCGCATCGCTGCCGGTCAGTCGCGCCAGACTCGCCTGCGAATAGCCGAGTTCGAACGCGCGCCGCACGTCGGCCGGCAACGCTTCCGTGCGCAACCGCTCTTCCAACTCGACCAGCTCCAACAACTCGTAGAGCCAGAACGAAACGATCTGCGAGAGAGCGGCCAGCGACTCGACGGTCCGCCCGCGCCGCAGCGCTTCAGCGAGTGCGAACCAGCGCTCGTGCGTCGGAACGGCGATCACCGTCTCCAACTCGTCATCGCTCCAATTTTCGATAGACGTTCCCGTCATCGTCTCGCGCCCGAGATCGAGCCCGCGGATCGCCTTCATCATCGCGGCGGCGAAGGTTCGGCCGATGCCCATCGCTTCGCCGGTCGATTTCATCTGCGTTCCAAGACGCGTATCGGCACGCGGAAACTTGTCGAATGGCCAGCGCGGAATCTTCACGACGACGTAGTCGAGGGTCGGCTCGTAGGCGGCCTTGGTGACGCCGGTGACGGGATTCTCGATCTCATCGAGCGTCTTGCCGAGCGCGATCTTGGTGGCGATCTTCGCGATCGGATAGCCCGTCGCTTTTGAAGCCAGCGCCGAACTGCGGCTCACGCGCGGGTTCACTTCGATAATGTTGTATTCGGTGCGATCGGGATGCAGCGCGAATTGAATGTTGCAGCCACCTTCGACCTTGAGCGCGCGGATCACGTTAACGCTCGCCGTCCGCAGCAGCTGATACTCGAGATCGGAGAGCGTCTGCGACGGCGCGACCACGATCGAATCCCCGGTGTGGATGCCAACCGCGTCGATATTCTCCATATTGCAGACGATGATGCAGTTGTCGGCGCGATCGCGCAGGACTTCGTACTCGATCTCTTTCCAACCCAAGAGCGAGGTTTCGACCAGCGCCTGATGGATCAGCGAGGCCGCCAGACCCACCGCAAGCGTCTCGCGAAGTTCGCTCTCGTCGCGTACGATGCCGCCGCCCGTACCGCCGAGCGTGTATGCCGGACGCACGACGAGCGGGTAGCCCGACTCGGCCGCAAAGCGAACCCCGCTCTCAATGTCGGTCACGACGGCGCTCGCCGGCACGGGCTCGCCGATAGCGAGCATCGCCTCTTTGAAGCGCGCGCGGTCCTCGGCCAGCTTGATCGTCTCGATCGGCGTTCCGAGGAGATCGATCGCATAGCGTTCCAAGATGCCGGCCTCGTCCAGCTCGACGGCGAGGTTGAGACCCGTTTGGCCGCCGAGCGTCGGCAACAGCGCATCGGGACGCTCGCGCGCGATAATCGTTTCAATCGACGCGACCGTGAGCGGCTCTAAGTAGACGGCATCCGCGACCTCGGGATCGGTCATGATCGTCGCGGGGTTGGAGTTGACGAGGACGACGCGGTGGCCTTCCTCGCGTAACGCGCGGCACGCTTGCACGCCGGCGTAGTCAAACTCAGCGGCCTGCCCGATGACGATCGGGCCCGAACCGATCACCAGAACGCTGCGACGAGCCACGATCTCCGAAGTTTGGCCCGGGTCCGACCCGGGCCTTCCCGCATCGTCGCCCGTGACCGGCAGGACTCGGTACGGTGCGCTTCGCATCGCGCAAACGTGGCGACTGCGGCGAAAACGTTTGAAGCCAACATCGAGCTCGACGAGCCGGGCAACATGGCATACCTGTGCGTGCCGCCCGAGGTCATGGCCGCGTTCGGCCCGCGTAAGCGGCCGGCCGTCGTCGTGACCTTGAACGGCTACGCCTACCGCACCACGGTCTCCGTCTACGGCGGCGAATTTTTCATCGGGATCCGCCGCGACGTTCGCGAGGCCGCCAAGGTTCGCATCGGGCAGCGCGTGCGCGTGAAGCTCGCACCCGATCTCGAACCGCGCACGATCGAAGTTCCCGCCGATCTGGATGCCGCGCTCGGCAAGGCCCGTTTACGCGAGGCCTTCGCAGGTTTCGCCTACACCCACCGAAAGGAATACGTGGTCTGGATCAACGGAGCGAAGCGTCCTGCGACCCGCGCCGCGCGCATTGAGAAGACCGTCACCGCGACGCGCGAGAAACGCTCGCCTACGTAGCCGGAGTTTCATGACGGTTCTTCCATAGGAAGAGCCAAAACGCCAGACCCGCCTCATCACCGTAGGATTTGAAGCGCCGGACGATCGTCCGGTCCGCGACGCTCTTCTTTCCGACGAGGCGCGCGTAGGTTGGCCGCGTCCATGAGTCGAGCACGAGCAGCGAACGGCGCCCGAAGAGCAGCATGACGTGCGCCGCGGCGTAGGGGCCGACGCCGGGAAGCTCGCGCAACCGGTTCTCGAGTTCTTGGTCGGAGAGTTCCGCACGCGTCGCCGAGCGCAGCGCCTCCAAATCGACCGATCCGCCGGCGACCAATTCGCCGAGTTTGCGCAGATAGGCACCGCGATACCCCGCGCGCGCGACATCGCGAAAGAACGGGTCGCCCGCCGAAGCGAGAGCTTCGGGAGTCGGAAAGGCTCGGCCACGCCAACTTTTCGCGGTGACTCCCGGCGCGGCTTCGCCGAGTTGCGTGACCAGCGCTTCGAGCATGCGGATCGTCCCGCCCCACGCGCAGTTGGTCGTGCAGACCGTGCGCACGACCTCTTCGAACGCGGTCGGGGCGCGCAGCATCCGGCCCACACCGCGGGTCGCAAATGCGAGACCGGGATCGCACGCCACCGCGGCGTAGAACGCCGACAGATCGTCGTCGAGCGCGAACATCATTCGCACCGTCGCAAGAACGGAGGCCTGTGCTTTCGCGCCGAGCGGCCGGCCCGCTACCGCAATGGCGAGCCTGCCCGGCCGATCCTCGGTGATGCGCAGCGAACGCACGCCGCTGCCGGCAACCGGAATCGCCGTGCTCAGCGTGCGCGCGTCATCCGAGATTTCGTTGGGTGCCAAGCGTGCGAGCCCGTGCGAGATCAAGACCGAACGAAACCCGACCGGCTCGCCACCGAGCCCGCGCAGGGCAACGTTCAAGGCTAGTCCTTGCTTTGCGAGACTTGTTTCTCGGTGACGGCCGAGGCTTTGTTGCCCCACGACGACCGCATGTAGGTGATAACGGCAGCGATCTGCTCATTTGTGAGCGACCCTTTCCAGGGCGGCATGCTTCCGTTGTAGGGCTTGCCGTTCACCACGATCGGGCCGCTCATTCCGCGCCGGATCGATGTTATGACCGCCTTAGGGTCGCCGGTGACGAACGCATTGTTCGCGAGCGGCGGGAATGCGCCGGGCACACCCTGGCCCGCCGCCCCGTGACATGCGACGCAATTGCTTGCGAAGACCGCGCTGCCGTCAGCGCCGGGCGCAACCGCCGAGTTCGCAGGGCCATGCGACGCGACGGCCACGGTCAGCAACGCCAGGGCGGCGGCTACGAGGGAGACGCTCTGCTTCATACGCCCGGCATTCACGGTGCGAGCCGGAGAATCCGCCAGCCTTTCGCGTCACGTTCGTACGCGATGCGATCGTGAATGCGATTTGTGCGGCCTTGCCAGAACTCAAAACGAATCGGCACGACGCGATAGCCACCCCAGTACTCGGGCCGGTCGACGTCTATGCCCTCGAAACGCTCTTCGCAGCGCCGCATCGCTTCTTCGAGCGGCGCCCGCGTAACGACGGCTTCGCTTTGCGGGGAGGCCCAGGCGCCGAGCCGATGGCCGCGCGGGCGGGTCGCGAAATAGGCATCGGACTCGGCGGGCGTAACGCGCGCGACGTCGCCCTCGACACGGATCTGGCGTTGCAGCGGTCCCCAATAGAAGACGAGCGCCGCGCGCGGCGAGGCCTCCAGCTCGCGGCCCTTGCGGCTGCGATAGTTCGTGAAAAACCTCAAACCGCGTTCGTCGTAACCGCGCAAGAGCACGATGCGCGCCGAGGGCCGGCCGTCGGCGCCGACGGTGGCGAGCGTCATCGCGTTCGGTTCGACGATGCTCTCGCTCGCGAGCGCTTCGCCGAGCCAGAGACCGAATTGCGCGTACGGATCTGCCGACACATTCGCTTCATCGAGCGTACCGTGCGCGTACTCTATACGCGCCCCCTCCAACTTCTCGTTCACGGGAACCTTCCGGTTGCAAAGCCGGCCAAGAACGCGACGACGAGCAGAACGCCCCCGCCGACCGCCAGCGGAAAGCTCGCGTCGATGCGGCGCCGCTCCCAGACCGTCTCGAGCGCAAGTCGCCGGAACGTTTCGCTCAGCGCGCCGGCGTCGGCGGCCTGCGCGTAGCTGCCGCCACCGTTCTGAGCGATCGCGCGCAGCGCTTCTTCATCGATCTCGGCGAGCTCGTTCGTTCCGGGAATCAGCTGGCCGCTGCCGCTGGTTCCGATCCCGACCGTCGAGATGCCGACGCCCTTCGATCCGATCGTCTGCGACGCTTGCAACGGGTCGGCGCCGCGGTTGTTGACGCCGTCGGTGAGCAGCACGATCGCGCGCCGCCCCTTCTCCGGAAGCTGCGCAGCCGCCAGCTCGAGCGCGTCGCCAATCGCGGTCACGCCGTTCGGCGGCGGAATTCGCTCGATTGCGTCGCGGATCGAATCCAGATCGGCACTCGGCGCCGCGATCAAGCTCGCTCCCGTTGAAAAACTCACGATGCCGATGCGCGTTCCCGACGGAACTGCATCGACGAATGCGCGAGCGGCGGCCTTCGCCGCGTCCCAGCGGGTCGGGTCGACGTCTTGCGCCCGCATCGAACCCGACGTATCGATGCAGAGCACGACAGTCCCATCTTTCGTCGGCACGCGAGCGACGAAGCGCGGGCCCGCAATCGAAGCGGCGAGCGTCGCGACGCCGACGATCCAGGCGAGAAAGAGGGCGATCGCCGGGAGATGCGATGGCCGCATCGCTCCGATCGCAAAGTCGAGATTCGAATAGGTCAGCGCCTGTCCGGCACGCCGCCGTTCGAGGACGACGTACGCGCACGCGAACGCCGCAGCCGCCAACGCCGCACCGGCCAGCCACCACGGATGTGCGAAGCTCAGGCGAGCAGTGGACGCAGCGAGACGGGAATCGCCCCGCGCTCTCCCGCAAGCATCGGCGGCGTGACGGTGACGCCCGAGCGCGCCAGCAATTCGTGCCCGTCACGCGAGAGGATAAACGAAACGAACGCTTCGGCGCCGCTCGAATTTTTCGCGACCGACGGGATCGTCAACGCGTAGATCGCGGGCGCGCCGACACGCGTCACACCGTCGATCGTCACGCGAACGCCGGCGTAGATCCGCGCTTGCCCGGGGTCGCCGAGGTTCGCCGACTTCGGTAACTCGACGGCCGGCAGGCGTCGCGCCGAGCTTTCGGTTGCGTACAGAAAAGCCGCGTCCAGATCGCCGCCCTCCAAGCGCGCGAGCAACGACTCTTCCGGCAAGATTTGCGCGGCGTTGCGATCATCGCCGAGAAGTCTTGCGGCGAACCCGGCATAGCCGGCATCGCGCTCGAGGAGTTGAGCCGCAAATATCGTGCGATAGCCTTTGGGATCGAGCGCCGGGTCCGTGCGCCCGAGACGGAGACCCGGTTCGAGTAGCGCATCGACCAATCGTTTGTTCCCGCGCTGAACGTCCACGAACATATGCGCGAAGGGTGACGAGGGTGCGTAGCCGATGACGAGGCGGGTCGTCGCAAAGGTTACGTACCAGGCAACGAGATTTCCGTTTGAGGCTCCCATCAGGCCGGCGATCACCGCGGGATCGGCGCTGATGAACACATCCGGCGAGCGCAGCCCGCTGCGAATGAGGTTTGCGAGCGCGACACTGCCGTTACCCTCGGCGCGCACATCGAGTCCACGTTGCGCCGCGGCGGGAACGACCGCGCGCTCCATCACCGTCACGAGCGAACCGGCGTACAGCACCTCGATGCTCGAGGCAGCACGAGCCGGTTGGAGCGTCGCTGCCGCGAGCGATGCAGCGGCGCCGATCGCGAATGTCCGACGATTCACCATACGAGAAAATCGCTTCGTTATGCGATGCCGAAGGCCTCCAGCAGCGCTCGCTGCGCGCCGCCTTCAGCCAACACGCTTGCACGCGCGCCCGCATACAGCAAGCGCTCGAGCACATGCCTCTCGCGCGCTTCAACCGTAGCTCGATAGCGCGCCCGCTCCGCGCCGCCCACGTAGCATCGGCGCACGGCCCCGCTCTCGGCATCGCGCAAGCGCACGAAGCCGCCCAGCGGAAGCGCGCCGTTCCACGGATCGCGCATCAGCAGCGCCGTCAGTTCGAAGCGCGCGGCGCAGGCCCGTAACAGCGGATCGAGCGCATCGAACTCATAGAAGTCTGAGACTACCAGCAGGTGGCTCGCACGAGGCAGCGCGGCCAACGCCGTCGCAAGCGTTGCGGCGAACGAGCCGCCGGGCGCTTCGCGGCGTTCAGCGCAGAGTCGGGCCGCCGCCCGCCCGGGCAGATCGCGTGCAAAGATGAGCCCTTCGCGTGCGACTCGCGCGCAGCGATCGTCGTCGATCGCCGCGGCGTACCACGCTCCGGCAGCGTCGAGCGCGATCTCGTAGTTAGCGCGCTCGCGGCCGGCGAACATCGAGCCCGACGCGTCGAGCGCCGCCGCCAAGGTCAACGCGTGATCTTCGAAAACGACGCGCGTCTGCAGATCGCCGGCGCGCGCGGTCGCCGCCCAATCGATGCGGCGCGGATCGTCGCCCGGCACGTACGCGCGCAACTCGGCAAACTCATACCCGTCCGAACGCCGCTTCACGGGCGCCCCCGCCCCGCGCACCCCGGGACGGCGCCGGCCGGTCAGCATCGCCGTACGCAAACGCGCCGTCGGAAGAATCACGGCTCGTACCGCAAGACCAAGATCGCGAGGTCGTCGTCGATGCGCCGGCTGCGTTTACGCAGCCGCTGCACGATCGCGTCGGCCGTGCCCTGCGCGTCGCGATCGATCTCGCAGAACCAAGCGCGCACGCCGGCAGCTTCGAGCAAGCGGCCGCGCGCGTCGCGCGACTCGGTCAAGCCGTCGGTGCTGATTAAAATCTCGTCACCCGGCTCGAGCGTGAACGCGTGCGATTCGTAGTGCGTATCGGGGATGACCCCGATCAAGGGACCCGTTGGCGCGAGGATGCGAACCTCGCCGGCCGATCGCACCCAGGCCGGCTCGTGGCCGGCCGAGGCGTAGCGAACGGCGCCCGTTTCGGTATCGATGACTCCGAGAAAGAGAACCACGAAGGTGTCGTCGCTTTCGGCATTATGGGAATAGATCGCGGCGAAGCGCGTCAGCACGTCGCCCGGATCCGAGCGCTCGCTAAACAGCGCACGAATCGCATATTTGATGAACGCCGTATCGACGGCCGCATCGATCCCTTTGCCGCTGACATCGGCAACCAAGAACGCGCCGAGCCGCCCGTCGTAGCTGAAGACGTCGAACAGATCGCCGCCGATCTGCGAACCCTGGGTGGCCGAAATCAGAACGCTGCCCACGCCGACGTTCGGCAGGTCGCCGTGGCGGCTGATGAAGGCGCGCTGCAGCCGTTCGACCAGCGTTCGATTCTCCTCGATGCGCCGGCGCAAGCGTTCCTGCACGATCGTGAACAGGAGCGCGACCAGCGCGAACAAGACGTTGGATGCGTCGCGCGTCCGCACGTTGCTGGAAGCGGCGTCTCGGAAGCGGCGCCGACCCAACTCCTCGAGCGCGCGCAACCGTTCGTCGAGTCGCTGATAGCCGGTTACGGTTCCCGGAAAATGAAAGACCGGCGCGCGCTGCGTCTCGCTGACCGCGACCGCGTCGATCCGCGTGAGATCGCTATCGAGCAACTTCTCGTAAGGCCGCAACTGCGGCGGCAAGCCTTTGCGGTCGTTCTGTTCGACTTCAAGCAACTCCGCATCGCGCTGCGCCGCCACGATCGCCGATTGGTAGTCGAACGCGTTGCGCACGTCGATGCCGCCCCAATATGACAAGTACAGCGCCCACACCAGCGCCAGCACGAGGCCGGAGGCGAGGGCCACCGTATAGAGCGTTCCTGGGGAGACGCCGCGCAGGCGCGACAAGGCTGCTTGCACGAGAGGGTTTAGATCAGCTTATCAAAGGTGTGCTGTGGCACGTCGCTCGGGAAGTGGTAATCCACAAAGTCGATCTCCATCGCTTGAATTGCCACGTTAAGGCCGAATCGCAGATTGTCGCCGCGCAACTGCTGCAGATACCAGCGCCCGTCGAGCGGGACGTAGTGAACGGTCCAGCGGACGCCGTCGTACGGCTTCCCGAAAAAGATGCCGTCCACGACCAATTGCATCGTTGCGTACGTCGTCTTCTCGATCCACAAGTCGCGCAGACGATAGATGCGCGGATCGCGCAGTGGCGTCAATTTCAAGTGATAGCTGTCGCCGTAACGCAGCTCCTCGTCGCCGACGATGCGCACGTCGTAGTCGCGGGTCGCCACCTCGACGCGCCCGACCTCGCGCAACGGCGTTCCCGCCGGTTCGGGGATCAGTAGCGGATTCTCCGTCGCCTCGCTCGAGACGAAGACGCGCGACGCGTAGCGCGCCAGCACGCCCAAGTCGGAGGTCGGTTCGATGAACGGCTCTTCCAAGCGGATCGGCTCGGCATCCGGGTTGGTGTCGCCGATCTTGAAACCGAAGATCTCGATCGGAAAGCCGCGCAGACGCTTCGCGTCGTCTTCGGGCACGGCGATGTGGTGCAGCCGCAGCGCACCGTCTTGCGAGCGATACGCCGCGTCCCACCAATTATCGAAGATGTGACCGGAATGCTTGTAGCGGATCAGCATCCCGTAGATCGCGTACGGAACATCCTTGCGTTGCCGCCACCACTCCTTGGCGCGCGCGTACAGCCGCTCCGCTTGCGGATCGGGCGGTGGCGTCAACGTCGGCACGGGCACCGGCCGAGCCGCGCCGGTGCCGATGGCCGCGGCAGCCAGCGCCAAAGCGCGGGCGAAGGAAGCGCGCTTCATGGTGCGGTCACGCTCGCGACGATGCCGCCGATCAGCGCCTCAGGCTCGACCCGGTCGGTGATCGTCTTATAGTTGAAGGCGAGCCGATGCCGCAGCACGGCCGGCGCGGCGGCCCGTACGTCGTCGGGCAGCGCGAAGCTTCGACCGTCGACGTAGGCGCGCGCGCGTGCCAGCGCGGCTAGCGCGAGGGTCGCTCGCGGACTCGCACCGCGATCGATATACTCGTGTGGCGCGCGCGTCGCCGAAACCAGATCGACGATGTAGCGCGACAAACGCGGTTCGACGTAAACCGCTCGCGCTTGCGCGCGCCAGCGCATGACGTCGGCCATCGATACGACATCACGCGGCAGCGCCGGCATCTCGCCGCCGAACCGTTCCAAGATCCGCCCTTCTTCTTCGACCGAAGGATAACCGACCAAGACTTTCACCAGGAAGCGGTCCATTTGGGCGAGCGGCAGGGCATAGGTTCCTTCCGAATCGAGTGGGTTCATCGTTGCGGTGACGATGAAGGGATTGGGCAGGCGGTGCGTCTCGGGGCCGATCGTAACTTGATACTCCTGCATTCCTTCGAGCAACGCGGACTGGACCTTCGCCGGAGCCCGATTAATTTCGTCCGCCAGCACGATGTTCGCGAAGATCGGTCCGAGCACGGTCGCAAACGCGCCCGCGCGTTGGTCGAAGATGCGCGTCCCGACGATATCGCTGGGAAGCAGATCGGGCGTGAACTGGATGCGCTTGAACGAGCCCGCGGCAGCGCTTGCGAGCGCCCGGCAGGCCAAGGTCTTTGCCAGACCGGGCGGCCCTTCCAAGAGAATGTGTCCGCCCGCGATTAGCGCGTGGAGCAACGCTTCGAGTGTCGTCTCCTGACCGACGATCGTGGCTTGGAGCGCTTCGAGCAGCATCTTCGGCGCGACGCCGGCGCCTTCGACGAAATCATTGTTCATGGGCTCGCGGCCGCCGCTGTGAGAAGCCGTTCAAGGATGGGCAAAGCGCGTTTCACTTCATCTAAGACGTACGGTTCGTCCACGAATGCGGGCGCTTCGATGGCCCCAAGCGCGTCGGTCAGCGCTGTGTCCCCGCCGGCCGCACGCCGCGCTACGAGATCGCCGAGCGTTTCGCCGTCACGCGCGCCGGCGCGGCGGCGAAGTTCTTCGCGAACGGCGAGGACGCGAACGCGCGATGGGTCTTGCGCCAATGACGCGAGCAGTTGCGCGAGCCGATCGACCGGTAGCATGACGGGCTTCCTCTCAGGTTGAGCGGGTTCGAGCGGCGGCAACCGGCGTCGCCGGAAGCCCCATAGTAGCGCATACCCGGCGACGGCGACGAACACGAGGATCCCGAGCGACTCGAGCAGCCATAGTGCGAACGGGTTCGCCTGCGGCGCGGGCGTCACGTGGACGACGACGGGGTTCGTTGCGAAGCGGCTCGGTTTCCCGGTGCGTCCATCGATCGCTTCGAGCGTCGTCGGTGCGATCGTATGGTCGCCGGGTTCGGTCGGCGTCAAGGTCATGGTCTCTTCGCAGAGGGTTCCCCGTCCATTCGTTCCGCAACGCCGTTCGTCGCCGAGCGACTCGAAGCCGGCGAGATCGGGCAGCGTGACGTTATCGAGTTGCAGAAGGTTCTCGTCGAGACGCGCCGTGATTCGCAACTTGAGCGTCTCGCCCACGCGCAACGTCGCCGGGTCGACGCTCATCGTGAACGAGCGCACGTGTATGCGCGGCAACTGTTGCGCTGCCGCCGGCGCTACTATCGGAGCGAGGAAATCCATTCGGCAAACAGATGGCGCGCGTCGAAGGGACCGGGCGACGCTTCGGGATGAAATTGCACCGTGGCGATCGGCAGGGTGCGGTGGCGGAAGCCCTCGTTCGTTCCGTCGTTGAGGTTGATCATCGTGGCCGCAAGTTCGGCCGGCAGCGAGGAGCCGTCGACCGCATAGCCGTGATTGTGCGCGGTGACCAGCACCGCGCCGCTGCGCAAATCCTTGACCGGTTGATTCCCGCCGCGATGCCCGTACGGAAGTTTGAAGGTCTTCGCGCCGCACGCAAGCGCCAGCAATTGGTGCCCGAGACAGACGCCGAAGAGCGGGATCTCGCCGAGCAAGCCGCTTAGCGTCGCGATCGTCTCGGGCACATCGGCCGGATCGCCGGGGCCGGGCGAGATGACGATCGCGTCGGGCCGGCGTTCCAGTATCTCCTCGCGCGTGACCGAGTAAGGAACGACGGTGAGGCGCGCGCCGAGCGTCGCCAATTCGCGAACGATCGCGCGCTTGACGCCGCAATCGATGATCACCACATGCGGGCCGCTTGCGTCGGCATAGAGCGTGCGTACTTGACGCGTCGCCACATCGGCGACCAGGCCGACGGTACTGGTCTCGCGCGCATACGGCACGAGCGCCGCCTCCATCTTGGCGATCGCACCGTCGCCTACAGCCAAGGCTGCGCGGATCGTTCCGTGTTCGCGTAACGCGATCGTGAGCGCGCGCGTGTCGACGCCGATCAGTGTCGGAACGCGCTGCTCGTCGAGCCAGGTCACGAGATCACCGGTCGAAGCATAGTGCGATGGGTGCCGCGCGATCCGCTTGATGACGGCGCCCGCAACGCACGCGCGCTCGTGCTGCGCGGCGCTCCCCGAGACCCCGTAATTTCCAATCATCGGATAGGTGAAGGTCAGCAACTGTCCGGCGTACGATGGATCGGTCAGCGCCTCTTCGTAACCGGTCATGCCGGTATAGAAGACGGCCTCGCCCAGTGCGAGCGCATCGTAACCGATCCCTTCGCCGTCGAAACGCGTTCCATCGGCGAGCAGCAGCGCGGCGCGCTTCTTCATCCGACGCCCTGCATCACGATGCGCCCGCCGACGATCGTGGCCAGCGCCTTTCGAGGGAACGTAACGCCGGCGAACGGCGTGTTCTTACCGAGCGAACGGAAGCGCGAAGGGTCGCACGTCCACTCCCGGTCGGCGAAGATCGTGATGTCGGCCGGCGAGCCGGCGCGCAGCGAGCCGCCGGGCACACCCAGAATGCGCGCCGGGTTGCACGAAAGCAGTTCGACGAAGCGCGCAAGCGGCAGATCCGGCAACGCGCGCGCGTATGCGCCGAGCGCGACTTCCAGACCCGAGAATCCCGCCGGCGCCTCGCTCAAGAGTTGCGCCTTCTCCTCGCGCGTGTGCGGCGCATGATCGGTCGCGAACGCATCGATCGCGCCGTCGCGCACCGCCGCGCGCAATGCCGCCGCGTCCAGCTCGGCGCGCAGCGGCGGATTCACTTTGGCGTCGGCCCGAAAGCGCTCGAAGCGGTCGTCGCCCAACAGCAGATGGTGCGGCGTGACCTCGCAAGTGACGGCAAAGCCTTGTGCCCGCGCAAATTTCATCAGCTCGATGCTCATCGCGGTCGAGAGATGCGCGATGTGGAACGGCTTGCCGGTTTCGCCCGCGATCAAGAGGTCGCGGGCGACCACGATATCCTCCGCCAAGCCGGGCGAACCGGCCAAACCGAGTTGCATCGAGTGCACGCCCTCGTTCATGACGCCGAGGGCCTTGAGATCGTCATCCTCACAGTGCGAGATGAAGACACCCGGCACGTCGCGTGCGTAGAGCGCAGCCTGACGTAAGACGCGCGCGCTCGCGATCGTCGCACCGTCGTCGCTGAAGGCGACCGCGCCCGCGTCGCGCAGACGCCAGTATGGGGCGAGTTCCTTGCCTTGGCGGCCGCGCGTGATCGCACCGACGGGATAGATGCGCGCAAGCCCCGCCTCGTGCGCCAAGCGTAGCACCTCGGCGATGAGCGCAGGCGAATCGAGGGCGGGTTCGGTATTCGGCATGCAGGCGACCGCGGTGAATCCACCTGCGACCGCAGCGGCGCTACCGCTCGCGATCGACTCCTTGTGCGTCTGACCCGGCTCGCGCAGGTGCACGTGCATATCGATGAAGCCCGGCGTCACAATCGTTCCCGTCGCATCGAAGACGTCGGCGCCGTCAACGGCCTGATGCTCGTCGAGCGCGGCGATGATGCCGTCGCGCACCAGCAGATCGCGAACTGCATCGATTCCCTGCGAGGGATCGACCACGCGGCCACCGCGAATCAGCAGCGGCTTCATGCCGATCTTCCATTGACTAAGAAGTCGAGCACCGCCATCCGGACGTACACGCCGTGCGAAACCTGCTGGACGTACCGCCAGCCGCTGGAAGCGAAGACCTCCTCGGTCAGCTCGATCCCGCGATTATACGGGCCGGGGTGCATGACGATCGCGTGCGGCTGCAGTTTCGCAAGACGCGGAGCGTCGAGCCGGTAGTTGCGCGCGTAATCATCGAGCGAGGGCAGTACCGCGGAGGCGATGCGCTCGCGTTGAATGCGCAGCAGCATGAGCGCATCGACCTCGGGCAGGATTGCATCGAGATCCCGTTCGATGCGCACGCCCGCGCGCGCCATCGCATCGGGCAGCAGGGTCTGGGGGCCGACCAAGATGACCTCCGCGCCAAGCCGCCGCAACCCGATCACGTTCGAGCGCGCGACGCGCGAATGAAGGATATCGCCGACCAGCGCCACCTTCAGACCCGCAACTCGGCCGAACTCGGTAGCGAGGGTCAGCAGGTCGAGCAAAGCCTGCGTCGGGTGCGCGTGGCGTCCGTCGCCCGCGTTGATGACGTGGCCGTCGAACGATTCGGCGAGTCTATAAGGAAAGCCCGATTCAGGATGGCGCGTCACGATCACGCGGACGCCCATCGCGGCCAGCGTGATCGCAGTATCGGCGATCGTCTCGCCTTTCCCAAGACTCGACGAACCGGGCGGCAGCGCGACGATATCGGCGCCGACGCGCTGCTCGGCGATCGCGAACGATGTAAACGTGCGCGTGCTGGCCTCGAAGAACAGATTGACCACGCAGATATCGCGCAGCAGATTACGTTCCGGCGGCGCCACGTGAAAGCGCGTCGCGCGGTCCAAAATGTAGATGATGTCGTCGCTGCTGAGGTCGTCGAGATCGAGGAGGCTACGTTCCGGCATCGGGCTCGGAGAGAAGTACGACCCGATCGTCTTTCGAGAACGACTTGCCCAAGCGAACTTCGACCCGCTCGCGCCGGCTCGTCGGCACTTGGCGGCCGATGTAGTCGCCCTGCACCGGCAGTTCGCGCAGGCCGCGATCGATGAGGACCGCGAGCCGAATCGTGCGCGGGCGCCCCAGATCGGTAACCGCGTCCAGCGCGGAGCGCACCGTGCGGCCGGTAAACAGCACGTCGTCGACCACGATGACGACTTTGCCCGTCAAATCCTCGTGGATCTCCGATTCAGGGAGCGCGCGCGCGACGTCGTCGTCGCGATACAGGTTAATGTTGAGAAAGCCGAGGCCCGGTTTGAGACCGCTGATCTCCTCGACCTTAGCGGCCAGACGCCGCGCGAGCTGTTCGCCGCCGCGCCGGATACCGATCAGGACGATGCCGTCCTGCGCGTCGTCGGGCTCGAGAATCTGATGCGCCAGGCGCGCGATAATACGGTCGATCGCTTGCGCCGACATCAGGGTCCGCTCGCGCACGGCTTCCAGCGCGCTCCTCATCCGCGATCCTCCGATCCCAGGGCCGCCAACTGCGCGCGCGCGCGATCGCGTTCGCTTTCGTAGCCGGATAGTTTCTCGCGCTCCTTCGCAACGACTTCAGTCGACGCCTTGCTCACGAACTGCGCGTTCCCGAGCTTCTTCTCCAGCCGCGCCACTTCGGCATCGAGCCGCTCGACGTCTTTCGCATAGCGCTGGCGCAAGAGGCCATGCGGCGCATGTACGGTCACCGCCGTTAGGAGATCAACGTTTGCAGCAACGCTCGAGCCATCCACCAGCGTCGCGTTCGCGTGCAAGCCCAGGAGCGTTCGCGCGTCCGCGTCGAGCCCGGCCGGAACCTCGAGGGTCAGTTTCTCGCGCGGCGCGAGACCCAACTCGATGCGAACCTCGCGAATTTTGGTCACGACCCGGGTGAGCGTCTCGTAGCGCGCGGCTGCGCCCGGATCGACCGGCACCTCGCTTGCGTCAGGCCACGACGCCGTCACGATGGTCGCACCGTCATGCGGCAAGGCCTGCCAAATTTCTTCGGTAACGAACGGCGCGATCGGGTGCAGCAGACGCACCGACGCGTTGAGAACGTACGAGAGTACCGCAGCGCGTGTCGGCGACGGCGCCTTGGTCGCCTCCAGATACCAATCGCAATACTTGTACCACACGAAATCGACGAGCAAATCGGCCGCGACGCCGAAGGCATATTCGTCGAGCGCTCTCGTGACGGCTTCGATCGCGCCGTGCAGTTCGGTCAGAATCCACTTGTCGGCCAGCGATAACGTTTCTGCCGGGGGCAACGCGCCGCTGCGCGGCAGGCCCTCGGGCAGACTCCGAAGATAGCGCAGCGCGTTCCACATCTTGTTATTGAAATCGCGCGCTTTCTCACAAAGGCGTTCGTCGAAATTGAGTTCCTGCGACTCGATGCGCATCTGGCGAACGATCCCAAAGCGCAGTGCGTCGGCGCCGTACTTCGCGATCAGGTCGACCGGTTCGATCACGTTGCCGAGGCTCTTTGACATCTTGCGGCCCTTATCGTCAAAGACCAGCGGCGCGATGAAAACGTCGCGGAACGGCACGTCGCCGGCGAACTTTAAGCCGAGCATCACCATCCGCGCCACCCACAGAAAGATAATCTCACGCGCCGTGATCAAGGCCGCATTGGGGTACCAATGCGCGAGTTCGGGCGTCTTCTCGGGCCAGCCGAGAATCGAGAACGGCCAGAGGCCGCTCGAGAACCACGTATCGAGCGTGTCAGGATCGCGGCGAAGCTCGCCGATGCCTTGCTCGCGCGCGAGAAGACCGGCCTCGTCGTCGTTCTCGGCGACGATCACTTCGTCGTTCGGGCCGTACCAGACGGGCAGTTGATGGCCCCACCAGATCTGCCGCGAGATATTCCAATCCCGGATCTTCTCGAGCCACTGCTCGTAGGTTCGGCCGAAGCGTTCCGGCACGAAGCGAAAGCGCTTGTCACGATACGCTTGCAGCGCAGGTTTCGCGAGCGACTCCATCTTGCAGAACCATTGCAGCGAAAGCAGCGGCTCGACGACGGCGCCCGAGCGCGAACTCAGCGGCACCGAGTAGCGGTGCGGCTCGATTCGCACGAGCAGCCCTTGCGCCGTGAGATCTTTGACGACCGCGTCGCGCGCGGCGAAGCGGTCGAGCCCACGATAGGCGGGCGGAACTTCGTCCGTCATCGTCCCGTCGAAGCCGATCACGCTCGGCATCGGCAGCCCGTGACGATCGCCGATCTCGTTATCGAGCGGATCGTGCGCCGGAGTCACCTTCACGGCGCCCGTTCCAAAATCGCGTTCGACCGCGTCGTCACCGATGATCGGGATCGAGCGGCCGACCAGTGGTAGCATTACGCTCTTGCCGATCAAGTGCCGGTAGCGCTCGTCCTCGGGATGGACTGCGACCGCCGTATCGCCGAGCATCGTCTCGGGCCGCGTCGTCGCAACCTCGAGCGCGAACGTTCCATCTTCGCCCGGATAGCGGATGTGCCACAAGAAGCCGTCGCGCTCTTCCTCTTCCACTTCCGCATCCGAGAGCGTCGACTGCGAGAGCGGGTCCCAATTGACCATGCGCGTACCGCGATAGATCAGTCCCTCGCGGTAAAGTTGGATGAAGACTTTAATAACCGCAGCCGAGAGGCCGGCGTCCATCGTGAAGCGCTCGCGCTCCCAATCGGGCCCGAAGCCCATCGTGCGGAACGATTCGTTGATCTCGCCGCCGTATTGGTCCCGCCAACTCCAGGCGCGAGCAAGGTAGGCTTCCCGCCCGAGACTCTGGCGCGAGAGGCCTTCCTTCGCCAGTTCGCGCACCAGCACGGCCTCGGTCGCGATCGCCGCGTGATCCTGACCGGGAATCCAGTTCGCGTTCTCACCGAGCATGCGGTGGTAGCGCGTGAGGATATCCATCAGCGTGTACGTCGAGCCGTGCCCAAGATGGAGCCGCCCGGTGATATTCGGCGGCGGCATCGAGATAATGAACGGCGGCCGCGCCGGATCGGGCTCCTCGTGAAAGACCCCGCTCTTCAGCCACCAGTCGTAGCGCGGCGCCTCGACCGTAGCCGGTTCGTACGTCTTAGGAAGTTCATCGATCGAAGGCTCGCCGGTCCGCACGACCCTGGATTAGGTCCGGCCCGGTTTCGGCCCTACCCATAATGCGCTATGACGGGGATCACACTCCGGCCGGAAACGCTGACAGCGGCCGCGGGGCCGTGATAAGGTGGCTTTGCGAGAAACGGCGCTCCTGACCAGAGAGCCAAGCAAACGGGGCCGGCACGGATGCCGGCCTCGTTTGTTTTATTGCGCGGAAGGTTGCGAACGCGCGCCCATATCGTGGTGCCCGTGGAGCGCATCGTCGGTGCGCGCGTAGAGCAACTCCACGTGCGCGCGAGTGACCTGATCGAGCTTCGCGTGCAAGGCACGCTCGGATTGGCCCGCAAGTGCGGCGAGTTCGAAACGCGCGAGCGCCCGTACATCCGTCGGCGCGCCGGCCTCCGGCTGACTGAAAAGCGCGACCAGCGTATCGAGGTAGCGCTGTTGCAACACGCGCCGCGATGGTTCGATCGTCGCGAGCTTGGAGCCCTGGCCGAGTTCGCGGTAGACGCTGCCCTGCATCCACTCGAAGAGATCCGCCAATTGCATCGGCTTCTTCTCGCTGGTCTCGGAAGGTCCAGCCGCGATGCGCGCCAGCACGAGCGGCTGGAACATCTGACGGATGGCGCCCATCTGCAGGCGCGCGATCATCTCGGCCACCGGCATGTCGTGCCGTTCCGGCGGCGCGTACGACCATTGCGGCAAGTTTCCATAGCCTTCGAAGTTGACGTACCCGTAACCGGCCCACTCGCTGTAGCCAAGCTTGTTCAGGAGCGACGGCGGCAAGCGCCATGCGTCGGCCGAGAACACGTACTTGTCGAGCATGGCGAACGCTCGGCGCTGTTCCGCGCGCGGCACCGGAACGATCGGCGCCTCCGCGTGCGGATCGCCGCGGTGCGCCCGCGAGAGATACTGCCCTCCGATGTAGTGGGTCGGGATCATGGCGCAGCCGCTGTATTGACGGAAGATCAATGTGAAGACGTCGCTCTCCGTGTTGTATTCGTCGCCGTTAAACGGAAAGCGGTCGTTGAGCTTGGCCAGCAGATCGTGGTGCATGCCCATTTGAATCGCGCACCAGGCCAGCGAATCGTTGGTGAGGTCGCCCGTGTTCGAACGCGGATCCGAGGCGTGGCCGTTGGCCCACGAGACATCCTCGTCCGAGGCGTAACGGTAGAGTGGATCGCTCCAAGCTGAGGCCCACTTACGCAGCGTGGGCAACTCGTCTTCCGGCGTCTTCGCTCCTGGAATCGCGGCGTACGTCCAGCGCATCGCATAGTAGTCATACGGGCCGAGTACGGTTTGGTGAAAGTCGCCCTGCGCGTACGGCTGCGGCCAGAGATTGGTCGGCGCGTACTCCATCACCGTCGATGTGATGCCGTTCTTGGCCGTGAAACGTTTGTCTTGAAGGTTTTTCGCCGTGTAGGCGAGCGAGCCGATGAAGTTGTGCTGCATGCCCAAATTGTGGCCGGTCTCATGCAGGATGACGCTCATCCACGTGTCGTCGAGATACTGCTGCGGCATCGGATCGGTCACGCGGCCGTTGCGGACCGGATCGATCACGTAGGTCCACTCGCGGTTCGCGTTGAGCGGGACGTCGGCCGAGATCAGAATGCCGGTGCGGAACTCTTCGCCGGTGCGCGGGTCGAAAAGCGTCTGCGAATCCGCTCCGAAACTCGCACGCGACTCGGCGATCCAGCGCAAGACGTTGTAGCGGATGTCGTCGGGATCCCAGTTCGGATCGTCGGGCTGCTCGCGTACTTCCAGTGCGCCGCTGATTCCGATCCGCTCGAACGCTCCGTTCCATCTCAAGACCGCGGCCTTGATAGCGGGCCGGTAGGCCTCGGGGATCGTGTTGCTCAGGTAGAAGACCATCGGGTGCGTCGCCGGCGAGATCGGCTTGCTCGGATCCGACGCCTGGAAGTTCCAGCGCACGAGGTAACGCAGGTTGCGCGTCAGGACTTTATCTTGATCGAACTGCAAGTAGACGTCGTCGTAGATGCCCATGCGATCGTCGGCGAGTCGCGGCCGGTAGCCGTCGTTCTGCGGCGGATCGGCGATGTTATAGACGACGTCGATCTGCACGTGGCGCGGATCGGCAAGAACGTCGTTGAGACGCTGATCGTCGGAGGTCCAATCCTGGCGCGCCTCGAGCACGACGTTCTTCGGAAACGCTTTGGTGGGGCCGAAGTAGGTCCGCTCGCGACCGAGCGTATACGGTTGCGTCCGGCCGCTGAGGTGCTGCTTGAGAACCGCCTTGAGATTCAGCTGGTCGTCGAGAAACGGAGCTGCGTCGATGATGATCGCGCCGGTGCGCTCGTCGATGGCCGCGATTGGAGCCAGCCCGACGATCGAACGCGAGAACTCGCGTTCGATCGCGCGGGTAGCCGCAGCCGAATGCGGGGCAACGAAATACGGGCTCGGCCAAAGGATCGCGACGCTGTTGCCGGTTCGCTCGAACCGAACGAGTTCGGCCGGCAGGTGGTCGGTGTTCCCCCAAATGACGCCGCGACCGAGACCCGACGCGGGCACGATCGTCTGAACGAAATCGCGATTCAACTGGTCGGCAGCCAGTTCGAGGTAGACCTTCCCCGCCTTGCGCCAGATCGTGAACAGCCCGTGCTGGGCTTGGGCACCGTTGACGAAGCTGTCGTAGGCGACGGGGTCCGCCGCGGCGCGCTGCGCCCCGCCGGCAAGCAGCATGAGTGCCGCTCCGAGAACGAGCGCGATCCGTTTCAATTGCATGCGGTCGATTTGGATGGCGGCCCGGCGACTTCCGCCCGGCCCCTACGCGCCCGCGGGGCTGTCAAGGCGGTCTCTTCTTTTCTCGCGCCGTAACTGGTCCGCGAGACGCCCCGGAGGTGTTACCCTGAAGATCGCAGCCCTCGTCTTCCTTATACTTCTGCTGAGCGGCGGCCCGGCGCGCGCGGCCGCCTATCCGCCGCCGGCCGACGGCACCGACACGATCCCGAAGTTCACGTTTGCGGACGGCGAGACGCTCGCCAACCTGCGCTTGCACTACATCACCTTCGGCACGCCGCAGCGCGACGCGAAGGGTCACACGACCAACGCCGTTCTGATCCTTCACGGAACCGGCGGCTCGACCGCGCAGTTCGTCAGCGACACCTTCGCGGGCATCCTCTTCGCGCCGGGCGGCGAATTGGATGCGAGCCGTTACTTCATCGTGATTCCGGACGAGATCGGACACGGCAGATCGAGCAAACCAAGCGACGGAATGCACGCGCGCTTTCCGCACTACGGCTATCACGACCAGATCGCCGCAACCTACGAACTTCTGAAGGTCGGATTGCACGTCGACCACATACGTCTGGTCATGGGCACGTCGATGGGCGGAATGCAGACCTGGATGTGGGGCGAGCTCCATCCCGAATTCATGGATGCGCTGATGCCGCTCGCGAGTTTGCCCATTGCGATCTCGGGGCGCAACCGCATCTGGCGCGACATGATCGTCGACGATCTTCGCAACGACCCCGGCTACAACGGCGGCGAGTACAAGACCGAGCCCGACGGGTTGAAATCGGCCGTCGACATGCTGTGGGTCTTCGGCAGCGCGCCGCTCTACGATCAAACGCTCTGGGCGACCGGGAACGCAGCCGACGACTACTTTCGCGATCGGATTCTGACGCGCGTGCCGAATTACGACGCCAACGACATGATCTACCAGTTCGAATCATCGCGAGATTACAACCCCGAGCCGCTGCTCGGGTCGATCACGGCGCCGCTGCTCGCCATTAACTCGGCTGACGATCAAATCAATCCACCCGAACTGCGCATCGTCGAACGTGAGATCGTCAACGTGAAGAACGGGCGGTTCGTCTTACTCCCGATCGGCCCGGCAACGAGGGGTCACGGCACGCACACATTGCCCGCAATCTGGCACGAGTATCTCGCGTCGCTGCTCGCCGCCTCGAAACCCTAGAAGGGAAGCCGCCACCGGAAGAAAAGGACGCGACAAAGCCCGGAGCCCGAACCTGTTACGAGGAGTGACGCATGAAGAGCTGGGGTATTCTTGCATTGGTGCTGGTGGTCGGTCTGACGGCCTGTAGCAGAGGCGGAAAGACCATTTCGACCGACCAGGGTTCGGTCACGACGAGCGCCGACGATAAGACGACGACGATCACGACCAAAGAAGGGTCGATGACGGCCGGCGACAACGCCGTCGACATTTCGAAGCTCGGGGTCGCGATCTATCCGGGCGCCCAACAACAACAGGGAAGTTTCGCGATCAGCGGACAGACGAGTAGCGGCCAGATGGTTTCGTTCAAGACCACTGACGGATTCGACAAAGTCTACGGCTGGTACAAGAGTCAACTGCCGCCGGCCGCGCAGCAAATGAAGATGGACGCGAACGGAACATCGTTCGCTCAATTCGTCTCCGGCGACAAGGCGAACGCGACGACGATCATGATCACCTCGAAGGGCGCAACCGAGACCGACATCCTGATCACCAAGAGCGTCACGGTCCCAACGCCGCCGGGCGCGCAGTCGACGTAGTGCAGCGGTCCGCTGTTCGGCCCGTTAGCGACCTGGCGGCGGAGCCGTATCCCCTTTCGGCGACGGCGCGATTTTTTTCTCGAGTGCCGTCAGCAAATCGATGTCGTCGCTGTTGAGCTTACCTTGGGCTTTGAGAGCTCGTGCAATCGTAACCGCACGCTGATAATCGGCGCGTTGCGCGTTCGGATCGCTTTCGGCGCCCCCGATATTGTTGAAGTCGATGAAGAGGTTCCTCTGCCGTTTCGCGTCATTCGGATCGCGTAGCGCGAGCTGTTCGTCGATACCGTTCGCTAGGCGATAATAGACCAGCGCGTCCTTGTTGTTGCTCTGCGAGTACAAGACGTTTCCGACCCGATTGTAGGCGATCGCGAGGTCGAGCTGCCAACTGGCATTTCCCGTATCGCTCTTGGCCAGTTTCTCCGTGATCGCCAAACTGTCCCGATAGGACTTCTCAGCCGCCGGCCACTGCTCTTGCTTGCTCAGTACATCGCCGGCTCCGACGTAAAAGCTCGCGAGATCGCTCTGCCAGAACGCATTGACGGGATCGACCACTTTCGTGAGATGCTCCCCGATCGCAATGGCGGAACGATAGCGCGCCAACGCCGTGGTAAAATCTTTCTTCGCGACGAGTGCGTCGCCGAGGCCGGTATACGAATAGGCAAGCACGCGCTGCCAGTACGTATTTCCCGGATCGCTCGCTTGCTGTTCGGACAGCGTGACGCCCTTCTGAAGATAGACTAAGGCCTCGGTGAGATTATTTTGGTCGCGTAAAGTGTTACCGACCTCGATGTCCTCGACGACCGTACGCTGTTGCGCCGAGGAGTTGTCGGGGTCGAGCTCCGCGATACGCTGAACGATGGCAAGGCCCCGACGATAGTTTGCGAGCCCGTCGGCGGACTTTCCCTGACCCGTCAAGACGCGTCCCAAGCCTTCGTATGCGTCCGAGAGGGATTGCTGCCAAACGGCATTTCCCGGATCCGAGCGGGCGAGCCGCTCTCGTATCGCGATGCCGGCATTATAGGCCTTCAATCCGGCAGATTCGTTTCCCTGAGAGAGCAGCACGCGCCCGACGTTGAGATAGTCAGCCGAAAGATTCACTTGCCAGCCCATGTTGTCCGGCTCGAGCGTGGCGAGATGCTCGGCGACGGTAACGGAACGACGGTAGAATTGAACCGCACCGGACCGGTTATCGCTTTGCTCGTAAACACCGGCGATATTGCCGAGCCAGGCGGCTAGTTCGACTTGCCACGTCTCGTTCTTCGGTTCTGAAGCGGCGAGACGTTCGACGATATCCAGGCGCTGGCGATAGAGCGCGAGAGCGCCGGAGAGATTTTGCTGCGTAATGAGGAGCTGACCGACGTTTGCGTACGACGTGGAGAGCGCTCGCTGCCAGCTCACATTGCGGCTATCACGCTTGGCCAAACGCTCGCTGATTCCCAAGCTCTCACGGAAGGCCGTGAGAGCATCCGCCACGTGACCCAGGAAATATTGGGCGTAGCCGACATTGGCGTGTGCGAGGGAAAGATCGCTCTGCCAGGTCGCGTTGCCGGGATCGCTCTTTGCAAGGCGGTCCGCGATCGCGAGGTCGTTGGTATAGTAGCTCAGCGCGTCGGATAATTTGTTCCTGGAAGAGTATGCGTCACCGACGTTCCCGTACGCCGCGCCCAGGTCGCTCTGCCAGCGCACATTGTTGGGGTTCGCCTCGGCCAGAGTTTTTACGATCGTGAAATCGCGAAGATAGTCGTCCAGCGAATCACGCGAGCTGCCGCGCGCCCGCAGGGCAGCGGCGACCTTGCCGTATGCGACCGCGAGATCGTGTTGCCATTCGGTCTTATGGACGTCGACCTTAGCTAGACGTTGCCTGATCTGCAGCCCGGATCGATAGTTCTCAAGCGCGTGCTGCGAGTCGCCTTCCCGGCTCATGACGTCGCCGAGTTGCTGGTACGATTCGGCCAGAGCGCCCTGCCAGGCCAAGTTGTTAGGTTCGGCGGTCGCGAGCTTCTGGTCGATCGCGAAGCCGGCGCGATACGATTGACGCGCGGCAGCCAGGTCGCCTTGCGCCAGACGAGCGTCGCCGATCGTTCGATAAGACGTCGAAAGGCCGCTCTGCCAATCGGCGTTGCGCGCGTTCGTGGCGACCAAATCTTGCATGATCGCCTGCGACCGTGTCGCGGAAGCAAGCGCACCCGTGGTGTCCCCTTGCGCTTCGAGCGTTGTCGCAACCTGGATCTGAGCGGCCGCCTCGCTGCGTCGTAATCCCGGCGTCGTGGCGCCTAAGCCCGTGAGCTGCTGCTGTAAGCCCTGCGCCAGGTCGAGGACCTTACGCGTGACGTCGACCGGTACGCCGCGGTCGCGGAACGTCTCCGCCACATCGGAGACGATGCCGTTGGTGGTTTGGGTTGCGACGAGCGCCACGGCCTTCTGTGCCTGATCCTGTCGCGATTGCGCGAGGCGGCGCTGGACCTCCGCCTCGTGCAGGTTGCGCTCGGCTACGAGCGCACGTTGCGTCGCGCTATGTTCGCTGCGGGACTGCTTCAGCTCGAGAGTCGTCTTCCGTTGCAGTTGCTCCGCCGATGCGCGTTGCGCCGTTTCGGCTTCGAGCTTGCCAGCCTGGGCGACTTGCATGCCGTGTTCGGCCAATTGTTCATGTGAGAGTGCGCTCTCGGCATCGGCACGCAGCTTCCAGGATAGCGCTCCGAGCGCGAGCGCGACCACGGCGATCGCCGACATGATGATGGCGGCGACGCGCGTCCGTTGCGATACCGCCCGCGCCGAATCGGCTCGCATGCGATCGACCGCCGCTTGATGCTCGAGACGCTCGCGCTTGGCGGCTTCTTCGCTTTCGATCTTACGCCGGTCGGCCTCGCGCTCGCGGCGCAGCTCGTCTTCGGCGGCCTTCAGCCGCGCCGCTTCCTCGCGCGCCGAAAACTCGGCACTCGCGCTGAGAAACGCCATCGCCGCAACAAAGTCGGCCTTCGGAAAACGCTGTGCCCACGCGGGACTCGGCTTATTCTCTTCGCGCCATCTGACCGCCGTCGTCAGATCCTCGTCGCGATACAGCGCAGCTTCTTTCTTGCCATGCCGGGCCGCCGCGTCGGCGAGCCTTTGATAGGTCTGACGCGACTGAGCCTCCGCCTCCACCCACGCGATGAGCCGGTCCCACTTCCGCATGAGGCTCTCATGCGAGATATCGAGGACCTCGTCTGGCGTCAGCGGCTTCTCCGGCGGCGGCATCAAGAACGAGCACCCTTCAGCCCTAAACGGTTCGATGACCTTAGCGAGTTCGGCCGGGGTCGCTTGAACGATTTCGCAGGCCTGACCGAAGGTCGTGGGGCGCCGAATACCGCGGTTGTCGGCTCCCAGATCGGTCAAACATTTGAAGAGCCGTTCGGCCAGGAGCTTTCCTCGCGCGTCGAGTTTCTTATAAATCTCGTTGGCGTGGGCCGACAGCGCGTTCTCCATCGTCCCCGTCGTCTTGTACTGCGGGACGTCGAGCGGCTCGTTCGGTTGTTTGGCTGCGGCCCACAGATTCCAGGTGCGCATCAGCGCGTGCTGGAGCACCGGCAATTGATCCTGGTCGTTGCGTAAGTCGTTGAGCAGGCGTGTGATAAGCGTGGGCGCAATCGCGGCGCCCGCTACACCGACTGGGCCCGCGATCGCTAGCTGCAACTGCTCCCACGTCATCCGCGGAACCAGAAACAACCCATCGTTTACGGTCTCGGGCAGATCGCGGAAACGCGCGCAATCCCCCAAGAAATCCGAACGCATCGTGATCACGACGTAGATCCGGAGATCGGTCCGCGCCGCGGCGGTTAGGAGCAACTTGACGAACGCCGCGGCTTCATCCGACGCCGACGAATTCGACTCGCCTTCGTGGAAGCGGAAGAGTTCTTCGAACTGGTCGACCACGACGAGGAGATTGTCATCGTCCGTCATTCCGGCGTGTTGCGCGATCTCAACTAAGCCGAGCGCACCACTTTCAAGCACGGTGCGAGCGACTCCGATACGCAGCTCCGGTTGCTCCGCCGTTTTTTCGCCGAGAGCGCCACACTTATCCAAGGCTTGCGCCAGATTCTCCATGGGTGAACTGCCGGGCCGCATGATTGCGACGAGCCAGTGCGACGCCGCGCCGACCATGAAACCGCCGTACAGCGAGGGAAGCAGTCCCGCCCGGACGAGCGACGACTTCCCGCTCCCCGATGTTCCGACTACGGCGACGAAGCGCCGGCGTCGCAACCTCGCCAGGAGGTCGTCGACTTGGGCATCGCGCCCGAAAAACAGATACTCTTCGTCATCGTTGAACGGCCGCAGACCGGGAAACGGATTGGCGTGGTCGGCCGGATCGCTTGCCATTAGCCGGCCGTACCGGCGCCGGAGCTCAACTTCTCGACGAAAGGCTCGCAGATCGCCGGCGTGGAGTTGCCGAGGCCCGAGATGACCAACACATCGCGGCTGCGAAAATCCGTCTTGTCCGGCCGCGACGGATCGGCAAGCAGGACGGCAGCGGCGACGAACGGCGACGTCCGTCCTTTTCCAAAAATTCTCTTCAAGTCAAAGAGCTTCGTTCGCCGCCATCTCTCGTCGGCCTGACCCTGAAAGACGAGCACCGAATCAGAGACGCGCAGCGCATCCTCGTGGTCCTCGCGCAGCGTCTCCTGTTCGTCGACCGTCCGGGGCGGCGTGGTAACTTCGAAGCCTCGCTCGTACAAAAAATCCTCAAACGGCTTTGCAGCCGCCTCATCAGCCTTATCGTAGATGAGATAGACGCTCAGCGGACCGCCTCGATCGATTGATGGCGGGGGCGGCGGGGAGACCTGGGGCTGTAGCATCTCCTGCACTCGCGTCATGAGGTCCGAAAGCGGCGTCTTCCGGAATTGAGGATCGTCATGCAAGCGCTCGACAAATGCGCGTTGACGATCGTCTGATGCCTCGATATCGGGCTGCATCCACGTCAGCCGCACGAAGTCCGCGCGCCGCTCCAGCTCTTTGCCGGCCAGATCATATTGAAGATCGATGACCGACTGTGCCGCATTCTCCGGCGTGATGCCGTAGTTCTTTCCTATAAGATGGATGGACATCCGGGAGCGCCCAAGGTACTCTCGGACGCGGTCGGCATAGTCGCTGGTTGGAAATAAATACTCGTCCGGCAAGACGGCATGCTTGAATTGGATGAGTTCGCGGCGCAGTTTTTCGCGTTCCTCGCCGAGATCGGAACTCGTCTCCGCTAGATAGACGGGCGGCTCGTCGAGAACCGTCGCCGGATCGGGAGCGTGCGCCGCATCCAAGTCCTTGAGGAGCAGGTGCAGGTCCCACGCGAACTTGTTGATTTTTTCTTTGAACTCCACGAGATCGGCCCCGCCCAGCTGCGGGTCGAGCTCGGAGGTCGAGCCGTCCTTGTTCTGCCGGAAGAATTTCTCACCGAGCGACGGCCCGAGTTCGGCCCGCGCGGTCTTGACTAAGTCCCGATCGACGGGAATCTTGATGGCCTTCACCATGCGCGATCCCGTCCCAACTTTCAGACCATGGGACTTCTGGGCGGCATCGCAAAACAGGTCGACCTCTTTGCGACACCAGCTCGAGTTGAGATAGCCCGGCGTGATGATCGCGACCAGAAGCCGGCTCTGCTTGATCTCGTCGGCCAACTTATCATCGAGTTCGTCGCTTCCGCGCATCTTGTGGTCGCGAAAGATGGAGAACGTGCGTCCGCCGATCGCGTCCAGCCGTTCCTGAAGCGCATCTTCAAAAAGATCGACCCAGCCTTGCTTTTCCCACGACTGCTTTACGTTATCGCGATGCGTATAGCTGATGAAGATGTCGGGCATCTTTTCGCCTCAACGAAGAATAGACCACTACCGATGCAGCGTTGGGGAAAGGTTCCCCGGGACGGCCGAGCCTGCCTGCCCTCGGCCCGTACGCGCGCTCCGTGAAGTGCGAAGCCGCGGCGCTTCCATAATCGTATCGCCGAAAACGAAAACGCCGCGAACTTTCATCCACGGCGTTTTTGGTTGGTCGGGCAGACAGGATTTGAACCTGCGACCCCTAGTCCCCCAGACTAGTGCGCTACCAAGCTGCGCCACTGCCCGTAAGGGCTCAGGCTTCGCTGCGCTTGCCGGGGGCTCATTTCCCTGCGGCTCGGCGCGCGTAATACTCAGCTTCGGGCCACATCGTCGCCCCGGCGTAGTTTAGGCTCTCGACGCTGCCGTTCTTGCGGAACTCGAACCGTACCAGTTCGCCTTCGGAGAAGTAGGCGCTCACGTCCCGCACCTTCAGCGTGACCGGATCGACATATTCGAACTCCTCGCTATCCTTGAGCGGGTCCCAGCTATCGGGATGCACGGCGACGATGCGAGCGTCCGAAGCGACGATCTGAACCGTACGCCACGACGTGCCCGTATAGATGCCTTCGAACCGGCTCGCAGCGCGGGCTATGCGCGTACCGCCATCCCGGCTCATCGCAAAAAACTCGAGCGCCGACCAGATAGCCTTATTGATCGCGAGCGGATCCGCTTCATCGAAATTCGCCAGCACGGCGACGATCGTTCCGTCCGACGGATCGCAGAGCGTGCACGTCCGTTGGCCCGGAAACGCGCCGCCGTGTCCGAAGAGCCGGCGTTTTCCGGCGTACTCGATCGTTAGCCCGAGCGCATATTCACGCTGCTCGCGACGATCGCGGACGGACCATTGCGTGTGTTGCATCTCCTTGAGCGATTCGTCGTCCAGCAGCGCCGACGTCGAACCAGCGACCTGCGCCGCGAAGAACTTCGCGAGATCGCGACCCGTCGAGCAGAATCCGGTCGCCGCGGCCAACGCCCCGGTCGTCACGGCTCTTGGAATCGGGTCGCGATCGCGGTCGCCGAATCGGCGGGTATAGCCCGTCACGAGCCGCTTTTCGATTTCGGGCGTAAACTCCGAAAATGTGTTCGTCAAGGCCGAGCCCGGATGCGCGACCACGTACGCGTCGACGTACTGCCGGTACGGCATGCCCGACGCCGACTCGACCACAAGTCCAAGCAATCCGAATCCGATATTCGAATACTTCATCTGCACGTTGGCGTCGAACGTCAACCCGGTCGCGAGCACGCGCGCTTTGAGATCCACCGCCGTCGGAAAACGGTGCATCAACTGCCAATGATCGGAATCCAGACCATCGCGAATGACGCCGCCACCGTGCGAGAGCAACTGCCGAATCGTGACGCTCGCAAACCGCGGATCCCTGTGCTTGCGCAGCCAGCGAAGATGCCGCGCTGCGGGATCGTCGATCGAGAGTTTGCCCTTGGCAGCCAGTTGCATAATCGCGACGGCGGTGAACGACTTGGAATGCGATGCGACCCGAAAGAGATGGCGCGGCGTGAGTGCGACGCGCTTCTCGAGATCGGCGTGCCCGTACGCCTGATCGAACAGCACGCGCCCCTTACGGGCGATCGTGACCGCAATTCCCGGCGTATCGCAGCGCTCGGTTCGAAAACGCAGCCACGCATCGAGAAACTTTGCCGGTTTGAACACTCCGGCTATTCCGGCAGCATTTGGCGCGCGGCGGCGGCGTTCTTTACCCGAAGCTCACGCGCGCTTTCCTTCTTCTCGCCGGATTCAAGCGCCGCCACGACGACGCGCACGTAGGCGCGTGCGCCATCTTGATTCGGGTGCACGCCGTCCGCGGAGAAATACTCAGGATGGCCGGCCGACGCCGAATACCAATCCGCCAAAGTCGCATTTCGGTAGGTCGGCACGACGCGCGCCATCAGCGTGTCGTTGTCATCCTGCCACGGGCGAGGCACGCGCGCGTTCACGATCACCACGTGCTTGCACGTCTTGAGCAATGCAAGAATCTCGCGCAGCGTTGACTCTTCCACCGTGCCGTTGTTTCCAAGATTGACGATCGTCGTCGGCTGGAGATGTCCGGCGGCCGCCTTGCGTGCGACGACCTCTTCCGTGGCGATCGCCTGACGTGCGACCGTCGCATCGGTTTCCACCACGTTCACCGAATGCCCGATCCACGGGCTCACGCCCAGCAGAACTGAGTCGCCGATCAAGAGCGCCGGGACTTCTTCGACCGTGCGCCGATGCGCCGGCCGCTTCACCGGATGCTTGGCGTGCTTTACCTGCGACGAACTCCCGGAGGCCGCCGGCGATCGATCGTCCGTGGCTTGGACGACGAGCGGTGGCAGCGGCGGCAGGGCCGACGCGTTGGCGCGCATCGCGCTTGCGGCCAGCACGCTCTCAATCGCGATGACGCACGCGACGACGCCGATCGCCGAAGCGGCGGCCAGACGGAAATGGACCGGATTCCACGAGCGGGCGAGCGTCCATAGCCGCGCCAGCGCGCCGCGGCGCACCGGCATCTCGATGTAACGGTACGAGATCTCGGCCGCGATCGCGGTCAACGCGATCCGGAAGATGAGGTTTGGCACGCCGGTCAGCGACAGATCGACCCCGGAACGCGTCGCTTGAAAGATCGGCCAGTGCCACAAGTACATACCGTACGAGCGTTCGCCAATCCAGCGCAGCGGCTGCGACCCGAGCAGACGTCCGATACCGAGCGCCGGGTGGGTTGCAACCATGATCAGAAAGACCGAGAGCAAGCCGACGAGCGGGAATCCGATCACGTAGAAATCACCGGTCGATTCGTTGACGCGCAAGAACATCAGGGCGAGCGCCGCCAGCACGACGAATCCAACGAGCGCACTCAACCCCCAATACGAGCTACCGCCGGCACGTTCCGACGCCGGTTTCGGTTGCCAGCCCGTTGCGAGCGCTGCTCCGAGGAAGAGCCCCATCGAATGCGTGTCGGTGCCGAAATACATGTGGCTCATCGACATACTGGACGCCGCTTCGAAGTTCCAGCCGAGCAGGAACATGATGCCGGCCGAGATCATCGCGCAGACGAAGGCGACCATCCGGACGCTGCGCGTCCCGGCGATCGGCATGAGCAGCAGCAAGACCAGCGGCCACACGAGGTAGAACTGCGCTTCGACCGCGAGTGACCAAGTGTGCTGCAAGAGTATCGGCCGGCCGATCGCTTCGAAATAATCCTGTTGATGGAAGACGAACCACCAGTTGCTCAGTCCGCCCATCGCCCAGGGCAGATCGCGCAAGGTCGATGCGACCGCGTCCTTCATGAAAAACGCCGAGTACGTGAAGACAATGAAGAGCATGAAGAACAGCGCGGGCAGCAAGCGGCGCATGCGGCTGAAGTAGAACGCCTTCAGATTGATCTTCCCGCTGCCGACGAATTCGTTGATGAGCAGGCTCGTGATCAGATATCCGCTGAGCACGAAGAAAATGTCGACGCCGAGGAATCCGCCCGGCAGCCACCCGAGGCCGCCGTGGTAGAGCATGACGGCGATGATCGCAAGCGCGCGGACACCATCAAGCGCGGGCACGTACGCCAACTTGCGGGCGGTGCCTACGGCTCTATATGCTGTAGCGAGCGCTGTCATAAACTCGACACGTGCCGGAAGAAAGAATTGCGGAGAAAGTCCTAGAGGCTATAATTTGACTGCCGGCACGAACTCACCTACATGCGGATGGCCGCCAGACGGGCGTGAAAAGGCCGGACGAACCGCTCGTAACCGGAGTCGCGTCCAGCCGTCGGGAACTCGGGCCAGGCGTCCGCGCCTCCGCGGGACGTTCGGACCACAAGAGGGAGTTCGCCGTATGAAGACCCTGGTCGTCCTCATAGCATTCGTCGCAGGCGTCAGCGCACTGGGCGCCGTCGGCGCGGCCGACGACGTCGGGGCGATCGTCCATCGCAAGAACCTCGCCTTCAGCCAAGCGCTTCTACGCGGCGACGCCAAGGCGTGCGCCGCGGCCTTTGCGCTCGACGGCGAGGTGCTCCCGCCGTCCGAACCGAGCATCCGCGGCCGGGCCGCGATCCTCAAAAGTTATCTCAAAACGCTCAAAACGACGACCTTCACGCAGGTCTCGCTGGAAACTAGCGAACTGCGCATCGGCGCCGACACCGCGTACGAGATCGGTCACTTGACGATGCACTACAAAGACAGCAGCGCTTCGGACGGTCCCGAATCGCTAGCCGGGCGCTACATTCGCATTTGGCGTCGCGCCGGCAGTGATTGGTTGATCGCCGTCGATTCGGCGCAGCCGGGCGCGCCGTCTCCGTAGGCGCGAAAAGAAAAGAGCGCCGCACGCGGCGCTCCTCAAATGATCTCAAGATCGATGGGCGTTAGCGCTTTGTCGCGCGCTTTTTCTTACCACCGGCGACGGCTTCTTTCAAGCCTTTGCCCGCGGTGAATGCCGGCACGCGGCGCGCCGGAATCATGAGCTTAGCGCCCGTCTTGGGATTGCGGCCCTCGCGCTTCTTGCGGTCGCGAACGACGAAGCTGCCGAAGGGAATCAACGCAACCTTATCGCCCTTCGCAAGTGCTTCCTTGATCTCATCGAGGAACAGATCGACGAGCTCGCCGACCACGCGTTTTGAGAGTTCCGTCTCTGCTGCCAGAGAATCGACTAGTTCGGCTTTTGTCAAGTTTCGTTCTCCAAAACAACTACGAGCAAACGCGCTCGTAGATCAAGGGCTTTTTAGGGTAGTTTGCAGACGCCACGGACGCTCCTGCCCGAAAGTTACGAAATAATCTAGGGGCCATGCGGGTTTGCGGGTCACGTTCGCAGGAGGGTCGCGAGCGCCCGCAGCGCCAGACAATACGATTCGGCCCCGAAACCGGCGATCGTTCCGCGACAGACCGGCGCCACGACACTATGCGCGCGAAACGGCTCCCGCGCCTGCGTGTTGGTCAGGTGCACTTCGATCGTCGGCGCTCCGATCGCCGCGATGGCGTCGCGCAGGGCGTAGGCGTAATGGGTGAAGGCTCCGGGGTTGATGATAATGCCGTCGGCCGCTCCCGCGGCGCGCTGCAACTCCTCGATGATGGCGCCCTCAGAGTTGTGCTGGACGCTCCGGACCGAGATCCCGAGCGACTCCGCGTCGCGAGCGATGCGGGCGTCTACTTCGGCGAGCGTCTGCTTCCCGTAGCTCTCCGGCTCGCGCGTTCCCAACAGGTTGAGGTTCGGGCCGTGGATGACCAGCACGTTCATCAGCGCGGCGTTCGGGGAGGAAAAGCGCTCGCCCTCGGAAAGTGCGCTGCGTGCCCGACCGTATTGTGACCGCCACCGCCGCCGACGGCAGCTTCGCCATCGTCGCCGGTGTCACGACCGAGCTGGTTCGCGAAACTCAATCGCGGCACGAACTCGCCCCGACCGCCAGCGCCGCGCTCGGCCGTTTGTTAACCGGCGCAGTTTTGCTCGGCGCGCGACTCAAAGGCCGAGAACGGTTCTCATTGCAGGTTGCGGGCGACGGGCCGTTGCGCGGCATGACGGCCGACGTGGCGCTGCGCTCGCCGCACGAACTCGCCGCGCGCGGGTACGCGCGCAACGGAGCGGCCGAACTTCCGCTCAACGCGCGCGGGAAGTTCGACGTGGCCGGCGTGGTGGGTCGCGGCCACCTTCAGGTGACGCGCTCCTTCGAAGTCGGGCAGCCCTACATCGGCATCGTGCCGCTCGTCAGCGGCGAGATCGGCGAGGACATCGCGAGCTACCTCGCCCACTCCGAACAGATTCCCTCGATCGTGGCGCTCGGCGTGCTGGCCGGCCCGGCCGGAATCAGGGTCTCCGGCGGGCTCGTCGCAACCGTCATGCCCGGAGCGGTCGAGCGGACGATCGAACTTCTCGAGACGCGCGCCGCCGGGATGCCCTCGATCTCCACGCAGATCGACGCCGGAGCACCCGCCGAAGCGCTGGCGCAGACGCTGGCGGGCGAACTCGAGCTGCGCTTTACCGGCGAATTTTCGGTCGCCTTCGTCTGCCGCTGCAGCCGCCGCCGCGTCGAACGCGCACTGCTGGGGCTCGCGCCCGACGAGTTGGCCGAGATGGCGCGCGATCAAAAGCCGACTGAGGCCGTCTGCGAGTACTGCAAAGAGCGCTACGTTCTCACCCGCGAAGAGGTTGCCGGACTCGCGGCTCAAGTGGGAGCGGGTTAGACTCCCAAACGGGAATGGAATTCTTCGCGCAGCGTGCCGTCGACGGTCGAATACCACCAGCCGCACTCGCAGCGTACCGGCGGATCGCCCGAACGCGGATACTTGTGAACCCGTCCGCAGCGGCTGCACGTCATGGTCGGTCCTTCGATCGCGTCCTGCGGCGTGTAGGTGCGCGCCGGAGGCGAGGGCTTGTCGTGGGAGTGGGCCATAGCGTTTATGTTCCTCTTTGCGGCAGGATGCGGATGAAGCGGCGGTTGCCGACGGAGAGCACGACCGGCTTCGTCGCGGTCCAAGCCTGACGCGCGTCGCCGACCGGTTCGCCGTCCAGCTTCACGCCGTTACCAGCGATCAACCGTTCCGCTTCGCGACGGCTCGTGGCAAAATCTGCCCCGATCAGCGCGTCGGCGACCGAACGCCAAGCGCCGGCCTGCAACTCACCCATCTCCGAGGGCAGTTCGCCGCGCTGCACCGTCGACTCGAAGCGCTCGAGCGCCGTGCGCGCTTCCGCGGCGCCGTGATAGCGCGCGACGACCTCTTCGGCCAAGCGCTTCTTTGCCGTCATCGGATGGAGCGTCCCGTCGTGCAGGCCGCGCGTCAGCGCATCGACCTCGGCTTGGGGACGGAACGCGGCAAGCGCGGCATAACGCGGCAGAACCGAGTCCGGGATGCTCATGAGCTTTCCGAACTGTTCGCTCGCGCTCTCGGTCAAGCCGATGTAGTTGCCGCGCGACTTGCCCATCCGGATCACGCCGTCGGTGCCCTCCAGGATCGGCGTGGTCATGCAGATCTGACGCGGCTGATCGAAGTGTCCCTGATACGTTCGCCCCATGAGCAAATTGAAGAGCTGATCGGAACCGCCGAGTTCGACGTCGGCTTCCATGACCACGCTATCGTAGGCGACCACGACCGGATAGATAAACTCGTGCAGCGCGAGCGGAACGTTGTTGGCGTAGCGCTCGCCGAAGTCGTTGCGCGCCAAGAGCTGCGCGACCGTCGTGTGCGCCAGCAAGCCCGTCATCTCGGTGAGGGTCAGCTTCGAGAGCCAGGTCGAATTGTACATGACCTCGGTGCGCTCGAGATCGAGCACCTTGCCGGCCTGCGCGCGATAATCGCGCATGTTGGCTGCGATCTCTTCATCGGTCAGACGCGGACGGATCTCGCTGCGCCCGGTCGGGTCGCCGATGCGCGCGGTGAAATCGCCGACCAGTAAGATGACGCGGTGGCCGAGTTCGACGAACTGCTGCATCTTGTGCAGCACGACCGCGTGTCCCAGGTGCAGGAACGAGCCGGTCGGATCGATCCCGAACTTGATCGTCAGCCGCTTCTTCGTCGCGATTCGCCCTTGGAGATCGGCCCGCGTTTCGACGTTGTCGCAGCCCTCCGCGAGCAGCGCCGTCTGTTCTTTCGGGGTCGGAAGATTCGTGCTCAAGACCGCGCGGGGTTCCAAGCGCTGCCGCCCGGGCCCTTCACGAAAGCTCCAGAACCGTCACGCCGCTACCGCCTTCATCCGCATGCCCGTAGCGCAGCGACTTCACCGCGGCGTGCGTGCGCAAGAATTCTTGCAGGCCGCGCCCCAAGAGCCCCGTGCCCTTCCCGTGAATCAAGCGCAACGGTGATAGGCCCATCAGTTGCGCTTCGTCGAGCCACTTGTCGACCAGCGGTTCGGCTTCGACAAACCGCTTGCCGCGCACGTCCAGCTCAATTCGCGCCGAACCGGCCGCATCGAGTGTGGCATCGCCGCTTCGCGCCTTCCCGCGCGGCCGCGCGGCGGCAGCGAGGCCGGCGCGACGCGTCACGTGCAAGCCGGCCTTGGGTACGACCGTTCGAAACGAACCGAGCGCCACGAGCACGGTGTCGCCGTAGTCGTCGACGACCTCGCCCTCGCCGCCGAGCGATTCGACGATCACGCCGTCTCCGACGCCGACGGCCGGCCGCGTCTCCTGCGCCGCAGATTTCGGCGCGATGCCCAAATCCTTGTGGACGTCGTCAAGCACCTGACCGAGGAGCGCGCTCTGTCCTGAGGTGATGCGCGCGCGACCCGGGCCACGATCCCGGCTGCGCCGCTCCAACTCCGCGGCGAACTCGCGCAACGCGCGCCCGAGCCGCTCTTCCGCCTGTTGCGCCAGTTGACGGCGCTCGCGCTCGAGCGACTCTGCTCGCCGCCGCGCGTTCTCTTGCAGGCGCGTGAGGTGCGTCCGCTCCTGCGCCAACAGGTCGCGTTCGGTCGCCGCCTGCGAGCGAATCTCGGCCAGCTCCGCCAGCGCGCGATCGTAGTCGCGTTCGCTCACATCGAGCAGCGACTCGGCCCGCGCGACGATCGATTCCTCGATCCCGAGGGTGCGCGCGAGCGGAAACGCGAGGGACCGGCCGGGCGAGCCCAAGTCCAATTCGTAGGTCGGCGCGTACGTTGTCGCATCGAAACGTACGCTCGCATTCGCAACGCCGCTCGTAGCGTGCGCGAAGAGCTTCAATTCGGTGGCGTGCGTGGTCACGACGCCGCGCGCGCCCCGCGCCAAGAGATGCCCGAGCAGCGCGATGCCGAGGGCCGCGCCCGCAGCCGGCTCGGTGCCGCTCGTCACTTCGTCGATCAGAACGAGCGAACGCGGCCCGGCGTTCGCCAAGATCGTGCGCAGGCGTATCAGGTGTGCCGAAAAGGTCGAGGTGTTCTCCGCGATCGATTGTTCGTCGCCGAGATCGCAGCCCAGATACTCGAACCCGCCGATCACCGTCCCTTCGGCGGCCGGGAGCTGCAGACCGCAGTACGCCATTGCGACGAACAGCCCGAGCATCTTGAGCGCCACTGTTTTCCCGCCCATGTTCGGACCGCTGATCACGATGAAGCGCGTCGCCTCGTCGAGCGCGAGCGTTTGCGCCACGGCGCGCTCGCCGAGCAGCGGATGGCGGCCGGCGCGAACGTCGACGCGGGCTTGGTCGACGATCTCGGGCGCGACCGCATTCATCCTCTCCGCCAAGCGGACGCGAGCGAGGATGAGGTCGATCGCCGCGAGCACTTCAAGATTGGTCTCCACCTGCGCGGCACGCGCGCCTACCAGCGCCGAGAGTTCGGCCAGAATGCGCGAGATCTCGCGCTGCTCCTCGATGCGCAGCGCGCGCACGCGGTTATTGAGGTCGAGCGCGCCGAGCGGCTCGACGAAGAGCGTGTGACCGCTGGCGGAAGTATCGTGGACCACGCCCGGCAGCGCCGCCGCAAACTCGGCTTTGACCGGAATGACGTAGCGGCCCTCGCGCACCGTCACGATCGCATCTTGAACCGCTTTGGCGTACTGCGCCGAGCGCAGCATCGCCTGACAGCGGTCGCGCGCTTCTTCCTGCGCGGCGATCGCCTGACGGCGGATTCGGCCGAGCGCCGGCGAGGCCCGATCCAAGACGTCGCCGCGCTCGCCGATCGCGGTGCCGATGCGCGTCACGATCTGAGGCAGGTACTCCGCCGCGGCGCAACGCGCGACCAGCCTCGGCACGCCGGTGCCTGCGCGGATACGCCGCACCGCGGCATCCGCTGCGGCCAATGCGATCCCAATGTCGCGTAGCTCTTCGGCGGCGAGGCCGGCCCCGCGCGCCGCGCGTTCGACCGGTTCGCTGACTTCAATGACGCGTGGTAAATCGAATGGCTCTGCCGAGGCTAGCGCACGCATTTCGCCGGTCGCGGCTTGCTCTTGACGAACGAGCGCAAGATTCGTTCGAGGTTGCAGTTCGCGCGCTCGAACGGAAGCACGATCGGTTGCGGTCTCGCGCGCGAGCATCGTTCGGATCGAACCAAAGTCGAGCGTCTCGAGGCTGCGCTCGTCAGCCAAGATGGACACGAGCTAGTTCTTTGCGCCGATCATCGCACGGAGCCGTTCTTCCGCGAGAACCGGATCCGCCTTGCCGCGGCTGGCCTTCATGACTTGACCGACCAAGAACTTCATAACGATGTCTTTTCCGTTCTTGAAGTCTTCCGCAGACTTCGGCTGCGACGCGATGACTTCGCTGACGAGCGCATCGATCGCTCCGACGTCGCTGACCTGCCCGAGTTCCTCGCTCGTAACGATCTCGGTCGGCGACCCGCCGTCAGTCCACAAGCGCCCGAGCAAGTCTTTCGCGGTCTTGGAATTGATCGCGTTCTTCTCCGTCAGCGAGACCAGTTCGGCCAGCGCTTGCGGCGTCACGCGCGAGGCTCCGACGGCGATCCCACTCTCGTTGGCCAAGCGCGAAAGTTCGCCCAGGACGAAGTTGAGCGTCGCTTGCGGCGCGCCGCTCGCACCGGTCGCGGCATCGTAGTAGTCGGCCAAGCCCGGCGTATCGACGAGCTGGTGCGCCTGCGCGACCGAAAGTTTGTCGTTGCCGATCAACCGGTCGAGCCGCGTCTGCGGCAATTCGCCGAGTTCCGAACGCAAGCGCTCGAGCACGTCCGGCGAGAATTCAATCGGCACCAAGTCGGGGTCGGGGAAGTAGCGATAGTCGTGCGCCTGCTCTTTGCTCCGCTGCACGTGGGTCGTGCTGCCGGCTTCATCCCAGCCGCGCGTCTCCTGAACGATGCGGTCACCGTTCGAGAGCACCTCGACCTGACGCGCCAATTCGTGATCGATCGCGCGTTGCACGCTGCGGAACGAGTTCATGTTCTTGATCTCGGTCTTCGTGCCGTACTCGCTCGCCCCGGCCGGACGAATCGAAACGTTGGCATCGCAGCGCAGCGAGCCTTCCTCCATCTTGACATCGCTGATGCCGAGGGCGACGAACGTTCGTTTGAGCGCCTCGAGGTACCCAACGGCCTCGACCGCGCTGCGCATATCGGGCTCGGAGACGCATTCCATCAGCGGCACGCCGGCGCGATTGAAATCGACGAGCGAATGCGTACTGCCGGAGAGCCGTCCATCCGCGGAGCCCGCGTGCATCGACTTGCCAGTATCTTCTTCGAGATGGATGCGCGTCAGCTTGATCCCGCACTGCGTGCCGTCGGCGAGCCAGAACGGCACGGTTCCGCCACTCGTGAACGGCATGTCGTACTGTGAGATCTGATAGTTCTTGGGCATATCCGGATAGAAATAGTTCTTGCGGTCGAACTTCGAAAACGCCGGAATCTCGGCGCCGAACGCGAGCCCGGCTTTCACCACGAGTTCGATCGCGAGTCTGCTCGGAACCGGCAACGCACCGGGCATGCCGAGACAGACCGGACAGACGTTGGTATTCGGTTCGCCGCCGAAGACGTTGCGGCAACCGCAGAACATCTTTGTTTGGGTCTTTAACTCGACGTGACACTCGATGCCGATGACCGCTTCGTGCGGAACGCCCCTGACCTCCAGATTCATAGCGCGGACTCGAGACTCGGCGGAGCGTGGTGCTTGCCATGTTGCGTTCCGCGTTCGTACGCATGCGCGATGCCGAGCAAGGCGCGTTCGGTGAAGAGCGGCGTCGTCAGTTCGAGCCCCAGAGGTAGCGGACCGCGAGCGCCCGCCGGCGTCACGTAGCCGCACGGCACCGAGAGCGAGGGTACGCCGGCGAGCGACATGGGGATCGTGTAGTAATCCATCAAGTACATACTGACCGGATCCGATTTCGCGTTGAACTCGAAAGCCGCCGACGACGCTGCCGGACACGCGATCACGTCGCAGGCGGCGAAGGCCTTCTCGAAATCTCTCGCGATCAGCGTGCGCGCTTTCTGGGCGCGCACGTAGTACGCATCGTAATAGCCGCTCGAAAGTGCGTGCGTTCCGATCAGGATGCGGCGTTTGACCTCGTCGCCGAAACCCGCGGCGCGGGTGGCTTCGTAGGTCGCCCCGACATCCGCTTGCTCGACGCGCAGCCCGTAGCGCATGCCGTCGAAGCGCGCCAAGTTGGACGAACATTCGGCCGGCGCGATCAGATAGTAGGTCGCAACGCCGTAGTCGGCGGTCGGCAACGAGACTTCGACCAGTTCGGCGCCGAGCCGCTCGAGATCGCGATAGGCTTGTTCGTAGACGGCGCGCACGTCCGGTTCGAGTTTCGCCAAGTCGAATTCGCGTACGATGCCGACGCGCAGGCCGCGCAGATCCTCGCGCAATCCGTCGAGCACCGTCTCGACAGAACGCGCGACGGTCGTGGCATCCATCGGATCGACGCCCGCAATCGCCTCGTAGACTAGGGCGGCGTCTTCGATCGTCTTCGTGATCGGGCCGATCTGGTCGAGGCTCGAAGCAAACGCGATCAGGCCGTATCGCGAGACACGCCCATAGGTTGGTTTGAAGCCGACGACGCCACAAAAAGCCGCGGGCTCGCGAATCGAGCCGCCGGTATCGCTGCCGAGCGCGATCGTCGCCATCCCCGATGCGACCGCGGCGACGCTTCCGCCCGACGATCCGCCCGGCACACGTCCCAGGTCCCAGGGATTGCGCGTCACGCCGAGGGCGCTGTTCTCGCACGAACTGCCCATAGCGAACTCATCGAGATTGGCTTTGCCGACGGGGAGCGCGCCCGCGCGTAGCAGCCGTTGCACGGCCGTCCCGGTGTAGGGCGCGATCCAGTGTTCCAGGATCCTCGACGCACAGGTCGTGCGCGTTTCGGAGAGACACATGTTATCTTTGAGCGCGACCGGCACGCCGGCCAGCGGCAGCGTTTCGCCATCCGCTAAACGCGCATCGACACGCCGCGCCTGTTCGCGAGCGAGGTCCTCGGTCCGGGTCAAGAACGCGCCGACGGCGCCGTCGCGCGCGTGCACGCGAGCGATTGCCGCCTCGGCCATTTCGAGCGCCGAGACTTTACGCTCGGCGACGGCTCGTGCAATCTCGCGCGCCGTCGCATCGAGCAGATCGCTCACGAAGGTTCCCCGGCGATCCGCGGCACGCGGAAATACGAGCCTTGCCGCTGCGGAGCCGACGCGAGCACCACATCGCGCGGCAAGGACGGCCGCACGACATCCTCGCGGGTGACGTTGGTCGACGGAATCACCTGAGCGGTCGCCGCAACATCGGATACCGGCAAGCGTTCGAGCGTCGAGACGTACTCGAGCAGCGTCCCGAGTTGCGCGCCCAGCCGCTCGACTTCGGCCGGCGTCAACGCGATGCGCGCCAGCTTTGCAACGTACGCGACGTCGATATCCCCGGATGCCACCCGCTTACGCTCCTTCTTCTTTGAGTTCGAAATCGAGCGGCGCGACGTCGGCCCGCTGCAGGGTCGCGAGCGCCTCGATGTGTCCCGTCTGTGGGAACATGTCGAAGGGTTGGACGGCGCCCAGACGGTATCCGCCGGCGATGAGGTGCGCCAGATCGCGCGCCAGGGTCGCCGGATTGCACGAGAGATACCAGACGTGCGGCGGCTTCGCGCGAAGCAGCGCGTCCAAGGTCGCTTCGTCGCTGCCCTTGCGCGGCGGATCCAGGAACGCGACGTCGGCCGCCTGCAGCGTCTCCGCTGCGCGACGCGAGCGCAGAACCGAATCGACGCGGCCGGCCAAGAATGCCGTCATCTCCCCGACGCCGTTGAGCAGCGCGTTGCTGCGAGCCTCGCGCACGGCGCTCGGATTCTCCTCGATACCGACGACGCGCACGCCTCGTTTCGCGAAGAAGAGCGCGAAGGTTCCGGCCCCGCAATAGAGATCGACAAGGCGGCGCACGCCGGCGAGTTGCGGCGCCATGAAGGCGAAGATCTTGCCGACCATCTCGCTATTGACTTGAAAGAACGATGCCGGCGAGACCCGGAAGCGCACGCCGTCGATCGCCTCTTCCATCTCGGCCCGACCGTAGATCAGCGCCAGGCGCCGGCCCATGACTGCATTCTCGCTCGAGGGCTCGAACGAGTTCGCGATTCCGACCACGCCCGGCAGGTGCGCCGCTAGTGCCGCGCCTGCAGCGGCGAGCGGCGGCGAGGCCTTCTCGGTCGTCACCGCGACCACGCCTTCGCCGGAAGCGCTGCCGACGCGCGCGATCACGTGGTGCGCGTCGCCGAACGCAGCTTCGGTCCCGGCATCCTGTGCCGCAGCCGTCAGGCCCGCGATATAACGATCGAGTTGCGGCATCACGACCGGGCACGTTTCGAGCGGCACGATATCGTGCGTCCGCGCCGCATAGAATCCGAACGCTGGCTTGGCGTCCGTATGGTCGACGACCAGCGCCATCTTGTTCCGGTAGGCGCGCGGCACGTCCATTCCGATCGGAAAGCCGACGCGCGCGCCCTGGATGCCGCCCAAGCGGCGCAGCGCGTGTTCGATGAGGCCGCGCTTCCAGCGCAACTGCGCCGGATACGCCAAATGCTGCACTTGGCAACCGCCGCAGGTTCCGAAGACCGTGCAAAACGGTTCGGCCCGATCGGCCGAACTGCGCAGAATCTCAACCAGTTCCGCGACGGCGTACTTGGCCTTTACCGACTCGATGCGCACCCGCGCGCGTTCGCCGGGAACCGGCCCCAGGACGTACACGACCATGCCATCGGCACGGCCTACCGCCTGGCCCGTCTTGGCGATGAGATCGCTGCATTCGATGTCGACGAGGTCCCCGGCGGTTACTCCGCTAGGCGGATTTTTTGTCATCGAGCTGCTTGAGCAGCCGGTTCGCTTCATCGATGAGCGATTGAATGCGCTCGGTCGTCGGATCTTGCGGCGGACGAGCCATCGTCACTCGCACCACGGCGTACGCCAAGCCCGCCGACACGGCTGCGATTCCCACAAACCAGAGGATGCGCTTGAGGGAGCCGTCGCGGCGCGCTTGCGCCTGGCTTCCGTTCCCGCTTGCCTGTGTCGTCGTCGAGTTGCCGTAGTGCGCGTGCGTTTTCGTACCCGATTCGTCTGCCATACAAGCGTCTTTCGCGTTCGAGTCACTCGGTTCTTGCGAACCGGAGTAGCGCGGCGACCTGCGCCGGTATGAAGGGCCGCTGCAGCCCGCTTGCGGCTCCTGCGGCAGTCGCCGCCCGCAGCAGCTCGAGCTCGTTGAGCGCGGCGCTGACGACGATCCTCGCAGCGGGATCGAGCTCGCGCAATCGCTCGATCGCGACGACGCCGCCGGCGGGCGGCAGGCGCCCGTCGACGATCGTGAGATCGGGACGGATCGCGGCATAGCGTTCGAGCGCGCTCGCCTCATCGACCGCCTCGGCGACGACCTCGAAACCGGCCTCGACCGCCAGGCGCGCTAGGATCGCCCGGGCGACCGGCGCGTCGTCGGCGATGAGAATACGCACGTTAGCGCTCTTCGAGGGCTTCGGCCGGGATCTCGCAGAGCAGCGCAACCCCGCCGCCTCCGCGTCCAACGACGTAGTAGCGGCCGGCGACCGCAATGACATGCAGCGATGCGGCGCCCGGCAAGAAGACGGTCTCCACGACGCGCAGCAGCCGTCCGCCGGCGCGCAGGCGCGCGCGCAGACCGAACTTTAAGCCGGCCAGGACGATCGCGATCACGGCCAGTGCGGCACACGCGCGGACCAGCAGCGCAAGATCCATTAGCCCGAGGGCGACGCGATGCGGCGCCGGAACGCGACGACGGCCTCGCTGACCGCGCCCGGCGCCTCGTTAACCGCGAGCACGTTCCCGGTCGTTAGGACGATGACGGTCGTTCCGTCGTCGGCGCTCTCGACCGTTTCGATCAAATCGGCGCTGACGACGATGGGGTGGCCGTTAGGGCGAGTCAAAGCGATCACGGCGAACTCATTTCGCACAGGCTGGCAGCCGGACCCGGCAAGAGGGCGTTGCTTTCGTCGAGCTCCGCCTCCTCGAGCGACGCCTGAAACGCCCGATGGACTTCCAGCCGAAGCTCGCGATGCCGCTCGAGCTGCACACGCCGCCCCATCGCGCACTCGAAACGGTCCTTCTGACGCTGGACGAACACCCGGAGGGTTGCGACCTGTGCCGACTGCTCGCGGCGAGCCGTTTCCAGGCGGAACGAGCGCAACTCGATCTCGTTGAGATCGCCGGCCCGCACCGGGAACATCGTGCTGCCAATACTCCCGGCCGGCTCGCCCTCGAGCGCTCGCAAGACAGCGAGTTCGCAGTCGAGCGTTGCGCCGGCCGACAGAAACTGCGCCCGAGCCAGCGTTTCGCGCTGCGCGAAGTGATCGAGCACCGGCTGCAGCCCATAGCGAAATCCGGACGACATCAGGTTCCTATCACGCGCCGGTGTGCCGTCGTCTAGGCCAAGAGTCGAAAGTTACCGGGTGGCCAGCGCGCTGCGTTCCGGCCCGACCGAGACGCTCTGCACGGGAACGCCCAGACTCGCCTCGAGCGCGGTCACATAGCGCGCGGCCGGCGCCGGCAAGCCGGCGATGCGCCGGCAACCCGTCAGGTCGTCCGGCCAACCCTCGAACCACTCGAGCTCGAGTTCGAGCCGCGGGTCGGCGGCCGATTCAAATCCAACGCTCGCGCCGTCGACGCGATACCCGGTCACGATCGCAAGCCGTTCGAAGCCGCTGAGCACATCGAGCTTGGTGACAACGGCGCTCGTCAGCCCGTTCAAGCGGCTCGCGTAACGAGCCGCGACGGCGTCGAACCAGCCGCAGCGGCGCGGCCGGCCGGTGACCGTGCCGAACTCGGCGCCGCGCGCGCGCAAGCGCACGCCCATCGCATCCTCCAACTCCGAAGGAAACGGCCCCGCGCCGACGCGCGTGCAATACGCCTTCGCAACGCCGACGACGGCGCCGATCGCGGTCGGGCCGATTCCGAGCCCGATGCATGCGCCGCCGGCGATCGTATGCGAACTGGTCACGAACGGATACGTTCCGTACCCGACATCGAGCAGCGTGCCTTGCGCGCCTTCGATCAGGACGCGCCGTCCGTTTTCCAGCGCGCCATGAATGTAACCGACGCCGTCCACTATATGCCCGGCGATGCGCGGCAGATAGTGCGCGATCGACGCCAGGACCGCATCGAGATCCGGCATACCCTCGCCCGCGAGTCCGCGCATCCGCGCGCGCAGACGTTCCTCGTATGCGCCGCGGAGCAGATCGCCGAACGTGATCCCGCTGCGCACGGTCTTGTCGGTATAGGCCGGTCCGATCCCGCGCCCGGTCGTGCCTAGCGCCCGCGCACCGCGTTCGGCTTCGTTCGCGCGGTCGAGCGCTGGATGGAACGGCAGCACGACGTGCGCGCGGTCGGAGATTCTGATCCGCGAGAGGTCGACGCCGATCTCGGCCAGCTTGTCGAACTCCGCGACGACGCCTTCGAGGCTCACGACCGTGCCGCCGCCGATGAAGAGCTCGGTGCGCGGTTGCAGCACGCCGCTCGGCACGATCCGCAGCGCCAGTTTCCGATCTCCGACGACGAGCGTGTGCCCCGCATTATCCCCGCCGCCAAAGCGGGCCACGATATCGTACTCGCCGGCGAGTGAGTCGACGACCCGGCCCTTACCTTCGTCGCCCCACTGCACCCCAAGAACGATATCCGCTTTCAAGATTTATTCGCCGCGAAATTCCAAGTCGGCGGTGTCACCCATCGGCTGAGCCGGCACGCCGTTGAACGTGGTCAGCACGAATTCACTGAAGAGCGCGTTCGGCCAGCCGAAATCTTTGCGCGAGAACTTGTTGGGATCGTTAGGATCGAATGACTCGTGCAAGAGATGATCGCCCGGGTCGCTGGCCAGGAGTTGGTTGAGCACGTCGCGCTTCTCGGCATCGGAGGACGCGGTCAGCCCCTGAACGATCAACGCGAGCGGCCAGACGTATCCGTCGTTCGTATGTGCGCTGCCGATGCCGCGCGCGATCGAACCGACGTAATAGTACGGGTTATCCTTCGAAAGCAAGAAGCGTCGCGTGTTGACGTAGACGAAGCTATCGGTCTTGGTGTAACCGATATACGGCGCCGAGAGCAAGCTCGGAATATTCGCATCGTCCATCAGCGTCTGATGGCCGAGTCCGTCGACTTCGTAGGCGTAAATGTAGCCATAGTTCGGCGTGAAGACTTCGCCGTATTTCTGAATCCCGTCTTGAACTTCGGCGCGCAGGGTCTTGGCGCGATTCGATTTGAGCAAGTTCCGATAGACTTCGCGCTGGATCTCTTCCAAATCGCCGAGCGCCACCACCGCCATCATCTCTGAGGGGATCAGATAGTTGTACTTGCAGGCGTCGTCGGAGGGCCGAAAGCCGGTCCAAATCATCCCGGTGTATGCGACCTGGTTCGGCTGCGGATTGCCGGCATCGTCGCGGAGTTCTTTGTGCGTGTACTTCGAATTGCGCGAATGATCTTGCTCGCGCTCCATCGTTTCAAGCGCCTTATCAAAACCGAGCGAGAGATCGCCCGTGAAAATGGACGAGTCGCCGGTCGCCTTCCAGTAACTCCATGCGAGAATGATCGGATAGGCGAGCGAATCGAGCTCGAACTTCTCTTCCCAGACGCGATAATCGACCGTGAATGCGTTGGCATACGGATCGACCTGCAGGTACTTGCCCTCGCGCGCGATGATCCCGCGTAGCAGGGACGAAACCTGCACGTCGCTCTTCGCAAAGAACAGGTAGGGGCGGACTTGCGCGCTTGCGTCGCGCAGCCACTCCGCCGGGATATCGCCGGTCTTGACGTATGCGGTACCGTCGCTCGCTATCGTTGCTTGTTGGCTCGTGTTCAGCAACGCCGCGCGATACATCGCTTCGAGGCGCGCGTTCGGGTTGTGGTATTCGGAAGCGGCCTTGGCGATCGACTCGAGTTCGAGCGAACGCGCCGGAGTCGCACAAAAAAAGAAATTCGCCGCGAGAACCGCCGCGATCAGGGGCCGCATCTTGCCCTGTTAGCGCGGAGCGAGCGCGAATCCTCGGAAGATCTTACGTCTCAGCAAATTCCAAGGTTGCGCGCGAGCGCAGATGACGGTAAATCGATGATGCCGGAAATCCGAGCCGTTCCAGTGCACGCGCTGCGTTCGGATAGCCGATCGACGGGCGCGTTCGGAAAAGTTTGTCGACGGCGGCGCCGAGGCGCACATCTTCGTCGTGCGCGGCGCGAGCGACCGACGCGGCCGCCGACTCCCGTTCGATTCCCCGCTTCACGAGTTCGGCAATCAAGCGCGCGTTTCCGACGGCCTTGGGCCGTCCGTCGACGAAAAGTTGGGCGAAGAGACGGTCGTCGACGTAACCGTGCGCCTTGCAACGCTCGACCGCCTCACGAGTCGCGCCTTCATCGAATCCCTTCGCCTCGAGCCGCGCCCAGAGTTGCGCTTCGGTCAAGCGCCGCAAGGCAAGCGCGCGCAGCGCCGCTGCGAAGGCGCTGCCGCGCGGCTGCGCTGCCTTACTCTTCCTCGTTGCCCGCACGGGCTGCCGTAACCAGCGCCGCGACGCCGTTGCTCGAAACGGTCGCCTTCAGCGCTTCGCGAATCTTGGTTCCGATTTCGTCGGCGAGATCGATGTGCTCCTCGAGGTAGGCCTTCGCGTTTTCACGTCCCTGGCCGATTCGCACATCGCCGTAGGTGTACCACGAGCCACTCTTTCCGACGATGTTGCGCTCCAGGGCGACGTCGAGGATCGAGCCCATCTTCGAGATGCCCTTGCCGTAGGTGATATCGAATTCGGCCATCCGGAACGGCGGCGCGACCTTGTTCTTGACGACCTTGACGCGCGTACGCGTTCCGACGACATCTTGGCCGACCTTGATCTGTTCGAGTTTGCGCACGTCGAGCCGAACCGACGCGTAGAACTTGAGCGCGCGGCCACCCGAGGTGGTTTCGGGGCTGCCGAACATCACGCCGACTTTTTCGCGCAGCTGATTGATGAAGATCATCACGCACTTCGAACGCGAGATCGCGGCCGTCAACTTGCGCAAGGCTTGCGACATCAATCGCGCCTGCAAGCCGACGTGCGTATCGCCCATATCGCCTTCGAGTTCGGCCTTGGTGACGAGCGCCGCCACCGAGTCGACCACGACGACATCGACCGCATTTGAACGGACCAGCATCTCGGCGATATCGAGGGCCTGTTCGCCGGTATCCGGCTGCGAAACCAGGAGCGCGTCGAGATCGATGCCCAAGCCGCGAGCGTAGGTGGGATCCAGCGCGTGCTCGACGTCGACGAAGGCGGCGGTGCCGCCCATCTTCTGGGCCTCGGCGATCACGTGCAGCGCCAAGGTCGTCTTGCCGCTTGATTCCGGGCCGAAGATTTCGACAACGCGACCGCGTGGCAAGCCGCCGACGCCGAGCGCCAAGTCGAGCGCGATCGAACCGGTCGGGATGACGTCGATCGACATCCGTTCCGCAAAATCGCCCATCTTCATGATCGAGCCTTTGCCGAATTGTCGCTCGATCTGCGCCAACGCGTTGCTGAGAGCTACCGTTTTTTCGTCTTGCGCCACCCTGGTCTCCTCACGGTTGGTGTGTAGTATCCGTTCGAGTCTACGTCCTGGGTGTGCCAGCGTGGTGGCACACCGGTTTCACTACGCCGCCGGTGCGAAGAGCGCATCGACGAAGTTTGCCGGCTCGAAGGGCCGCAGTTCCTCGATGCCCTCACCGATGCCGATGAACTTGATCGGCACGGTCAGCGTATCGACGATCGCGACGAGTACGCCGCCCTTCGCGGTCGAATCGAGCTTGGTGACGATCACGCCCGTCAGCGCGGTCGCCTCGTTAAAGAGCTTGGCTTGAGAGATCGCGTTTTGGCCGGTCGTCCCGTCGACGACCAGCAGGGTCTCGTCCGGCGGTGCACCGGTCTCACGCTCGATGATCCGCCGCATCTTCTTGAGTTCTTCCATCAGGTTGGTCTTGGTCTGGAGCCGGCCGGCCGTATCGATCAGCACGACATCGACGCCGCGCGCCTTGGCCGCGCTGATCCCATCGTAGATGACCGCCGATGGGTCGGCGCCCTCGAGCCCCCGAACGAACTCGGAGCGGCTGCGCTCGGCCCAGATCGCGAGCTGCTCGGCCGCGGCGGCGCGAAACGTGTCGGCAGCAACGAACATCACGCGTTTTCTCTGCGCCGCCAAGTGGTGTCCGAGTTTGCCGATCGTGGTCGTCTTGCCGCTGCCGTTGACGCCCACGACCAGCACGACCGAGGGCTTCGAACGTAACTGCAAGCCCGCGTTCGGAAGGGTCAGAAATCGCTCGACATCGCTCTTGAAGCGCGCGACCGCCTCGTCGCTGCGCCGCCAGAGTTCCTGACTCGCGACGATGTGCAGGCCGCCGATGATCTTTTCGGTCGTCGGCACGCCGAAATCGGCCGAGATCAAAATCTCTTCCAGCTCATTCCAGAACTCGTCATCCAGGGGACGCTTGGCCTCGGCCAAGGTCTGAACCCCCGCAAGCGAGTCGCGGGAGCGCCCAAGAACAGTCCGCAGCCTCGTAAGCCAGCTCACGGGAGACTTGATTTCGCCGGGTTGAATCGAACTCCTGTTCGATTGAGCGGCAGGAAAAGGGGACCGCCCAGGCGGCGGCCCCCTCTCCTTTCCCGTGCGAGGCCGAGGCTATTTGACGACGTGCCAGTCCATGATGAGGGCCTGGGTGCCGTTCGCGTAGGTGATCGTTCCGTCGCCGAACTGGTCGACTTGGAACGTCGCGATGGTGTTGCCGCCCGAGTCCTTGATCGTTCCCGAGACGACGAGCGGCGAGCCGGCCGACGTGACCGCGAAGGTATCGCCGTTGAGCATCGTGCCGGTCAGGTTGACCGCGGTCAGGTTGCCGGACGAGTCGAAGACGACCGAGCCCGTCTGCGAGGCGGTGCCGTACTGCGTTCCGCCGATGACGGTGAAGGGCGCGCTCGCGGAGAGCGAGAGCGTTCCGACCGGCCCCTTGAAGAACGTGCCGTCGTGTTCGCCCGCGAACGTCACGTTGCCCGAAGTGTCGACGGTCTCGGTGACACCGACGAGTTGGCCCTGATGGCCGAACGACTCGTTGGCGTTGGGGTTTCTATCGTTCACGACGTGGCCCGAGTTGCCGGTAAGCGAGGAGACGTTCGAGCCCGGAGAGGTCGCGACGGTCTCGGTGCGGCCGAATTGCGCGGCGGCCGAGGTGCTCGTCCCGATCGTCAGCGAGCTGATGATCGTCGAGGTGAAGTTTCCGGCGACGCCGGTTGTCGCGAAGGTGGTATTGCGCGTCGAGAGCAGCGCGCCGTTCGCACTGAAGTTCTTCGCAACGCGAGCGACGCTGTAGCCCGCGCCGTTCTTCACAACGTCTGAGACGACTTCACGGGCAAGCGTGGTGCACGCTTTATCGTAGAAGTGCTTCTCATCGTAGATCTTCTCGGTTGGGCTGACGACCGTGATGGTCAACTCGACGCCGTTGTGACACAAGCCGTCGGGGGTCGTACCGAGGATCGAACGGGAGCCCGACTGCGCGAGATTGATCGAGCCGCTATAGACGCCGTTCTCGAGGTCGCCCTGTTCGACCGGGTCGAGCCCGGCTTCCGCGCCGGTCGTGCCGGCTTCGACTTGTGTAACGCTCTGCGTGGAGTTTCCGCCAGCGTTGCCGTTTCCGAGGTTTCCAGGCGTCGTACTTGAGCCGCCGCCTCCGCTACAAGCGGCCAGCGTGAATGCCGCGAGCAGCGCGAACGTAATCCGAGTCCGCATAATTAGTCCTCTCCTTGAGTGTACGCGCATGGGCGGCGCGAGGTGTTGCCGCTCAAGCGTACGGCCAGGCGAGTCGCCGTACATGAAAGTCACCTGAGAACGCCGCACTTCTAACCCAGCTCTAACGCAGGGCGTGCGCCATGTCACGCGACGAGAAGGCCCGCTAACCCTCGACGATCGGCGGCTTGCGGACGTACTTCTGCTTGACCGTCGGATCGTTCTCACGAAAGCCGAGGTCGGCGCGCAGCACGCGCAAGTTCTTGCGTAAGTGGATGACCGCTTGCGCGTGAATCTGCGAGACGCGCGACTCAGAGACGCCGAGCGTGGCCTTGATCTCTTTGAGCGTCTGCCCTTCGAAGTAATAGAGTTTGATCACGGTGCGCTCTTGCGGCGGAAGGTCTTCAACGGCTTGTACGAGCGAGGCCCGAACCTCGCCCGCCTCAAGCGATGCGCTCAGTTCGTCTTGCTCGCCGCGCAGCGTATCGAGCAGCGGGATATCGCTGCCCTTATCGTTGGGCAGATGCTCCTCGAGTGAGAGCACCGACGTGCCGCGCACCCGCTGGCGCATCGAATCGAGTTCCTTGACGGTGCAACCCATGCGCTCGGCCAGCTCGTCATCGCTCGGCCGGCGGCCCAATTCCACTTCGAGATCCTGACCGACGCGATCCAATTCGCGCGCTTTTTGGCGCACGGCGCGCGGAACCCAATCGAGCGCGCGCAGCGCATCCAGAATTGCGCCGTGAATGCGCGTGATCGCGTACGTCTCGAACTTCACGCCGCGGTCGTCGTCATACTTTTCGATCGCGTCGATCAAACCGATGACGCCATCGCTGATCAGGTCGTTCAACTCGACGTTGGGGGGCAGGTTGACAGAGATGCGTCCCGCCACATATTTCACCAAGTGAATGTAGCGATGTATGACCTCTTCGCGCGAGTACGCAGTGCCCGCAATGACGTACTGCGAGCGGCGCTCCACCTTCAACCGTTACCCCTCTCCGACGAACCGAGTTCGCCCGGGGTCGCCGAAACCCTTACCCGGCGTAACGGACGCGCGGATTAGCCGCCGCGTATAGCACGTCCACGACCGCATTGACGACCACGAAGACGCTCGCGAAGAGCAGAATGCAGCCGTTGATCACCGGCATATCGCGGTTGGAGATCGCTTCGAAGGCCAAGCGGCCGACACCAGGCCACGCGAAGACCGACTCGGTCAAAACTGCGCCGCCGAGCAGCAAACCCGTCTGCAAACCGACGACGGTGAGAATCGGGATCAGCGCGTTGCGTAGCGCATGCTTCACAACGACTGCCCGCGGTGCCAAACCTTTGGCGCGGGCCGTCCGGACGTAGTCGCTACGCAAAACATCGAGCATGCCGCTGCGCGTGATCTTCGCAACGATCGCGAGCGGAATCGTTCCCAGCGTCACCGCCGGCAGCACTAGGTGCCAGAGCGCGTCGAGCGCGGCGCGCACGTTACCAGCTAGGAGTGCGTCGAGGACGATCAGATGCGTGCGCGCCGGCACGAAATAGTTGAGCGAGATGCGACCCGAAATCGGAAAGAGATCCAGACCGAAGGTCGAGGGCACGAGCGCAAACAGGTAGACGAGCATCCAGCCGAGCCAAAAGACGGGGATCGAGACGCCGAGTAAGACGGCGCTCATCGTCAGCAGATCGATCGGGCTATTGCGCCGCAATGCCGCGAGGATGCCCGCCGGGACGCCGGCCGCGATCGCGAAGAGCAGCGCCCCCAGGCTCAGTTCGAAGGTCGCGGGGAAGTGTTGCGCGAGTTTGCTCGCGACCGGTTCGGCATCGCTGACCGACGTGCCGAGATCGCCCTGCGCGAGATGCTCGAAGTAGATTCCAAGTTGCACGACCCACGGCTTGTCGAGGCCGAGCGATGCGCGCAGCGATGCGACCTGCTCGGCGCTAGCGTGCTCGCCCAAGCGAATCGTCGCCGGATCCCCCGGAATCGCGTGCATGAACGCAAAGCTGACGACCGTGATGGCGGCGAGGACTAAGGCCAGCCGCACCGCGCGATGAACGATGAACGCGATCACGAACGCAAGACGCGGACGGCGAAAAGTGCGGCCTGCGTGTAGAGATAGAGCCACTCGCCGAATGAGAAGTCGTTGGTGTCGCGCTGTAGCATCGTCGCGAAACGCGGAAAGCGCGCCAACTGTTCGAAGAGCAGATCGAAGCGCATCGGCGCGCGTTCGAGAAACGTCATCAGTTTGTGGCGGTGACGAAGGCGGCCGTAAAACATCGATTTGAGCGAGCGCTCGTACGCGCGCGCCGCACCCGAGGGCCGGCCGCGTTTTGCGTGCGCGACGGCTTGCGCCGCCAGGCGTCCGGCCATCGCCGCTTCGTGAATGCCTTCGCCCGTCGTCGCATCCACGAGCCCGGCCGCCGTGCCGCCCAGCATAACGTCGCCGTCGCTCAGCGTCGGGCGCGGCGCTCCGCCGTAGAGCAAGTTGCCCTCTTCCCGAATCGTGTAGCCGACGCCGGGGAAAAGCCTGCGCTCGACCGTCGGCAAAAACGCATCCAGTTCCGCGCGCAATTCCTTGCCCGAGACTTTCGAGGGAATACCGATCCCGATCGAGAGGTGATCGCGCTTGGGGAACATCCAAGCGATCACGTTATGCCCCGAGGCGCCGACGTAATAGTGCAGCTCGAGCGTTTGATACGTCTCCGGAATCGCCGGCCGTTCGAGATAGACGCGATACTGATAGCAGGTGATCAGACCGGCGCTCCACTCGTCGTAGCCGAGCGGCGAGCCCGAGTCGATGCGCGCGCTCGAGCCGAGCGCCAAGAAGACGTGGCCCGCGCGCACGCGGCGCCGCTCGCCGGACGCCGTGTCGGCGAACTCGACGATCGTCTTGCCGTTCTCGCGCGTGTAACTTCGGAAGAGCGCCTGGGTCTGAATCTGCGCTCCCTCGGCGCGCGCGAACGCGGCGATCGTTCCGTCCAGCTCCTCGCGCGTCGTCGTGTGACCTTGCCCGATGGGGAACTCGAAGCGTTTGCCCGTCAGCGTGTGCAGCGCGATCGTCGGCGGATCGCAGTGAACGATCGAGCGCGGCAAGTCGAAGTTCTCGCAAAAGCCGGGCCGCAAGCCGGCGGCGCAGACGCGCTTCGCGCCGACTACCGCGTCTTTTTCGAGCACCAACGTTTCGACGCCGGCGCGAGCCGCTTCACGCGCGGCAGTGCCGCCCGCCGGTCCGCAGCCGACGACCAATAGCTCGACGTCTTGCATGTCGAGCCATTTGTTCTAGCGGCGGTCGAGCTTCTCCGCGTACATGCGCCAATCGGCCAAGCGGAAGCTGGTGCGCGGGGTCTCGCCCTCGTCGAGCGAGGCGACGCCGACGCGCGCGTAGGCTTCATGAAAACCGACCAGCCGGACGGTATGCATCGCCGCATCGACGCGGCCTTTGTGGCGGCCGAAGTCGCCGGCCCATGCGGAGCCCGTCAAGACCGCAAACTCGCTCGGACCGGTGCGGAAGACTTGCTCGTCTTGCTCGAACGCACCGCGCAAGGCGTCGCCTGTAGCGCGCAAGAGACGGTCGCCGGCATCGCGTCCACGCCGCTCGTTGACGAGCGTCAGACCCTCGATATCGATCGCAACGATCGCGCCCTGAGGATTCAACGTTAACGCTTGGTCGCGCAAATGCTCGAGTTCGTCTTCGAACGCGTGCCGGTCGGGCAGGCCGGTCAAGAGATCGCAACCGCCTTTCATCTCTTCCCGTGCGCTCGCAGTTGCGGCGCCTGAGGCGGAGCGGGCGTCGAGGCGATCGACGGCGAGCGCGGCAAGTGTTGCGAGCAACTCAAGAGCCTGCGGATCGGCGTGTCGCGACATGCGATCCATCACGCAGAGGGTTCCGAGGTTGACTCCGGTACGTCCGCGCAACTGAACGCTTGCGTAGAAACGGATGTTCTCCGGTCCGGTGACGAGAGCGTGCGCCAGAGTTCGTGAATCCTGATCGGCGCGCTCGATGATGTAGGGAACGTGCTGACCGACCGCGCTGGCACAGAACCCGGGGACTCGTTCGAGTTCGCGCACGCCACCCAGCCCGAAGTTTCCGATGACTCGAATCGCGTCGCGCTCGACCAGTGTGCAGAGCCCGATCGGTGCGTCGAAGAGGTGCGCCGCCAGGCGGGCGATCGGGTCGAAGCCGTCGTCGAGGTTTGCGCCGTCGGCCGCGTAGCGTACGACGGCGTCGAGGCGCTTCCCCTCAGTGCTCGTAATGCCGAACGGGTACGCTCCGGCGAGCGGCTGTAGGAACGCGGGGAACGACAGACCCTGCGACATTCATGCCTCCATGCGATGGCGAAACGCGGTCCTACAACTATATGGGGCCGCGGCTTGTCGGCCGTAGGGTCGAGAGTCCTATCGGCCCCAGACGAACAGGACTGCCGCCGGGCGATGTGAAACGCGGAACGGTCGTTCGGGGGGCCTGCCCGCGCCAAGCTTGGTGGCGCATTCGGGCGGCCCCTTTCATGTTGCGCAGGGGGTAGGGAGACTTTTGGAAGCACTGTTTGGGATCCATCTCGGGCTCGCGGCGGGCGTTCTGGCCATCCTCTATGGCGTCGCCCTCATTTTTTGGGTTCTGCGCCAACCTGACGGCAACGAGCGGATGCGCGAAATCGCGGCCGCGATCCAGGAAGGCGCGATGGCCTTCTTGCGCCGTCAGTACACGACGGTCGCCGTCGTCGCGGTCGTCCTTGCCCTCCTGATCGGGTTCGGCATCGGGTGGCAGTCGGCGATCGGCTTCATGGTCGGCGCGACGCTCTCGGGTGCGGCCGGCTTCATCGGTATGCTGGTCTCGGTCCGCGCCAACGTCCGCACCGCTGAGGCGGCGCGCGGCGGACTCGCGCCGGCCCTGGCCCTAGCCTTCCGCGGCGGCGCGATCACGGGACTGCTCGTGGTCGGCCTCGGACTGCTCGCCTGCGCGGGCTACTACTGGATCATGCAATCGATCAACGCCGGCGACGAGACGAAATCGTTGCAGGCGATGATCGGTCTCGCGTTCGGATGCTCGCTGATCTCGGTCTTCGCGCGTTTGGGCGGCGGTATCTTCACTAAAGCCGCCGACGTCGGCGCCGACCTCGTCGGCAAAGTCGAGGCAGGCATTCCGGAAGACGATCCGCGCAATCCGGCTGTGATCGCGGACAACGTCGGCGACAACGTCGGCGATTGCGCCGGCATGGCGGCCGACCTGTTCGAAACCTACGTCGTCACCACGATCGCCGCAATGTTGCTGGGCCATCTCGTGCTGCCGGCCTTTCCGGGCGCAACGACGTTCCCGCTCGTCCTCGGCGCGGTCTCGATCGTTGCTTCCATCATCGGCACGTTTTTTGTCTTCAAGACGAAGAACGGCTCGATCATGGGCGCGCTGTACCAAGGCCTCGCGGTGGCCGGAGTGCTTTCGGCTGTCTTCTTCTGGTATGTGACCAATCTTGAATTCGGCGGCGGCGCGACGCTCGCCAACGGCATGCCCATCTCGAGTTGGGGCATCTTCATCTGTGCGCTCGTTGGGCTGGTTGTGACCGGCGCGATCACGTACATCACCGAGATCTACACCGGCACGCAGTTCGCGTCGGTGCGCAATATCGCGAAAGCCTCGATCACCGGCCACGCGACCAACATCATCGCGGGCCTGGCCGTCTCGATGCAAGCGACCGCGCTGCCCGTGCTTACGATCGTCGTCGGCATCCTGGTCGCATACACGTACGCGGGACTGTACGGCGTCGGTATCGCGGTCATGGCGATGCTCTCGATGGCGGGCATCATCGTCGCGATCGATTCGTTCGGTCCGATCACCGATAACGCCGGCGGTATCGCCGAGATGGCGGATATGCCCGCCGACGTGCGCGGCGTGACCGACCCGCTCGACGCGGTCGGCAACACGACCAAAGCCGTGACCAAAGGCTACGCGATCGGTTCGGCCGGCCTGGCGGCGGTCGTGCTCTTCGCATCGTTCTTGCAAGAACTCTCCGATAAGTGCAAAGCGACGACCGGCGCCGCGTGCGCGACGACGCCGATCACGTTTAGCGTCGGCGATCCGTACGTGTTAACGGGCCTGCTGATCGGCGGCATCTGTCCGTATCTGTTCGCGTCGCTTTCGATGGAATCGGTCGGCCGTGCCGCCTCGTCAGTCGTCGAGGAAGTGCGCCGTCAATTCCGCGAGATGCCCGGCATCATGGCGGGCACACAGAAGCCCGATTACGGCACGACCGTCGACATCGTGACGCGCGCGGCGCTCAAAGAGATGATCCTTCCGGCGCTGATTCCGATCGGCGTGCCCGTTATCATCGTGCTCCTCTCGTTCTGGCTACCCAACAACGGCGGCGCCAAAATGATGGGCGGTCTGTTGATCGGCTCGATCGTCACCGGCATCTTCCTCGCGATCGCGATGACGAGCGGCGGCGGCGCCTGGGACAACGCCAAGAAGTTCATCGAGGACGGAAACTACGGCGGCAAGGGTTCGCCCGCGCACGCCGCGGCCGTCACCGGCGACACCGTTGGCGACCCGTACAAAGACACCGCCGGCCCCGCCATCAACCCGATGATCAAGGTGCTGAATATCGTCGCGTTGCTGTTGGTGGGGTACTTGGTTCACTAAGAGACTGAGGTCGTTGTTTCGCGCTCTCAGTCGAGCGGCCGACAAGCACGGGCCGCCCTACGGAATCAGCGCGAACTCGGCGTTCGCGTCAGCCTCGTCGAATCCGGGACTACGCAGGTCAAGCGAGCCTCATCGTATTCGGGCGTAGTTCGCTCAGCGGTCCAGCCTCCGTTAGATGTTCTCGGGAAGTGAGTGTGTTCGGTCAAAATCCATGTGCCACTTGCTTCCGGCTCCTTCTCGATCGATCGTAATCCGAAGAAAGAAACCCCGCCGTAAACGGCGAGGCTTCCAACGTTCAACCTGCGTGGCTGAGTTACTTGATTTCGACCGTTGCGCCGACTTCGGCCAACTTGGCTTTGATCGCTTCGGCCTCGTCCTTGGGGATGCCAGTCTTGATCGGCTTGGGCGCGCTTTCGACGAACGATTTGGCTTCGGTGAGACCGAGGCTCGTCAACTCCCGCACGGCTTTGATGACCTTAATCTTCTCCGGGCCAACTTCCGTGAGCACGGCATCGAACTCGGTCTTCTCGGTCGGTGCGGCCGCCGCCGCCGCGCCGCCGCCCGCCGCCGCAACGGCGACCGGAGCTGCGGCGCTGACGCCCCACTTCTCTTCGAGCGACTTGACCAGCTCGTTGAGTTCGAGAACGGTTAACTTCTCAACTGAATCGATGATATCGGCAACTGCCATGATCGTTATCTCCTAAGATGCTGACTCGGCGAGTTGCTTCTCGCGAGCGCTCAGAAGGCGGACGAATCCGCCGGGGTTAGCTGCTAGCACGCCCACGAAGCCGCGCATCGGGCTCGCGAACAGGCCGAGTAGTTTGGCTTGCAGTTCGAGTTTGGGCGGCAGCGACGCGAGCGCCGCGACACCTTTGGCATCGACCAGCTTGCCGTCGACGTAGGCCGCTTTGATTTCGATCGGCTTGACGTCGTCGTTGAATTGCTTGAGCGCCTTCGCGGGCGCTACCGGATCGCTCGAGGCGAAAACGACGCCCGTCGGTCCGGAGAGGTACCGTTCGACGAGCTTGGCGAGTTCGTCACCCGCGGCGATCGAGAACAGTGAGTTCTTGACGACCGCGTACGAACTGCCATCCTTGCGCAACGACGCGCGAAGTTTGGTGATCTCGCCGACGGTCAGCCCCGAATAGTTTGTGAAGAACAGATTTTTTGCCGAGGCCAGCCGCGCGCGCAACTCCTCGATCGTCTGTTCTTTCTTTGCGGTGGGCATGGTGTTTACTCTCTTGAAAAAAGAAAGGACGCCCCAATCGGTTTGAATGGGCGTCGCCAGCCGCTCGCGGGTCGTTCGCACATCCTCGGTAGGCGCTTGCGCATTACCCGCCCGAGAGCGGACCTACGGTCTTTGGAGCCACGGGCTATCGTACCGGGCGTGGGACCCTAAAGTCAAGAGCCTGCGTCGCAGGTTACGCGGGATTTGCCTTAAGCCAGGCGCTGAAGTCCTCGGGGCTGAGCGGCGGCGCGATCAGGTAACCCTGCATTCGCGAGAAGCCGTAACGAACGAGCCACTCGACGGTGGCCTCGGATTCGATGCCCTTGGCCGCCAGATCGATCTTCCCGTCGAAGGCGATCTCTTGAATCGTTTTCATCGACGCGCGATTCTTGGCGTTCTCGTCGAGATTGCTCAGCATTACGCGATCGAGCTTGAGTTCGGTGATGCCAAGCGACGAAATCTCAAGGTGGCTGACCGGCGAGAGGCTCGGGCCGAAACCATCGATCGCGAGAGAAACGCCCTTCGCCTTGAGCTTGTTGATGTTGGCGTGCACGCTATTATCGTGCAGATCCAGCAACCGCTCGTCGATCTCGAGGCATAATTGCGATGGCTCCAATTTGTGTTGCTTTAGCGCCGCGAGCACCCGGTCGGCCAGATCGACTTCGAGCAGATTCTGAACGGAGAGGTTGATTGCAAGTTCGGGCGGAGCCAGAGGGCCGAGCGTCTTCCAGTATTCAAACGTCGTACCGAGCAGCCACTCGGTCAGGCCTTTGATGATACCGTGACGCTCGGCATACTTGATGAAATCGTCCGGATTGTCCAGCCCCGGCGGACTCTCCGGAAAACGGCACAGCGCTTCGGCTTTGACGATCTTGCGCGTCTGGATATCGACGATTGGCTGATAGTTAACGAGCATAGAACTGCAAAGGTTCCTTCGAGGGTGTCAGGACGCCGCGCTCGTCACTTTGACCCGGAGTGGATCGAGTTTCACTCCCGGGCCCATCGTGCTTGCCAGCGTAATGCTCTTGAGGTAGGTGCCCTTTGAAGCCGACGGTTTCGCGCGCACGATCGCGTCGAGCAGCGTGGCCACATTTTCGGCCAACTGCGTTTCGGCGAAGCTCGCCTTGCCGACGATCGTGTGCACGATGCCGGTCTTATCGAGACGGTACTCGACTTTCCCGGCTTTGATCTCTTTGATCGCGCCGCCGATGTTGGCTGAAACCGTGCCGGATTTTGGATTCGGCATCTTTTGCGCGAGGACACGGCCGAGTTCCTTACCGATTGCGGGCATCATATCCGGCGTCGCAACCGCGACGTCGAACTCGGTGAAACCGCCCTTGACCTTATCGATCAAATCTTGATCGCCGACTTCATCGGCTCCGGCGGCCTGCGCTTCTTTGGCCTTGTCGCCCTTGGCGAACGCGATGACGCGAACCGTCTGGCCCGTGCCGTGCGGCAGTTGAACCGTGCCGCGAACGTTCTGATCGCTCTTCTTGGGATCGACGCCAAGGCGGACGTGGATCTCGATCGTCTCATCGAACTTCGCTTTCGCGTTGCGCTTGACGATCTGGGTCGCTTCGACCGCGTCGTAAAGTTTGGCGCGGTCGTACGTCTTGACGGTCTCGCGGTATTTCTTACCCGGCTGCTTCATTAGTTGGCCACCTCGACGCCCATCGAGCGCGCGGTTCCGGCAACGATGCGCATCGCCATATCGACGTCGTTCGCGTTGAGGTCCGCCATCTTGGTCTCGGCGATCTCGCGCAGTTGCTTCTGGCTAAGTGTGCCGACCTTGTTGCGGTTGGGAATGGCGGAGCCCGACTCGAGACCGAGCGCCTTCTTGATCAGGAAGCTCGCCGGCGGCGTCTTCGTGACGAACGAGAACGTCCGATCCTCGTAGACGGTAATCTCGACTGGAATCACCATGCCGGCCTGGGATTGCGTTCGCTCGTTGTACTCTTTGCAGAACGCCATGATGTTCAGCGAGTAGGGCCCGAGTGCGGGGCCGACCGGTGGTGCCGGGGTGGCTTTGCCGGCTTGCAGTTGCAAGCCGATCTTGCCAACGACTCTCTTAGCCATAGTTCTCCTGACGATTGCAGCAGATGCGGCAGTCTCCCCCTCATAAAATGTCGCCGGGCCGGGGTCGGGCTAGTCGGCGCAACTACCGGATTATACGCGCTCCGCGCCGCGAGAACAACACCTTTGGCGACTAGTCCGAGTGTAAGCCGAAGCCGTTCCCCTCGGAATCCTCGAACATGGCCCACCAGCCCCAAGGGTGCTTGACGGGCTCCTCCCCGAATTTAACGCCCTTCGCGCTCAGCTCCGCGTGCGTAGCTCCCACATCCGGCACCTCGAGGATGACGCCGCTGAAGTCACCGACCTTCGCGGGCTCCTCGCCGCCGAAGCCCTTGGCCAGGACGAATTGAGTCTGCTTGCCGACCGGCCGCACGGTGACCCAGCGCATGCCGGGGCCCATCTCCACGTCGTTACTAATCTCCCAGCCAAGCGTCCCGGTGTAGAACGCGACCGCCCGCTCGACGTCGGCGACATTGATGGTAATTGTTGAAATGTACATTGGCAGCTCCTAAAGCACCGGCTCGTGTATTTGGCAAACCATTCGACCGCGCCTCGAAATCTGTTGCGACTCCGTCCCGACTAGGCGGTTGCTCCCACCGAGACGTACAGCGCGCGGTTGCGTAAACGCAACATCCAGTGCATCTGGCCGAGCAAGTACACGTGCAGCGCATAGACATAGATCAGAAACGCGATGGGCCGAAGCACGATCCCTACAAGCGGCTGCGCTCCGGCGTTGCCTAGGACGCCTAGAATACCGACAACCATTGGCACGCCGGCCGTAAAGCCGAGCAGTAGTGAAAATCCGAAGGTCTCCCAGAATTGACCGTTGGTGAGTTGCCACGACTCATTCAACGGATTCTTTCCCTCGGTGAGCAGGTAGGTCCAGACGCTCAGAGACCACTTCACCGTAATCCAAAATCCGGCAATGATAAATGCCGCGAAACCCAGGACGCTCTCGACGCAAACGGCAAGCGAGATACCGATGATTCCGAAAAAGCGTCCGACGGTCATGCGAAACTCCGATCGCGCGCTCCGCGCCACGTTCGGATAGACAAAAAACACGGCAAGGACACAGATCGCAACCATTATATCGAGGTCAAACTGCAGCCACGGCACCTGCGTGACGGCGCGTGCATCGCTCACCTCGGTAGTCAGCACGGGTAGCAACGCGCCGGCGACCGCACAAAGCACGGCCATCGCAACGTACGGCAGCGCGCGCGATCGCATCAACGGCACGGCGTCCACGAACGCCGATCGAATCATCGCTAGCATCGAGAACCTCGCGCTGACCGGGTGTGAACGGTCGAGCTAGACTTTCTCGATCTGATAGAACTCGAGTTCGACGGGCGTCTCGCGACCGAAGATCGAGATGAGCGCGCGAACCTTCTCTTTTTCGGGTTGGATCTCGTCGACGATGCCCGTGAAATCGAAGAATGGGCCGCTCGTAACCTTGACGCGATCGCCCTTGGCGAAATCGATCTTGAGCTTGGGCGTCTCGATACCCATCTGCTTGAGAATCGTCTTGACTTCTTTCTCTTGCAGCGGCACCGGCTTTTCGCCCGAACCCGGCGAGCCGACGAAACCCGTCACGCCGGACGTGTTGCGCACGACGTACCAGGAACCGTCGTCCATATCCATCTCGACGAGCACGTAGCCCGGAAAGACTTTCTTCGGGGTGATCTTGCGCTTGCCGTCCTTGAACTCGACTTCGTCTTCCATCGGAACGAGGACGCGGAAAATCTTGTCTTGCATGTTCATCGAATGGATGCGGCGCTCGAGGTTCGCCTTGACCTTATTCTCGTAACCCGAGTACGTATGGATCACGTACCACTTGCGGCGCTCGTCTTTTTTCGACGCGCCGCTCGGCGCGGTGACCACGCTCGCTTGCGTCGACTCGTTTTCCACTAAGACGGTTACCCCTTACTTGTGCGCGAGCCCGAAAAGGAGCCCGAACAGCTGGTCGATCGAATACGTGTAGAGCCCGACGACGGCAACCAGCGCGACGGTCAAGATCGTTGCGGAGACCCACTCTTGCCGGCTGGGCCATGTGACACGACGCATCTCGGAGACCAATCCGCGGAAATACTGCTCCGTACGCGCGGAACGTGCCGCGCGATCTCCGGAACCCGAGCCGCCGGTCGGCCTATTCATATGCTGCGTCTACTCCTTGAATGAAATGTTTGGCAGGGCGGACAGGACTCGAACCTGCAACCGACGGTTTTGGAGACCGCAACTCTACCAATTGAGCTACCGCCCTTTGTGCTGTTTCGCCGCGTTCCGCCGCCGGATTACTTCGTTTCGCGATGAGGTTTGTGGCAACGGCAGTAGCGACAATACTTCGACAACTCGAGCCGATCGGTCGTATGCTGTTTGTTTTTCTGCGAGTTGTAGTTGCGCCGCTTGCATTCAGTACACGCCAGCACGACCATCACGCGGTTCTCTTTTTTCGCCATCGTTGTTCCCTAGACTCGCTTGCCGACATAATAAAGACGGACCCGCGGTCCGCCAGGGAGAGATGATAACACAGCCCTCGGGCCCTGTAAACGCCGTTCGGCCCCGGCCCGGAAGGTGCCTCCTTCCGGACGGCCCTTCGGTCTGAAAACTGGTGTGCCCGAGACGATTCGAACGTCCAACCTGAGGCTTAGGAGTCCCCCGCTCTATCCATTTGAGCTACGGGCACGCGACTTCGTTAGATTCCGGCTTCTTGCGAGTTCAGCAGGTCGGCCGCCTAGCTGGTCATCTATCTGAAGAATGATCGCTTGACGAAGGCCTCAATCTCGCGAAATTTACTCTGGGACGTCCCGCCCTGCCGGGCGAGAAACCAGCCGTCCTTTTCCAACAGACTGACCTCGCGAACTTCTTTGCCACCGCCGCTGCTAATCCGCCCGAAAGAGTGCATGACAAGACAGGCTGAAATCTTCCTTCGCGACGCCGCTCCGAAAGATGCGGCGGAAATCGTACGCGTTCTCATCCGGACGAAAGAGCAGTCTTCCACTGCACCGATCAGCGCGCACGACCGGGACGTTGACTATTGGCACGATCGCCGGAGACGATCCCTCGAGCACGGAAGCGCGGCTCAGCATTCCTTGGGCGACGGGTTTGCGATCGTGGCTAGCAGTAGTGATGATACCGTAAGCTTCGCTGGATACCACCGCACGCGACGATGGAAGTGCGATGCCGAATTAGAATCGATGATGTTCTCTCGGAATATCAGGGATCGGCACGAGCCTGTTGCGCGAGACCGTGAAGCGATTGCGCGCCGATGGTTCCACAACCTGTGCGTCGGTTACTCATCGGGTAATGAATACAAACGTTTTCTACGCCAAGCACGGAGCGGTTGAAATCAATCCGCACTGGGCCGTCTGGTGCCCGTTGCCAGCGATTCCGTTATGAAAGGGCGACTCGTAGAAGACCGCCTGAGTGCAGTGATGCGCGCATTGCCGCCGTTCCGCGGAAAGGGCCGCCTCGGAATCGCTCTGGGGCGCCGGCTCTACGGCCATCCGGAGCGTAACGACCACAGTATGAAAACCGTTGCGATGCGCGACGGCAGCATCCTACAATTCGACGTTCGCACCAGCTTCGAAGAACGGGCCTTCTGGACGGGAGAGTACGACCGTGGAGTAATCGCACTGCTTGGCGGCTTGCTCCGAGCCGGCGACGTCGTCATTGACATCGGCGCGAACATTGGGTTTTATGCGGTGCCGCTAGGACGAAGACTCAAGACGCTGGGCGGCCGCCTTTACGCCTTCGAGCCTATTGACGCGAACTATCAACGGCTTTGTCGCGCATTGGACTTGAACGGTTTGACGGACGTTGTTATTGCGGTGCAGTCGGCGCTCGGCGACCGAAATGGCGAGATCCAGTTTCATAAGCAGAACGAGTGGGGTTCGAGCACCGGTAACGCCGTGATGATCGGTGCCGCAAACCCCGTACGTCCATCTGATGTCCTGGCCCGGGTCGACACGCTGGACCGTTACAGCGTGGCGCACGATCTGCAGGCCTGCCGGTTGATCAAACTCGACGTGGAGGGCGCCGAATTACTCGTCCTGCGCGGCGCTCGCGACTTCATCGGAAATGCGCTGCCGTTCATCTGCTACGAATACAATGCGTATTGGGCAAAGGAATTCTCGTACGATCATCGGGCCGTTCTCGAGTTCGCGAAGCCGTTCTCGTACGAAATCTTTCAGTTCGCCGGCTCCAAACTCGTGCGTAACCTCGAGCCTATGCAAGAAGTCTCGAATTTCTTGATGGTCCCGGCTGGGACCGATGCTGTAATGCTAGGAACTCTCGGCCTTCGCTAGGCCGACAGCCGGCGTTAGCATCACTGTCCGGGCGGCGTGTGCAAGAAGCCGAGTGAGATCCACGGGACCAGTGCGACCACGATCAGTGCGAGCACGAGCGCGCCGAGATACGGCAAGATCGGAACGACCGCTTCTTCCGGATGGGCTTTCCCGATCGCGCAGGCTGCGTAGTATCCGACGCCGAGCGGCGGCGAGAAGAGGCCGACGCCCATCGCGAGCACGGCGACGATCGCGTAGTGAACCTCGTTGATGCCAGCAGCTTTGGCCACCGGAAACAATAACGGCCCGAACAGCACCATCGCCGGAATGCCCTCGAGCACCGAACCCAAGATGATGAACATGGCGATCGAGACGAGCAAAATACCGATCGCTCCGCCGGGCACGTGGCCTAGAATATCGGCGAGTTGCTGCGCGAAGCCCGATTGCGTGAGCGCCCAGCCCATCGAGGTCGCCGTCGCGATGATGAGCAAGATTGCGCCGCTGAGCGCGACCGTGTCGAGCAGCGTCGGATAGATCACTCGCCAGTTCAGTTCGCGGTAGATGAGAAAACCGACGAGCAGCGTGTAGATGATACCGACGACGCTGACCTCGGTCGCGGTCGCGATACCGGTCACGACGAAGTAACGGATCAATAGCGGCAGCAGCAGCCCCGGCAGCGCGACCACGATCGCTTTGAGGATCTGGCTCGCCGTCGCTCGTTTCGAAAGCTGTAAGACTTGATTGCGTGAGGCCCACAGCGCGACCGCGATCAAGAAAATCGAACAAACTACCGCCGGCAAGAGGCCGGCCGTAAAGAGCGCACTGATCGACACACCGGTCACTGACCCGATAATGATCAGCACCAGGCTCGGCGGAATTGTCTCGGCCATCGCGCCCGATGTAGCAAGCAGCGCGATCATATCCGTCCGTTTTTGGCCGCGCCGTTCCATATCCGGAAAGAGTACCGGCGCAACGGCTGCCATGTCGGCAATCTTCGAACCTGAGATACCCGAGACTAGATACATCGCTCCCACCAGCACGATGTTGAGCCCGCCCCTCATGTGTCCCACCAGGCTCGCCAGCGCGTTGACCAGTCGCCGCGCGATCCCCGACGTCTCCATGATCAGGCCGAGAAAGATGAACAACGGTACGGCGAGCAAGACGAGTTTCGAGATCCCCTCGTCCATCTGCGCTACGACCGTGTTGAGCGGAACCTGCGTCGTGATCGCGAGATAACTGAGCGTCCCAACGCCGAACGAGAACGCGATCGGCACGCCGATCGCAACGCAGACGCCGACCAGCCCGACAAAAAAGATCAGCAAGTTCACGTTGCCCAGCGCCGCAAATGCCGGGCGCTCGAACCACACGGTTGCACTGAGGGCCACGCCGAGCAAGACGGCTCCAGCCAGAACCTTCGGATCGCTCTCGCTGAGCCGAAGCAAGGTAATGACCAGAATTAACGCCAGGCCGACGATAACGGCGAGCACGATATCCGAACGCGGAATGTTGAGCGCCGGCGTATTGTCGTCTTGCTGAAGCTGGAAAAACTTTATGCTCGCCGGCATCAGCTCCAACACGAAGATCGCCACCACGACCGATGAAATCGCTTCGAGGATCTCTGCCACTCTCGGCGAGGCGCGGCGAACGAGCGCCGTCATGCGGATGTGTTCGCCGCGACGATACGCGACGACCGCGCCGAGCATGGCGAGCCATACCAAGAGCACTTCGCCGGCCAACTCGTCGCTCCCGACCAGAGAGTTGTGCAGAACGTAGCGTGAGACGACACCCGCTGCCAAGATCGCGATTTCGACGGCGACGAGGAGGGCGGCGACGGGCTCCGTCACCCAACCGATGACGCGATCTATCGCCGCCGCCCACGGTCGCCGAAAAACGAACCGCTGGCCGCCGTGAAGGCCGGCTTCCATGTCGGGGATGCTATTTGAAAGATCGGCCGTCACGGAACGCCTTTCCTAAAGAACAGCGTTGAGTTCGTTAGGCGAGCTTGTTGGCGTACTTCTCGAGCGCGGTCCACGCCTTGTCGCCGAATTCTGCCTTCCAACGTTGATAGTACTTCGCATCGCTCAACTTGGCTTTAAAGCTTGGAATGTCAACGTCGTTGAACTTCATGCCGCGCCGACGCAGCTTGTCCGCGACCGAACCACTGAGTATCGTGTTGTCGTGGCGCGCGCGAAGGGCCGCGGCGTTCATCTCGCGCGTCATGACGGCTTGGACGTCGGCTGGCAGCTTCTTCCACGCATCTTCGTTCATCAACGACCAGTAACCCGACCAGATATGGTTCGAGAGCGAGACGTATTTTTGAACTTCGTAGAATTTCTGCTGCTCGATGAGAATCAGCGGATTCTCTTGCGCATCGACGACGTGCGTCTGCAGCGACGTGTAGAGTTCGTTGAGCGAGATCGGTGTGGGCGACGCACCGAGCGATTGGAACGTGTCGATTCGAATCTTACCCGGCGAGACACGGATCTTGAGGCCGGCCAGGTCGCCGACGTTGTGGATCGGCTTGGTCGAGGTCGTGATCTCGCGAAATCCGTTTTCGAAAATCTTGTCGAAGACGACCATTCCTTTTGAGCGGATATCGGCCCGGATCACTTCGCCCAGATCACCATCCATCGCTCGGAACGCCGTGTCGCTGTTCGGAAAGGCATACGCCAAATTCTCGATCGACGCAACCGGAACGACCGTATTGAAGAACGCGCCGGGGAGCGCCAACATCTCGAGCGCACCCGTGCGTAACTGCGAGAGCATCGCCGGATCCGAACCCAGCTGGCTGCTCGGAAACGCCTTGATCTCGACGCGTCCCTTGGTCGCAGCCTTGATATGACCGAACGCTTCGACGGAGCGGACGCTGATTGGATGATCCGGCGGAACGTCCACGCCCCATTTGAGCTCAAACTCCGCAGCCTGCGCCGGCTTGATAAAACCGATCGTCGCAAACGCTGCTGCGGTGCCGGCAACGAAACCTTGTCGAGAGACTGACATGCTGTACTCCTCAGTGGCAGTTACCACATTGCGGACGGCGGCTATGAATCGCTTTCTATAATTGCGGGGCCGGCTTGGCCGGCCGCTGACGCAAGGCCTATGACTCCTTGCTTCGCCAGGCGTTCCAAATCCTCACCCGAGAGGCCCAATTCGCGGCCCAGCACTTCGGCCGTGTCGGCGCCGACTACCGATGGGCCGGGCCGCAACGTGGGAGATCCGGCTTTTAGGAAGCGCGGAAAGGAGTTACTGATCGTAATCGTACCGAGCTCGGGGTCTTCTAATCGCACCAGCGATCCGCGCGCGGCGATCTGCGGGTTCGCGAAGACCGAGTCTATCGTCTCCAGCGGGCCGACCGCGCAGCCGGCTTGATTGAAGAGCGCAATGACCTCATCGCGGCTTCGCTGTGCGCAAAAGTCGCCGATCAGTGCGTCGAGGGCTTCGCCGTTCTTCACCCGGTCCGGATTGGTGGCAAAGCGCGGGTCGGCTACCAGCACATCGCCACCGATCGTTCGCAGCACCCGCTCCGCAACCGGCTGCGTGCTGCCCGAGAGCGCTACGTAGGAACCATCGCCGCACGAGTATGCGCCGCGGGGTGCCGTGTCTTCCATGCGATTGCCGAGCCGGCGGTGCAACGCGCCGGTCGCGGCGTACTCGGTCAACTGTAACTCGACGAGCTTCATGACGGCCTCGTAGATCGCAAAGTCGATCACCTCACCGGCTCCGCTCTTCAAGCGTCGCGCGTACGCCGCGCAGACCGCGGCGGCGGCGCTCTGTCCCGACATCACGTCCGACAGCGGAAACGCCGGTAAGAGCGGGGGATGTCCGTCGTAGCCCGAGACCGACGCGATTCCCGTCATCGCTTCCGCTAACGTTCCGAAGCCCGCGCGATCCCGGTATGGGCCGTCTTGACCGAATGCGGTGATGCGCAAGATCACGAGATGCGGCGCGACGGAGAGCAGGCGATCGGGTCCGAGACCCCAGCGCTCGAGCGTCCCGGGACGAAAGTTTTCAATGAAGATATCGAATGCCGGCAACCAGCGCAGCAACAATTCTTGCGCTTCGGGCGCATGCAAGTCGATGGCAACGCTGCGCTTATTGCGCGCCAACGATTTCCAATACAGGCCTTGGCCCTTGTGCTGTGCGCCGTAATGCCGCAACGTGTCGCCCGTGCCCGGCCGCTCCAACTTGACGACCTCGGCGCCAAAATCGGCGAGCGTTGCAGCCGTCAGTGGCGCCGCGATCATCGTCGAACAATCGAGTACGCGCACGCCCGCGAGGGGGCCACGTCCGTCCATCTCAAGCGAGTACGACGCGCAACGTCGCGACATCCTCGGGACGGGTGGGAAATCGCCCAAGATTCGAGCAAGGGAGAACGCGTGAAGGCAATCGATCGGCCGCGCATCGTGATCGCAACGCTCGTATCCTCGGCGGTCGTCGAACAGTTGGCAGCGCGCGCTGAGGTGGTCAACGTCGCGGACCGGCCGCGCGGCGAATTGTTCGAAGCGCTGGCCACGGCTACGGGACTCCTCGTCAACTCGGGCGTTCGCGTCGATACCGAGCTTATCGCGGCGGCACCGAGGCTGCGCATCGTCGCAACGGTTTCGGTCGGATACGACAATATCGATATCGAAGCGCTCGCGCGGCGTGACATTTTGCTCAGCAACACGCGCGGCTCGCTGATCGAAACCGTTGCCGACCTCGCGTTTGGTCTCGTGATCGTCGCGACGCGCCGTCTCGGGCCAGCGCTCGCTTGGGTTCGCAGCGGAGCTTGGACGAGCAAGGCCGCGCCGTTCGGACACGATCTCAAAGGCGCAACCCTCGGCATCGTCGGCTTTGGAGCGATCGGAGTTGCGCTCGCACGGCGCGCGCACGTCAGTGGCATGCGCGTTATCTATTCGAACCGCCGTCAACGCACAGACGATGCCGTAACCGGCGCATCGTACCGCACGTTCGAGGCCCTGCTGGGCGAAGCCGACTGCGTCGCCGCGCTCGTGCCGTTGACGAGCGAAACGCGCGGGTTATTCGGCGACGCCGCCTTCGAGAGAATGAAGCCAGGAGCGACGCTCGTCAACGTTGCCCGCGGCGCCGTCGTCGACACGAACGCATTGGTACGCGCGCTCGACGCCGGCCGCATCGCGGGGGCGGCGCTCGACGTCACCGATCCGCAACCGCTTCCGAGCGATCACCCGCTCGCGCTACGCGACGACGTCGTGATCACACCGCACATGGGCAGCGCGACGACCGAAACGCGCGAGCGCATGGCATTCCTCGCCGCGCAAAATCTGCTAGCATGGCTCGACGGAAAGCCGTTACCGACGCCCGTTGATATTGCAGCCGGCTAGGTGGCGCGGCCCGGTCCGAGCTAGCGTTCGATCGCGCTCTCGAAACCGTTCCTGAGAGAATCGCGCGCGGTGTGGCGGCCGCCGGCCGATAACCAAGAGGTGAGCACCCCCGCCCACCGTCTGCGGCGCCTGGTGGTGGCGTCGGCCATTGTCGCTGTCGCCGCGCTTCTTCTCGCGCGCCCGGAGACGCGCCCCTCGGCCCTGCTGCGTGACTTCAACGCCTTCTACTGCGCCGGAGCGGCGATCGACCGCGGCGCCGACGCCTATCGGGCGGAGCCGCTGGGCGCTTGCGAGCGCACGCCGCGCCCCGCCGCCTTTGGCCAAGGGATGGCCAATCTGGCGATGCCGGCGCCATTGCCGCCGTACGCCCTGGCCCCCTTCGCGCTGTTGGCCCGCCTGCCATACGGACCGGCCGCGACGCTGTGGGCCCTCATCTTACTTGCAGCATTCACGCTGACCGTCGCCGCGATGCAGCGCCTTACCGGGCTGCCGCTCCCCGCCGTCATCGCCGCGTTCGCGCTCGTCGACGGTTTCGCGAGTATCGCGCTCGGCCAAGTCGCACCGTTTGCGATCGCCGCCGTCGCATTCGCCGCACTGCTGACCGAGCAGGGCCGCGATCGGGCGGCCGCCTGGGTAACGGCGATCGCAATGATCGAGCCGCACGTCGGACTGCCGGCCGCGCTTGCGCTCTTCGTTTGGCGCCCGCAGACGCGGTTGCCGCTGGCGCTCGCGGGGGCGTTCTGCATCGGGCTCTCACTCGCGCTCACCGGCCTCGCCAACAATCTCGAATATGTGCGCGCGGTGTTGCCGGCGCACGCAGTCTCGGAGATCGTCAACGCGAAGCAATTCAGTCTCACCTATATCCTGCACCGCTTCGGTCTCTCCGACGCGAGCGCGCTGCGCGCCGGCAACCTCTCGTATCTCGCGATGCTCGCGCTCGGAATTGCAGTCGCCCCGATCGTCGCGCGCCGCTCGTCGAGCTCCGGACTGATCGTCGCGTTCCCCGTCGCCGCCGCGCTCTTCGGCGGACCGTTCGCGCACATCGTGCAGATGGCGGCCGCGTTGCCCGCCGCGCTGCTGCTCTATGCGCGCGTGCCGGCACTTCGCAGCACGCTCGGAATCGCCATCGCAATGCTTGCCGTTCCGTGGGTGCAATTTTCGACGCTCGGTACGCTCTTTCCGATTTTGGCCGCGCTCACTACGGCTGCGATCGTAGCGTACCTGGTCGATCGCCGGCCCCTTGCCGTTGCCGGCGCCGCACTCTTGAGTCTGCTCTTCCTCGTAGCCGCAAACGGGCTCGTGACCCAGTTGGTCCCCGATCCGGCGCGTCTCCTCGCGGCACAGTACGATCCGCGTGCACTCGCGGAGGCGAGTTGGGGACTCTACGTCCGCACCGTTGGAACGTGGAATGTCGCCGCGTTCGACCTGGCAAGATTGCCCACTTGGCTTGGGATCGCGGCCGTTGCCTGCGCGGGGTTCATTCTTGCGCTGCGAACGGAACTTCACACAAACTTAGCGCGTTCCTGAGATGGGAAGGCCCTCTAGGGGCGAAAACACACCAGTCAGTCCGGCTACCAAGCCGGCTGAATTTGGATGCGCAACAGGCGACGCGGTCAGACTGCGGAGCATTCGTGCGATTGACGAAAAGTCGACCTCACAAGGAACCTACGAACCTGTCTAACGTACCTGAGCGAAATGCCCTGCTGGAAATACGTCTCGCTATCTGCGCGGCCTTGGTATTGATCTTTGTCTGCTACACTGCGAGCCCACGAGCGCAGACCCTCCGCGCGGTGTCCGCAACGAAAAACCACGCCGCGCGTGAAGCGTACGTTCGCCGCCTTCCGATTCCGGATTCCGAAGGCGTGATCGGCGCTCCGGATGACGGCATCGTGGCGCTCCCGTCACGGCATGCCGATGCGGGCCTCAAGCACTCGAACCTAAACTAGGACAAGACGTTCGCGGTGTTTTGTAGCGAATTCGTGGACTTGTTATGGAGTAAATTGAGCGCGCCCACCGCCGCGACGGCGACAAGCGCAATGATCAGGGCGTATTCAACCAGGCCCTGTCCGCTCTCGTCACCGAGGAATCCGTCTTTCATGTTTCACTTGTCGGCTTCCCGAGGCCGATTTTGAACGTGGCGACCCACTGAAGGGCTAGCTTCGGTGCCCTAGTGACCTGGCTCACTACGGGTTGAGGCTCTTACTTCGGCTGGCTCCAGAGCGCCTTGCCGGCGGAGTCGCGGACGTCCATCCCGGCTCGCCCGCCGGTATAGGCACCCATCACGAGCCGAGTCGCGCCGCCGTTATCGTTCATCCCGAGGTAGGGCATGCCGTCGTCGGTCGATAGGTATGCGCGAACCTTGGCGTCCGAGCCATAGAGCGCGAACTCCGGCAGGCCGCTGCTGCCGTGGAAGAGCGCCAGCCGCCGCACCTCGGCTGCATCGAAAATGAGGAATTCGCCGTTCCCGCTATCGCCGGCCAGGAAGACCTCGGCACGACGTTTGCCGGCCGCATCGAAGTCGCGCAAGATCGGGTTGCCGGCAAGCAGATACATCGATTCGCGCAAACGACCGGCCGAATCGGAGAGATCGAGCGACGGCTTTCCGCTCGAGTCCAGGCCGGCGAAGAGTAGCTCGCGGGAGTGATCGCGCACGGTCAGTCCCCGAGAATCGAGGGTTGCGCTGCTCGTCGAACTCGTGATGATGACCGGGCCCGAAGAGGTTGGTGCGGGCGCCTGCCCCGTCGCCATCAAGAGCGCGAGCAAACCGATTGCGATCGCCCGCTCGCGGCGAGCAACATTTTCGAGCCGCGCGATGCGGTCGCTCAGTAGGCCGTCCACTACGGCGCCTTCCAAAGAACGGTGTCGGCGGCGTTGCGGATATCCATGCCGATCGAACCATCCTTGTAACCGCCCGCAGTTATGCGCGTCGCGCCGGTAGCGTCCTTCATTACCAGATGCGGCGAAACGTCGTCGGTCGAAAAGTCCGCGCGCAGTTTTTCGTCGCTGCCGTACAGCGCCAGTTGAGGGTCGCCGCTCGCCGTGCGGAAGAGCGCGAGCCGAAGCTTCTCGTTCTGGTCGCTCAGCAGCAGTTGACCATCGTTCGCCGAGTTGAGACTCATCTCGAGGCGCCGCTTGCCGACGCTGTCGAATTGACGAAATTCGGGAGTATCGTTGAGCAAATACATCGACTGGCGCAGCCGTCCCGACGCGTCACTCTGATCGAGCGATGGGCGGCCGCCCGAATCGACTCCGACGAAGGTACGCTCTTTCCCAGCCGCATCGACGATAGTCAATCCGGTGGAACTGAGCGTCGCGCTCGCGCCCGATGCATCACGAACGATCAGCGGCGACGAGTAGGTCGTCGATAACACGGCCGGCCCGGACGCTTGGGCCGTCGCAAAGACGATCAGCACGACGCCGAGAGCTAGTACGCGGTTGCGCTTGATCGACGACTCGAGGCGGCCGACGCGAGCGACGAGATCCGTGGAAGGGGAAGAATCCATGATAAGCTCCCTGGGCGCCGCAAGCGGGCGCAACTCGCCCGCGCTCTTCTTTCGAGGCGTGTTAAGCTCCCGTATGAGATGGGCGCGGGGAGAGAAAGGCTCGGGCTTTGGCGAAAACCTGAGGGTCATCCACGCCGACGTGGCTCAGCGGCGACAGCACTCGATTTGTAATCGAGTTTCCGAAAGGACACGTGGGTTCGAGTCCCACCGTCGGCTCCAACGCTCGGGCGCCTCTCGCGACCGCCCCGTCCACGACGCAAAAGGTCGGTCGCAAGACAGGGCGAACGCCGCTCGCCGCGAGTCTAAATCAACCCGGAAAGGCGGCTCCAGCGATGGGGTCGCCTTTTGCTTTGTTCAGCTTACTAGCGTTACGCTTCCGGTTGATCCCTCGTACATCATCGTGAAGTTCCCGAGAAAAGTCCGCCCGATCAGGGCCTTGTGGATCTGCCCGCCGACGGCTAGGTCGACGCCCGCAAACTGCCCATAGATCGTGTAATTCAAGGACGGAATGTGTATCTGCGCGACGTACATGTTTGCCGTCCTTAGGCCGCCAGCGCCGCCGTAGGTCCGGCGATCGACAATCGGTAGATTCAAGCTCGTAGCAAGTTCTTCGTCAATGTGACTTTCGGTAGCGCCGGTGTCGACCAATGCCCAGATACCAGTTACTCCGGGAGCTGGTGCTCCAACATTAGTTGGAAGGTACGCAGCGTCGAAGCCAATGTTTACCTGGAGCGTAGGCCCGTGCACGATAAGGAGGTCGCACCCGCGGATCGCGGGTTTGGCGCCATCCGCAACTTGATCGTTAAATCCGCACTTAGTTTGCGGCATGGAGGCGCTGGTACATTACTGCGGCGGGCATAACCATCGGCGGGGCGCCAACCTGTCGAATAAGATACGGGCCGCGACCAAACTGGCGAACGGCCTCTTCGGCGGCCGTTTCGAACGTATCGAACGCTCCGTGAAACTTGCCGCCGAAGAAAACGACCCACTTCCCGAGATGATGTTTCTCGAGTTCTGGGCATTCTCGCTCAAAAGCGGCGATTTCTCGTTCAAGGTCTGCCATTCGTTCTTCTTTCGGCTCTTGCGGCATCGGGGCGTCTATTCGGCGGAGCGGCATGCGCCTTGTCGGACCACCGAGGCAAGCATCCCTATCGCGTCGGGCCTTTGATATGACAATCTATTCATTCCCCTGGTTTCGGTCAGCCGCCCTTCGGACCTCAGGTTTTTTTAATCTGCGTGTGCTGGGCCACGGGCTGCTCCCCGGACCGAAGGCGCACAAACCCGCAGGCTCGGCGCGATCGCAAAGCACGCAGACGCGCTGACCGTCGCGCTCGACGTGCAGACCCAGACATCCGCGCGATTCGAGCCCCACAAGCCATCACGAAGTGGAAAGCCAAGAAAAGCGGGGCTGCGTCTTTTGCAGAATGCCGGCGCCATTGCGCCAGAAGGTGCACACGCCTCGGGTACGACCACACTCAAAATGTACGTTCACGGGTTCGCGAAATCTCAGGAGGACGGTGCGCGTCACCTCGCCGACTCGATCGTCGGCGCGATCGCCAAGCGAACCCGGGATGCAACCGGCTGAAAGGAAGCCACGTTAGTAGAATGTTAGTAAACCCGCCGTTCCTCGCCCGAGAGGTCGGCTGGGAGACACGGCGAAAACCGCGTCGCTGCAACGAAAAACATGGTACGGGTAGGTGGTCGAGTGGTTAAAGGCACCGGGCTGTAAACCCGGCGCGCGAAAGCGCTACGCTGGTTCGAATCCAGCCCTGCCCACCAAAAAGGTCGCGGGCGTTGCATAGTGGTAATGCCTCTGCCTTCCAAGCAGAAGTCGCGAGTTCGATTCTCGCCGCCCGCTCCAAAAAACCCGCCCTTGTAGCTCAGTGGTAGAGCGCATCCATGGTAAGGATGAGGTCCTGGGTTCAATCCCCAGCGAGGGCTCCAGAATCCGAAGGGGACGCCGTTTCCGGCGCCCCCTTTATCGTTGTGCTCGTCCCCGGCTCGCTGCTACGGCAGCTCGATTTCGGCGAGGTTCTTTTCGATCTTGCGTTTGACGCGTTGCAGCGCGTTGTCGATCGACTTCACATGCCGGTTCAGATCGCGCGCCATCTCCTGATAGCTCTTGCCTTCGAGATACGAGAGCAGCACCTGCGATTCGAGATCCGAAAGATTCTCTTGAATGCGCTCTTTGATATCCTCGGAGACTTCTTGGTTGATGACCAGCTCTTCGGGATCCGACGTCTTCTGCGAGGCCATCACGTCGAGCAGCGTGCGCTCGCTATCCTCGTCGTAGATCGGCTTGTTCAGCGAGATGTACTGATTGAGCGGAATGTGCTTCTGTCGCGTGGCGGTCTTGATGGCCGTGATGATCTGACGCGTGATACACAATTCGGCAAACGCGCGGAAACTTGAAAGCTTGTCGGCTTTGAAGTCGCGGACGGCTTTGTAGAGCCCGATCATCCCTTCTTGGATGATATCTTCGCGATCGGCGCCGATCAGGAAGTAACTCTTGGCCTTGATCCGGACGAAGTTCTTATATTTGTTGAGGAGAAACTCCATCGCCAGGTTATCGCCCGCCTTAGCGGCAGAAACCAGATCCTCGTCGGCGCGCTCGTGATACTCGAGCGGCTCGGTCGCGCTTTGCGCAACCCCCATATTTCGTTCTCCTAGGGCACGATAAGGCCGAAATCGCGAGCCGGGGCCCGTCGAGCCGACCTCATCCGTCTAATTATAGGAGGGTCCTGCAAGAGCGTCAAGGCAAACCAAGCCCGTTTGCTCTCGGCCTTAGGGCCTAGGGGAGCCCTCGCTGCCGCCGGACCTCGTAGAGCAGCACCCCGGCCGCGACCGAGGCGTTGAGCGAGCCGATCTGCCCGTAGAGCGGGATTCGGACCAGAAAATCACACTCTTTGTGCACGACTTGGGAGATGCCGTGACCCTCGGCCCCTATCACTAGGGCCAGGTCGCGCCGAAAATCAGCCGCCGTGTAGGCCTGCGCCTCGTCCGAAAAGGCCGCCCCGGCGACCCAGACGCCGGCTTTTTTCATGGCTCGGAGCGCTCCGGCGACGTTCGAGACCCGGGCGATCGGGATGTGAGCGGTCGCCCCGGCCGCCGCCTTCCGGACCGTGGCGTTGACCCCGGCAGCGCGGCGCTCCGGCATGACGACGGCGGTCGCGCCGGCGCATTCAGCCGAGCGGATGATGGCGCCGGCGTTGTGCGGATCGGTGATGTGATCGAGTACGACGAGCAATTTTCCGGCGGGACCGGCGGGCAGCGCGAGCGCTTCTTCGAGCGTGATGTAATTGAAGGGCGAACCGAAGGCGATGACGCTCTGGTGCGCCCGGTACGGAAACTGTGAGAAAAACGTTCGACTCTCGAAGCGGAGCGTGACGCCTGCCTCCTTGGCCTGATCGAGCACCTTGCGTAGCGCCGGGTCGCGTTTGCGCTCGTCGCCGATGTGAACGCGGCGCAAGACTTCCTTCGCATTCAGCGCTTCTTCTACGGCGTGCACGCCGTAGATCACGTCGTCGAGATCGATTGCTTCCTTACGCGGTGGCGAACGATCCGATCTCAGCCGGCGACGGTCCACGCGGCTCCATCTTTCTGATCGGTTAGCTCGATGCCATGCGCGCCGAGCGCCGTGCGCAAGCGATCGGCGAGTCCGAAATCCTTAGCGGCTTTGGCGCGCATCCGCGCTTCGACGACCGCGTTCACGGCGGCGGTGGTATCGCCATCAAAGCGAACCAGATCGCCCAGGTCTTGACGCAGTAATTCGGTCAGGTTGCCCGGTAAACGGTCGCCCGCATCGGCCGGAGCGGCTATCGTGAACGTCTTCGAATCGATGCTGACCGAGATCCGGGCGAGCGCGACCTCGCTGGTGCGCTGCGTTCGTTCCGCGGGCGAGATGCCGAGCATCGCCATCGCCTCATGCATGAACGCGGCTGCCGGCGATGCCATGCCGCCCGCGATGGTTTCGGAGACTGCGGCGGAGAGATCGAACAATACCGAAACCGCGCCCGAGGTGTTCATGTCGTCATCGAGCGCCGCGTAGTAGCGTGTTGTAAAGTTCGCTAACGCGCCGCCGGAGGGTGCCGAATCACTTGGGGCGCCCGCGGGCGCCCGGCGCAGCGCGTCGTAGGCCGATTGCAGGCGCCGCAAGCCGGTCGCGGCGCCCTCGATCGATTCCTCGGTGAAGTTCATCGGTTTGCGATAGCCGGTCTGCAAGAAGAGCAGACGGATCGCTTGCGGGTCGTGCCGGTCGAGCAGCTGGGAGAGCGGTTCGAAGTTGCCGAGCGACTTCGACATCTTGTGACCGTCGAATTGTAAGAGGCCGCCGTGCAGCCAGAAGTTCGACATCGGCGGCGTGGGCATCAGCGATTCGCTCTGTGCGATTTCGTTCTCGTGATGCGGGAAGACCAGATCGTATCCGCCGCCGTGGATATCGAACGGTTCGCCAAGCAGCGCCCGTGACATCGCCGAGCACTCGATGTGCCAGCCCGGCCGGCCCGCGCCCCACGGCGAGGGCCACGAGGGTTCGCCCGGCTTGACGAACTTCCATAGGGCGAAGTCCAGCGGATCGTCCTTCTTCTCGTCGGGCGCGACACGTGCGCCGATCATCAACTCGTCGACGTTCCGCCCCGAGAGCGCACCGTAGCGCGCGAACGACTTGACCCGAAAATAGACGCCGTCGCCGACGACGTAGGCGTGGCCGGTCGCAATCAGCTGCTCGATCATGGTAATGATCTGCGGTACGAAATGCGTCGCGCGCGGTTCGTGATCCGGCTCTAAAACGTGCAGGCGGCTCATCGAGCGCTTGAACGAGGCAAAGTACCCCTCGACGATCTCTTTCCAATCGCGCCCGGTTTCGCGAGCCGCGTCGATGCTGCGATCGTCGATATCGGTGACGTTCTGAACGAACGTGACCCGATAGCCGCGCCCAACCAAATAGCGGCGCAGCACGTCGAAGAACATGAACGAGCGCGCGTGGCCCAGGTGTGCTTCAGCCGATGGGGTTAGGCCGCAGACGTAGATGCGCACACCGTCGGGACGCAACGGTTCGAAAGCTTCTACCGTTCGGGTTCGAGTATTGTAGAGCCGCAGCGTGTGGGCGCGCTGCGGCTCAGATCGCGACATCGTCGTAACCGGAACCGGCGATCAGCGCCAAGCGCCGCTCGAGGGCCGCGATGCGCTCGCTCAACTGACGAATCTGCAACGCTTGCGGATCGGGCATATCGACGCGCGTCGCCGACGGTGTCGAGCGCAACGGTTTGCCATCCTGCAAGACGACGCGTCCCGGAATGCCGACCACGGTCGAGTTGGCGGGAACGTCGCGCACGACGACCGATCCGGCGCCGACCTTCGCGCTATCGCCGATCGTGATCGCGCCGAGCACCGTCGAACCGACCCCGACGCTGACGTTGTTTCCGAGCGTGGGATGCCGCTTGCCGCCGCTCAAACTCGTTCCGCCGAGCGTAACGCCCTGATAGAGCGTGACGTCGTCGCCCGCTTCAACCGTTTCGCCGATCACGACGCCGGAACCGTGATCGATGAAGAACCGCCGGCCCAGGCGCGCTCCCGGATGAATCTCAATTCCGGTCGCAAAGCGCATCACATTTGAAAGAAAACGCGGAACGAGCGGCAGCCCGGTGCCGTGCAACGCGTGAATCATCCGGTGCGCCGCAACCGCATGAAAGCCCGGATATGAAAGCAGGACATCCAAAAGGTTGCGCGCGGCCGGATCGCGTCCGATCGGCGCGCGCAGATCCTCGAGAATCGTCGCGAGCAGGTTCACGCCGGCTTCACTCCCGCGATCGGCTCGAACGGCTTCCCGTCGGGCCCGTACTTGATCGGCTCGAGTCCGCGGCCGTGAAGCAGGTGCGAGTTGATCGCGCCGACACGCATCATGATGCGGTCGTGCCCTAGAAGCGGAAAGAGCGCTTCGAGCGGCGCCCCATCGGTTTCCCCAGTCAAGGCCATGCGCACGGCCCAAAGCGCATCGGCCGGTTTCAATCCGAACTCACTCGCCATCTCGGCGAGGTCGTGCTCGAGTGGCAAACCGCGCAGCTCCGGCTGCGAGTCGACGTACTGGCTAACGGTATCGAGAAAAAATAGAACCTGGCGGTTGCGCAATCGCTCGAGGTCGAGCGCGGGCACGAGCGCGGCTTCCGCGCGCAACGCGTGCACGAACGGCAGCGCATCGCCGGCCGTCGCCATACGCGAGCGATACGCATCGACGAAGGTCTCGATCCAACGCAGCGCCGCCGGCGGCGCGGGCGACTCAAGCAGCCCGGCGTGTTGCATCGCTTCGCCGACCAGATCGCAGAGATCGGCACGCGGCGTCGACGGGTCGAGTCGCGTGCTGAAAGGCGGCTGCGAAAGATCGAGTTTCGTCATGCTCCGTTCGAGCGCTCCAGAAGAGCAACGGCATAGGCGGCGATGCCCGTTCCGTCGCCGGTGTACCCCATCCCTTCGCTGCTCTTCGCTTTAACACTCACGTTCGCCGGATCGATGCGCAGCGTCTCGGCCAGTCGCGACCGAATCGCGGCTAAGTGCGGCGCTAGCCTGGGCGCCTGGACCACGACCGTCACATCGACGTTGCCGATCGCGTACCCGGCTCCCCGCGCGAGTTCGGCGCAGGCGGCGAGCAACTCGAGCGAGTCGGCGTCTTTCCAGCGCGGATCGGTATCGGGGAAATGCGCTCCCAAGTCGCCGAGCGCACACGCGCCGAGGATTGCGTCCGCGAGCGCGTGGGCCAACGCGTCGCCGTCCGAGTGCCCGAGCGGTCCGCGTTCGAACGGAATCCGCACACCACCTAGAACGAACGGACGGCCCTCGACAAGCCGATGCGCGTCGAAGCCGTGCCCGACCCGCATGGCACCGCTCATGGCCGGGCGAGCGCGGCGCGCTCGCGTAGGATCGTTTCAGCCAGGTCGCGGTCGCCCGGTTGCGTCACTTTGAAATTCGCCGCACTGGCCGGCACGACGTCGACCCTCAGGCCAATCCGCTCCAAGAGCGCCACATCGTCGGTCGCCTCGGCGCCGTCGCGCTCGGCGGCATCGTGCGCGCGCCGCAGATCTGCGAGCATCGCAAACTGCGGCGTCTGCGCGGCCCAAAGTTCGCTGCGGTCAAGGGTCTGCGAGATCGCGTGCGAACCACGCGGAACGAGTTTGATCGTGTCGATGACCGGCGTCGCGAGAACGGCACCGCGACCCGCTGCGGTCGCCGCCATGCCGGCCCGTATGTCATTCGCGAGGACGAGCGGTCGCGCGCCGTCGTGGACGAAGACCGCGTCGCACCGTTCGGGAACCGCACGGAGCGCGTTGCGCGTGCTGGCTTGCCGCGTCGCGCCGCCTGCCACGACGCGTGCCGTCAGCCTCGGCGCGTACTCCCGGGCGAGCGATTCCATCGCCGCGATGTGTTCGGACTCGGTTGCGACCACCAGATCGTCGATCTCGGCGAGGCCGTTAAAGAGCGCGAGCGACCATGCGACGAGCGGACGGCCCGCGACCTCGATCAGTTGCTTCGGCTGCCCGAAACGGACCCCGCGCCCTGCCGCCACGACAACCGCGCAAAATCGCAAGGCTTAGACGCCGCCAACTTGCGACGGACGTTTCACCTTTGCGAAGATCATCCGGCCCGCTACCGTCTGCAAGACGCTCGTCACCTGGACGTCGGTCTCCTCACCGATCAAGCGCCGCCCGTTCTCAACGACGATCATCGTGCCGTCGTCGAGATAGCCGACGCCTTGGTGGGTTTCCTTACCGTCGCGCACGATCTGGACGTGCAGCTCCTCGCCGGGCAACACGACCGGTTTGACCGCACCCGCGAGTTCGTTGATGTTCAGCACGACCACGCCTTCAACTTGCGCGACCCGGTTCAAATTGTAGTCGTTCGTCACCAGCTTGGCGTTCCGTTCGCGCGCCAAACGCACCAGCTTGGCATCGACGGCGCCGCCGACATCGTCATAATCGCGCTCGGCGATTTCGAGCGGCGTCGCTTCCTGCAGTTTCGCCAAGATTTCGAGGCCCCGGCGGCCGCGCGTCCGTTTCATCGCATCGAGCGAATCGGCGATCAATTGAAGCTCGCGCAGAACGAAGCGTGGCAGGACGAGCGGGCCTTCGAGAAAACCGCTTTGAACGATCTCTAAGATCCGGCCGTCGACGATCACCGAAGTATCGATGACCTTCGGTACGGCCGCAACTCCTTCGAGACCGGCATCGCCGCCTCCGAATTTCGGAAGCGACTGCTTAGCCCCGACCCGAGCGCCCAAATATGCGGCGAAGATGCTGAAGAGAATGTAGAGGACGTTCGCAACGTAACCGCCGGCACGACCCGTGTTGGTCGCAAACTCGGCGAGCACGCTCTTCACCAAGAATGCGACGACCAAGCCCGCAATCAAGCCGAGGGCGCCGCCCACCAGCTGTCCGGGAGCGAGGCGCTCCATCAGCTCTTCGACCTCGCTGAGTTGCGCCTCGAAGGTCGTCTGCGCGATCGGCGCCAGGAAAGCGCCGATGACCGCGCCGATGATCGGAACGACGATCTTCAGCACGATCGGCCAGAGCTGATTCGCGACGTGCAGCGAGATCAGATGCGTGAACAGCTCTTGACCAAGCAGGAAGCCCGTCGTTGCGAAGACCGCGGCAAAGATGATTCGTAAGATCGTGGTCGACATAAATAATGTTTATCTGTCCGAACTCAGGAACGCCCCACAGACTGTATTTGCCAGGAAGCGACCGCGTCGCGTGAGCCGCACCCGCTGGAGAGTCACCTCGAGCAATTCGAGGCCGAGCATTTCCCTGAGAACCGGTTCGTAGTAAGACAAGAAATCAATACCGTATCGTTCCCCAAACGACGTGAGTTCTACCCCCTCGACGGTGCGGAGCGCCAGCATAGCCGCCTCCCCGACCCGAGCCGGCCCTTCGAGCCGCTCGGCCTCACCCGGGATAGGGCCGCCGGCGAGCGCGGCGGTCACGTACACGTTCAGCTCGCGCGCGTGCATGGAGCGGACTCCGCCGAGATACGACGCGGCGCCCACTCCCAGGCCTAAGTAGGCGGCGTTGGCCCAATAAAGCGCGTTGTGGATCGAACGAAATCCCGGCCGCGCAAAATTTGATATCTCGTAGTGTTCGAAACCGGCCGCGTTCAAGCGATCGATCGCAATTCCGTAGAGTTCGGCTTCGGCATCCTCGTCCGCGAACGCGTGCGGTTCGCGTTCGCTCCACGCCGCATACGGCGTACCGGCCTCGATCGTTAGCCCATACGTCGAAATGTGTTCGGGTTCGAGTGCGAGCGCCGCTTCCAGCGATGCGCTCCACGACTCTGCCGTCTGACCTGGTACGGCGAAGATCAAGTCGAGCGAGACGTTGTCGAAGCCGGCGCTCCGTGCGCGGCGCATTGCTTCGGCGACGTCGCTCGGCGAATGACGGCGTCCGAGTGTCTCCAGTTCGGACGGTACGAACGATTGAACGCCGAGCGATGCGCGCGTGATGCCCGCCGCGCGATAGAGGTCAAAACCCTCGCAGAGCGCGAGATCCGGATTCAGTTCGATCGTGATCTCGGCGCCGTCCGCCAAACCGAAACGCTCGCGCAACCGCGCGACGAGCGCTGCGATCTGCTCCGGCGCGTACGTATTCGGCGTCCCTCCCCCGAGAAAGATCGTCTGCGCCGTAAACGGCGGCGCGGCAGCGATCTCCGCTTCGAGCGCTGCCAAATAACGCTCGGCCAGACTTTGCCGGTGCGGCCACTTCGCGAAATCGCAGTACGGACAGATATACGGACAGAACGGGAGGTGGACGTACAGGCCGCCCGTCTCGGGCATCGCTCAGCCCGCGATCGAGAAGATGGCGACGGCGCCCTCACCCGCATGTACCGAGATCGCCGGACCGCCTTCGGCCAGGGCGAGGATTGCGGGTTTTGCATTCAGCTTGGCGCGCAGCATCTCAACGAGCGCTGCGCCGGCCTCGGGCGCGTGGGCGTGCATCACGATGATGCGCGCTTTCGCGACGTCTCCCAACTCGCGCAGGGTCGACTCGACGATCGTCTCTTGCGCCCGCGCAAACGTGCGCACGCGAGCCTCGACCTCAACCTCACCATTGCTGAAGCGAAGCACCGGAACAATCTTCAAGAGCCCGCCGAGCACGGCTTGCGCTTTCCCGATGCGCCCGGTACGCGTCACGTGCGACAAGTCCGGCACGGTAAAGTATCCGTGCTGGCGCGTCTTGTCGCCTTCGATCGCCGCTACGATCGCGTCGGCGTCGCCGTCCCCGACGGCCAGTTCGGCGGCGTGCAAGGCCAAGAGCGCGCAGCCGCCGGTCACCGTCATCGAATCGACAAGCCGAATCGTCGCGCCCGGAAACTGCTCGGCAGCGGCACGCGCGGCGTTGATCGTTCCCGACAACTTCGACGAGATGTGAATGCTGACAATCGGGCGGTCGGATTCGACGAGCGGCCGGTAGACGTCCTCGAACATCGCGGCGGTCGGTTGCGACGTCGTCGGCAGCGTGCTGCCTTGCCGCATTCGTTTGAAGAACTCCGCACGCGAGAGGTCGATGCCGTCGCGAAAGCGTTCGTCGCCAAAATTGACGAAGAGCGGCACGACGCCGATCCCGCTCTGCGCGGCTAGGGCCGCATCGAGATCCGACGTGCTATCGGTAACGACGGCAACGCGACCGCCGGTCACGCCTCGCGCACTGCGCTCAGGTCGAGGCCGCTGACGAGTTCGCCGATACGGCCGACCACATCTTCCTTCACCTCGGCAACCGCGGCGCGGATCGCGGAGCGAATCGCGTGGCGATTGGCGCGACCGTGCGCGACGATACAGTTGCCTTTCAGCCCGAGCAGCGGTGCGCCGCCGTAGCTATCGTACGAGAGTTTCTCGCGCACGCGACGCAACGCAGGGCGAACTAAGAGCGCGCCAAGTTTCGTCACCAGTCCGCCGCCCTTGAGCTCGCCCACGACGATGCCTCCGATCAGCGTGGCCGCGCCCTCGCTCAACTTCAACATCACGTTGCCCACGAAACCATCGGTGACGCAGACGTCGGCGACGTTCATGAAGACGTCCTTCCCCTCGACGTTCCCGATGAAGTTGATCGGCGTGCGGTCTAGGCAGAGCGCCGCTTCGATCGTCTGCGCATTTCCCTTGACGCGTTCCTCGCCGACCGAGATGATGCCCACCTTCGGGTTGGCGATGCCCAGTACGGCTTGGGCATACGCACTACCCATCAGTCCGAACTGCGCCATCCACTCCGGTTTACAATCGACATTCGCTCCCGAATCGAGGACCACGACCGGTCCGTACTTGGCCGGAAAGACGACGGCGATCGCGGGCCGTGCGATCCCGGGGATCGTGCGCAGACGAATCAGCGCGATCGCGAGAAATGCGCCGCTGTTGCCGGCTGAGACGACGGCGTCCGCTTCACCGTCGCGCACTAGCGCGATTGCGACACCGAGCGAGGTTTCCTCGCTGCCGCGCAGGGCTTGCGAGGGGCTCGCATCCATGGCGACCGCCGACGGTGCGTGCACGATCGCAATCTCGGTAGCGCGCTGCTGCGCGAGCAGCGGCGCGATGCGTGCTTGGTCGCCGACGAGGATCATCGTGCCGAGGCCCTCGCGCTGCGCGAGGACGGCGCCGGCCACGATCTCATCGGGCGCATTGTCGCCGCCCATCGCGTCGAGCGCGATGCGAGGCAACTGCGGTTTACCGTTCAAGGGAGATCACGTATTCACTGGCCCGCTGTCCGCCGTAGTAATACTGGACGTCTACGCCGTCGAAGTTCTCGGCGAGCTTCGCTGTTATCTGGCGCGCATCGCGTTCCTTCTGCGCCCCGCCGTAATAGAGCGTGAGCAGGCCGCCTTCCGCCGCGCCCATTTCGCGTGCCGCCGCCTCAACCGCCTCCGAAATGGTCGGCGCCGGGAGCACTCGCCCGCCGAGGCTCGCGGCCGGTGCGCCGCGCTTGAGCGCGAGCCCGCCGAGTTGCGAATCCTTGCCGGCGAAAAACACATCAGCGACGAGAACCCGAGCGGCGCAGGCGAGCAGATCCTCGCTGACCGGAGGACTCTCGCCGGCGTTCGCGAGTTCGAGGATGACGGCTAAGCCGCTCGGCACGTCGCGCGTCGCGATCACGATCGTCTCTCGCTCCGCAATCGAGACGACCACGCGGGCCGCAAGGGCGACGTTCGGATCGTTCGCGAGCAAGTAGACCCGATCGGCCATACTGGAATTGACCGCCAGCAGCAATTCGCGCACGCTCGGATTCGCATCGAACGCTACAACTGCCGCTTCCGCCCCTAGCTCGCGCACGATCTGTGCGAAGCCTTCGCCTGGAACGACTGCGACAATCGAGAACGGCTTGCTCGGACGATCGATCAGCAACAGCGTGTGCTGACGTTCCATATCCTCGACCTTCTCGCGCGTCAGGCGCCCGCGCGCCGCCGCAATTGCTTGCACCTCGCGAGGATCGCCCGTGTGGACGTGAACCTTGAGGGTTGGCGCGGCGCCGATCACGAGCAATGAATCGCCGTATGGTGCCAGCAGATCGCGCAACTCGTGGTTTTCAATCGTCGCATCCTCGAGCACGAATTCGGTGCAGAACTTGTTGCCGCCCACGATCGCGCTCAGCATGAACAAACGTTTGCGCGCGGGCCGGCGCGGAAACGCGGTGACGCGTGTCTTCGCATCGGGCAGAAAGCGCAAGATGCCCTCGAGAAAATAGACGAGACCGGCGCCGCCCGAATCGACGACGCCCGCTTCTTTGAGAACGGGCAATTGCTCGGGCGTGCGTTCGAGTGCGTCGAAGGCGGCGCGCACGATGCCGTTGGCGAGACGCAGCACGTCGGTCTCGTGTTCCGAGAGCGTGAAGGCCGCTTCGGCCGCTGCGCTCGCGACGCTAAGAATCGTGCCTTCGACCGGTTTCATGAGCGCCGCGCGAGCCGCGCCGACGCCTTCACGCATCGCGAGGGCCAAGTCGAGGCAATCGACCGACGGCCGGTGGCGAACGTTGTGGGCGAAGCCGCGCAACATCTGCGAGAAGATCACGCCCGAGTTGCCGCGCGCCCCGAGCAAGCTGCCGTGCGCCGCGGCCTCGGCGACGGCCGAAAGCGGTTCGCCGCGATGCTTGCCGGCCTCGGCGCACGCCGCCCGAGCCGTCAGATACATGTTTGACCCCGTATCCCCGTCGGGGACCGGGAAGACGTTAAGATCGTCGAGCACGCCGCGGTACTTCCGTAGAAAGTACGTTCCGGCCACGACAAACTTCCCGAAGGCCCGCCCGTCGAGGGCCGTCACTTCCACAGGCGGGCCGTTACGAGCACCCGTGAGCCATTCCTGGTCGGAGGCCGGGAGGGCCGGTAATTGGCGGCTGTGTGATGTGAAGGCAACGCCTTTCGAATCGCCGTAGTTGTCTTTAAATTACATGCTTGCACAACGTTGCGACCCCATTCGCGTAGCGGGTGCAACCAAAATCTATCCGGCACCAGGCGGAACGCTGATAACCGCGCTCGACAGTGTGTCACTCCGGGTTCGCGCGGGCGAGATGGTCGCGCTCATGGGACCGAGCGGCGGCGGCAAGACGACTCTTCTAAATCTCGTGGGCGGGATCGATCTGCCGACGCGTGGCGAAGTATCCATCGACGGCTGTATAACGTCGACGCTCGGGGACGATCGCTTGACGCGCTTGCGCCGAGACCACATCGGCATCATATTTCAGTCGTTTAATCTATTAACTGCGTGGAACGTTTTTGAGAACGTGGAACTTCCGCTTAGACTTCAGCGTAAGCCTCACGCTGAGATATACCGTCGCGTACTCAGCGCGTTGGAGTCAGTTTCCATGGATCACAAAGCTGACGCCCTGCCGTCAGAGCTATCCGGTGGCGAGGTGCAGCGCGTCGCGATCGCTCGAGCCATCGTCCACCAGCCATCAATCGTGCTTGCCGACGAACCAACCGGAAACCTCGATTCGCGCAATCAGGACACCATTTTGCGCATCTTGTCCGAACTCGCAGCAAAGGGTCAAACGATCGTAGTGGCGACGCACTCTCCGAAGGTCGCGATGTCGTGCAACCGTACGATCTATATTGAAGACGGCCGAGTCACTGGCTAAGAAGCATGATCTTTAAGCTGCTCGTCTTCGGCTATTTGCGCGAAAACGGGCTGCTATCGAGTATTTCATTGATCGCAGTCGCACTGGGCGTCGGAGCTGCGATCGCAACCGATTTGGGGAATGCGAGCGCAATGATCGCGCTTCGTGCGAGCACCGATGTCGTCATCAGCCGTACGAACCTGCAGGTGATCGGCCCCACCGGCGGCTTCGACGAAAGAGCGCTCGTTCGCGTTCGTCGCATACAAGGCGTCGTCGAAGCACAGCCCATTGTTGACGGCGCCGTGCTACTGAACTCCGCTTCGCGACAACATCGTTCGCCAGTGACGCTGCACGTGGTCGGAGTCGATCTGCTCGAGCCTCTGCCACGCGGAGCAGAGATACGACGACACTTGGTAGGCGCGTTCGTCCCCAACGGCGACGAACCGGCCCCGAGCCTTCTTATTTTGGGTCGAGGAGCAATTATCTCAGCTCAGGTCGCCAAGCAATATAGCTTGACGACAGGGAGGATCGTTGAGGCATCCGCCCATCGCAGAGATCTCGCGCTGCGCATTGCCGGTATCTTGCCGCGCGACCTGACCGCCATCGATTCGAGCGTCATGTTCGTGGATATTGGGACCGCCCAAGAACTCTTTGGGAAGCTTGGCAAACTCGATCGGATCGATTGCATCGTCGATCCGGAGCAGTTGCCCAGCGTCCAGGCGCGGATCGCCGCGCTGCTTCCTTCCGGAGTGCATGCCGTTGCGGCCGAAGACCGCGGAACCAAGTTGCGCCATATGGTGCTTGGCTCGCAGCAGAGCCTAGCGGTGCTCTCGTATGTCGCGTTGCTTCTCAGCGGGCTCTTGGTCCATAACATCGCCGCAATTTCGGTCGTACGGCGACGGCCGGAAATCGGCACGCTGCGTGCTCTCGGGGCGAGCCGAGGACAGATTTTCCGAAGCCTGTTGGCGGAGGGCGCGACCATCGGGATTGCCGGCGGCCTGATCGCTTGCCCGGCAGCGATCTTAGCAGCCGAACTTGCAATCAACGGTCTGACGCCGACACTGGCGGATACTTTGGGCCTTTCAACGCTCCAGGCTCCGCTGATGTACGATGGCTTTGCCGTCGTAATAAAAGCCATCCTCGTGGGAGTCGCTTTGGTGACGCTATCGATCGTCGGTCCGGCGATCAGCGCCGCCTGGACTCGCGCAGCGTTAACGCTGCGCTCGCCGCGAACGTCGGCCGGCGCCGATTCGCTACTCGCTCGCCTTGCCCTAGCCGGTTCCGCCATCGTCGGGCTGGGATTTGCGCTGACGTTTGCGGCTCCATTGCAGTACGGCGTCGCCGGGTATGCTGCCGGGGTCGCATTTATTTCCGGGTTCTCGCTCTGCGTGCCGTATGGAATTACATCGCTAACGCGTCTGGTTCGCCGAGCGAGCGACCGGATGCCGCCGGCGATAATACTCGCCGCGACAAACTTGCGGTCATCGACCGTACGCGTCGCCATAGCCGTCGCTTCGTTGACGCTCGCAGTAGCGGTAACGGTCAGCGTCGTTACGCTCGTCACCTCCGTCTCCACGAGCGTCAATGCGTGGGTCGCCCGAACGATGCCGGGCGATCTCCTCGTCCAAGCGGCGACACCGCTTACTATGCCGACCGCGCTCGAAACGCAGCACCTTGCTGCGCAGATTGGGGCCGATCGAGACGTTGCGCGAGTTCGCACGATCGCGCTGGCAGGCGGTTCCTTCCAACCACCGCTCGACGCAATTGCGGTATTTGCTCGCCCCGGAGCGAATCTGATTGAAGTACGCGCGCGCCTCCTTCGCGCCGTACCCGAGAATCGCATAACGGTCGCGATCACGCGCGAACTTCGAACGAACACGCTCGCACTTTTTGATAGAACGTCCATAGCCATGTACTCACTCGGCACAATCGCGCTGCTCATTGCGATAGGCGGGATCGTCGTCGCGCTGTACGCCCTCGTCTTAGAGGGCAAACGGGAGGTCGGAGTGCTGCGCTATGTCGGGCTGCAAACCGGCTCCGTTCGAAGCATGGTGCTCTACGAATCGGCGCTGGTTGGCCTTCTCAGCGGCACTCTCGGCACCACCCTCGGTCTGCTCTTGGCATGCTTGGCGCTACGCATCGTCGGCCGGCAGGCGCCAGATTGGCAGATCGACCTTCGGGTTCCATTCGGAGCGCTCGCCGCGACACTTGCCGTAGTGCTCGCGTCGGCGTTGCTGGCCGGTTTTTATCCGGCAAGCGTTGCAGCGCGCATCCGCACTGGCGAAGCGGTATGGACCGAATGAAGCGGACGCTGCTCGCACTCTTGCTCGTGGCTCTCGTTCCAGATCAGTTCGCGGTCGCGGAAGCGCCCTACGCCTTCTCGTTCCCTCGCGATCACGCGGCCCACCGAAGCTATCAGAGCGAATGGTGGCATTACGCCGGCCGCCTGCGCGCAACCGACGGCCGCGTGTTCGACTATCAGTTCACGTTCTTTCGATTCGCGCTTCAACCTGACAAGACGATGCATGTTCCGGCCGGCAACTGGCACGATCGCCAGGTATACGCCGCCACCTTTGCAGTTACCGACGAAGCGAGCAAGCACTTCGGCCACGCCGACCGTTTCGCGCGCGAGTCGCTTGGTCTCGGTGCCGCGGGCGCTGGACGCCTTTCGCTTCACATCGGCGATTGGTCGGTCGAGGGACAGGCATTGCACGATCGACGATTCGAAAATGTGAATGTGCGAGCGTCAGGCGGCGGAGCCGCTATCGATTTGGTGGAGACTCCCGAGAAACCACCGTCCATTCACGGCGTGATGGGCGTCTTGCGCAAGGGCTCGTGCGCAACGTGCGCGGCGCATGCCTACTCATACACACGCCTTCGCAGTCAGGGCGCGTTGACGCTCGCGGGCCGAACGGTTTCGGTGCGTGGCCTTTCATGGATGGACCACGAATTTGGTTCAGATCAGATACAAGCCGATCAGGCCGGCTGGGACACGTTCTCGATACAGCTCGACGACGGCCGAGACCTGATGCTCTTTCTGATCCGGCGCAGGGACGGAAGCTTTGCGCCCGAGTCCAGCGGAACTTTGGTTGAGGCCGACGGCTCCGCAATCCATCTACCGCGCCAGGGATTTTCGATCGTCAATTGGGGGAACGCGCATTGGCGCAGCCCGAACACGGGTGCGATATACCCGAGCCTGTGGGAGATAGCTCTCCCGAGTGCGGGGTTACTCCTATCAGTGTCGCCCGTCATCGGGGATCAAGAGCTCGTGGCGACGGCGCACGGCGCTTCCTACTGGAGTGGCGCGGTCGACGTCGAGGAGAGGGCGACGGGGGGAAAGCGAGTCGGCAGCGGCTACGTTGAACTGACCGGATACGCGAGCCCCTTGGCTCAATGAGGCGCCGAGTACCCGGCGGGGGCCCAAGGCGACCCGAGGCGTTGCGCCGCCGGCTCCGGGCATAGTATAATCCGCGGGTTGCCCGGGCTGGACTCCGGTCCCCCAGGCTCCATTTCTCTTTTTGGAAGGTAGCTATAACGATGGCCAAGCGCTGCGACGTATGCGGGAAAGGTCCGATGGCGGGCAATAACGTGAGCCACGCCATGAACAAGACCAAGCGCCGCTGGCTACCGAACCTTCAGCCGGTCCGCGTCGACGAGCGCGGGACCCACATGACCAAGCGCGTCTGCACGCAGTGCCTGCGCTCGCGCCGGGTCAAGCGCGCCTAGCCTTCTCCCAGTCGGCTCGGAACGTCGCGATCCCGCTATCGGTCAGCGGATGGCGAACCATCTGCTTGAGCACTTTGAGCGGAATCGTCGCGATGTGCGCGCCTGCCAGCGCGGCCTGCGTGACGTGTAACGGATGACGCATCGAGGCGGCCAAAACTTCCGCCTTGATGTCGTGGATCGCGAAGATTTCGGCGAGTTCGCGAATGACGGTCATGCCGTCTTGATTGATATCGTCTAAACGCCCCACGAACGGGCTGATCAAGCTCGCGCCGGCTTTCGCCGCCAATAACCCCTGGTTCGCGCTGAAAATCAGCGTGCAGTTGGTCTTGATGCCTTCCGCTTTGAAACGGGCCATCGCTTGCAGACCCGGCTCGCTCATCGGAACCTTCACGTAGATATTGGACGCGAGCTTCGCGAAGGCGCGTCCCTCCTTCAGCATTCCTTCGACATCTTCGGCGACGACTTCGGCCGAAACCGGACCCGGCGTGATCTTGCAGATCTCGGTCAGGATCGATTCGTATGACCCGCCGCCGGCCTTGGCATAGAGCGACGGGTTGGTCGTCACGCCCTCGAGGATGCCCCAGCTTGCCGCGGTGCGGATCTCTTCGATATCGGCGGTGTCAAGAAAAATCTTCATCGTTGTATCCTACCCATAGTAGCGCAAATGATCCCAGCCGGCCGGGACGAGTTCCCGCTCGGGCTGGGCCGTTTCGTGCAAACGCAGGCCCGAGGCTTTGTCGAGCTTTCCGATCGAGATGAGCGGCCGGCCGAAGTGCAGTGCGAAACGGCGCGCGAGGTGTGCGAACGCGCGCGGCGCGACCGCGACGATCAATTCGAAATCTTCTCCGCCGTCCAGCGCGTAGGTTCGTCCGTCTTCGCCGAGCGCTTCGGCGACGGCTTTGGCGGCATCGTGCGTTGGAATCGCGACGATCGTGGCGCCGAGACCGCTCGCCACAGCTAAACGCCCGGCGTCGGTCGAGAGCCCATCGGAACAGTCCATCATTGCGTGCACGTGCGATGAAGCCGCGAGCCAGCGGCCCTCGGCGACTCGCGGCGCCGGGGTATTGAATGCGCGCAGCGCGGACTCGCGTGCGGACGCCTCGATATCGAGCGAACGGCGCATCAGTTCGAGTCCGGCGCGGCTCGCTCCGAGCGGCCCCGTCAGCGCGAGAACATCGCCCGCGCGCCCGCCGTCGCGGCGGCGCAAACGCGATCGAGAAACCTCGCCGACGACCGTGATCGAGAGCAGCAAGGCCGGCGCGCGAACGATGTCGCCGCCGGCGATCTTGGTGCCGTACTCGCTCGCGAGCGCGTGCATCCCGCGATAGCATTCGAGAATCCATTCCTCGGACGTTCCGGCTGCGACGCCGAGTGCGACGGTCGCAAGTACCGGCCGAGCGCCCATCGCCGCGATATCCGAAAGGTTCGAGGCCATAGCGCGATGACCGACGCCGCGCGCGTCCATCGAGGCCGAGAGAAAGTGAACGCCGTCGACCAATGCGTCGGTGGTAATAACGGAAAGGTGCGAACGCGACGGCTGCCAGACGGCGGCGTCGTCGCCGATCCCTGCGACGAGTTCGCGCGGTCTTGCGCCCGCGCCCGCAGACGGCGCTTCGACGATCGCGCGGAGCGCCGCGATCAGCGCGTCTTCGGTCAGCGCGTCCCCGCCGGCGCCTCGGCCAACTTGCGCAGCGCGCGAAGTTCGCCGGCCGGATCCGCCGCGCCGAAGATACTCGATCCCATGACGATGACCCGCGCACCAGCCGCGACGACCGCGCCGATATTCTTGCGGCCGACGCCGCCGTCGACTTCGAGTTCGCAGGCCGGGTTGCGCATATCGATCAGGGCGCGGGCCGCGCGCAGCTTCTTCAGCGTATTGGGCAAGAACGTTTGGCCGCTAAATCCCGGATTGACGCTCATGACGAGCACCAGATCGATATCGCCGATCACGTCCTGCAGCATCTCGACCGGCGTGGATGGGTTGATCGAAACGCCCGCTTTCGCGCCAAGCGACCGGACGAGCGCGACGACCCGTTGCAAGTGTACGCAGGCCTCGAAGTGCACGGTGATGATGTCGGCGCCCGCTTTGCGGAAATCGGCCACGTACCGGTCGGGCTCTTCGATCATGAGATGCGCGTCAAACGGCAGCTTCGAAAGATGGCGCAAGTCGCCGATGACCTTCGGCCCCCAGGTGATGTTCGGCACGAAGCGTCCGTCCATCACGTCGAGGTGCAGGTAGTCCGCGCCGGCGCTTTCCACGAGCGCGATCTGCGCGGCAATTTGACTGAAATCGGCCGAGAGGAGCGAGGGCGCGATCTTGATCATTGCCGGGTGTCCTGCGCTGAGCCTTTGGGCACGGGTTCGGTCCCGAGCTTCGTCGAGCTGAGCAATTCGTTGTTGACGTACATATCGAGTTCGGCCGTGCCGATGACGGTGAGATTAAAATCGAGCCGCTGCTTGGGCTGCGCGTACGAGTTGAAGACGTTCCAGGTGCCGGTCTCGTCGCGTACTTCGATGCGCACGTTCGGCGCCTTCGCAAGGCCGGCTTGTGTATCGGGAACCGTTGCAATCGCGTGCACTTGCCGGACGAGGTAGCCTGCTTCGGCCGGCCCAGCACTGACTTGGAGCGAAACGTCTTGACCGCTCTCGATCGCGGCTCCCGCTCCAGGGTTCTGGCGCACGATTGCGCCGCGCGGCGGGCCCCAGCGCCCAAATGGTGTCCAAACGATCTGACCGAGATGCAATTTCTGTTTCTTGATCGCATCGCGCGCCTCGTCGATCGAAAGTCCGACGAAACTCGGAAGGTGCGTCTTGACCAAACCGCCCTTCGAAACGTCGATGTTGACGATCGTGCCGAGGCGAACCGACGAGAGCGGCGGCGGATCTTGCGAGACGATCCGGTTGGCGGGCACCTCGTCGCTATCGACCTGGTGCACTTTGCCGAGCGTGAGTTTGAAGTGCGAGAGATCGAGGTTGACCTCGCGCATCGTTTCGTAGCGTAAATCCGGCATCGGAAAGATTTGCACGCCGCTTGACACGACAAGTGAGATCTGGCGCCCTTCACGAACCTGAGCGCCGGCCGCCGGATCTTGGCGAATGACCAAATCCTTGGGGTACTGGTCGCTGTTCTGCCGCGAAATCACGACGGCGTGCAAACGCACGCGATCGGCCGTCCGCATCGCGTCGTTCAGCGTCTGGCCGACCAGCGTCGGCGCCGGTAGACTCGGTTCCGAAGGCTGCAGAAAGTCCTCAATCGAGCGGCCGAACCAGACGATCACGCCAACAAAGAGCGCCAGCGCCATCGCGAAAAACCAATCTTGCTTGGTCAGCCAACGCGCATCGCGGCGGAGGTTCTGTCCCCCGCGCGCGCCGGCTTCAGGCGAGGGCTTCAAGTTGCTCCTCGTCCAACTCGGCATTTGAAAAGACCCGCTGCACGTCTTCGTGTTCCTCGAGTGCGTCGAGAAAGGTGATGACCTCGCGTAGGTCGTTCCCGCTCGGCGCGACGGTCTGCTTGGGCTCGACGCCCAGAACCATCGAGGTAACGCGCAATCCGTTGGCGGCCAACCGGTCGCGCACGGCGGCTAGTTCGGCCGGCTCGGTGATGATCTCGGAACGGTCGCCGTCGGTCGCATAACGCACGTCGATCACGCCGTCGACCAGGGCCGCTTCCGTCAACTGGTCCTCACTGAGCCGGCCCTGTTCGACTTCGAGCAAACCGCGCGCATCGAACATCCAGGCCACGCTGCCCGTTTCGCCGAGCGAACCGCCGTGCCGGCTAAAGAGAAACCGTAGTTCACTGGCCGTGCGATTGCGATTATCGGTCGCGGCCTCGAGGATGATCGCAACCCCGGCCGGCCCGTACCCCTCGTAACGCAACTCCTCGATCTCTTTCGCTCCGTCGGCGCCCGTCGCGCGCGCGATCGCGCGCTTGATATTGTCCTGGGGCACGTTGTTCTCGCGCGCCTTATCGACCGCCATCTTGAGACGATAGTTGGCTTCGGGATCGGGCGAGCCGCTCTTGGCCGCGAGAATGATCTCCTTCGAGAGCTTGGTGAACAATGCGCCGCGCTGCGCGTCAGCCTTTCCCTTGCGCAGTTTGATGTTATGCCACTTGGAATGACCCGACATCGCGATTACCTCGCAAGCTTTGCAAGGTCGGAGGGGTTGCCCAGAACCCATTGATTTCCGAAGAGGTCATGCCACATGCGTGCGTCCCACGTATCCCAAGTGACGTGCATGCCCGAGACGATCGGGAACCAGAAGACGAATGCGCCGATCGCGAGGGCGCAGTAGACGTAGACGGCGACGCGGGGCCAGACTGGTCCGTCGCTGCGCGCCAGCTGCCAAACACGCTGCAGCAGCACGGCATCGGCCAGGCAGATGACTGCCAGGTTCGGGAAGAAATGGTATTCGAACGCGAGCCGCGGCGATGCGATCCAGGGCAGCCACTGCAAGATGTACGCGACGAAGAGCAGCAGGAAGCCCTTGTTCCGTTCGCGCCAACCGATCCAGCCCATGAACGGCACAGAGATGAGCCCGAGCCACCATACCGCCGGATTGGGCAGTGCCAGAATCTCCGCGACGCAGCATGCGGTCCTGGATTGCAGCGCGGCGCCGACTCTGAAATCGTGATAGTAGTAAGAGATCGGTTTCAAGATGAACGGCCACTGCCACCAGCTCGACGCGTACGGATGCTTCGCGCCGGCCGAGATCATCACGGTCGAGGCGCAGCAGTGGTACGCGTACATATCGTGCTGCATCTCGACCAGCGTTCCAAGGTTGTGACCTTCGCCGAGCATGAAATACGGAACGTACGAGAGCAGATAGACGGTCGCGCCGACGAAGAGCATCGACGCTGCCAGGATATCCAGCGAGAACCCGAACGGGTTCCCCCAACTCGCCGGACGCGCCGTCCGGCGCGCGCCGCCCAGTGCGCGCAACGCCGGCGCCCAAAAGCGTTGCGTGGCGACGCCCACCGCAAGCAGCCAAACGACGAAGAAGTCGAAGAGTCCGTTCCACTTGCTCGCGGCCAAACATCCGCCGCAGAGGGCGAGGATCCACATCCAGATGCGACCGTCACGCCGCCCGTCGATCGTCTCGCTGCCGGCCCGCATAATCCCATCGGGCGTAAACGTCGCCGCGCCTTCGGGCGTCGTATACAGCGCCCCACCGCCGCGATCGTAATCGATGCGCAACTCGTCGTCGGCGTAGGCCAGTCCGGCCTTCTCGTCGAGTTTCGTCGATTCGCCCGCGGTCGGAATCCCGCGCGCCGCAGTCCGTCCGCCGTCGAACGTCTCGAGCGTGCCGCCGGCGTAGCGCGAGCCGTCGGCGTACGAGACGACGGTTCGCAGCGGACGTCGCAGGGGCGTCGAGAGCCGCACCGCGAGATAGCCGCCGATTTCGAAATAGAGGAATGCGACGATGTGCGCGGCGTTCGATTGGCCGCGCGTCACAAACCACGCAAAGGCCACCGCACCAAGCGTAACGGCGGCGACCCAAAGTCCATCACTTCGCAACAGCACCTTGAGGTCGGGCGCGACTTCGGGCGCGACCCGCACTTGGCTCGCGATCCAGAACCGGTAGAACGCATAGAGCGTGAGGATCGAGAAGAACGCGACCGTGATCTCCGGCGTCGCGATACGTGATTGCGCGTAATGGAACCCGTCGAGCGCCAAGAAGCCCGCCGCGATCGTCGCGAACATCGTCGAGCCGAGCAAGCGTTTCGCAAACCAGTAGAGCACCAGGACCATCAGCGCGCCAACCACGATGTTCAGGAAGCGCCAGCCGAGCGACGTATCGCCGAGCATCAGCGTCGAGAGGGTGATGATCAGTTTGGTCAAAGGCGGGTGCGTGTATTCGAAGATATCCTTGTGCGCGATGTACTCTTCGGCCGCGCGCGCGTAGTAGATCTCATCGAAGATCTTCTCGTTCGGCCACTTGTACCCGATCCACATCGAGAGGAACGAGCCAGCCGATAGCGCGCTCGCGATCAGCCAATCGATCCGAAGCATCTTGGTCGCGCCCTGCAGCGGAGCGAACCAGGCCCGCAGCGGATTTGCGACACGCTGCCACAAGGTCGCGCCGCCGATGTGCTCTAGCGGATCATCTCCAACGCCCAAGAAAATATATCCGGCATAGCAGAATATGGCGAAGTTGAGCAGCGCCATCGGATGACTCAACCACGGAATCAAATCCTGCGGATCGACGTCTGGGATCTTCCCGTCCATCACGTGCAGATAGTAGAGCGAATAGCAGAGATTCGCGAAGAGCGTCAGCGTAAGCCCGAGCGACGCGATGAGATAGCGCCGCTGATACCAGACGAGCGGAATCGCCAGAAGCAACGCATTGAAGACGTAGCGTTCGTGCATGCGCGTCAGCAACACGAAGTAGCCCAGCGAAAGAATGAAAGCCGCTTCGAGAAACGCAATGGGATCGCGGCGCTGGACGTACTGCGAAACGACGAGCGCGACCGCGGCCAGCATCAACAGGATGCCCCAGACGTACTCCGGTGGCCCCACCACGTGTCCCCATAGGCTCAGCGGCTGCGAATCAGGTTCCCACATATGGTGCACGATCGAATAGATATTGAAGGCGTTGACCGACGTGTACGGATACACGCCGCTCGCGTACTGATAGCGGCCGTATAACCATACGAATTGCTCGATCGGGTTCCAGCCCGGATGGAAGGGCAGCGTCGAAAGGTACGCGAGCACCAAGGCGCCACCGATTCCGATCGCGGTCGCGAGACGCCGCGTCACTTGCACCGCGCGATCGTCGGTCGTCACCATGAACGCCAGCATCAGCGGCACGAGCACGATCGAGGGCGGCTTCATCAGGATCGCCGCAGCGACGGCGAGCCACGCTCCGACCAGCGAATATGTGGCGGCCTTCCCGGTCTTGGTCGCCGCGTCGTACATCAGGAGGATCGTTAAGAGCGTCAGCGCAGCGGCGACCGAATCGACTTGTCCCCAGTACGCCGAGATGAAGATCGTCGCCGGATTGAACGCGAATAGCGCCGCGGCGCCGAACGCCCGGGCGAGCGACGCCGAGCGGCGCACCAGCACGAAGATCAACGCTGCATCGACGAGGTCCATGAGGATAGCAGGCAGCTTGACGAAGAGCTTGAGCATGGACCAGTTGGGGTCCGAGTGGACGAGCAGCTTGTACGCATGCCCAACGAACCACAAGACGTAGAAATAGCCCGGAGGATAGTCTGCGAAGCCGGCCTTCGCAAAGAAGTCGCGCATCGGATGCTCGGCTAAGGTCAGCGCCCACGATTCAAACGTCAAAACGTCGCCCTTGAATCCGTCGGCCGGGATGAAGACGAGCCGGACGAGGAACGCAAGCGCCAGCAGCGCAATCAGCGCGAGCGTCGTCGAGCGTTCCGCCGGCCGCAACGCGTTACGCAACGCGGCGTGCTCCTTGCGCGAGGAAATCGCGAATCGTGCGCCCTGTATCGATCCGGGCCTGGCCGGCGATCGTGTCGGCTTCGGCCAGCGCGAGATCGTGGGCATCGTCGGCGGCGGAGCGCGCACCCAGCCGATCGAGCGCCGCAATCACTTCACCGACACGGTCGGCGCCGAGACGAGCCAGCCGCCCGTACGCGCGCGCGATTACGTCGCGATCCTCCGAGGGCGGCGTGCCGAGTGCCCAGACGACCGGAAAACTCCACTTGCGGCGCGCGATATCGGCCCCGTTCGGCTTTCCGGTGACATCGGTCGATCCCCACGTTCCCAAAACATCGTCGCGAATTTGAAAGGCGCGGCCATACACGCGGCCTAGTCTTCCATACTGTTTCGCACGATCGGGCGTACAGCCCGCCGCCAGCGCTCCCAGCTCGCAGGACGCCGAAAACAATGCACCCGTCTTACCCGAGACCATCTCGAGATACTGTTCCATCGTCACGCTCGGCAGCGATTCGAACTTGATATCGATGCCTTGCCCTTCGCACATCCGCAAGTTGGCGTCGTGCAGGACGTGCAGCATTTCGACGACGCGGTCGCTCGGCACCACCGCCTCCTCGTGCATCAGCGCGAGATACGAGAGCGCGCACATCGCATCGCCGGCATTGATGCCTTGCGGTATGCCGAACTGCGCCCAAATCGTCGTCTGTCCGTGACGGAGTTCGTCGCCGTCTTCGATATCGTCGTGAACCAGCGAGTAGTTATGCAAGATCTCAATCGCAATCGCGGCGTCGAGGGCGCACTGAAGCGTGCCGCCTTCTTCAAGCGCGGTCCGTAAGAGAAGCTGAGGACGAAGCCGTTTGCCCGACTTGGTCTTCCCATTTTGATCGTAGCCAAAATGATAGCGGATCATCTCGTAAATCGGCGATGATCCGCGATGGCGCTCGATCGTGCGCGCCAGATGGCCCTCGATGACGTTAACTAGCTCGACGGCTCAGTGCCTCCATCCGGGCTTCCACTTGATCGACGAGCCAACCGGGCGTCGAAGCGCCCGACATCAACCCGGCCACCGCGACGTTCTCGAACCACTGTGGTTGCAGTTCGTCGGGACCCTCGATGTGGTAAGACCGCGCGCCCTGGGTTGCAGCCAAATCGGCCAGGTGTTTGGTGTTCGCGGAGGTCTTGCCGCCGACGACGACCATGACTTCGACTTCCGTCGCGAGTTGTTCGGCCTCGGATTGGCGATTGTGCGTATCGGTGCAGATCGTGTTGACCGCGCGCACTTCGTAATATTTCGACGAGAGCTTCTTCACGATCTCCGTGAAACCGGCGCCGGACCAGGTTGATTGCACGACGACGCCGACCTTGCTCGCGCGCGGAAGCGCGGCAATGTCGTCGGGCGTTTGGATGCACCAGGCGCCCGGGACGTGCGAGAGCGTGCCCTTTACTTCGGGGTGGTTGGGATCGCCGACCACGATGATCTTGTAGCCGTCGGCGCGCAGCTTCTCGGCCTGAACGTGGATCTTCGTGACCATCGGACAGGTGGCGTCGACGATCGTCAGGCCTTTTTCGGCGGCCTTCTCAAAGACTTCGACCGGCAGACCGTGGGCGCGTACGAAGAGCGTTCCGGCCTCGACTTCGTCGACCGAGTGGGCGTTGCGCAGACCCTTATCTTCGAAGGAAGCGACCATCTGGGGGTTGTGGACGATGTGCCCGAGCGTCGTCACGGCCTCGTGGGACGCGACGGTCTCCTCGGCTTTTTTGAGCGTGATGGCCACGCCGAAGCAGAACCCCTGTGTCTTCGCCTTCTTAATCTCCACCGAGTGCCCCCCGCAGCGCCTGTATCCGTGCCATGATCTCTTCCGTCCACTTCGCCAAGTCTTCGCGGCTCGCTTTCTCGCCGGTCGCGAAGCTGAGCGGTTCCCCGTATACAACGGTAATCGGCGCCAGGCGGTTGGCCCGGGCCGTCCCGGCGATGTAGGCGGGGACGATCGGCGCCCCCGAGAGGTAGTGGAGCAGGGCCGCGCCCGTTTTTGTTTCATTCGTGCCTTCTCGGTTGCGGCCACCCTCCGGAAAGATTCCCATGGCCGCCCCACTCTTGAGCACCTCCACGGCCCGCTTGACCGCCCCGCTTCCCTGAGAACGGTCAACTGGGAACGCGTTGAGTCTCCGAATCAGCCACCCGAGTACTGGGATCGCAAACAACTCCTGTTTAGCCATATAGTGAATCGGGCGCGGCAGAGCGCAGCCGAGGGCCGGCGGATCGAAGTATCCTACGTGGTTGGCGGCCACGATCAACGGCCCGGTCCGCGGGACCTTTTCTGAATCTAGGACTCGGAAACGCCAGACCACCGTCAGCACTAGCCGGACGACGGCGCGGCAGAACGAGTAGATCACCCGGCCGCAGCCGATCGGACCGCGGCGGCGACCCGCTCCACGACCTCATCGACGGAGAGCTCGGTCGAGTCGATCTGGATCGCGTCGGCGGCCGGCTTCAGCGGGCTGATAGAACGGTTGGCGTCCAAGTGGTCGCGTTCGACCATTTGGGTCCGTAACTCGAGCCGATCGACATGCGCGCCCTCCGCCGCCAGCTCGGCCAAGCGGCGCTCGACCCGCGCCTCGACCGAGGCCGTCAGGAAGATCTTGACCGAGGCCTCGGGCAAAACGACGGTTCCGATATCGCGGCCGGCCATCACGACCGGCGCGGTCCGCGCGATCTCGCGCTGCCGCTCGACCATGAGTTCGCGAATCGCCGGGTAGGCGGCGACGACCGACACGATCGTACTGACCTGATTGCGATAGAGCTCGGCGCCGATCTCACGCTCGCCGAGATAGATGCGCGACCCTTCGGGCGCCGCCGGGTCGGGAACGACGCCGACCGGCTTTGAGCGCGCGAGCCGCACGATCGCGGCCTCGTCATCGACCGGCACGCCGTCTTCGAGCGCTGCCAAAGCGACCGCCCGGTACATTGCGCCCGTATCGAGATAGAGAATCCCCAGACGTTTCGCGAGCGCGCGGGCGACCGTGGTCTTTCCACTTCCGGCCGGTCCGTCGATCGCGATGTGGGTCAATCCAGCCATATCGAGGGCCGACCGTTCGCCCCACGCGGCGCCGGCCCTGGGTTTTGCATAGGCCGAGCCACGACCGTTCCTTAAAGAGTGGGCATGAAGACAGCCGCCCACCCGGTTCCAGTCGCCAGCAGCGCAGATTTCCCCGAGATGGTTGCGGGTTTCTTCGCGCAGCAGGGCCTCGCATTGAGCGGCGATTTCCCGGTTTTGGTCGGGAATCCCAAGCGCGTCGGGCGCGGTCACCGCTTCGACTTCGGCTCGGCGACGCCGGCCGTGGTCATCGAGTGCAAATCGAGCACTTGGACGGCCGACGGCAACTGGCCCGCCGCCAAAATCTCGGCTTGGAACGAAGCGATGTACTACTTCTCGCTCGTGCCGAAGTCGTATCGCAAGATCTTCGCGGTCGCCGAGTCTTTTCGCGGCGAAGAGAGTTTGGCGACGACGTACGCGCGGAAATGCGCGCACTTGATTCCGGCCGATGTTGAGGTTTGGGTCTTCGACACCGAGAGTGGAACGGGAAAACAGCTTCAGATCGCAGCCGCTTAGGCGCCTCGCCTCGAGGTATGGCTAAAGCGCGTTCGCTCTTCTTCTGTTCCGCGTGCGGGCACGAGTCGACGCGCTGGCTCGGGCGTTGCCCCGCGTGCGAAGCTTGGAACACGTTCGCGGACGCGCCCACACCGCTGCCGGCGAAAGCCGCGCGTGCGGCGAGCGTTCGCGGTATATCGGCCCCGATCGTACCGGTTCGGCTTGGCGACGTTTCGAGCGGCCGAATCGCGCGTTCGTCGAGCGGAATGCTCGAGTTCGATGCGCTGCTCGGCGGCGGCATCGTGCCGGGAAGCCTCGTGCTCGTCGGCGGGCCGCCCGGCGCGGGGAAGTCAACGCTGTTGTTGCAGATCGCGGCCGCGCTTGCGTCGCAGCAAGGGCCGGTCGTCTACGTTTGCGGCGAAGAGTCGGCCGCGCAGACCAAACTTCGCGCCGAACGGCTGGGTGCGGGCGACGAGCTGTTATTATTCGCGGAGACCGACCTGCGCGCGATCCTCGATGCGCTTGAATCGGTTGGACCGCGCGCACTCTTCGTCGATTCGATTCAGACGATGGCCTTGCCGGATGTCGAGTCGTCGGCCGGCAGTGTGGCGCAAGTGCGCGATTGCGCGAGCGCGCTGATGGCGTACGCGAAGCGAACCGACTGCGCGACGTTCATCGTCGGGCACGTGACGAAGGACGGCTCGATCGCCGGGCCGCGGCTGCTCGAGCACTTGGTCGATACGGTATTGTACTTCGAGGGCGACAGCGGCGCCGACTACCGCATCGTGCGCGCTCACAAAAATCGTTTCGGCAGCGTCGACGAGATCTGCGTCTTCGCGATGGACGAGCGCGGCTTGCACGAGGTTCGCAATCCGTCCCAGCTCTTCTTGGGACGTTCGACCAGCGGTGCGCGGCCGAGTGGATCATGCGTGACCGCGAGTATCGTCGGTTCGCGCCCGGTGCTCGTTGAGATCCAAGCGTTGGTCGGTGAGACGTCATACGGTACGCCGCAACGCTTGGCAGCGAACGTCGACCGCGCTCGGCTAGCTATGATTCTCGCGGTGCTGGAACGGCGCGCTGGGATGCATCTCGGGACACACGACGTCTATGCTTCGGTCGCCGGCGGTCTGCGGATCAGCGAACCGGCGGCCGATCTGGGGATCGCGCTCGCGATTGCGTCGGCATTTCGTGGGCTGCCACTACCGCCGGCGACCGTTGCCTTCGGCGAGCTCGGCCTCTCGGGCGAGGTCCGCGCAGTCTCGCAACGCGCCCGCAGGATCGCCGAAGCGAAGAAACTAGGTTTCAAGACAATCGTTGCGCCGCCGGCTCCAGCTAAGGGTTCGTCTGATGACGCCGTCGCGGTACGCGATATCGCGTCCGCTATCGCGGAGGTCTTGGGCTGAAATGAAACTCTTCGAATGTGTTCCTAACGTCTCCGAAGGCCGCGATGCGGCAGTGCTTGACGCGTGCGCGCTGGCGATCGAGGACGCAGGCGCGGAACTCGCGCATCGTACGAGCGACGAGGTCCATCATCGCTCGGTCTTCACCTTTTTCGGCGATCGGGCCACGGTGCTCGCGGCGAGCGTCGCGCTCGCCAAGGTAACGACAGCTAAGATCGACCTGCGAACGCATCGCGGCGCGCATCCGCGCATCGGCGCGCTCGACGTGCTTCCGTTCGTCCCACTCGGGGATGCGAGCATGCACGACGCGGTCGACGTCGCACGTGAGGCGGCCCGGCTGATTTGGGAAGCCTGCGGCGTCCCCTCATTCTACTACGGCGCGGCGGCGGCGAACGAGAAGCGCCGGCAATTGGCCGACGTACGCGCCGGAGAGTTCGAAGGCCTGATCGAACGCGGGCATCGCGGCGGCCCGCCCGATGTCGGTGGACCGAGCGTGCATCCGAGCGCAGGCGCAGTCGCTGTCGGAGCGCGCCCGTTCCTGATTGCGTTCAACATCGTCTTGCAAAGCGGCGACGTCCTCATTGCGCGCGAGATCGCGCGGAGTCTGCGCGAACGGAGCGGCGGCCTGCGCACCTTGCGCGCCCTCGGCATCCAGCTTGACGACGAGCGAACGCAGGTCTCGTGCAACATCACAGACGCGAATGCCACGCCGCTACATCGCGTCGTCGGACTCGTCCGCACGCTGGCGGCGCGCCACGGTGTCGGCGTCGCCGGCTGCGAATTGATCGGCCTAATCCCACGTGCGGCACTGCAGGTGCTGGCGGAGCACGAACTCGGCGTTAGCACAAGCGAGCCGGCTCAAACGCGATGACAGGCAGAATTCTGGCCTCAATCTTGGCGGCGATTCTCCTCGCTGCGACGCCGCCGCTTGCGCCGCTTGCGCCAAGTGAGAGCGGCACGCGGCTGCAAACGCAAACGCTCCCCAACGGACTCAAGGTCGTCGTCGTCGAGGATCATGCCGTCTCGGTCGTCGAGACCGGAATGTGGTACCGCTTCGGCGCCCTCGAGGAGACGGCCGGCAAGACGGGCCTGGCGCACGGACTCGAACACATGATGTTTCGCGGCACGCCGTCGGTCTCGGGTTCGGGGCTGGACGATATCGGCGCGAGGCTCGGCGCGCAGCTGAACGCAAGTACGGCAAACGACGCGACCGACTTCTACTTCATCGTTCCCGCCGACAAACTCGAACTGGCGCTGCGACTCGAAGCGGATCGCATGACCAATCTCTCGCTATCGGAAGCCGACTGGCGCCTGGAAAAAGGCGCCGTCCTCTCGGAGTTCGATAGCGACCTGAGCGAGCCGCTCGAGAAAATCTACGATCGCGTCTGCCGCGCGGCGACGGTCGAACGTATCTGCTCGACTGCGGCGCTCGGCGAACGCGCCGACGTCGTCCGATCGCACGCTTCCGACCTGCGAACGTACTATCGCAAGTATTATGCTCCGAACAACGCCACGCTCGTGATCACGGGCGATGTGGATCCGGCGGTCGCATTCGCGCTCGCCGGCCGCACCTTCGGAGCGTTGAAGACGCGCACCGTTGCGACGCACCCACGCGGTATGCCGGTCTACGCGCGAGGCAAGCACGTTTCGCTTTCGGCCGACTATCCGTACGATATCGTCGACCTCGCCTTCCCGGCGCCGGGCAATCTCGACGACGGTTCCGCGGCAATGCAGCTGATCGATGCCGCGATCAACAATCAGCGCTCCACTTTCTACAAGAATGTAGTGCTGAGCGGATTAACGCTCGGCATGTCGACGTCGCTCGACCAAAACGTCCACGGCGGGATGTATCAGGTATTCCTGACCGTCGCTCCCGGCCACGGCGCGTCCAAGGCGCGAGACGCATTCCTGCGCACCTTACAGGATGCGCGCGACCGGGGCTTTCAGCCGGAACTGATCGACGCTGGAAAACTTGCGGTGGCGCGCCAAGCGGTCTACGCGAAGGATTCGATCTCCGGCCTTGCCGATCGTGTCGGCTACGCCATCGGCGTTGAAGGCTTGGATGATCCGGCGCAGGACGATGCGAGGGTCGCGGCCGCGACGAACGCCGACGTCGCCGCAGCAGCGCGGCGCTTCCTCCTCGAACCGATTGTCGTCGGCGAGTTGCACCCGTTGGAAACGAAACCCGGCGCGCCCCGTGCTACCGCGGCAAGTGCCGTCTCAGACGATTTTAGCAAACGCACGCCGGCGGGGCCGATCGTCGAAGCGCCGTGGGTGCGCGCCGCGCTGGCCACGTCGAGCGACCTGCACAGCAAGATCGCACCGGTCAGGTTCACCTTGCCGAACGGACTCAAAGTCCTCGTGGCTGAGATTCACACGAATCCGACGATCTTCATCAACGGTTCGATTGCGAACTCGGCGCGCTTCGATCCACCGGGCAAGGACGGACTCGGTGCGATGCTCTCGACACTGCTCGAGTACGGAAGCCGAGGGTACGACTTTCAAGCGCAGCGGCGCGTCAGCGACGAACTCGCCGCTTCGATCGACCTTGGGTTCTCGTTCGACGCGCACGGTATGGCGAGCGACGCGCCCAAACTCTTCGATCTCATCGCCGACGCGCTGCAGCACCCGACGCTGCTTGCCAAGTACGTCACGCTCATACGAAATCAAAACTTGGCTTCGATCTCACGGCGCTCGTCCGATCCGGATTACATGGCAACCCGCGCCTTCGCACAACTGATGTTCGCGTCGACCGATCCGGCGCTGCGCGAATCGAGTGCGGCCTCGGTGAAGGCGACCACGCCCGCCGACCTGGAGCGGTATGCGGCAACGTATCTTCGTCCTGACTTGACCACGATCTCGGTCGCCGGCGACGTCACGCCGAGTGTCGTGCGCACCCAACTCGAAGCGGCCTTCGGCGGCTGGCGCGTACGCGGCAGCAGACCGAGCACCGCTGCGGCGCCGCTGCCGCCTGCGCATGCGGCACGCCGCTTCGTTCAGGCCGGCGATCGCACCGAAACCGACGTGCGTTTAGGTCAGCCCGCCCTGGCGCGGCACGATCCGGACTACTATGCATTGAATCTGCTCAACGTCGTTCTCGGCGCGAACGGCGATTTCGACACCCGGTTAACCCGCGAGATTCGCGTCAAGCGCGGCTATGTGTACAACGTCTCGAGCTCGCTCGATGTCGACAAATGGCGCGGTACGCTGAACTTTACGCTGGGCGCGGCGCCAGCCAACGTCGGCCCGGCCGTCGCCGTCCTGAAGCAGCAGCTCGCGTTACTGCGGCGTGAGCCCGTCGGGGCAACCGAATTGGCGCGGGCAAAAACAAAACTGGTGGCGAGCTCGCTCGTCAACGAGCAAGGCACCGACGTCATCGCTGCGCGCGTGCTGCAAATGGGCATAAACGGCTTGCCGGCAGATTACTATGGCACGCTTGCGCGCCGCTATGGGCCGATTGACCCCGCGGAACTCAAGCGGGTAGCGCGAAAGTATCTTCATCCCGATCGCTTGGTCGAGGTCTATGAGGGTCCACGCCCATGAGATACTCCGCACTCCTACTTGCATTCGTCATTATCTTGACGGGGTGTGCGCAGCATGCGCCCCAACAGGTCCACATCGGACTGGAACTGCCGCTTGCGGGTGACGCGGGGGCGGACGGAATACTGGCCCGCAATGCGATCGAATCGTCCTTGCGCGATTCCAATCGCCTCACGCACGACTCGCTTGAGGTACTGCCGGTCGCGCGAGATTCCGCGCACGGCGGCTCCGCCAATGCGCACCAAGATGAAGGTACCGATGCTTCGGGCCTCCCGCCGCAAGCAGCCGCAGCCATCCTCGATCTCGCTCGCGATCCCTCCGTACTCGTCGCCATAGGCGGCCTGCGCCCCGATATCGCTGCGGCTGATGCCGTCGCAGCGCGCGAAGCGAAGCTTCCTTTGGTAACGATAGCGCCGCTCCCCGATGGTTGCCGTGCGGCCGGCGTTCCGATAGGCGCGCCGCCCGCGGGCCGCGCCGTTTCGGCGCGCGGAGGCGTCTCGCTCGAGAGCCTCGCCGTCGCCCGGCTTGTCCTCGCTAGCGGCTATCAGCGACTTGTCATTCGAAGCGACGACGCGCCGTCTCGCGCAAATCCTGCGATGTGTCTGTCGCGCTTGTTGCACGGCCGCGGCGCTTCCGTTTCTATAACTGCGCCTCAAACAGACGAAACGAATGCCGCCGCACTCGTCTATTTCGCGCCGACGGGTCTTGGCGTACTCGTCTGCGATCCGAGCGGCGCCGCAGCGCTGAATCCCTCCGTCTTCACCGCAATGGGGCACGGCGGTTACGATTCGCGAAAAGTTCCTCACGGTTGCGGCTGGTTGCGTCAGAGAATGCTCGGGCGCGGCGACCGGCCATACCAGCGAACGGCCGACGACGATATCTTGGCAGCGCAGAGCGCGGCGAGCATCGCGCTGTGGGCCATACGAACGACCGCCCGCTCGAGCCGATACAATAACGCGAAGGTCACGCGGGATGTCATCTGGGCAGCACTCACGGACCCCGATATTGGCCTCGGACTGGATCCAAATCGGTGGCCCGATTCGCGCGTGACGCTCAAATGCTCGGGCGGTTCGGCCTGGGGAGCGTGGTTTGAACTGCAGCCACGCCGTCGCGGCTGGCGCGCGCCGGTCTTCATCCACGATCAACGCTGCAACAAGGCCTGGGTGCGTTCATCGCATCGTGCCGCATGGATGTTTGCAACAACAGCACCCGCAATAACAGCGCCGGCAACACTAGCGCCCGCAACACCAGCGCCCGCAACACTAGCGCCCGCAACGCCAGCGCCCACTGCGCCGGCAACATCAGCGCCTACCGCGGCCGCCACGGCGGCTCGCAAGCCGCTTCACTTCTAATGGCGGCCTTGGGCCATTGGCGGCGGGAACAGCATCCGCGGATCAAATGCGTCTCCGCTTTTCACGACGTACGCCAGCATCGGCGAGATTTGCTGGGTTAGAAACGCCGCGGACTCCCGATCGTCGGGGGCAACGTCGGCGCTGGGAGCGCGAACCACTTCCGCCGCCGCGAAATTCGCTGCCTCAAGGCTCACGCGTCCCTCGAACGTTTTCTTTTCGGATAACAACAGTACCCCAATCATGAAACGGACCGTCGACGCGCGGAGACGAGCGTGATAAGCCTGACGCACTTGGCTGGGCTGCGAATAGCTCACCGCACAGGCGTCGAAAGCGGCGACCACCTCAGTTAACGCCGGAACGTAGACCGGAGCTATGCCGGCCATATAACGTAGGTTCGCGTCCGTGTCGCTCGGCGGCGGCGGGCTCGCACTCTTGCCCAAATCGTACGCGCGGGTCTCCGCAGCAAGCGCGTTGGGACAGGTCGGATCGAGCATGAATGCGGGCTGCCCCATTATCTGGGCGGAGACCGTCCCGGGAGCCAGCATCAGCGCGGCCGAGATGGTGACGAGGAGTGCAAGATTGAGCGTTATCTGCTTCATGCTTAGGCCTACTTCCGCGAGACTGACAGGTTCCGCGACTTGGCGTGCTCGGCGATCCGCCGGTAGCCTACGCGAATGTCGTCGAGCGGGCCGACGAAACTCGTTCGCAGCCAGCCCTTGAGCGATGCGCCGAAGATATGTGCCGGGACCGCCACGACGTCGCGCTCGTCGATCAGCGATTCCGCGAACTCGAGCGTATCCTCGCCGCCGACGCGTAGGCAGACGTAGAACGCGCCGTCCGGTTCGATCGCTTCGAGACCTGCCTCGCGCGCCGCCGCCAACGCGCCCTCACGCTGCGGCCGATACCAGGCCGCCTGGGTCGCAAGATCGTTGCCCGCAAATATCTCGTACGCAACGCGCTGCCCGAACGTGCTCGCGCAAGACGTGGCCCAGCCGTGCATCTTGACGATCTGCGGCATCACGTCGAGCGGCGCGAACAGCCATCCCAAACGCAAACCCGTCAACGCATTGCTCTTCGAGAGCGAGTTGATCGCAAGCGTGTACGGATAGACCTTGCCGAATTCTCCGGCATCCTCAACGTACATCAACTCGCGATAGATCTCGTCATGCATCACGTAGATCGGCGGTCCCGGGCGCGCCGAAAGCGCGTCGGCGATCCTCTTGGTCGCGGCCTTCGAGATCACGCGTCCCGTCGGGTTGCAGGGCGAACAGATGATGATCATGCGCGTGCTCGGACCGATCGCCGCGAGAATCGCATCGGGATCGATCGCGTAGCCGGTCTCCGGCCCCATCGCAACGCGCTTGAGTGCGATGCCCTCGATCTGCGCGACCTTCGCGTAGACCGGAAAGGCCGGTTCGACCAGGAGCGCTTCGTCACGCGCCGGGTCGAGCAACGTCTTCATCGCGATGTAGACGGCTTCTTGTGAGCCCGTCATGATGCAGACGTTCCCGGGATCGTTCAGGCCGGGGTAATCGTAGTGCCGCGCGATCGCCTCGCGCAGATCGTCGTGACCGATGTTGGTCGAATAGCGGCAGCCGTTTTCAGCAACCCAGGCTGTGGCGCGTTCGAAGTGCGCCATGTTTGGCAGCAACGTCGGTTCACCAAGTCCAAGATTGATCGACGTCGGCGTGCGCCGCGCGTGCAGCGCGCGGATCGTCGAGCCGCCGACCGCTTCAATTGCCGGATTCACACTGAAACTCCATGCTCGCGAATCGCCTGTTCGAGCGATGTTTTCCGATCGGTCGAGGCAGTCCGCTCGCCGATGATCAGGACGCACGGCGTTCCGAACTCGCCGGCGGGGAATCTTTTGGGGATCGTCCCGGGGATGACGACCGAACGCACCGGGATGCGGCCGCGCGTCACCTTGGGTTGGCTTTCGCGCACGTCGACGATCGGCGTGCTGCCTGTCAGAATTACGCCCGCGCCGAGTACGGCTTCGCGCCCGACCAACACGCCCTCGACGACGATGCAGCGTGAACCGACGAACGCGCCGTCTTCGATCACGACCGGTTGCGCCTGTGGCGGCTCGAGCACGCCGCCGATACCAACGCCGCCGGCCAGATGCACGTCTTTTCCAATCTGCGCGCACGAGCCGACCGTTGCCCACGTGTCGACCATCGAACCCGAATCGACGTAGGCGCCTATATTGATGAAACCCGGCATCAGAATCGAGTTCGATCCCATGAACGAGCCGTACCGCGCGACCCCCGGCGGGACGCAGCGAGCACCTAGTTGCTCGTAGTTGCGCTTGGTCGGCAACTTGTCAAAAAACGACGGCGCCTCGCCGCGCGCGTCCGAGGCCACCGCGTAGCGCCCGCCGACCGGCACCACATCCAAGCGGCGAAAGTACAGCAGAATCGCTTGCTTGATCCAGGCGTGCGTCACCCATCCGTCGCCCAAGGGTTCGCAGACCCGCAGCGCGCCGACGTCCAGTGCGGCGATCACCTCATCAACCGCCGCTCCCGCCGCGCCGCGCAGATCCGACGGGTCGCGTACCAGGGCGTCGATCCGGGCCTCAAGTTGCTCTCGGTCCATTCTCGCGCTAGTTCGCACTGCAAGCGCGGCGTCCCCATTGGAGCTTGGGTACATTAAACCGCTGTCTTTTTGGAGAGAATCTCTCCGGGGCCATTTGGCTCAGGATTGCTCCGCCTCGCGGCGAACGAGGCTTGCTCTGTCACCTTGCTGGGGGAACCGTGAACACGCCGGACGACGAAAAACGCATCGACGCGATCCGCGTCCTCTCAATCGACGCGGTCCAGAAGGCGAATTCAGGTCATCCGGGGCTGCCGCTTGGTGCGGCCGCGATGGCCTATACGCTCTGGACGCGTCACCTTCGCTTCAATGCGGCGGATACACACTGGGCGAACCGCGATCGCTTCGTCTTGAGCGCGGGCCACGGCTCGGCGCTCCTGTACTCGCTCATCTACTTGACCGGCATGGGTTTGACGCTCGACGATCTCAAGGGCTTCCGCCAGCTGAACAGCCGCACGCCGGGGCATCCCGAAGTTCATCTGACGCCGGGAGTCGAGGCGACGACCGGTCCGCTCGGCCAAGGCGTAGGCAATGCCGTCGGCTTCGCGATCGCGGAAGCCCATCTGGCCGCGGTCTACAATCGCGAACAGAAGATCGTCGACCACTATACCTACTGTCTGGCCGGCGACGGCGATTTGATGGAAGGCGTCGCGTCGGAAGCGGCCTCGCTCGCGGGCCATCTCAAACTCGGCAAGCTGATCGTCCTGTACGACGATAACAATATCTCGCTCGCAGCCTCGACCGACGTCAGTTTCACCGAGGATCGCGTCGCACGCTTTGCCGCATATGGCTGGCACACGCAGCAAGTCGATCGCGACAACGGCAACGATGTGTTAGAACTCGACAACGCCCTCAACGCCGCCAAAGCCGATCCGCGCCCGTCGTTCATCGCGGTGCGCACGACGATCGGCTATGGGTCGCCCAGGGAAGGCACGTTCGCCGCGCACGGCGAGCCGCTCGGCCCCGAGAACGTCAAGAAGACCAAGGAGTTTTTCGATTTGCCGACCGAGCCCGCGTTCGACGTTCCCGACGACGTGCTCGCGTTCTGGCGCGAAGCGGGCCGAAAAGGCGCCGCCGCGCAAGATCAGTGGAAGGCCGACTACGCCGCATGGAAGAGCGCAAACCCCGATCTCGCGACGCAGTTCGAACGCACCCAGGCCGGCACGCTGCCCGCGAACATCCACTGGCCATCGTTCAACGCCGAGAATGGCGCGGGCGCGACGCGCGAGTCGGGCGGTGCCGTGATGAACGCGATCGCTTCGGATCTGCCGGAGCTGATGGGCGGCTCGGCCGATCTCGATCCGTCGACCAAGACCTACTTGAAAGATAAGGGCGACCTTCAGCCGGGTAGCTACGCGGGCCGCAACGTTCATTTCGGCGTGCGCGAACACGCGATGGGCGCGATCGGCAACGGCCTCGCTCTGCACGGGGGGTTGCTTCCGTTCACCGCGACCTTCTTCAACTTCCTCGACTACATGAAACCAGCCGTCCGGCTCGCCTGCCTCAGCAAGACGCGCGTCATCTTCGTTTTCACGCACGACTCGGTCTTTCTCGGCGAGGATGGCCCTACGCACCAGCCGATCGAACAGCTTGCAACGTTGCGCGCGACGCCGAACATGACGACGATTCGTCCGGCCGATGCGATCGAGACGCTCGAAGCGTGGAAGTTCGCGATCGCTCACGACGGCCCGACCGCGATCGTTCTCTCGCGTCAAAAGGTTCCGTTCCTCGGCGAACGCGAGGCGCCGGTCGCGCGCGGCGCTTATACCGTTTACGGCGGCGGTGAAATCCCGGGGCTTGCGATCATCGCCACCGGTTCCGAGGTCTCGCTTGCGATCGAAGCGGCGCACCTGCTCGATGCGAAAGGCACCAAGACGCGCGTCGTTTCGATGCCGTCGATGGAGCTGTTCGCCGCGCAGCCCCAAGCGTATCGCGACTCGATTCTTCCGCCCGCGTTGCGCGCGCGCGTCTCACTCGAGGCGGCCTGCACGTTCGGCTGGCAGCGTTGGGTCGGCGAGCAAGGAATCTCGATCGGCATCGACCGCTACGGGGCGTCGGCGCCGGCGGCCGCGATCGCAAGCGAACTTGGCTTCACTGCTGAAAACGTCGCGGCCGTAGCGACGCGACTCTTGACGAAGACGTAAGGAGACGACAACCACCGTGGGAACGCAGATGCAGCAGCTCGCCCAGGCCGGGCAGAGCGTTTGGCTCGATAACATCCGGCGCAATATGTTCGCCTCGGGCGAACTCAAACGCCTGATCGCCGCCGGACTACGCGGCATGACCTCGAATCCGACGATCTTCGAGAAGGCGATCGGCAGCGGCAACGATTACGACGAACAGCTGCGCACGCTCGTGGGCAAGAATCTCGATCCCAACGCGCTCTTCGAAGCGCTCGCGATCGACGACATCCGTCACGCGCTGGACGAGTTTCGTCCGCTCTACGATTCCACGAACGGCGGCGACGGCTTCGTCAGCCTCGAAGTTTCGCCACTCTTGGCCAACGACACGGCCGGCACGATCGCCGCCGCGAAACGCCTCTGGGCCGCGGTCGATCGTCCGAACGTCATGATCAAGATTCCCGCGACCCCGGCCGGCATTCCCGCGATCGCGGAGACGATCGCAAACGGAATCAACGTCAACGTGACCTTGATCTTCGCGGTCGAAGCCTACGAGGCGGCGGCGAATGCTTTCATCGATGGGCTCGAGCGGCGCGTCCGTTCCGGCAAACCGGTCGATCGCATCGCATCGGTCGCAAGCGTCTTCGTCAGCCGCATCGATTCGGCGGTCGACAAACTGCTCGACGACAAGATCGCCAAAGGCCAGCCGCAACTTCAGGCGCTGCTCGGAAAGACCGGGCTCGCAAACTTGAAGATCACCTACCAGTGTTTCAAGAAACTGTTCGAGAGCGAGCGCTTCGGCAAACTCGCCGCCAAGGGCGCGACCGCGCAGCGCCCGTTGTGGGCCAGCACCGGAACTAAGAATCCGGCATACTCCGATTTACTGTACGTCGAAAACACCGTCGGCAAGCAGACCGTCAACACGATGCCGCCGGCTACTCTCGACGCGCTGCTCGATCACGGCATCGTCCGCCCGAATTCGATCGAGGAAGATCTCGCCGGCGCGCAAACGACCCTCGCGGCATTGGCGCAAGCGCAGATTTCGCTCTTCGATGTGACGCAGAAACTCCAAACCGACGGCGTCAAGCAGTTCGCCGACTCGTACGACGCGATGCTCGGCGCGATCGAGTACAAGATGAACGCGCTCTCCCAGAATCACGAACGTGTAGCGATCGTCCTGGGCAATGCGAAGGCCGCTCCCGATGTCGCCCTGGCGGCCCTTGAAAAGAGCGATTTTCTCCTCAAACTGTGGGGTCACGATCCGTCGCCGTGGTCGTCCGATCCCCAGCACGTGCAGATCATCACGCACGCGCTCGGCTGGCTCGATTTTCCACAGCGCGTCTTCGAACACATCAGCGAGCTGACGGCGTTTGCGGCCGACGCAGCCAAGCTCTACACACACGCCGTCGTGCTCGGCATGGGCGGCAGTTCGCTCGCGCCCGACGTTCTGCGCAACACCTTCGGCAAGATCGAGGGGTATCCACAACTGCACGTTCTCGATTCGAGCGATCCCGCGCAGGTCAAGTCGATCGAAAACGCGATCGATCTGCCGCACACGATCTTCATCGTCGCTTCGAAGAGCGGCACGACGACTGAGCCCGACGCCTTCTTCCGATATTTCTACGAACGCGTCCAAAAAACGGTCGGAGCCGCGAACGCCGCGAGCCAATTCATCGCGATCACCGATCCCGGCACGCCGCTCGAGACCGAGGCCAAAGCCGACGGGTTCAACCGCGTCTTCCTCAACGATCCCGATATCGGCGGACGCTATTCCGCGCTCTCGTACTTCGGGATGGTTCCGGCGGCGCTCGCCGGATACGATGTCGCTTCGCTTCTCGACCGGGGCCTCGGCGCACTCCACGCCAACGCACGCACCACCGCGGTCAACGATGCGGACGGCGTTCGCTTTGGCGCGGCGATCGGCACGCTCGCACGCGTCGGGCGCGACAAGCTCACGATCGTCACGCACCCGGAGATCAGTTCGTTCGGGGCGTGGGCGGAACAGCTGATCGCTGAGAGCACCGGCAAGAACGGTACCGGCATCATTCCGATCGAAGGGGAGACGCTCGGTGCGCCACACGAGTATGGCGACGACCGCGTTTTCGTCTACGTCGGCAGCGGCCTCAACGCGCAGGAGCACATCGAAAACCAGATGGACGGCTACGCGATCGAAACGCGTCTCGATCTGCTCGAGAAGGCCGGCCATCCGATCATCCGCCTCGCGATGGCCGACCGGCTCGACATCGGCGAACAGTTCGCGCTTTGGGAGATCGCGACCGCGACCGCCGGCTCGCTCCTCGGCATCGATGCCTTCGATCAGCCCAACGTCCAAGAATCTAAAGACAATACCAAGCGCATCCTCAAGGAATACGCCGCATCGGGGACGTTCAACGAGCCGGCGCCGGCGCTCACGACCGATGTCGCGAACGTCATTCCGCTCTCGGGCTCGAAGAGCGTCACTCTGGGCAGCGACCTAAGCAGTGCGCTCACGGCGATTCTCGCGCAAGTCAAACCGGGCGACTACGTCGCGTTCACGGCCTACATACCGATGAACGCCGAGCATCAATTGGCGCTGCACGATCTACGCATGAAGATCCGCAACGCGCTACGCGTCGCGACGACGGTCGGCTTCGGGCCGCGCTTCCTCCACTCGACCGGCCAGCTTCACAAGGGCGGACCAAACACGGGCGTCTTCCTTCAACTCACGGCCGACCCGCCGCTCGATTTGCAGATCCCCGGCATGGTCACGTTCAAGACGCTCGAACGCGCCCAAGCGCTCGGCGACTTCGAATCACTCGATAAGCGCGATCGTCGCGGCTCGCGCTTGCACCTCACGGTCGCGGTCGACCAAGCCCTTGCGAAACTCTCCGATGCGATCGACGACGCCGTTGCGAATAAGGTTGGGTGACAGAATGCAATTAGGAATGATTGGGCTCGGGCGCATGGGCGCGAACATGACGACTCGCCTTCTGCACGGCGGTCATTCGGTTGCGGTCTACGACCGTAATCCGGACGCGGTGAAGGCCTCCGCGGCCGAAGGCGCGACCGGAGCGGCCTCGCTTTCGGATTTGGTCGGAAAATTGGCGGCACCGCGCGCGGTCTGGATCATGGTGCCTTCCGGTAAACCGACCGACGACACCGTCGAGGAACTCCTCGGCCTGCTGCAGCCGGGCGACACGATCATCGACGGGGGGAATTCAAACTTTCGCGACTCGCAGGCGCGCTACAAGCTTTCCAAGGCGAAGAACGTCTCGTTCATCGACGCGGGCACATCGGGCGGCGTCTGGGGACTGGCCAACGGTTATTGTTTGATGGTCGGCGGCGACGCGGATGCGGTCAAGCGCGTCGAGCCGATCTTCCTGACCTTGGCGCCGGCGGATGGCTACGCGTACGTCGGACCGAGTGGGGCCGGCCACTTCTCCAAGATGGTTCATAACGGAATCGAATATGGGATGCTCGCCGCATATGGCGAGGGATTCGAGATCCTCGAGAAATCCGAGTTCACGTACGACTTGCATCAGTTGGCCGAACTTTGGCTGCACGGAAGCGTCGTACGCTCGTGGCTGCTCGAACTCGCCGAGCTGGCTTTCAAGGAAGACCCGATGCTCAAAGATATTCGCGGTTACGTGGACGATTCGGGTGAGGGTCGCTGGACGGTGCAGGCCGCGATCGACGAGAACGTACCGGCGCCGGTGATCACGATGTCGCTGCTCTCGCGCTTTGTCTCGCGACAGGACGAATCGTTTAGCGCCAAAGTGATCGCAGCCTTGCGCAATCAGTTTGGCGGGCACGCCGTGAAACACGAGCCCGGCACGGACGGGAAGGCGTAGCGATGGCAGCCGAGGTCGGAGCGCGCGTCGTTCTGGACGGGGCGGCAGCGAATCCGCTGCGCCAGGGGCTCGATTCGAATCGCATTACGGATCCGTGTACGATCGTTTTCTTTGGCGCGAGCGGCGATCTCATGACGCGCATGCTGATGCCGGCGATGTGGAACCTGCGGCTGGGCGATATTCTTCCGACCAAATTCGGGATCGTCGGGTTCTCGCGGTCAGAGTTCTCCGACGATGAATTTCGAACGGATATGAAGAGCTCGGTCGATCAGTTCTCGCGCTCGGGGCCGGCCAAGGATCCATTGTGGTCCGAGTTTGCGGGCCGCCTCAGTTACATCTCGGGCGATTTTGACGATCCCAAGGCGTTCAAGAAACTGCGCGCGCACCTTGACGCGAACGACAAGAAACTCGGCACGGCCGGCAATCGGCTCTTCTACTTATCGACGCCGCCGCCGGTCTTCGGGAAGATCGTGCAACAGTTGAGCGCAGCCGGACTCGGGCCCAAGGATCAGGCGCACGGCTGGACGCGAATCGTCATCGAGAAGCCGTTCGGAACCGATCTTGATTCGGCACGGGCGCTCCAAGCCGAAGTGACCAAGGTCTTTGACGAGAAGCAAGTCTATCGGATCGATCATTATTTGGGCAAAGAGCCGGTCCAGGATATCATGGCCTTGCGCTTCGCCAACGTCATCTTCGAACCGATTTGGGACCGCCGCTACATCGATTGCGTGCAGATTACCGCGGCCGAGACCGTCGGCGTCGAACAGCGCGGCGGATACTACGAGAACGCGGGCGCTCTGCGCGATATGATCCAGAACCACGTCATCAACTTGATGGCGCTGGTGGCGATGGAGCCGCCGATCTCGCCGAGCGCCGATCACATCCGCGACGAGAAGCACAAGGTACTTTCGGCAGTTCGGCCGATCAAGGCGGATGACGTGCGGAAGATGACGGCGCGCGGCCAATACGACGCGGGCTCGATCGAAGGGAAGCCCGTGCCGGCCTATCGTGCCGAGCCCAACGTCGATTCGCATTCCAACACGGAGACCTTCGCGTGCGTCAAGTTCTTGATCGACAACTGGCGCTGGGCGGACGTTCCGTTCTATCTGCGCAGCGGCAAGCGCTTGGGCCGCAAATACTCGGAGATCGCCGTCACCTTCCGGCAGATTCCACATCGCATCTTCGGCGAAGCCGGCGATGCGATCGAGACCAACACGCTCGTGATGAAGATTCAACCCGAAGAAGGCGTCTCGCTTCGGTTCAATGCCAAGATCCCCGGCCCGAAGATGCACATCCGCTCGGTCACGATGGATTTCAACTACGGAACCGGATTCGGCGTCGTCTCGGCGCCGGCCTACGAACGTTTGATCGGCGACGCGATGCGCGGCGACGCCACGCTCTTCACGCGCTGGGATGCGGTCGAATCCGCCTGGGAGATCGTGATGCCGATCCTCCAGAACTGGAAGGGAACTCCAGCCGGCGATTTCCCCAACTACGCGGCGGGATCGCAGGGCCCCGCGAGCGCCGAGGCGCTGCTGGCAGCCGATGGGCGCGAGTGGAGACGCATTTGAGCCTGCACGTTGACTCAGTTCACGACGTCCGCGCAATCCTAGCGAAACTGTGTAGTGCGCGCGCGGATGCAACCGGCGGCGACCCCGGATCGTCGATTTGCTCGACCATGAACTTCATCGTCTTCGTCGACGACCGGACGCATCGCCGCTGGGTGCTCGAGCGCGCGGCGCGCGTGGTTGAAAAACATCCCGCGCGCACGATCGTCCTCGATGCCAGCGGCGCGACGACCGGGGTCGATATCTCCACGTCGACGCGGCAGGCCAACGAAGCCGCGCTGCTTGGTGAGCGGGTCGACGCCGGCGTCGCCGGGCTCGACTATGCTGCGGTCCTCAGCATCGCGCGCGAGCTGGCGCTGCCGGATATTCCGACGATCGTCTGGTGGAGCGGTGCGCGTCTTCTCCAGAGCCGCACGTTCCTGGGTTTGGCCGAGATGGCGACCGCGGTCGTCGTGGATTCGTCGGGGATGGCTCGCGACGAGGAGACGATCCGCGAGCTGGGACAGTTCGTGGCCAAGTATCCGAACGTCACGCTGCACGATATGGCGTTCCTGCGGCTCGCGCCGTGGCAAGATATGATCGCGCAGTTCTTCGACGACCCGGCGCTGCGCGAGGACCTCTTCTCGATCGCGTCCCTCGAGATCGATAGCGGCTCCGATGCCGAGGCCCTGTACCTTGGCGGCTGGCTCGGCAGCCGGATCTCCTGGCAGCCGGTCAACGCCACCTCGTTTCGCGCGCGCGACGGGCGCGCGATCCGCTTCTCGCGCGTCCAGAAGGGCGATAAGCGCCGCGTGCTGCGCGTGACCTTGGAGAGCGACGACTCGCGCTACAGCGCGGTACTTTCGGCCGAAGACGAGAACGTCGTCTGCCTCAAGGTCGACGGCGCGAAAGCCAAACCGGCCTGGTGGGCACCGTTGCACCACATCGACAACACGTCGCTGATCGAGCGCGCGATCTTGACCACCGCACGCGATCCGATCTTCGATTCGTCGCTCGAGACCGTCCGCGATATGCTCGGCTGATGCAGGCCGACCGGCATCTGTTCATCGTTGCCGACGAGCGCGCGCTCGCGCAATCGCTAGCCGGCCTCGTCGGCGATTCCGCGCAAACGGCAATCGCCGCCCGCGGCCGTTTCAACCTCGTCCTGGCCGGCGGAAGCACGCCGAAGGCCGCGTACGCGCTGCTCGCCGCGCCGCCAGTGCGCGACGCGCTCGATTGGACGAAGGTGCACTTCTTCTTCGGTGACGAGCGCTGCGTGCCGCCGGACGACGACCAGTCGAACTACAAGATGGCGCGCGAGACGCTCCTCGCACCGCTCGGCATCGCGGAGAGTCACGCCTTTCGCATGCGCGGTGAAGACGAACCGCAGGCTGCGGCGCTCGACTATGCGGCGCTCTTGCGCCGCGAACTCGGCGCCGAGCCGGTCTTCGACTTGGTCATGCTCGGGATGGGGCCCGACGGGCATACCGCCTCGCTCTTCCCCGGAACCGACCCGCTGCTCGACGACGACCTGCTGGTCAAGGCGCCGTTCGTTGCGAAATTTGAATCCTATCGCATCACGCTGACGCCGCGCGCGATCAACGCCGCGCGCGAGGTCGCGATTGCTACCGCCGGACCCGAAAAGACAGCGGCGCTTACCGCGGTGCTTGAGGGCCCGCGCGATCCCGTGAAGTTTCCGATTCAGATCGTGCGCCCCGCCGGGCGCCTCGTGTGGCTGGTCGACCGCGTCGCCGCCGCCGGTCTTCAAACGGCGAAGTGACGGCAGGACGCGGTCGGCAGCTTACCGGTTAGTTGCGGCGGTGGCGGGTGACGTCGACCTCGTCGGCGTTGAAGCGAAGGTGACCCGAGCGAACGCCGGTCACGCTAACTTGCATGCCGGCCTTGAGCCGCAAGCCGGTCGGCCGGATGACCGTTCCCTGGTGCAGGAACACCGTCCGGCCACCCTCGAGCGTTAGGCTCGATCCTTGGACGGATTGAATGATGCCGGTTATCTGGCGCGTGCCAGCTGCGATATTCCAGTTGTTGCCGTTCCCATTATAGGGATCCGCTGCGGCAAAGCTGGGAGCGGCGATGAGCGCGCCCAAGGCCAAGGCGCCAAAGAAACTACGTAGGTTCATGAAATGTCCTTTCAGGAGATACTGCATGCTTTTGCAACGCGAAAGCCTGCGAAATCCTTTCCCCAAACGAGCCGAAAGCCAATCCCAGGGAAGGCCCCCGGCGCCCAAATCGGCCGGAGCGGGCCGGGGGCTAAACTGTAAAGACCGGGACTCCGACCACCCTTTCGTGGAGAAAATCGCGCCGGCCGGGGCTCGGAACCCGATTTCGGGACCGTTCCTTTCGCTTGCCGTGGTGGCGGGCCTAACACTCGTTGACGCCGCGGTCGCGCTCGCCTCCCCCTACTACGCCCATTCGTCCGCACCGATATCCATCTTGATCGCCTGGCTCGACGTTGTGGTAGTGGCCTATTTCTTCGGCATGTTCGCCGGCGTCATCGCCGCCTGCGTGACCGCCGCCTTCGACGCCATGATCTTGCACGCCGCGGGACTCGACCATACCTCGCGCGGCGACATTCCGATGGTCATCACGATCCTGGTCGTTCAGGTGATCGCCGCCGCCGTCATCGGCCGCCTGCGCGAGATGTCGCGGCGCATTCGCGAGCAGCTGCGCGTCCTTCAGGAAGGCGACCGGCGCTTCCGCACGCTGACCGAGCACGGAACCGACCTGATCGCGGTGCTCGACGAGAACGGCAAGCCGACGTTTGCCAGCCAATCGCATTTCGCCGTCCTCGGTTACGAACCGGAGCGCGTGCTTCGCGGCGAACTCACCGCGGCATTCGACGAAGCCTCGCAACGGAAACTCGGCTCGGTCGTGGCTCGCTCGCTGCGCGGCGCCGAGCCCGAGCCGCCGTTCGATGTGAACGTCCGGCATGCTGACGGCAGCGCGCGCACCTTGGAAATCACGGTCAAGAACTGCCTGAACGATGAAGGGATCTGCGGAATCGTGCTCTGCGCGCGCGACGTGACCGATCAGAAACGCGCCGAAGAAACGCTCGAACACCAAGCGTTGCGCGATCCGCTGACGGGCTTGCCGAATCGCAAACATCTGCGCAACCGTCTCGACGAGCAGGTGGCGCTCGCGACGCGCATGAGCCAGCCGCTCGGCGTGCTCTTCATCGATCTGGATCGTTTCAAGGACGTCAACGACGCACTCGGCCACCATTGGGGCGACGCCCTGCTCTGCGATGTCGCCGGACGCTTGCGCGGACGCGTTCGCGACGAAGATCTCGTCGCGCGTCTCGGCGGCGACGAGTTCGCCATTCTACTTCCCAACCACGGCGTGGCCGAGGCGACCGCCGTGGCCGAGCGCATCGTTAAATCGTTGGTCGCGCCGTACCGCATCGCCGGGCAGACGCTCGTCGTCGGCGCCAGCATCGGAATCGCCGTCTCCACCGACGAATCCGACTCGGCTTCGCTCTTACGCCAAGCCGATATTGCCATGTACGTCGCCAAGCGCGGGCGCAGCGGCGTCGCCGTCTTCTCGATCGCCGACGATCAAGAGGCGCAGCGCCGGCTCGGCACTGCAACGTCCCTGCACGACGCGATCGCTAACGACCGCCTATTGCTCTACTATCAGCCGCAGATCGCCCTTAAGTCGGGAGCGATCACGGGCGTCGAGGCGCTGTTGCGTTGGGATCATCCCGAGCGCGGCCTCTTGGAACCGCACGCCTTCATTCCGCTCGCCGAAGAGATCGGCATGATGGGACCGCTGACCGAATGGGTTTTGCGCACATCGCTGCGCCAGGTCAAGCGCTGGCGCCGCGCCGGCATCGGTCTGCGGTTGGCGGTGAACCTGTCGCCGTTCAATCTGCGCGACTCGCGCCTCACCAACACGATCTCGCGCCTGCTCGCGCTCTATGACATTCCGGCCGCGCACCTCTGCCTCGAGTTCGACGAGAGCGCCATCGCCGCGGAAGGCGATCGAACCGGCGATTTGCTGGCACGCTTCGCAGCGCTCGGTGTAAGAATCTCGATCGACGACTTCGGAACCGGCTATTCGTCGCTCGCACAACTGCGCGGTCTCCCCGTCGACGAGTTGAAGGTCGATCGCTCGTTCGTACTCGGAATGCTCGACGATCCGCAAGACGCGGCGATCGTCGGCGCGACGATCGAACTGGCGCACAAGTTTGGCATCGACGCGATCGCCGAAGGCGTCGAGAATCAGGCGACCTGGGACGCGATCGCAACCCTCGGCGCCGACGCGGCGCAGGGCAACTTCATCAAGATTCCCCTCCCCGCCGAGCAGTTCGAAGTCTGGCTGCGCGACTTCAGCCCCGTCAGCGTCAGCGCCTAGGCTTCAGGTCGTCGCCGGCGTCGGGGCGATCTTCACGTTACCGAGCGGGCATGGCGCGGGCGTTGCAGCCGTCTCCGGTGGCATGAAGTTGGGATCGGCCGGCGGCGGTTCGCCGCCGCGGCCGTTGGTTGCGAGGACCAGGTGGCCGTTCGCGATGTCGGCGGCAATCGCGGCGAGCGCGGCCCGGCTCTGCGTCACGTGATAACTCTTCGCGACGAGTTGTCCGTAGAGCGCTTGCGCGATTTGAAAGTGCGAGAGCGAGTCGCGCATCGTCGCCATCGAGCGCGCCTGCAGCACGCCGAGGATCGCTTGATCCCGCGCCAGCGCCTCGGTATCGGAATAGCTCTTCTCGCGCCAACAGCTTACCGGCGAGGGCGCTGCCGGCGCCGCGCTCGCAGCGGTCGCGGCAAACGTGACAGCCGCGAGAACTGCGGCGGCCAATCGGCGATCCCACCCACGGTGCATCGGTCTCTCCTCCAGGCTACGGATGCAGGTTCGGCACCATGACGGGCGGCACGGAACCCAGCTTGCTGACGTCGACTTGGTTTCGGGTCAGGATATTTCCCGTCACGCGGTCCAATTCGACCAGCGCCTTCTGGAGGTCCGTCTGCGCCTGCACCTCGCGGCCGCGCTGCGTCGCGAGGGCGACCTGGCGTTGCAGAACCAAGAACGTCGTCGACTGACCGGCGTGGAACTTGCGCAGTTCGCTGGCCGCGACTTGTTCGGCCGCTTCGCGCGCGGCTTGCGCCGCGACGACGCGCGAGCGCGCGCTGCGGTACGATTGCAACGCGCTCCGGGCTTCGATCTGAAGCCGCTGAATCAAAGCGACCTCGGCGGTCCCAAGTTGCGCGCGCTGTTCGAGCGCGGCTTGATACGTCCCGAGCGCCGCACGATTGCGCAGCGGGAAGCCGATCGTCGCCGTGATGCCGTACTGGGGATACCGGCCGGCGAGCGAACTCGCATAGGCTTGGCCGAGCCCGCCGATCGTATAGCCGGGCAACGCGCCGGACGAAAAGACCAGCGGCTGCAGCGGCGTCTGTCCCGGTAACGAGTTCGCGTTCACGCGCGCGATCAATTGGTTGATCGCCGCGACCTGCTGGCCCGATTGCGCCAGGAACGAACTCGGATCCACCGCCATCGGCGTACCGGCGAAGCCGTTCTCGGTCACGCCGAGATTCAGGTCCACTTGCGGCTTGGTCTGTTCGCGCGCGTAGCGTACGCTCACGTCCGCGTTGCGGATCGTCTCGCGCAGCTGCCCGATCTCCGGACGGCCGCGTAACGCCGCGATGATGACGTCATCCAACTTGGGTTCCGGCGGAACGTCTAGAGCGGTCGACGTCGGCACGAGATTCGCAGTCCAAACCGGATCGACCGGATTGTTGAGAATCAAAGCCTTGAGTTGGTTCTGCAGGCGCGAGACGTTTTGGATCGCCGAAAAGACGTCGTCCTGAAATGCGCTGACTTGGGCATCCGCCTCGAGCACGTCGACCGGCGCCGAGACGCCTTGGCGCACGAGCCGGGCGTTACTCTCGCTCTGCGCCTTCGCCTGACGCAAGGCATCCTCTTGAATCGCAACGTTCTTCCAGGCCGCTAGCAAATCGTAGTAGGCATCGACGACGCCGGCGACCGTATTCGATGCCGTCACGAGCGCCGTGTCCGTCGAAAGGTCGGCGTTGATCTTCGTTAACGCGAGCTGACGCCGCGCTTCATCGTAGCCCGCGCCGCGCACCAACGGTTGCGTGTACATGAGCGAGAGCGCGGTCTGGTAGTACGGATTGTAGCCGTTGACCGTGGTGTTGTTGTCGATGCGCGTCGCCGATGTGCTTGCGTTGAAATGGCCGCCCGTGGTGCTCAAGCCGCCGATCTGGGCGTTGACGCCGACGGTCGTCTGCTGCGCCGGCGCGCCGCCCGGCCCCGACTGGAACGGACTGATCGCCGGAATCTGGGCGTACGAGAGATTGGGCGCGATCGTGAACTGCAGATCGTAGGCGCCCTCGGCCGCGATGATTTGGTAGCCGGCGATGCGGCGATTCGATTGCGCCAGCCCGAGATCGGTGTTGCGCGCGAGCGCCATGCCGATGGCGTCGGCCAGCGAGATCCCGACGAACGGTCCGGCGGTCCCGACCAGATCGCCCGAGGGCGGCGCCACATCGCGCATCGGCGCGGCCGAGATCGCCGGCACGGGCGGCAAGACGAGACCGGGCGTCGCGGAGGGCAACGGTGACGGCGGCGGCGACGCCGGTGCGCCGGCGAAAGCGAGGGTAAGCGATAGCAAGGCGAGCACGATGATTCTCCTGTTATTCGGCGGCGACGAGCGCCGTTGACTTCGGACGTCGTAAGATGAAAGCGAGCGGGGCGAGCCCGATCGAGACGATGGCGACGAAACGCGCCGTGTCGGCGTAGGACAGCACCGCAGCCTGCCCGTTGACGAGAGCATTCAATCTGATCGCGAGGCGTTGCGGCCCGAGGTCGCCGCTTCGCTGCACGAATTGTTCGACGGCCGCGGAGTGCAAGGTGACGGTCGAGGCAAGTTCGGTATGATGGACCGCATTCGAGCGAGCCAAGATCGTCACCAACACTGCAATCGCGATGCTCCCGCCAATCTGTCGCGCCAAGTTGAAGAACGCGGCGGCGGCCGGGATATCGCGCGGTTGCGGCGAGCCGAGCACCGTGATCGTCAGCGGCACGAAGATCTGCGACAAACCCAGACCGCTCAGCGCGAGCGGCCAAAAGAATGTCCAGAACTCCGAGCCCGTCGTCGTGACGTTGGCCAGCATGAAGTTCGAAATGCCGATGAAGAGAAAGCCGGAGGCGACGAGCCAGCGCTGATCGACGAGGTTGCGCCCCGAGACAAACGCCGAGAGCGGTGTGAACAGCATGACCGCGACCGCGCGGAAGACGAGCAACTCGCCCGAGAGCGTCGCCGTGAAACCGAGCGAGCCTTGCACGTACTGCGGAATGATCAGGACGCTTCCGTACAAGCTGATGCCGAGAACCATGCCGAGGATACTTCCCGCCGAGACCGAGCGATAGCGCAGCACGCTGAAGTTGACGATTGGAGACTTGCTGCGCAGTTCCCAGAACACGAACGCGACCAGCCCGAGCACGGCCGTGGCCGCGCACGTCACGATCGAGCCGTCGTCGAACCAGTCCTTCTGCTGTCCTTGATCGAGCACGTACTGCAACGAGCCGACGCCGACTGCGAGCAGCGCCAGACCGATGGCATCGAGCCGTAACTTGCTGGGCCGTTGCGGATTGCGCAGCATGAACAGCACGATCAGCACTGCCAGAATGCCGAGCGGCACGTTGATGAAGAACGCCCAGCGCCACGAGAGCTGATCGGTGATGATGCCGCCGAGCGTCGGCCCGACCGTCGGACCGACGATGACCCCCATCGCGAAGATGCCGGCGGCCATGCCTTGTTTATCTTGCGGATAGGTCTCGCGAAGAATCGCTTGCGAGGTCGATATCAAACCTCCGCCACCCAAGCCTTGCAGGATGCGCCAGAAAACCAGTTCTTCGAGCGAGCCCGAGAGGCCACACATGATCGACGCCGCGATGAAGAGCAGGATCGAGGCCGCGTAGTATTGACGCCGTCCGAAGCGCAGCTGCAACCATGGCGTGATTGGGATGACGATGACGTTCGCGATGATGTAGCCCGTGCCGATCCAAGCCGCTTGATCGATGCTCGCGCCGAAGTTACCTTGAATGTTCGGCAACGCGACGTTGACGATCGTGACGTCGACGATCTCGAGCAAGGTTGCGGTCACGATGGCGAGGGTGATCAGCGACCGGCGCCAGCCGTATTCGACGACGTCGCGCGATTCGGACGCCGGATTGGACGTCATCGCCCGGCTACTTGACCTTGACGGAGGTTTCGACCGACATGCCGGGGCGCAGCGGATAGGCCGGGTCCGGGTTGTCGAAGATGATGCGCACCGGAACGCGCTGCGTCACCTTCACGAAGTTGCCGGTCGCGTTCTGTGCGGGAACGAGGCTGAAGCGGTTCTGCGACGCCGGTGAGATCGTCTGAACGTGTCCGGTGAACTTCACGCCCTTGTAGGCGTCGACACCGATGTCGACCTGTTGCCCCGCGTGCATCTTGCCGAGTTGGGTCTCCTTGAAATTGGAGGTAACGTAGATTTGCTTCGCCGGCACGACCGTCATGAGCGACTCGCCCGCAGCGACCGTCTTTCCGGCCTCGACGTTCTTCGCGCCGATGTAGCCGTCGATCGGCGAGCGGATCTGCGTGTACGAAAGTTGATCTTGCGCGGTCTTGAGCTGCGCGACCGCCGTGGCGATTTGAGCTCCGGCCGCATCGGCCTGCGCCTGCTGCGCCGAGACGCGGCTCGGCGAACTCGATTCCGCCAAGTGCCCCTGAGCCGTCGTCAGAGTGCCTTCCTGCTGACCGATCGTAGCTTGCGTGCCGCTGGTCGAGTAGCGCTGGGCCGTCAGCTTCTCTTGCGCCGAACTGAATTGGGCCGAGGCGGCGACGACGTTGGCCTGTGCTTGCGCGTAGGTCGAAACCGCGGCCTCATACTCGGCGCGCGCGGCGTCGACTTGCGACTGCGAGACGTCGCCGGTGCGCGCCAGCGACTGCATCCGGTTGAGATCCGCTTGTGCCTTGAGCAGATTCTGATGCGCGCCAGGCAGCGCGTCCTTGGCGGCCGCCAACTGCGCGTTCGCCGCCGTTACGCCTGCCTGCGCGACCGCGATTTGCTGTTGCGCCGACTCGGCGTTGGCCGAGGCGCTTTGAACTTGGGCTTGGGCTTGATCGATCGCGCCCGCGTTCTCCTGGTTCTGCGCGTTTTGCGTATCGCGGATCAGCGTGACGTTGGCCTCGGCCGCGCGCGCCTGCGCGAGCATAGCGTCGCGGTTGGCCTGCGCCTGCAGCACGCGTTCGCGCTCGTCGCGATCGTCGAGTTGGATCAACAGTTGTCCGCGCTTGACCTGCTGGTTCGTGTCGACCAGGAGCCGGTCGACGCGTTCGGAGATTTTGCTCGTCACATCGACTTGATCGGCATCGATCTGCGCGTCGTCGGTCGTCTCGTGCGTCAACGAATAGGAGAAATATTTGATCCCGAAGATCAGAACGATCACGGCGGCGATGACGCCAACGACGATCAGAACCGTACGCCGCGCGGGCGACAGGCTTCGCTCGCCGGCGGAGGCTATAGGTGGATGCGTCGTTTCCATTATCGTGCTCGTGCTCCGTTGAGAAAAATGTCGACCATCGTAGCGATGGCCTGATCGGGCGAGACATCGGGGGCGGTCCAAAGCTTACGCGCCATGACGTAGGCGAAAAAGAACGACATGAAGATGCGCGCCAGCATCTCGGGATTGCCGTGCAGTTCGCCGGCGTCGACCTTCTCTTGCATGTACCCCTTGAGCGCGGCGCGGGCCGCGGCTTGCGCTTGCCACGCGCACGTACTCCCCTCGGGGTTGGTGAACTCTTCGGCCATGCTGACCTTGATCAAGTCTTCTTTGCGTTTGAGCTGCTCGATCGCCCCTGCGCCCAGTCGGCGCAACTGCTCCTCAATCGGACCTGCCGCGCGCACCTCATCGAGCAGCGCCGGCAGCGCAGGGGAGGCTGAAAAGTGATCGAGCATCGCTGAAAGCAGATGGCCCTTCGTTCCGAAATGCCGGAAGAGCGTCGCTTCGTTGACGCCGGCGCGGTCGGCGACCTCACGCGTCGTCGTGCCACGGCTTCCCCGCTCGGCATAGACTTCGCGCGCCGCCCCGAGAATTCGCAGCCGCGTCTCCTCGACGCCGGCCTTGACCGGCACGTCCATCGGCTTCAACACGCTACTGCTTCCCTTTTGTGAAGACCGCATCGTCGATCGCGACGTTCGTGCGGTAGTCGTCGTAGCGGCCTTCGGCGCTCGCGTGCATGAACGGAATCCGAATCGTTGCATGCTGCGTCGCCAGGAGACTGAACGATCCGACCGCTTTGTAATCCTGCGACATCGAGATATACCCGCCGTCGTAGTAGTACCACTCCATCTCATCGATGTGCCAACTCGCGGGGTCGATTGCGACGTCTTGATGATCGATGCGTCCGCGAATCTTGAGCGTCAAGCGGAGCAGGATATCGTCGTGCCCGGCGATGCTTTTCCGTCCCGCGACGGCAACGTTGAAACGCCGCGCCCAATTCGTGGGATCGTCGATGTCGGAGTAGACCCTGTCGAAGCCCTGAGCGTAGGGCGGCACTTTATCGAAGACGACCTCAAAATTATCGGGGCGCTTGAAATACGTCGTACCGGCGAGATGCTGTGCCACATAAGGAAAACTCCGCAATTGCAGATCGACGCTCAGGCGCGCGCGGTAGCTGCGCATCTCCGGATTCTGGTGGGCGACGCGTTGGACGATCTGGTCCGCGTTGAGGTCGCTCGCGACTGCCGTCGAGGTCGCGTAGGGAAGCGCGAGACCGAGCAACCCGGCGATGAGAATCCCCAGTATCGGCGCGCGCTGACGGCGCATGTGCGCGACCGGCACGATCGGCGCGATCGGCGCCGCCGATTCGCCCGGCGCGACGATCGCAAAGACCTTATCGAGCGCGGTGACGCGGAGCGTATCGAGGAGAGTCTTGCGGCTGGCCGATAGAGTAACGGCAGCCCCGAGCGCACGCACGTCACGAAGGACCTTGATCAACGTGGAGATCACCGCCGAATCGAGCACGACGACGTCATCGAGATCGATGCTCAGCCGGCGCGCGCCGGCGGCGGCTGCGGCCACCACGCTCGCATGCAGTTCCGCCAAAGAGCTCGGGGTCATCGGCCCTCTCAAAGGAAAGGAAAGGCTGGCTGAGTCTACGGCCACAGACGGGATGCTCCATGAATGTAAGTGAGTGCTTGCATGCCTACGATAGCATCTCGCATACCCAGATGCAAGTACCCACTTGCATCTGACGCTAAACGCCGAGCTGCTTGCGACGCTCGCGGCTGAGGCTCGCCTGACCTCGGCCTCGATCGTGTTGCGCTCCCTTGCCGGGACGACGCCCCCCTTCGAGCTCAGCCTCGACCCGGCGGCGGCGCTCACACCGGCCAGCATGATCAAGCTGCCGATCGCGGCGGCCGTAACCAGCCTATGGCTCGGAAGCGTCAACCGTCCCGAGGAGCGCGTCGCCGTCTGCGATGCGAACATGACCCTCAACGACGCGGCCTCGCCGCTTGTACCCGGATATGCGGCCCGGCTCGACGAGTTGGCCTGGCTTATGCTCACGCGCTCCGACAACGTCGCCACCAACGTCCTGATCGATGTCGTCGGACGCGGACGGGCCACTACGCTCGCGCGCGAGTGGGGTCTTGGCGGCACGGCGATCCGGCGGAAACTTTCCGGCAGTCTTCCGCTCATCGCCGACCCCGAAGCGACGGGGCGCAACGCGCATCCGGCGGCCGACGCCGCGCTCTTGCTCGCGCGCATCGCCGAGGAGACGCTGCCGGGCTATGCCTGGCTGCGCGATGCCTTGGCCGCGCAAGAATGGAACACCAAATTGACGCGAGGCCTCGAGCCCGGCGACCGGTTCGCCCACAAGACCGGCGATACGGACGAAGTCTCGCACGACGGCGGCATTCTCGAACTCACGGGAGGCGGCCGTTACGTCCTCGTAGTCTATACCGCGCTGCCGTCATCGCCGGAACACGACGCGCGCTTCGGCCGCTTTATGCGGACGCTTCGTCCGCACTTGCTTCCTCGCTCGACCAACGGAGTCTAGGATGAACAGAATCACGGCTTCAGCGCTGGCACTCATCGCCGTCGTCGCGCTCGCCGGGGCAGCCGGAAAGAGCGTGCACGTCGGCGTCATCGCCGATGTCACGGGCGGCGCCGCCGTCTACGGCACGCCGCAGAAGAACGCGTACGATCTCGCCAACGAAGACGTCAAGTCGGGCAAGATTGACGTCGGCGGCGCGAACCTCGTCTTCGACGTGCAGGACGCGGCAACCGACGGCGCACAGGTCGTCAACCTGATGCAGAAGTTCAGCACCGACGGAGCGACGCCGATCGTCCTCGGTCCGACGCTCTCGGGTGAAGCCTTCCGCGCATTCCCGATCGCAAAGAACGCAAACCTGCCCGTCATGGGCACGTCGACGACCGCTGAGGGCGTCACCGCGATCGGACCGTCCGTCTTTCGCGATTCGCTCGCTGAATCGCAGGTCATTCCTACGACCGTCAAGCGCACGCACGACAAGTGGCACTACAAGACCGCAGCGATCATCTTCGGCGACGACAACGCGTTCACAAAAACTGACGGCGACATCTTCGCGCGCGAACTCAAAGCCGCCGGCGTCGACCTGGTCGATACCGAGACGTTCCATATCAAGGACACCGATTTCCAGCCCGCGCTGACGCGCATCGAGTCAAAGCATCCCGACGTGATCGCGATCGGCGCGCTCTTTCCCGAAGCGACGAAGATCATCCAGCAGGCCGGCAAGCTCGGGATCAAGGCGCGCATGATGGGCGGCAACGGCCTGAACTCCCCCGAGATGTACGCCGTCGCCGGCCCGGCCGCGCAAGGCACCGTCGTCGGCGCCGCCTGGTTCTCCGGCGCGAAGTATCCGTCGAATCTCGATTTCGTCAAGCGCTATACGGCGAAATACGGCAAGGGTCCCGACCAGTTCGCGGCCCAGTCGTACGCCGCTGCGCAGATCATCGCGACGCTCGTCAAGGGCGGCGCAACCACCAAAGACGAGATGGCCGCCGGTCTGCGAAGCGCTCGCGTCATTCAGACCGTCCTCGGACCGATCGGTTTCGATCAGAATCGCGACGTCAAGTCGTCACCCGTGATCCTCTCGATCGTTAAAGACGGATTCGCGTACTTTCATTAGCCCGGCGCTTCGTCAGCTAAGATGATCGCGCAGCAACTCCTCAACGGCCTGTTCCTCGGCGCGGTGTACTCGCTCTTTGCGGTCGGCTACACGCTCGTCTTCGGCGTGCTCGACATCCTGAACTTGGCGCACGCGGCGATCTTCACGGCGGCAGCCTTTACGGCGTTCTCGCTCTCGATGGCGGGAGTTCCCTTGCCGCTGGCGTTGATCGCCGCCGCGATCGTGGCCGGAATCATGGGGATTCTGCTCGATCGCGTTGCTTTCGCGCCGCTGCGCGCACGCAACGCCGGGACGCTCGTGCCGCTGATCTCCTCGATCGGCGTCGCCATCGTCATCGGCGCGGTGTTGCGCGGCATCTACGGAATCGACGAACGTCATTTCACGACCGGCGGACTTGACACCGCGCCCGCGATCCACGCCGGCCCGCTGACGTTCACCATCGTCGAGCTCACGATCTTCCTGTCCGCAATCGCGCTGATGCTCGTGCTGAGCTGGGTCCTGCGCTCGACTTCGCTCGGGCGCCGCATTCGCGCGGTCGGACAAGACCGCATCGCAGCGGCGCTGCTCGGCATCAACCTCGAAGCGACGGTGGCGGCGACGTTCTTCATCGCCTCCGCGCTCGGCGGCGCGGCCGGCGTGCTCACCGCCCTGCGCTACGACAGCATCACGCTGGACATGGGCGGCCCGATCGAACTCAAGGGACTTGCCGTCATTATCCTCGGCGGCATGGGCAGCGTTACGGGCGCGGTCATCGGCGGATTCATCTTGGGTGCGGTGGAGACGCTCGCGGTCGTCTTCGGACTCTCGGCTTGGCGCGACGCGATTCTCTTCGGCGTGATGTTCGTGCTACTCGTCGCGCGGCCGACCGGTCTCTTCGGCAAGCGCGCGTTGCGCGCCGCCTAGGGCGCCGTGAGCGCGCTCCTCGACTTCTACGCGAAGCACTCCCGGCTGATCGATCAAATCGGCGTCAACGCAATCCTCGCGCTCTCGCTCTCGGTCTCGCTGCAAGCCGGTCAGCTCGCGCTCGCCCAGGCCGCATTCATGGGCATCGCCGCGTACGTTTCGGCAATTCTCGCGCTGAACGCGCACTGGCCGCTACCGGCAACCATCCTGACGGCCGCGATCGTCTCGAGCGTCGTCGCGGCGCTGCTGGCGTATCCGGTGCGCGGGTTGCGCGGCGTCTTTCTCGCGATCGCGACGATCGGCTTCGGTGAGATCGTGCGCGTCATCGCGAACAACCTGGCGATCACCGGCGGCGCCGAAGGCTTGAGCGGAATCCCGAACGACGCGACGACGCCGGTCATCTACGGTTCCCTCGCGATCGTCGCGGCAGCGCTGTTCGTTCTCTCGCGCACGAAGTTCGCGCTCGCCGTTGCGCTCGTGCGCGAGGACGAGCACGCGGCGCGCGGCGTCGGCGTCGACGTGGGCGCCATTCGCACGTACTCGCTCGCCTTGGGCGGCGCGATCGCCGGGCTCGCCGGAGCGCTCTATGCGCATGCTTCGTTCTTCATAACGCCGGCCGACTTCGGTTTCGCCGAGATGGAAAAGATTCTGGTCTGGTGCGTCGTCGGCGGCGTCACCAGTCCTGCGGGCGCCGTCCTCGGCGCGACGACGCTCTCGATCTTGCCGGAAGCGATCCGCTTTCTTGCGGACTATCGCGAGATTTTCAACGGCATCATTCTGCTCGGCGTGATCCTGTTCGCGCCGGGCGGCCTCGCCTCACTCTGGCGCCGCCGCGCGGTTCGTCCGTGAGCCTGGTGCTCGAGAATGTCGGCGTGCGCTACGGCGGCGTCAACGCGCTGGCCGGCGTGAGCTTGAGCGTTCCGCCGGCCGGCATCGTCGGGCTGATCGGCCCCAACGGCGCGGGAAAGACGACGCTGCTCAACGCGATCACGGGCGTCGTGCGGCCGAACGCCGGCACGATCGCGCTGGACGCCACGCGTCTCGACCGTCTTCCGATGCACCGCGTCGCACGCGCCGGCATCGCGCGAACCTATCAAAACATCCGGCTCTTCGGCGCGCTCCCCGTTGGGGACAACGTCCGCGCCGGCGCCTTCGGGCGCGCCGGCTTGCTCTCCGATGACGAGGTCCGCGCGCTCCTAGCGCAAGCGCTCGTCCAGACTGGCGACCTTCGGCGGCGCGCCGATTCGCTCGCGTATGGCGAGCAGCGCCGCCTCGAGATCGCTCGCGCGCTCGCCGCTCGGCCGCAGATCCTCTTGCTCGACGAACCGGCCGCCGGAATGAATCCGCGCGAGAGCGCCGAGTTGCGCGCGCTGATCCGCGAGATCGCGCGAAGCGGAACCGGCGTTCTGCTGGTCGAGCACGATATGTCGCTCGTCACGGCGGTCTGCGATCACGTCGTCGTTCTCAACTTCGGCGAGGTCATCGCCGAAGGAACCTCGGCCGCCGTCTTGCGCGACCCGGCCGTGATCGAAGCGTACTTGGGAAGCTCAGCCTGATGGCGTTGCTCGAAGTCGACGGCCTCAAAGCCGGTTACGGCCGCATCGAGATCCTGCACGGTATCTCGCTGCGAGTCGAGCCGCATGGGCTCTGCGCGATCGTCGGGGCGAACGGCGCCGGGAAGACGACGCTCCTGCTGACGCTCTCCCGTCTCTTGCCGGTGCGCGACGGCCGCATCGTCTTCGATGGGCGCGAGATCACGCGCGCCGCATCGCATACCGTCGTCCGGGCCGGCTTGGTTCACGTTCCCGAGGGCCGCCGTATGCTCGCCGAGATGACCGTTGAGGAGAACCTCCTCGTCGCCGCCGCGGCACGCAAGGGCGGCTTCGCGCCGGCGGATCTCGACGCGATCTACGCGCGCTTTCCAATTCTTGGCGAGCGGCGCGCCCTGCCGGCCGGCTCGCTCTCGGGCGGGGAACAGCAGATGCTGGCGATCGCGCGCGCGCTGATCATGCAACCCAAGATGCTGCTGCTCGACGAGCCCTCGATGGGTCTCTCCCCAAAACTCGTCGAGCAGATCTTCGCGATCATCGCCGAAGAACGCGCCCGCGGCACGACGATTCTCTTAATCGAGCAAAACGCGCGCAAGGCGTTGGCGATCGCCGACTACGCCTACGTCCTCGAACGCGGCACGATCGCCGTCGAAGGCAAAGGCGGCGACCTTCTCGGCCGCGAGGAGATCACCGCCGCCTACTTGGGCGAAGCGCCCATTACTGGCCCTGCCAGTCCGTGAAGGCCGGCGGGCTCACGTAGGGCGGCCCCGCTTCAAGAACGACGACGCTATGCCCGAGCAGTTCGATCTTGCGAGGGTCGCCTGCATACGCGTGCCCGTTCACGAACGCGTGGAGTTGGCCGCGGGCGAACTTGGCCGTGGCGAGACGCGTCGCGCTGAGCGGCTGGCCCCAAATATCGAAGAACTCGCCGAGCGTAAACGTTTGGAACTTCGGCGACTCGATATGGATGAGCCCGTCCGGAGAGTGGGTGTGAATCCAGTAGAGGCACTCGCCCGCGAGCGGCCGCCCGATGTCGCTCGGAATCGTCATCGGCCTGCCGTGGTCGAAGAGCGCCAGGTGCTGGTGGATGTGGAAGACCGAACCCTCGGCGCGGTCGCAGGTGATGCCGCCGATTGCCGGCGTCCCCGAAGGATCGGCCGCAACGGCGCTCGCGCCGGCGAGCGTAAGTACCAGAATTGCGGCGCCGGCGCCGGCGGACAGAATGCGAATCGCGTTCAAAGAAAGTCTCGCTCCTGTGAGTATGCGGTGGATTTCGGCGAATAAACGTAATTTCTTGTGGAATCGTTGTGAGTTGAGGGTTTAGCCTCTTGCAGCGCTGTTTTGGCTTTGTTACCATCAACTCACTTCAGCAATGGAGTGTGGTGAACGTGACACCGCGGTCGATTTTGAAGGGAACACCGCTTCGCGGCGGACATCCAATCGAGCGACCGAACCGCACGCCGGTCGAGATGCGGGTCGAGCAATCGGAATACGCGCGGCCAACGGGCCAGAAACACGTCGGCGGGGGCCTTGCGAGAAATCGCGGGGCCCCCGTTAGCGTTTATATCGCGTCAAGATCTCGCGCGCTAGCGCAGCCGCCTGCGCGCGCGCTTCCGGCGGCGCGAGAATCTCCGCCTCGCCGCCCCACTTCATCGCCCAACGCACGAGTTCGGCGCAGTCGGAGACGGTATAGACGATATCGACCGATCCGTCGGGCCGAGTTTCGAGCGAGCGTTCGCGCACGACCCGGTCGGCGGCCGCGGCGCGCGCAACGACCGGCGTAAAACGGATCGTTACCGCGAGGGGGTCGTCGCCGTGCATGATGCCGCTGACCGACTGCGTCGCGAACGCTTCGATATCGAAATCCGCCGGCATGTTGAACCGCTGCGGCGCGGTCCGCGCCTCGGAGATGCCGTCGAGCGCGAAGACCCGTCTCGCGCCGCGACCGCGATCGAAGGCGACGGCATAGACGCGGCCGCCCGAGACGACGAACCCGTACGGATCGACATGGCGCTTGGAGACGCTGCCGCGCTTGTCGACATATTCGAAGCGCACGCTCTGCCCGTCGCGTTGCGCGCGCTGCAGCGCGCTGAAGATACCTCCGCGTTCGGGGTCGAGGTGTGGATCGGCCAATTGGACGCGTACCGCCGGCTTGGCCGCCGCGTTCGCCGTGCTGCGATCGGAGGCGCGCGCTAGCCGCTCGGTCACGTCGCCGATCGAGGCGCCGATCTCGCCGCCGAGCGAGGTCGCGATCCCCCTCAGCGTAAGCAGTCCGAAGAGTTCGTCGCCCGAAAACTCGAGTTTGCGCAACGAGTAACCGCCTTCGAAACGGTACGTTTCGGCCTCGCGATCGTAGAACCATGGGAACCCCGCCGCGGCGAGATCCGCGAGGTAGCGGCGCAGGCTGCGCGTGCTCGGCGGCTGCTCCGCATCGACATGGGCCTTCAATTCCTCGAAGCCGTAGCGGCCCTCGTCGATGGCGGCCAAGAGCCGCAAGAGCATAGACGTTTTGGCGGCTACGTCAGGCCCTCCGGCGTGCCGTGGCGAGGTTGGACATGCGCGCTTGTGCGACGGCGCGGGCCGGAACTCCCCGTCACCTCTTCCGACATCTGAAAAAGGTTACCGGCAGCCGGAGGAAGTTTCCACCCTTAGTGTTATCAAATAGTGTTATCAAACTGTAAACCCGCATTTCTTGACGACTTCTTCGCCCAGAGGAGCTAGGTATTTTAATGAAGGACGAAATTTTCTCCGACGTTTCACGCTCGGAGTTTCTGCGACGCACCGGCGCGCTCGGCATCGCCGGCGCTACGGCCCTCGGTTTCCCACTTCTCGAAACGCGCGCGCTCGATGCGCGGCCGTTGCTGCCGCCAAAGGACATCATCGCCGCCGCCGGCCCTGCCGTCAGGGTTAAGATCGGCCACATCGACAGTTTCTCCGGCGTCTATGCCGCCGCGTCTGAGTCGCAACAGACCGGGCTCGAGGCTGCGCTCGACGCCGCCAACAGGAAGAACTCGCGCGTTCAGTTCGATATCGTCAAGGGCGACGACGCCAGCGCACCGGCGACCGGTACCGTCGAGGCAAAGCGGCTGATCTCTCAGGTCAAGGTCGACGTTCTTACCGGATGCCTGTCCTCTGCCGTCGGCCTCGCCGTCTCGGCGACATCCCAGGAGAATAACATCTTCTTCCTCGCGCAGGGGACGCACGATACGAATATTACCGGGCCTAAGGCGCACAGGGTGACATTCCGGCAGACCTGCTCGAATGCAATGCTTGCCAACGCCGTCGGACCGGCGCTGCTCAAGAAGGGGAAGCGCTGGTACTTTCTGGTAGCCGACTACGCATTCGGCACCGACGGGTTCGCGCGTCTCTCGAAGATTCTGCTAGCCAACGGCGGCACCGTCGTCGGCGCGGACAAGCACCCACTCGGACAGACCGATTACTCGGCGTATCTGACGCGAGCGCGCAACACGAACGCCGACGTACTCGTCTTCTCGAACTACGGCCCCGACACGCAGAACTCATCGAAACAAGCGGTCGGCCTCGGCCTCAACAAGAAGATGGCCTTTGGGGGAATCCTTTGCGGCAATGAAGTCGCGGTCGGCATGCCGTGCGACGACATCCCGGGAGCGCTGTTTGGTTACGTCTGGGGACCGGAAGCCGGCGGCACGCGTACTAAGGAAATATATAACATCCTCAAAGCGCGCGCCAAGGCGTTTCCGCCGAACTGGCGCCAGTACCTCGGTTTCATGGCCGGCGAGAACCTGGTCGATCGCATTCTGGCGGCCGGGACGACCGATGCCGAAACGCTCGTCAGAGCATTCGAAGGCCACCAGTACGACGCCGGTAAGTCCCAGCCGGCTTACTTCCGCAAGTGCGACCATCAAGCCGTTCAGCAGACCTACGCCGGTGAGATCGTCCCAAAAAACAAGCGCCCATCTCCCGATGAGTACTTCAGAATCGCGTCGACCGTCGGAGGCGAATTCGCCGCCGAGACGTGCGCGAACCCGGACAGCGCCGCGGCCGAGAAAATCATCACCAGCGAGAAGATCGCGGCGCGCGCCGACTACACCGCCGTTAAAACCAAGTAATCGTGAGAGCGAACCAAATCGCCGCCGCGCTGGGCGCGGCGGCGTTCGCCTTCACCGGACTCTCGGCGCCGCTCGCGGCCGCCGACGCTGTCGTTCCCAGCCAAGTCGTCGTCGGCGCGGTTCTGCCGCTCACCGGCGAAGAAGCCCGCATCGGCGGGTACTTCAAGCTCGCCTACGAGCTGGTGGTCAAGGAACTCAACGACCGGGGCGGCGTCGAGTTACAAGCTTATCACCGCAAGATTCCGATCAAACTGATTATTTACGATGATAAGACCGACCCGGCGACCTCGCGCAACCTGTACGAGCGGCTCGCGGTTCAAGACAACGTCGACGCGATGCTCGGCGGCTACTCGACCGACTTGGTGCAGGCGCAGACGGTCGTTCCAAACCAACACGGCATTCCATACGTCAACGGCGGCGGCGCCGCGACCGCGATCTACCAGCGCGGTTACAAAACAGTATTCGGGCTGCTGAGCTCGATTCAGAACCTCGCGTTCTCGGAGTGCGACTTCATCGAAGCGATGCAGGCTCAAGGCAAGTTGCCGATGCCGCTCAAGATGGCAATCGTCTACGAAAACACGTCGCACGGCAAAGACTTCGTCGACGGCCTGACGCAGCGCGCCAAGGCCAAGCCGAAGAACTTCCAGATCGTTCTCAATGAAGCGTTCGATCTACACGGTAAAGATTTTGGCCCGTTACTGCAAAAGGTCAAAGCCACGAACGCCAACGCCTTCATGTCCGACGCACATCTCGACGACTACATCACGATGCAACGCCAGTATCGTCAACTCGGCCTGCACCACGCCTACGTCACGTATGGCGCGCGCGGTCCCGAGAAGGCGGCCCACGATGCGCTCGGCGACGGCGTCGACTACATCGTGGCGGCCGCGTGGTGGAATAAAGCGATTCCCAACGCCGCGGTCACGGCCTTCGACGATAAGTGGGCCAAGGCGTATCCCAAATCGCCGGCCGAGTGGTTTGCGGCGCTTCCCTATGAAACCGCCCGCACGCTATTCATCGCAATGACCGAAGCGGGCAGCATCGATAAGGCCAAGGTCGTCGACGCGCTGCGTCACATCGATATTCGGGACACGATCATTCCCGGCGGCCACATTCGATTCGAGAAAGACGGTCAGATGGTCGCGCCCTTCGTCGTGACGGAGAATCTGCCCGGCGGTAAGGTTGTCATCGTCTGGCCGAAGAGCGAATCGACGGGAAGCGCCGTCCTACCCTTCCCCGGTCCGTAAGCGCTCTTCCAACCGCTCGGCGAGATCGATCACATCCTGCGCGATGAGATCGATCCCGCCCTCGGCACGCAGATCGGAGTGCTGGTTCGGCCCCCATTCGGGCCGCGCGATAAAGGCAGTACGGAGTCCACAATTCGCGGCAGCGCGGAGGTCGCCATTGTGCGCCGCCGCGAGCATCACCTCGCCCGGCGCAAGTTGGAGCAACTCGGCGGCACCCAGGTACGTTTGCGAATCCGGCTTGTAGTGTCGGAAGATCTCGGCCGAAAGGATTACGTCGAAACGGAGATCGCCGTAGTGCGCAAGATCGGCCAGCAGCCGTATGTTGCCGTTCGAGAGCGTTCCAGTCAAGACGTGGCTGCGCAAAGACAGCAGTCCGTCGCGCACGTCGGGCCACGGATCGAGCCTGTGCCAAGCCAGAGTGCAATACTCGCGCTCTTCCTCGGAAAGGTCGGGCAAGCCGAATTGCTGGACCAAGGCGTCGAACGAGCATCGGTGCAATCCGTCAAGGTTGGTCCACGGCAGATCGCCGCGACGCACCAGGTCCATTGTCGGTGCGTACGATTCGCGCCATTCATCCACGAACAGCGACCAATCGACAGTGATACCGTGCTCGCGCCCGAACGCTTCGAAGAACCGGATCAGGCTCGTGCGCCAATCGACCAGCGTCCCGAAGACATCGAAGAGTACCGCTTTGACCACGCTCTCAGAATGACGGCCTCGCTCCGCCGTTTTCCTCCGCGAAGGGAACCGACTCTCTGGACACGCTGAGCACGCTGATCTCCGCCCTGCTGGTCGCCGGACTGTACGCCACGATGTCGTACGGCCTCGCACTGATCTACGGCGTGCTCAAGATCATCAATCTCGCCAACGCCGGCATCCTGATGCTCGGCGCCTATATGACGTGGTGGATGTGGGATGCGTTTCATCTCGATCCGCTGCTCGCGCCGCTGATCGTCATCCCGCTCTTCTTTGTCTTCGGCGTCGTGATGGAACGGCTGATCGTGCGCCGCGTGCTCGATCAGGAGCCGATCGTCTCGCTGCTGCTGCTCTTCGGCGTGTGGCTGATCTTGCAGAATGTCGCCTACGTGATTTGGACCGGCGATACGCGTGCGATTGAGACGCCGTTCGTCGATGCGACGGTGAAGCTCGGCGCGATGCAGCTCTCGTGGGCGCGCATCTACGTCTTCTGCGCGGGTGGCATCACGCTCGCCGGCTTGCAACTCTTTCTGACGCGCACGCACTTGGGCCGCGCGATCCGGGCCGTCGCGCAGGACCGCGAGGCGGCGAAATTGACCGGCGTCGATGTCGAACGCGTCAACGCGGTCGCGTTCGGCATCGGCATCGCACTCGCGGCCTTCGCCGGTTCGCTACTCTCGCTGCTCTTTTCGTTCAATCCTGATTTCGGCGGCACGCTCCAGCTCAAGTCGTTCTGCGTCGTCGTCTTGGGCGGCCTCGACTCGTTCGTCGGCGTGGCGTTCGGCGCGGTCGCACTCTCGCTCGCCGAAGCGTTCGGCCTGCGCTATATGGCGGCGTCCTTGCAGAACCTGATCTCATTCGTGGTCTTAGTCGTCGTGCTGATCGCGTTCCCGAAAGGGATCGCCGGACTGTTGCGGAGCATGCGGCGTGGCTAAGTTGATCGGATCACTCATCGTTTTGGCGCTGGCCGCGGTCGTACCGCTCGTCGCGCCGCACGCCGAGTACGTCCTCGGGCTGCTCTTTCTCGTCTTCCTCTACGGGACGATGGCGACGAGCTGGAACATCTTAGGCGGTTTTGCCGGACAGGTCTCGTTCGGACACGCAGCCTTTCTCGGCATCGGCGCGTACACGACGGCAATCCTCGCCGGTCTCGGCTGGCCGCTCTGGGCCACGCTCCCGGTCGCGGGCGCCTTGGCCGCGCTCTTCTCGCTGCTGATCGGCGTGCCGACCTTTCGCTTGCGCGGGCCGTACTTCGCGATCGCCACGATCGGCGTCGGCGAAGCGACGCGCCTGATCGCGCTCAATTGGTCGTCGCTGACCGGCGGTGCATCCGGCTTGACCTTGGCGACAACGCCGCCGCTGATCGTGCAGTACTATCTCGCACTCGCGCTCTGTGCGGTCAGTGTCGCGATTGCCGCACGGATCAAAGTCTCGCGCTTCGGCTACGCGCTGGCCGCGATTCGCTCCGATCCCGATGCGGCCGAGACGCTCGGCGTCGACACGACCTTCACGAAAACGCAGGCGCTGGTCGTCTCGGCATTCATGCTCGGCGTCGCCGGCAGCGTCTATGCGATGCACTATCTCTTCATCAGTCCCGACTCCGCATTTGGGTTCAAGACATCGATCTCGCTCGTGATCATGCCGATCGTCGGCGGCATCGGTACGATTGCGGGGCCGCTGCTCGGCGCCGCGATCTTCACCGTGTTGCGCGAGCAGCTCGAAGCCTACTTCCCGTACCTCGACCTGCTGGCGTTCGGCGTCATCCTGTGCGCGATCGTGCTCTTCGAACCGAAGGGTTTGCTCGGTCTCTTCGATCGTTTGGTGAAACGCCGTGGCTGAGCTGCTGCTGAGCGCGCGTCACGTCAGCAAACGCTTCGGCGGCCTGCTCGCCGTCGACGAGGTCGATTTGGAGATCGCCGCCGGCGAGATCTTCGGCTTGATCGGCCCCAATGGCGCGGGCAAATCGACGCTCTTCCGTCTGATCGCCGGCATCATGCGGCCAAGTTCGGGCGAAGTTCGGTTCGCCGGCGCGCGGATCTCCGGCCGCGGCGCGAGCACCGTCTGCCGGGCCGGCGTCGTCGCGACACACCAGATCGTCCGCCCCTTCAAAACGCTCTCCGTGACCGACAACGTGATGGTCGGCGCGTTCTTCGGAAACGCGCGCCGGCCCGCGAGCGAGCGCGCGCGCACGTTGACGCGGGAGACCCTCGAGCTGTGCGGCCTCGCCGACCGTGCCGCCTCGCCGGCGCGTACGCTGAACCTAGCCGCGCAAAAGCGGCTCGAGATCGCGCGCGCGCTCGCGACCGATCCCAAAGTACTCTTGCTCGACGAAGTGCTGGCCGGCCTCAACCCGACCGAGACCGATCGCACGCTCGACCTCGTGCGCGCGATCAACGCACGCGGCGTCACGATCGTGATAGTGGAACACAACTTGCGCGCGATCCGCGGCGTCTGCTCGCGCCTAGCGGTTCTCGACGAAGGCCGCAAGATCGCCGAAGGCGCGCCGGACGATGTGTTGCGCGATCCCAAGGTCGTCGAAGCCTACTTGGGGACGGCGCATGCTTGAGATCGCGGGCCTACAAGTCGGTTACGGCGAGATTCGCGTCCTCGAAGACTGCTCGCTGCGCGTCGAGCGCGGCGAGATCGTTTCGCTGCTCGGTGCCAACGGCGCGGGCAAGACCACCCTCATGCGCGCGGTCTCGCGCTTGATCGATCCCGGCGCAGGAACGATCTCGTTTGAAGATGCGGATATCACGCGGGCGCCGGCCAGCCGTGTCGTCGAGGCCGGCATCGCGCAGGTTCCCGAGGGCCGCAAACTTTGGCCCGACATGAGCGTCGAAGACAATCTCTTGCTTGGCGCGTACGCAAAGCGCGCGCGTGCGCATATCGATCGGAGCTTAGAGGAAGTCTACGCGCTCTTTCCGCGCGTCAAACAACGCCGCCGTCAGATCGCGGGAACGCTTTCGGGGGGCGAACAGCAAATGGTCGCGATCGGCCGCGGTCTGATGTCGCGGCCCTCGCTCCTGATGCTCGACGAGCCCTCGCTCGGCCTCGCTCCGATCATCGTGGCGGAAGTTTTCGCGAGCATCCGCGCGATCAACGCGCGCGGTGTGACCGTCTTGCTGGTCGAACAGAACGTCGCGGGCGCGCTCGAGTTGGCAAGCCGCGGTTACGTCCTAGAGACCGGCCGCATCGTGATGCAAGGTTCTCGGGAAGAGTTGCTCGCCAGCGAGATGGTGCGGAAAGCATATCTAGGGCTGTAAGCTTGACCGATGCGGCCAACGTATGACGGAACGCTCTTAGGCATCGCGATCGCGCTCACGCTGCTCTGCATGTGGATCGTGCTCCCGCCGTTCGCGATACCCGCCTTGATCGCGGTGGTCGTCGCGATCGAATGGAGCCCGTTCCTTCTCGCGCTCAATGCGATCGTGTTGCTTCTGTTGTTGCGCGCGCGCACCTGGCGACGCTCGCTCGCGGTCGGCCTTACGATTCTCAACCTCGTGCTCTGCGCGATTCCCGGTATCGCGTTGCTCGCGGTGCAGCACGCGGACGGCACATTCTTGCCCGCCACCCCTCATCCGGCGGGTGCCATCGCGGAACGGAATCTGCGCGTCGGGCTGCCGGACTTCGTCCCGACGATTCGCGGGTATTCGCCATCGCAACCGAACGCTTGTCCGCCCGTCATTTTCGCGATCTACGGCGGCGCCTGGCAGCGCGGGAGCGCAGCGAACGACGCGAGCCTCAACCGCGCGCTCGCCGGCCGCGGCTACGAGGTCTTTGCGCTCGACTACCGGCACGCACCAGCCTTTCACTTTCCGGCGCCGCTGAACGACATCAATCGCGAAATCGATTGGGTCGCGCAGCGAACGGCGCGCCGCAGCTGCGGGCCGCCGCGCATCGCCCTCTTGGGACACTCCGCGGGTGGCGAGCTTGCGACGATCGCGGCCTTCACGCGGCCGGACATTCGGGCCGTGGTCAGCTATTCGGGCCCGATCGATCTCGATCAAGCCTATCAGTTTCCGCCGCAACCCGATCCGCTCGATGTGCGCGCGCTCTTACGTGCTTATCTCGGAGGGCCGCCTGATGTCGACCGCGCAGCTTATCGCGCAGCCTCACCCTTGAGGCACGTTCGCGAGCATCTTCCGGCAACGCTTCTCATCTATGCGGGACGCGACCACGTCGTCGACATTCGTGCGCCGATGGAGCTGCGCGACTCACTCCAAGCGCACGGCGACGACGTCACGTTCGTCGTTTTCCCCTGGGCCGAACACGGCTTCGAAGATGTGCCCTTCGGTTTGCACGGCCGTTTCGCGCTGAATGCCGTCGATGCGTTCCTCAGCCGAACGCTAGCGAAACAACCCGCTAAGCAGTAACGACGCCGGCGGCTTTCTGCAGCCCAAGTTCGTCCGTCGAGGTTTCGCGCATCTTGAACTTTTGTACCTTGCCGGTCACGGTCATCGGAAACTCGCTGACGAATTTGACGTAGCGCGGAATCTTGTAGTGCGCGATCTTGCCCTTGCAGTATGCGCGGATCTCTTCCGTGGTCGTCGTGGCGTCGGGCTTGAGCACGATCCAGGCGCAGAGTTCCTCGCCGTACTTCTCGTCGGGAACACCGATGACCGCAACGTCCTTAACCGCCGGATACGTATAGAGAAACTCTTCGATCTCGCGCGGGTACACGTTCTCGCCGCCGCGGATCACCATATCTTTGATGCGGCCCGAGATGTTCACATACCGCTCGTCGTCCATGATGGCGATATCGCCGGTATGCATGTAGCGGGCCGCATCGATCGAGGCCGCAGTGTTGTCCGGGTCGTTCCAGTAGCCGAGCATCACGCTGTAGCCGCGCGTACAGAGCTCGCCGGGGACGCCGGCGGGTACGATCCGGTTCGCTTCGTCGACGACTTTGACTTCGAGATGCGGGTGGACGCGTCCGACGGTGCCGGTACGCTTGTCGAGCGGGTCGTCGACCGCCGTTTGCGTGGAGACGGGCGAGGTCTCGGTCATACCGTAACAAATCGTCACTTCCGGCATGTGCAGCTCGCTCTGCACCCGCTTCATGATCTCGACCGGGCAGGGCGAGCCCGCCATGATCCCCGTGCGCAGCGTGTTGACTTTATATTTCTTGAAATCCGGCAGCGCGAGTTCGGCGATGAACATCGTCGGCACGCCGTAGAGCGAGGTGCATCGTTCCTTTTGCACCGCCTCCATCGTCAGTTGCGGATCGAAGCTATAGTTCGGAATGACGATCGTGGCACCGTGCGTCATGCAAGCGAGGTTGCCGAGAACCATGCCGAAGCAATGGTAGAACGGGACCGGTATGCAGACGCGATCGCGCTCCGTATAGCGGCACCCTTCACCGATGAAGAACCCGTTGTTCAGAATATTGTGATGCGAGAGCGTCGCGCCCTTGGGAAAGCCGGTCGTTCCCGACGTGTATTGGATGTTGATCGCTTCGTCAAACTGCGTCGCCTCGAGTCGTTCGCGCAGTTGCTCGGGGACGAAGCGATGCGCGGCCGCGACGACTTCACTCCAGGTGAGGGCGCCGTCGAGCGGAACGTCGGGCTTCTCGTCACCGATCAGCACGATCGTGCGCAACTCCGGCAGCGATCCGCGGATTTCATTCAGGATGCTCGCGTAGTCGCTCGTCTTGTGCCGAACCTGCGCGAGCAATACCGAGACGCCGCTTTGGCGCAGCGCGTACGACGCCTCCGAGCTGCGGTAGGCGGGATTGATATTGACGAGGATCGCCCCGATCTTGGGCGTGGCGAACTGCGCGACGACCCACTCGATGGTATTGGTCGACCAGATGCCGACACGGTCCCCATGCTCGACGCCGAGCGCGGCCAGCCCGCGGGCGAAGGTGTCGGTCGCCTCGCGCAACTGCCCGTACGTCATACGAACGCCCTGATGCACCGAGACGACCGCCTCGTGGTCCGCGAACTTCACGGCCATCCGGTCGAAGTGGGCGCCGAGGGTCTCGCCGATCAAGGGGGCGGCGCTCGTTCCCGAGGCGTAACTCTGCTGCGTCATGGCCTCTCATTGGCCGCTCTCATCAATCTCTCATGTATCTCTTAATTACTTAGTTGACAGACGCAGCGCCCTCCGTTAGGATGCAATGGTGAAGAGTTTTATCGCGCGCCTCGCCGCGCTTTCGCTATTTCTGGCGGCGGCAATTGCGCCGGCCGCCCCGGCTCGGGCAGACCAGAGCCGCAACCTCGACTGGAGCGGCCCGCTCGCCGCCGGAGCCCAGCTTTCGGTGAGCGGAATCAACGGCGATATCGTCGCCGATGCCGCCCCTGGCCAGCAAGCCTCGGTCCGCGCTCATGTGAGTTCGAAACTTGGCGACATCTCGGCCGTACGTCTTCAGGTAAAGCAGCTCTCAAACGGCGTCGCCATCTGCTCGGTCTTGCCGGGCGAAAAGGTCTCGGAGGATTGCTCGCACTCGGACTACTCCAGCGACGGCGACGCGGACCACGAGATTCGCGTGGACTTCACGCTGCACGTGCCGCGCGGCGTCAACCTGCAGGCCAAGACGGTCAACGGCCGCAGCTCGGCGCAAGGCCTGAGCGGCAACGTGGCGGCGCGCACGGTCAACGGGTCGATCGCCATCGCCACCTCGGGCTACGCCAATGCGATGACGGTCAACGGCAAGATCGAGGTGCACATCGGAAACCCGAATTGGAGCGGAGGCCTCGCGTTCAAGACGGTCAACGGTGCGATCCACCTTTGGCTGCCGCGCGGCGCGAACTTCACTATCGCGGCCAAAACCCTCAACGGCGGAATCGATGCGGGGGCGTTTCATCTGAGCGAAGATTCGGGGCGCTGGTTCGGACACAAACTGGATGGCAAGGTCGGGAACGGGGGACGCGCACTGACGCTCCAGACCGTGAACGGTGCGATCTCACTCGGGGCGAACTGATGGCGCGAAAGAAATCGCCGACGCTTACCGAGGCGGAGTTACGCCTGATGGACGTGCTCTGGCGCAAGCAGAACGCGACGGTGAGCGACGTCGTTGAGGCGCTCGGCGACCCGCCGCTGGCCTACAACACGGTCTTGACGACGCTGCGTATCCTGGAAACCAAGGGTTACGTAAAGCACAGCGCGGTCGGGCGCGCCTTCGTCTACGCACCGAAAGTCGATCGCGACGAAGCTCGCTCGAGTGTGATCGACTACGTGGTCTCGCGCTTTTTCGATAATTCGCCGCGGGCGCTGATGCTCAAATTGCTCGATACCGAAGAGATCTCCGACACCGAGGCGCGCCGCTTGCGCGCGCTCTTGAAAAAGGACGAGAGGACCCAGTAATCATGCACCTGGAGCTCTTGGAACCGTTCGCGCGCACGATCGTTACAGCGCTCGGCGTCGGTATATTGGAGTCAATGGCCCTGGCCCTGCTCGTCTTGACGATGACCAAGATGAAACCCCGCCCAAGTGCTACGACGCGTCACGTCCTATGGTGGCTCACGCTGTCCGCAAGCGCGATCTTGCCGGCCGTCAGCGTGTTCAGTTCGCTCGGCCATATCGAGCATCAACGGGTTCCGGTGATCGCCACCTCCGGTCCAAGCGGCGTCGAGATGCGACGTATCGAGAACGTCCAAGACTCGGTCGAAGCGACGCCGCGCGCCGCTCGCGAAAATTACCGCACGCCGGCGACCGACGCGTTCGCGCCCCTCAGCGCGGCCCTAGCGCGTTCGCTTCCCTCCCCGGATACGCTGCGTTACCTCGGTCTTGCCTGCTTAGCGCTCTGGTTGCTCGTGGCTGCGGGAGGCTTCGTCTCGCTGACGCGCAGTCTCATCGTCTTGCGTCGGATCAAACTTGCGGCCTTGCCGCTGGATGCGAGCGTCGTTCGACGCCTGCGCCGCTGGCGGCATAGCTCGCGCCTGGGGCGCTCCGTTGCGCTCTCCGTCTCAAACGAAGTCGACGTCCCCGTCGCCGTCGGCTTCCGCTTGCCGACGATTCTCTTGCCGGCACAACTCGTCGAGATCGAAGAGATCGCCGACATCGATCAGATCGCGATGCACGAGTACGCGCACCTCGATCGCTACGACGATTGGACCAATTTGCTGCAGCGCTTCATCGAGCGTCTCTTCTGGTTCAATCCGGTCATCGCGTTCGTCGGTCACCGCATCTCGCTCGAACGCGAGATCGCCTGCGATGACTGGGTCGTCGCGCAGACCGGGCGTGCCCATCGCTACGCAACCTGTCTCTGGAAGCTGGTCGAGTCGTCGCGCCTGCCGGCCAAACCGATCCTGGCGCCGGGCGCATTGCTCTCGCCCAAACAGATCACGATTCGCATCGAGCAGTTGCTCGACGCGCGCCGCAACGCGCTGCCCCGCCTATCGCCGATCGGCGCGCTCGTCGTCGGTGCGCTCTGCATCGCGCTCATCGTCGTACAGGTCCAGCGCGCGCCGGTCATCGCGCTCGTGGAATCGGCGCCTGCGGTAACGCTAGACGCTGCCGAGCCTGCCGCGTCGCCCGCCGCCGGCGCGAGGCCCGAACCCTCGGCACAACCAGCCAAAGCCAAGCCCACTTCGCCGAGCGAAGCGGAGCGTATCGCGGCCGAACGCATTGCGCTCGCAGCCGAGCGGGTCAAGCTCGAGACGGCACGGGCGCAACTCGACGCTTCCAGTGCCGAGCATGCCGCGGTCGTCGCGTCTTCGTCGCAGCAGCATTCCAAGCAGGCTCGACCGGCGGCCAAAGAAGCGATTACGATCGCCGTCGTCTCGCCGGATCAGCCGTCGGGCCCAGCGACGTTCGCAATTCCGGACGCGCAAATATATGCCCCGGGCATAAAGCGTCCGTTCGATCGCGAACTGCGCGCGAGCGCGCTAGCAACGGCGCGACTCGGGGCCTTGCCGTCGCAGATTGCGCGCGTGTTCGTGCTTGAGAACGGTTTGCGCGCGACGCTCTCCCCCGCATTCGTCTCGCCTCCGCCTGCGCGTACTATCCGTGCGGGAGTTGGGAGCTGCATTGGGTGCGATCTCTCGCACGCCAACCTCCACGCTCTCAACCTCAGCCATATTATGCTGACTGGCGCCAGTCTGCGCGGCGCCGATCTAACCGGGGCCAACCTGAACGGCGCTCGATTGATCGGCGTCGACCTGCGCGAGGCGAAGCTTGACGGCGCAGACTTGCGAAACGCCGTCATCAGCAACAGCGACCTGAGCGGCAGCAGCTTCCGGAACGTCCGGATCGACGGCATCCGAATTGCCGCAACGATCTTTAGCGGTATGATCGCCGAGGGCACGCACTTGCGGCAGGCGATCGATCACTGCCAAGGCTGCGACCTGCATCTGCTCGACCTTCACGGTCAGGACTTGCACGGCGTGCATCTCACGGGCGCCGACTTGCATGGTGCCGATCTGCGCGACGTGGAGCTCTCCGAAGCCGTCTTCGACCAGGTTGACCTGCACGACGCCCGCTTCACCGGCGCCGACCTGCACAACGCGAAATTACTCAGTTGCAACCTCAACGCGACCGACTTCAAGGGTGCGAACATGGTGGGTCTTTCCACGGAAGGCTCCGATACCGGCGCCACCGCGCGCGTAGGCTTCTCGCTGCATCTCTTCAAGGTGAAAGCCCAGCTCCAGAAACCGGCGCAGCCGGCGACTGATGAGGCGGTTTCAGACCTCGACATAACCGTCGACCAAACGGACGGAAAGACGCCGGACGCGCCGGCGCGCGCGATGCACCCCGTAAACGACCCTTCGCACAGCGAACTCGACTGAACGGAGACCGACGATGACGATCCGCTATTTTCTCTCGCCCTCGCTAACTATGAAATTAGTTGCACTTGCAGCGACACTCTCGCTCTCGCTCTTCATGGCTCACGGCGCACTCGCCGCGCCGAAAGCCGATCCGGTCCCGCGCGAATTGTTGGACCACTGTATCGGCTGCGATGCGCACGGCATGGACCTGCACGGTCGCGACCTGCACGGAATCCGGCTCATTGGCGCAAATCTCTCCGGAGCCGACTTGCGCGGCGCGAACCTGCGGGGCGCCTCACTGACGGGCTGCGACTTGCATAACGCCAAACTCGACGGCGCCGATCTTACCGACGCGAAGCTCACCGGAGTCTCGCTCGAAGGCGCGACGTTCGCCGGCGCCAAGCTGCAAGGCATGAAACTGACCGGCGTCAGTTTCCGTGGTGCCCCGCTGGCGAGCGCAATGGGAGGCGACGTCTTCTTCCGTTCGTGCACCGGCTGCGACTTAAGCCGCGCCATCCTGCACGATATGGACTTTTCAAGGATCCAGATGATCGGCAGCAACCTGCGCGACGCCAACCTGCGCGGAACGAAATTCACTGCATCGCGTCTAACTGGAGCCGATCTGCGCAGCAGCGACGCCACGAATGCCGACTTCTCCGGAGCGCACTTGGTCGGCGTGGATCTGCGTGGCGCCAATCTGAGCGGCGCCTCGCTGCGCGATGCCGTCATCTGCTATCCTTCGAGAACGACTTCGCACGACGGCATCGTGACCACGAGCGGCGATATTATTTGCATCGACTTGCGCGGCGCGACGCTGCGCGGGGCGGACCTGCGCGGCGTGAAGTACTGCGTGAGCTTGAGTCGTATGAACATCATCGTACGCTCCGAACGAAAAGCGGCCGAAGCCCGCGTCGTGGCGGCCGAAGCACCTCGAGTGGAGGTTGTCACCGACGGGGATCGCGATTGCCGGCCGCTCAGCGCCGATGAACTGCGCATGCACTCGCATGCCGATCTCGGCGGCGCTAGATTAAACTGACGTGAGCGGACGGAGGAACTCGCACGCGGGCGCGTGATACTCCGCACGTCCGCGTGCGATTCCTCATCGATCGCCAATGAAACAATGAGTTCGCGAGCGCACTATATGGGTGTGGATTGAGCGGTCGCCGCTCGCGCATCCGACAAAAATCGTAAGGAGAGTCCCAGCATGATGAAACAAATGTTGACCCTGACAGATACCAATCCTCGGCCCACCATTCCGGCGCCGAAATCCGAAAACGAATTCTCAGGCTGGGGTCCGCGCCTCCGCTACTAGGTCCCTAAACAGGATCGTTGCCGACGTACCGTCGCTCCGAAATGCGGAAAGCGTGAGTTGCATCGTAAGCGAAGCGCGCATGGCATTCGTCGTCGTGATAAGTCGAACCTGAACTCGAGAACCGCCAACGAAATGCTACTAGTCCCAAGGAGCGACTATATGCAGTTGGAATCTAAGGGTGGGACATCTGGACACCCGGGAACGAGTCCGAACGCTTTCCAGCAGGGTTGAACCTTGATGGCGGATCCCTTACATGGCAAGTGTTCCTAAAGGAAGTGACTGACCGCAGCGACGGTGGAGACTATGAACATCTTTCGCATGGCTGTTGCTATAGTAATCGTCGGTGCTTTAGCCCAGCCACCGCAGAGTCAAGTTCCACATGGCGCAATCTCGCGCGCGGTCGCGACGTCCTCTTTAGTCATTCTGGTAGCGCGACAGTGTGCGCCTCCCTCGGCGCGCTTCGTGGACTTCTAATGGCTCACAACACGAGGGGTTGTACAAAGTGGAGAAGCGACCAGAGAGTTACGGTAGTGCGCTGGATGTACGATTCGTTCGAGATCTCCCACACGCGGAGTGTAGTCGTCGAGATAGTGGGCAGCGACGGTAAGCACGGGGTTATCCCTGATATTGCGCTGATTCCGATCGTGCCGAGTGGCACAGAAGTGATTCTACGCCGCTGTGTTTGCGGCGCAACGTGCACGACTGGCGCTGCGCACGTTCACGTCGTGTCAGAACTGCCTACGCCTAGCGGGCCTCGGCTCGTAGTTCGATCGATGTCCGGGTCTCGCAAGACTGCAAGCATCAACATGGCTATGGATACTGCGGGTCATCCCATCTGGAGGTTCATTGAGCCGGGTATGCCCGAGTTCATATGTCATTGACGGCACAGCAAGATGCAACGACGCGACCTGGCTTTCCGACGTCGCGCAATGGCCCGCCAAGCGTAGTGCCCTTGCTGCTCTTGAGGAGCTGTGCCGAGCCAAGGTCGGCGAGCTGGTTCAGGCCATACTGGTCGCCGAAGTCGCCTGCTCTATTCAGGGTCGGCGAACAATGATTCGAGATCCGCGCGCGTAAGCGACTTCGCGAGCGCGCCGTCGGCCTTGATGATGCTCTTCGAGAGCGACGCCTTGCGCTCCGCAAGGGCACGGATCTTTTCCTCGACGGTCCCGCTGGTCACGAGTCGGTAGGCCGTGACCGCGCGGTGTTGTCCGATGCGGTGGGTGCGGTCGATTGCTTGGCGTTCGACGGCTGGGTTCCACCAGGGATCGTAGAGCACGACGTAGTCGGCCGCCGTCAACGTCAGCCCGACGCCGCCGGCTTTCAACGAACACAAGAACAGCGGCGGCCCATCGGGGCGCATGAAGTTTGCGACCTCGCCTTGGCGGTCTCGGTCCTTGGTCGAACCGTCGAGGTAGCCGTATTCGATGCCGCGGCGGTCCAGCTCGACGCGCATGATACGCAGCATCGAAGCGAACGCACTGAAGACCAGCAATCGATGGCCGCCCGAGAGAATCTCGTCAACGGTTTCGAGGAAGGCCTCGAACTTGGCGCTGGCTTCCAGATCGCGGCGGTGCTCTTCAAAGAGCAGACCGGGGTGCGCGCAAATCTGCCGCAAGCGAGTCAGCGCCGCCAACACGTGAACGGTTGCGTGCTCGATGCCGCCACTGTCAACCAACGCAAACACTTCTTTGCGCGCGGCTTCGGCGACACCGCGGTAGAGTCGCTTCTGCAGCGGCGAGAGGTCGCACTCGAGCACGACCTCGGTGCGCTCGGGCAGTTCGGGCGCCACGTCTTCTTTCGTGCGCCGCAAGACAAACGGCTCGAGCCGTGAGCGCAGGGCAGCCGTGGCGCGCGCATCGTTGTCGGCGATCGGAACCTCGAAGCGACGCCTAAATGACGACTCGGTGCCGAGCAGTCCCGGCTCCACGAACGCGAAGATCGCCCACAGATCGCGCAACGAGTTCTCAACCGGGGTCCCGGTTAGCGCCAGCCGGTGATCGGCGCGCAGGCCGCGCACCACGCGAGCGATTTGCGACGAAGGGTTCTTCGCGTTCTGCGCCTCATCGAGGATCAGCGAACGGAAGTGGTGCTTGGCGAGCTGCTCGGCGTCAAGGCGTGCGAGCGCGTACGACGTGATCACCACGTCGGCATTCTTAATGTCGTCGTAGCGCGCGGCTCGCTCGCTGCCCGAGTGCAGGCGCAATGTGGTCAATTCGGGCGCGAAACGTGCGATCTCGTTTTCCCACGTGTGCGTCACCGACGTCGGCGCGATCACTAGCGACGGCACGGGACCTTCGAGCGCCTTGCGCCGCATCAGATAGCTGATGACCTGGACGGTCTTGCCCAGGCCCATCTCGTCCGCCAAGATGCCGCCGAAACCAAACTCCGAGAGATAGGCGAGAAAGTCGAGCCCACGCTGCTGGTAACCGCGCAGCGCGCCGTTGGTCAGCTCCGGAACGTCAACGACGGCGATGCCCTGGAAATCACGCAGTTTGTCCCGGAGGGCTTCGACCTCTGGCGGCAGTTGCACGTTGGCAAAGTTCTCATGCAACTCGTCGCGCAGGGCGAGCAGGGCTGCAAATCCGCTCCGCTTGCGATCCGCAAGATCGGTCAGCAGCGCATTCCGCTCGCGCAGCTTTCCGACGTCGACCAGCTTGCCGCGTACCTCGGCGTAGCGATCGCTCGACGAGAGCAGCGCGGCCAGTTCTTTCTGATCGAGCGCTTCGGCCTTGTCGCCGATGAAAACGTCGACGCGCAGTTCGAACCAATCGCCGTTCTCGCCGCTGCGATGCGCCGAGACGTTGATGTCGAGTTCGGAGTTGCCGCCGGCGACGTCGAGCAGCCCGGGATCGAGCCGCCGTTCGAGATCGGTCCAGGTCGGCAGCGTCTCCCGAATGAACGCGGCCGCCCGATCCGGGCCGTGCAGCGCGAACCCATCGGAAGCGCGCGGCACGAAGCCGGCCTCGAGCAGGCGCGCACGCAATACCGCGGCGTCCGTCGCCGTAAACCGGACGTAGCCGTTACCGTGCGGCGCAATCGCGCCGACCGCCGAGTACGGCGCCCGCGCTCCGCTCACTCGATCGATGAACGTCACCGTCGCAAGCAGCGCTCCGACACTCCAACCCAGCGCGAGATCGGCGCTCGGTTGCGCCGCATCGACGATGCCGAGCGTGTCGCGCTCTTCATCGGGCAGGTACGGCGCCACGCGCACGATCGTGCGCGCCGAAAGTGCCGTCTGCGCATCGCCGGCCGCGCCATTTAGCGTGCGCGCGAACTCGATCGCCTTCTTCGGATCGAAACTTCCGTCAACCAGATAGGCGGTGCGTTGCGTTGCAACCCACGTGGGCGGTCCATCGAGCAAGAACGCCGGCCCCGCGGCGATACGCGTTCCGTCACCGGTTTCGAAGACCGGCAGGAACGCCTCGCCGTGCCGCGTCGCGCGCAGCGAGACGCCGCGCAGATCGATCGAGAACTCCGGCAGTTCGGCCGGGTGCCGGCTCGAGGCCGGTTCCGAATCGTAGCGTAAACGCGGATGGCGCGCCAAGCGAAAGAGTGCGCGAGCCAGGGCCTTCGGCGCGTTGCGTCCCGCGAAGGCTTCTTGAACGGCCTCATCGCGCATCAGCTCGCGATCGATCTCATCCCAATCGTCGAGCGGCGTCGTATCCATCATCGCCACGATCGCTTGCGCGTCACGCACGGCCGCGCGGAGTCGCGGCGAATCCAAAATCAGCTGCGCCGTCAGCGTCACGCCGTCGGGCGTCGAGAAGACCGGCCACACGCAGCGTGCGCGCTGCTGGCGCGAATCGACGCGCGGCGCCGGCAGCCAGCTGAGATCGATATCGTTGACCGGCTGCCGTTCCTCGATCTCAGTCTGCGAACGCACGGCCTCGAGTGACGCTACGACGTGTTCGCAGATACCGCTCGCGCCGCACGAACAGACCGAGCGCAGCGCGAGTGGTCCGGTGCCGGTTCCCCACTCGACGACGACCCGATGCTCGCCGCGCGCATCCTTGACCGCGGCCTCGAGCTTCAGGTCTTCGACAGCACGAAGCACGACACGCCCGCCCTCGACGAGGGCGAGCGCGACGCGTGTCAGATCGCGTGCGAACCAGGAACCGATGGCGGCCGGCAGGCGCGACCGCCACGTCGCAAAGGGAGTCAGCGCCTAACCGAGCGTCAGCTCCGGAGGGAGCGCTGCGGGTGGCTCGACCGAAGGAATCTTCGAGAAACGAAGTTTGTCGGGGTTGTCCTGATTCACTTCCGCCAAGATGCGATCGCCGCCCGTGAAGTTGCCCTTGAGCATCTCCTCGGCGAGTTCGTCCTCAACTTCGCGCTGAATGGCGCGACGCAGCGGGCGGGCGCCGAACTGCGGATCCCAGCCCTTGCGGGCTAAGAGTCGCTTCGCGTCTTCGGTCACTTCGAGGTGCATATCTTGCGCGTTCACCTCGCGGATGACTTTCTCGAGCTCGAGTCCGACGATCTCTTCGATCTGTTCGCGGCTCAACTGATGGAACACGACGACTTCGTCGACGCGGTTGAGGAACTCGGGGCGGAACGTGTGCTTGACCTCATCCAACACCTTGTTCTTCATCTTCTCGTAGGCGGCTTGATCCACGTCGCCGGTCGACTTCTGCGGTCGGAAACCGATATCGGTCGTGGTCTGCATGCCGGTCGCGCCGACGTTCGAGGTCATGACGATGACCGCGTTTTTGAAATCGACGACGCGTCCCTGAGAATCGGTCAAGCGGCCGTCTTCGAGCACTTGCAGCAGCAAGTTGAAGACATCCGGATGCGCTTTCTCGATCTCGTCGAGCAAGACGACGCAGTATGGACGGCGCCGCACGGCTTCGGTTAATTGGCCACCTTCTTCGTACCCGACGTATCCCGGAGGTGCGCCGACGAGCCGCGAGACCGCGTACTTCTCCATGTATTCGGACATGTCGATGCGGATCATCGACTCGGCGTCGTCGAAGAGAAACTCCGCCAGGCTACGCGCAACTTCGGTCTTCCCAACGCCTGTCGGTCCGAGGAAGATGAACGAGCCGATGGGGCGCTTCGGATTCTTGAGACCGGCGCGCGAACGGCGAATCGCGCGCGTCACGACGCCGATCGCCTCGTCCTGGCCGACGACGCGCTTGTGCAACTGCTCCTTCATCGAGAGCAGCTTCTGCGTTTCGCCCTGGGCAAGTTTGCTAACCGGAATGCGCGTCCACGACGCGACGATGTGCGCGATGTCGTCTTCGGTGACTTTGATCGTCTTGTCGGCCTGCGATTGTGCCTTCTTCTCGGCCCACTCGGCTTCCAGACGCTGCTTTTCGAGACGCAGTTTCTCCTCGCGATCGCGGATCGCGGCCGCCTTCTCGAACTCTTGCGACTTGACGACCGACTCTTTCTCGGTCTTGACCTTACGAATCTCGTTTTCGATCTCGCGGATCTCGGCCGGCGGCAAGGTCGCTTGCAAGCGTACGCGCGACGACGCCTCGTCGATCAGATCGACCGCTTTATCCGGCAAGAAGCGGTCGCTGATGTAGCGGTCGCTGAGTTTCGCGGCCGCAACCAGCGCTTCGTCCGTGATCGTGACCTTGTGGTGCGCTTCGTAGCGGTCGCGCAAGCCTTTGAGAATCTCGACGGTCTCCTCGACCGACGGCTCGCCGACCATGACCGGCTGAAAGCGGCGCTCGAGCGCCGAGTCTTTCTCGATATGTTTGCGGAACTCGTTGAGCGTGGTCGCGCCGATGCACTGCAGCTCGCCGCGCGCGAGCGCCGGCTTGATGATGTTGCTGGCGTCGATCGCGCCTTCGGCGGCGCCCGCGCCGACCAAGGTGTGGAGTTCGTCGATGAAGAGGATGATCTCGCCGGCGGCGGCGCGGATCTCATCCATAACGCGCTTCATGCGCTCTTCGAATTCGCCGCGATACTTCGTACCGGCAACTAGGCCCGCGAGATCGAGCGTGATGACGCGGCGGTCGCGCAGCGGCTCCGGGACTTCGCCCATGATGACGCGTTGCGCCAAGCCCTCGGCGATCGCGGTCTTGCCGACCCCGGGCTCGCCGATCAGCGCTGGATTGTTCTTGGTGCGCCGCGCCAGAATTTGAATGACGCGTTCGATCTCGTTGGCGCGTCCGATGACCGGATCGAGTTTATTGTCGCGCGCCAGCGCCGTCAGGTCGCGGCCGTACGCATCGAGCGTCGGCGTCTTGGACTTGCCTTTCGGCGCGGCCGGCTGACCTTCGGCGCCGAGCAGTGAGGTGGTCTGGACGCGGACCTTGGCCGGATCGACGCCGAGATTCGTCAGGACGCGCGCGGCAACGCCTTCGCCTTCGCGGATCAAACCGAGCAGCAGGTGCTCGGTGCCGATGTAATTGTGGTTGAGTTGGCGCGCCTCTTCGAACGCAAGCTCGATGACGCGCTTAGCGCGCGGCGTGAAGACCATCTCTTGCTGGACGGTCTGGCCGCCGCGGCCGACGATCGCTTCCACTTCTTGCCGGACCTTGGCCAGGTTCACACCCAGGGTCTCGAGCACTTTGGCGGCCAGGCTCTCGCCTTCGGAGATGATCCCGAGCAAAATATGCTCGGTCCCGATGTAGTTATTACCGAGCCGTTGAGCCTCTTCTTGGGCCAGCACGATGCTGCGCCTCGCTCGCTCGGTGAAGGGTTCCCACATTGACATACTGGCTCTGACTCCTGTCCGCCGGCCTCAATTGGCCCCGGCGCACGCCCGGTACGACTTGCCGGGTGTTCCCGACTTACCCTCTGTAGTGTTGTCGGTCACATTTTGGCTCCGTCGTATGGCTGCATAACAAGAAACGTGATGCAACCGGTTTCGGTGCGGTCCGGGGGCTTTTTGGGAAGCATCCGGGAGGGCGCCGGGAGGTATTGCGGCCCGGGCTCTAGGAAGCCTTAATCTCACCCACCGGTGGCGTAACAAGTAGTAAGAATTGATGAAACGCTCCTCGCAAAGCGGCCGCCGGCGCTCGATGGACGAGCAGGCGCAGACGATCCCGAGCCCGCGCCGGAACGAGCAGGCCGCGCCGCGTCCGCTGCCCGACGCCGGCCAGCGCCGCAGCACGATCGCCAAGGTCTCGCACACCCTGAGCCTGGATCTAGCCCAGCACCTCGAGGAGTTCGCGTTCTTTGAGCGCGTCAGCGAAAGCGCCGTAATCGAGTACTCGCTCAACGCCTTCTTCGCATTAAGCAAGGACGACCGCGAGTTGGGCGATATGCTGCGTCGCGAAGGCGCCGGGCGCCGCCGGAAAACCTAGCGGCGAGGCGCCGGGCGGCGCAACGTCGCGCCGTGCTCGCGTAAGAAGCGTCCCAGCCCTGCGTCCGTCGCGATCTTGGCAAAGAGCTGCCCGAGCGCGACTTCGACGATCGAGCTTTCGCTCAAACGCTCGTCAAACGCCAAGCGCCGGAGCCGGGCCCCGACATCCGGCGAGACGTTGACCGATAACTTCACCGGCGACTCGCGAACGATCAAACTCCCGACCGTCGTAACGGCCCGTGGTTTCGCTTTCATGCGCCCGGGATTCGCCCGGTCGCACGGACGACCTGCCTCTAGGTAATTACCGCCTGCTCAGCTACGACGCCGCAGCGCGGCCCCGGCGTCGCGTAGCCGCTGGCCCAACTCGGCGTCGTCGCCGCTCTCGAAAAAGCCGCGTAATGCGAACTCGATGACGGCGCTCTCGCTGATCCGCTCACGAAAGGCGAATTGGCGCAGCCGTTCGGCGACCACCGCATCCAACGTATGCGAAACCGTCGCGATCTTGCGGATGCCGTTGCTCGAGATAGGGGTGGGAACCGCTTTAACGGGCTGCTTCAGTATGGCCATGCTGCTACGTGCCATGAACGACCAACTACTCCTGCGTGCTTGCTACCCAGCACCTAAGATTGCCAGGAAGGACCCAAATCCTGGCTAAAACGGCCCTCGGCCGCGGGGGCCGAGGCGGGCGGCCACCGAAAGGCGGCGGGGTGCTGCACCAAATCAGCGACCAGTTCTTCAATGGGCTCACTTTGGGCATGCTCTACATCTTGGTTGCGCTGGGCCTGAACATCGTTTTGGGGCTGATGGGCGTTATCAACTTTTCGCACGGCGCTTTTTTCATGTTGGGCGCCTATATGGCGTACACGCTGGGCCCGCACGTCGGCTTTTGGCCGAGCATGTTCCTGGCCGCGATCATCATCGGCCTCTTCGGGATGCTCTTCGAATCGTCGCTGATCCGGCCGCTGTACAAACGGATTCCGGAGTATACGCTGCTGCTCACGTACGGGACGGCGCTCATCTTCGAACAGATCGTGCGAAGAATTTGGGGCGACGACGCGGTGCGCTATCAGCCGCCCGACTATCTGAGCGGCGCGCTGACGATCGGCGGTTTCCAGTTTCCGATCTATAAGGATATTTTCTTAGTGCTGATCACGGTCGTGATCCTGGCCTGCGTGTGGCTGCTGATCAATAAGACCAATATCGGAATGATCATCCGGGCCGGAACCCGCGATGCCGAGATGGTCAAGATTCTCGGAATCAATATGCCGCTGATGTTCACGCTGGTCTTCGGCATCGGCGCATTCATGGCCGGGCTCGCCGGCGCCCTGGCGGCTCCGGTCTACGCGATCATCCCGAGCCTTGCCTCGCAGTGGATCGTGCTCACCTTCGTCATCGTCATCGTCGGCGGCATCGGCTCGTTTTGGGGCGCGATCGTCGGCGGCTTGATCATCGGGGTCGTTCAAAGTTTGGTCGAACTCATTCCCGGCATCGGTCCGTCCGCGATCGATCTGAGCGGCTTCGTCATCATGGGGCTCATCTTGCTGGTCCGACCGCGCGGCATCTTCGGGGTCGAGGGCATCTTCGAGTGAAGGTCCGCGCGACGAGTTGGTGGCTGGAGTTCGGCCTGATTGCCGTTGCCCTGGTGCTGCTCCCGTACCTGATGCCGGGCGGTTCGCTGGACCTCAATCCGATGACAGGTGACCGGCTGCCGTTTCATCCCGGTTTCACCGACCTCGCAACGACCGTGCTCGCCTTCGCGCTGTTCGCGCTCGGTTTCAATTTGTTGTTCGGGCACAGCGGCGAACTCTCGTTCGGTCACGCGATGTTCTTCACCATCGGAGCCTACGCAACGGCGCTCTATACCAACGGCTTCAGCTTAGCGATCGGTCCGTTCCCCGTGCACCACGATCCGGCGAACAATTTCGTGATCACGCTCGTCTTGGCGCTCGGCTGTTCCGCGCTCTGGGCCTGGATATTGGCGCGGTTGATCGTGCCGCGCTCGAGCGGCATCTATTATTCGATGATCACGCTGGCGTTCGCGCAGGTCGTCTATTTTGTGACCTTCCATTGGTCGGACCTCACCGGCGGCGAGGACGGCCTCCAAGCGATCGCGCGCCCGCACTTGCCGGGGCTGCCGGCCAACTGGCTCTCGAACGCGACCAACATCTATATCTTTGCTGCCGTACTGACATTCGTCGCGGTCGCGATCAACTATTGGATCGTGCACTCGCCGTTCGGCTCGGTTCTGCATGCGATCCGCGAGAACAAGCAGCGCGCGCGGTTCTTGGGCTACGACGTCAACAAGTTTCGCGTCAATGCGTTCGTCCTATCGTCGCTCTTCCCGGCGATCGGCGGCTGGCTCTGGGTGTATTTTCAGCAATCTATTAATCCCGACGCGGGCTCCGTCGATTACTCCGGGCGCGTCGTCATGATGTCGCTGCTCGGCGGCATTGGCACGTTCGTCGGGCCGATGATCGGCGCGTTTGTCTATTGGGATCTTCAGAATAGCGTCGCGCAGCAGAGCAAATACTGGCCGGCAGCGATCGGCGTCGTCTTCGCAATCTTCGTCATCGGCGCGCCCGGCGGTATCGGCGGCGCATTTGAAGGCCTGCGCCGCTACGGCTTGCGGATGGCGCTGCGGCGCGCCGTCTCGCCCGAGGCGCGCCTAGAGACCGATCTCGCCGAAGAACTGCCCAAAAACGAGGACGGACCGTGAGCGACAACGGCGCGACCTCCGCGTATGCATTCAAGACCGAACATCTAACGAAGTCGTTCTCGGGGTTCAAAGCCGTTAACGACGTCAGCATCGAGATTCCGCGCGGCGGCGTGCGCACGATCATCGGGCCGAACGGCGCCGGCAAGACGACGCTCTTCAATCTGCTCTCGGGCCTCCTGCCGCCTTCCGAAGGCAGCGTTTGGTTCGAAGGCGCGAATATCACCCGGCTCGATCCCTACCAGCGCGCGCGTCTGGGCATCTCGCGCTCGTTCCAGATCACGAACATCTTCGCCAAACTCAGCGTCTACGAGAACGTGCGTCTCTCCGTTCAGGCGCTCTATGACGGCAAGGCCAACTTCTTCTTGCCGCCCGGCCGCATGGGCGACCTGGACGGCAAGACCACCCAGATCTTGCAAGATGTGGGGCTTGCCGCCGTCGGCGATGGTTTAGCGGAAAACCTTTCGCACGGCGACCAGCGCCGCTTGGAGATCGGGCTCGTTTTGGCACGCGATCCGAAGGTGCTGCTGCTCGACGAACCGCTCGCCGGCATGTCGCCGGCCGAGACGCACGCGACGGTCGAATTAATTCAACGCATCTCGCCCGGGCGGACGATCATGCTGGTCGAACACGACATCGACGTGGTGATGTCGATTTCGACGACGATTACGGTCATGCAGACCGGGCAGATTCTCGCCATCGGAACGCCAGAGGAGATCCGCGCGAACGAAGCCGTGCAGCGCGCCTATCTTGGAGGCCTGCAATAATGGCCTCGGCGCTGCTGGAACTAGAGAACGCCAACGCCTTTTACGATAAGAGCCACGTTCTGCAAGACGTCTCGCTGACGGTCGGGCAAGGTGAAGTGGTCGCGCTCCTCGGCCGCAACGGCAGCGGCCGCTCGACGACGCTAAAAGCGATCATGGGACTCGTCGCGGTCCGCAGCGGCGCGATTCGTTTTCACGGAAAGACGATCACGAATCGCGCGCCTTTCGATATCGCGAAGCTCGGGATCGCGTTCGTGCCCGAAGACCGCCGCATCTTTCCCAATCTCACCGTCGGCGAAAATCTGCGGCTCGCGGCTCTAGCCGGCCGCAAGGGACCGTGGAACGAGAAACGCATCTACGATTACTTTGCGGTTTTGGGCGAACGTCGCGACAAGCCGGCCAAGCTCTCCGGCGGCGAGCAGCAGATGCTCGCGATCGCGCGCGCGCTCGTTGCCAATCCCCAGATCATCTTGCTCGACGAGCCCATGGAGGGCCTCGCGCCGCTGATCGCGCGCAACGTCGAAGAAGTCGTCCGCCGCATCCGCGAGGAAGGCAATACGATTCTGCTGGTCGAGCAGAACGCCGAAGTCGCGATGAACTTATCGGATCGCGGCTACATCCTTTCCAACGGCCGCGTCATGGTCAGCGGAAAGATCGCCGAGTTGCGCGCCGACACGGCCGCGATGCAACGCTACTTGGCCGTCTGAGCCTCGCGCAGAGCCGTTTCGGCGCCGGGTCCATACCGTACCGGCTCGCTACCTGCCCGCCGCCTAAGTTCCGGAGGGCCCGGGGAACTGCCGAGGTGCGGCGTATATCCTTAAGACCTTCTTGGAGATGCGCATGAAGCTGACCGTCAACCAGAGGTCCGTCACCGTCGACGACGCGCCGGACACGCCGCTTCTGTGGGTGCTGCGCGATACCGTCGGACTCACCGGCACGAAGTTCGGGTGCGGTATCGCGCAGTGCGGCGCGTGTACCGTGCTCGTCGATGGCGAGCCGCTGCGGTCGTGCTCGGTGCCTGTGGCCAGCGTCGCCGGGAAACACATCACGACGATCGAGGGCATCGCGCACGGCGAGACGCTCAGTAACGTGCAGCAGGCCTGGGTCGACGTCGAGGTGCCTCAGTGCGGATATTGTCAGAGCGGCATGATCATGGCGACGACGGCGCTCCTGAAGAAACATTCGCATCCAACCGATACGCAGATCGACGAAGCGCTGACGAATATTTGCCGCTGCGGAACCTATGACCGTATCCGGGTCGCAGTCAAAAAAGCGGCGGGTGCAGCATGAAGCGCGCCGCCTTCGTCGCGACCACGGGCGCCGCTACGGGCGCGCTCGTTCTGGGCTTTGATTTCCCAATTGTGAACCGGCTGGCCGCCGACGCGGCCGAGCCGGGCCGCCTCTCGGCGCTCGTGCGGATCGCGCCGGACGAGAGCGTGACGATCGTTGCGATGCAAGCCGAGATGGGGCAGGGCGTCGCGACGTCGATTCCGATGCTCGTCGCCGAGGAGCTCGATTGCGATTGGTCGCGCGTGCGCAGCGAGACGTTCCCGGGCGTCGATAAAGTCTATAACAATCCGGCCTTTGGTATTATGGGCACGGGCGGCAGCTCGTCGATTCGCGGCTGGTACATGCCCGCGCGCAAGGCCGGCGCGCAAGCGCGCGCCATGCTGGTCGCCGCCGCGGCCGGCAAATTCGGCGTTCCCGCGAGCGAACTACGTACGCAAAGCGGCATCGTCTATCACGACGCGTCGTCGCGCAAGGCGACGTACGGCGAACTCGCAAGCGCCGCAGCCGCGCTGCCACCGCCGGCCGACGTCACGCTGAAGACGGCCGACAAGTTCACGATCATCGGCAGGCCGATCAAACGGCTCGACATTCGCGATAAGGTTACCGGTCGGGCACAGTTTGGAATCGATGTGGTGGTGCCGGGGATGTTGCACGCGGCAATTCGCCAGGCACCGGTCTTCGGCGCTACCGTGAGCAGCTACGGCCAAAACGCGATCTCGCGCCGTCCGGGCGTGAAGCACGTCGTGAATCTCAAGAACGCGATCGCGGTCGTCGCCGACCGCTACTGGCGCGCTAAGAGTGCGCTCGACGCGATGAACATCACCTGGAACGAGGGCGCCGGTACGCAGCTCGACGACGCCAAGGTTGCCGCAACGCTCGACGCCGGGCTCGACGAGTCAGTCGCCATCTCCGCCAAGAAAGTCGGCGACGCCGCCGCGGCGCTCGGCACGGCCGCCAATGTGATCACGGCGGAATATCGCGTGCCGTATCTCGCGCACGCGACGATGGAACCGCTCAACTGCACGGCCAGCGTCACGCCGTCGTCTTGCGAGATTTGGGCGCCGACGCAATTTCCGGGGCCGCTCGCCGCTACCGCAGCGCACTATACGAACCTCTCACTCGATAAGATCAAGGTTCACGCGACGTACCTCGGGGGCGGTTTCGGGCGCAAGGCCGCGATGGATTTCGTGATCCAGGCGATCCTGATCTCACAGGCCGTCGGCGCTCCGGTCAAGCTGCTCTGGTCGCGCGAGGAAGATATCCAGCACGACATGTACCGCCCGGTTTCGACGACGCGCATCAAAGCCGGAATCGATGCCGGCGGAAAGCTCGTTGCCTGGCAGCAGCGCGTCGTTTCGCCTTCGATCAGCGCCAGCTCCAATCCGGGATCCGACCCGACTAAGTTGGACACGACTTCCGTGGAAGGTTCGTCGGATAAGCGCTACGCGATTCCGAATTACAGTGTCGATTACGTGATGAAGAGCTTCGCGGTTCCGGTCTTCTACTGGCGCTCGGTCGGAAACTCGCAGAACGCGTTCTTCTTCGAGTCCATGCTCGATGAGGTGGCGCACGCCGCCGGCAAAGATCCCTACGAGTACCGGCGCGCGCTGCTCGCTACGACCCCGCGACAACTCAACGTGCTCGAAACCGCCGCCAAACTCGGCGATTGGGGAAAGCCGCTTACCAAGGGCCAGGGCCGCGGCATCGCGTTTCACGAGTCGTTCGGCTCGATCGTCGCCGAGGTTGCGGAGGTCTCGGTCGATGCCAAGAACCAGCTGCGCGTCCACAAGGTCGCGTGTGCGGTCGATTGCGGCGCCGTGGTCAATCCGAACACGGTCGAAGCGCAGATGCAGAGCGGGATCATCTACGGCTTGACCGCGGCCTACTACGGCTCGATCAACCTCGCCAAGGGTCGCGTCACGCAGCACAACTTCAACGACTATCAAATGATACGGCTCGCCCAGGCGCCGCACATTATCGTCGAGATCGTTAAGAGCACCGCGCCCCCGACCGGCGTCGGTGAACCGGGCACGCCGCCGATCGCGCCCGCGGTCGCGAACGCGATCTTCGGCGCGACGGGCAAGCGCATCCGCACGCTGCCCTTCACCAAGGCGGGCTTCACGGTCTAGCGGTTATGATCGAGATCTTGGATACGGTCGAGCGCTGGCGCGCCGAAGGGCAACGCGTCGCGCTGGCGACGGTCGTCCGCGTCGAGCAATCCGCACCGCGCGATCCCGGCGCGGTGATGGCCGTGAGCGAGCGCGGCGAGGTCGCGGGCTCGGTCAGCGGCGGCTGCGTCGAGGCCGCCGTCTACGAGGAAGCGAGCGACGCGATCGGAACCGGACGCCCGCGCCTCGTGACCTATGGCATCAGCGATGCGCAGGCGATCGAACAGGGGCTGACCTGCGGCGGAACGATCCACGTTTTCGTCGAGCGGCTGGACTGGTAGCCGGTGATCTTCGAGCGCCTCGCGGCGGCATTGCGAGCCGACGCACCGGTCGCGCTCGCGACGCGGCTCGACGAAGTGCGGCCGGGAGCAAAGCTCATCGTCGACGTGTCGGGGGCCGAAGGCGACCTCGGTTCTCCGGGTCTCAATTTCGCGGTCGAGGCCGAGGCTCGCGCGCTCTTGGCGGTCGGCGAAAACGCGCTGCGAACGTTCGGGCGCGACGGCGAACCGATCGGCACCGAAGCTCGGCTGTTCATCCAAGCCTTCGCACCAAAAGCCGACCTGTATATCTTCGGCGCCATCGACTTCTCACGCGCGATGGCGCGTCTCGGCAAGTATCTGGGTTATCGCGTCACCGTGATCGATGCGCGACCCGTCTTCGCAACCGAAGCGCGCATTCCCGATGCCGATCGCGTCGTCGTCGCGTGGCCGGATGAGTTCTTGGCGTCGGCGCGCGTCGAACCGCGCACGGCGATCGTCGTCCTGACGCACGATACGAAATTCGATATACCGCTCTTGAAGGTCGCGCTCGCCACGAACGCCGGTTACATCGGCGCGATGGGCAGTCGGCGCACGCACGCCGCGCGCGTCGAACTGCTCCGCGCCGGCGGCGTCAGCGAAAGCGATCTGGAACGCATCTGCGCGCCGGTCGGTCTCGATATCGGCGCGCGAACGCCGGAAGAGACGGCGATCTCTATTGCGGCCGAGATCGTCGCGATGCGTTCGGATCGCCGCGGAGGCCGTCTGCGCGACGGCTCGCTCGCGGTTCATCCGTGAACGCCGTCTGCGCGATCCTCGCGGCTGGACGCTCCGAGCGGATGGGCGCGCAAAAGTTGCTCCTGCCGGTCGGCGGAACGACGATGCTCGCACGCGCCCTCGATGCGACGCGTGAGTTCGAGACGGTCGTGGTGGCCGCCCCCTCGCTCGCCGGACACATTCCACTTCGGCCACGCCTGCGCGTCGTCGTCAACGCCGAGCCCGAACTCGGTATGGCACATTCGTTGATGCTGGCCGATGGCGCGATCTCCGACCGAGATGCCGCGCTGGTCGTCCTGCTCGCCGATACGCCGCTGATCGAAGCCGCCTTCGTGCGCCGGATTGCCGAGGCGCTCGAGGATGCCGACGTCGCCTATCCGATGCGCGATGGCATCGCCGGCCACCCGGTCGTCTTCGGTCCGCGCGCGCGCGCCGAACTCGGGCGCCTCGAACGCGGCGACACGCTGCGCCGGCTGCGCGATGATCCGCGCTGGCGCCGGGTCGAGGTGCCGGTCGCCGATGACGCATCGTTTCTCGACGTCGATACCCCGGACGACTTGGCCACCGCCGACGCGGCGTTTGCGAAAGTGGAACCGCTCGGTTCCGAGGCGAAGGCGTAAGACCGGAGGGAACGATGCCGACTCAAGAACAGGTTTTTGAAGCGCTCAAAGAGGTCGAGGACCCCGAACTGCACATGGGAATCGTCGATCTGGGCCTTGTCTACGGCGTCGACGTCGAGGGGCCGGCGAACGAAAACGTCACCGTGACGATGACCCTCACCTCGCCGATGTGTCCGGTCGGGCCGATGTTCAAAGAATCGGTCGAGACGAAGGTCCGCTCGATGGAGGGTGTCGCCAAGGCTAACGTTGAGATCACCTTCACGCCGCCGTGGGATCCGCGCACGATGGCGAGCGACGACGTCAAGGTCCTACTCGGCATCTGGTGAGTGCGACCAGGAAGGGAGCCTCCCGACGAGCCCTGGATGGGCAGGACATCGTCGGGGGCGACGCGGCGCACCGGCATAAGATCGATGCGTTGCGCGAGCGGCGCAATCAGGCACTCGAACCTGCGGGCCCGGGCGCGAACGAAAAGCAGCGCAAACGCGGCAAGCGAACGGCGCGCGAGCGCATCGAATCGCTAGTCGACCCCGATTCATTCGTCGAACTCGACATGTTCGCCGTGCATCGCAGCACGGCGTTCGGACTCGACGAACGCGAATTCTTAGGTGACGGCGTCGTGACGGGCCGAGCCGCGATCGACGGCCGCCAGGTCTTTCTCTTCTCGCAAGACTTCACGGTCCTGGGTGGCTCGCTCGGCGAAGTCTTCGCCGAGAAGATCTGCAAAGTCATGGATCTCGCGCTCCGCACGGGGTCGCCGATGATCGGTATCAATGATTCTGGAGGCGCGCGCATCCAAGAGGGCGTCGTCAGCCTCGGCGGTTACGCCGAGATCTTTTGGCGCAACGTACAAGCGAGCGGCGTGATCCCGCAGATCAGCCTGATCGCGGGCCCCTGCGCCGGCGGAGCGGTCTACTCGCCGGCGATCACCGATTTCACGTTGATGGTCGAGGGCATCGCGCAGATGTTCATCACCGGTCCCGAGATCATCAAGACGGTCACCGGCGAGGAGGTCACCTTCGAGCAGCTCGGCGGCGCGCTGACGCATGCCACCAAGAGCGGCGTCACCGACCTGATCGCCGCCGACGAAGACGACATGAGCGCGCAGACGCGCCAGCTGATCTCCTTCATCCCGCAGAACAACCTTGAGGATCCGCCGCAGTATGCGACGGCCGACGATCCGCTGCGGCTCTGCCCCGAACTCGACGGCCTAATTCCGGATGCACCGAACAAGCCGTACGACGTCAAGGACGCGATTTTGGCGGTGGTGGACGACGGCGATTTCTTCGAGATCGGTGAACTCTTCGCGCAGAACATGGTCATCGGTTTCGGCCGCGTCGACGGCGGCACGGTCGGGATCGTGGCCAACCAGCCGAAGTTCTTGGCGGGGGTCCTCGACATCGCGTCATCGATCAAAGCCGCGCGTTTCGTGCGCTTTTGCGACGCGTTCAATATTCCGCTGTTAACGTTCGTCGACGTCCCCGGGTTTCTGCCCGGCACAGCGCAAGAGTACGGCGGCATCATCAAGCACGGCGCGAAGCTGCTCTATGCGTTTGCCGAAGCGACCGTGCCGAAGATTACCGTCATCACGCGCAAGGCATACGGCGGCGCGTACGACGTTATGGCCTCAAAGCACATCCGGGCCGACTACAATGTCGCGTGGCCGACCGCCGAGATCGCCGTCATGGGCGCACCGGGCGCCGTGAAGACGATCTTCCGCCGCGAGATCGCCGAAGCGAACGACTCGGATGCCAAAGCCGCCGAGCTGATCTCCGACTACGAGGAGCGTTTCGCCAACCCGTTCATCGCCGCCCAGCGCGGCTACATCGACGACGTGATCGAAGCCAGCCGCACGCGCCAAGCCGTCTCCCGCGCGCTCAAGATGCTCGCCGACAAACGCGTCGAGCGCCCCAAACGAAAACACGGAAACATTCCGCTGTGATAACCCGCTCACTCCTAGCGCTAGCCGCTTTTGTTTTCTTGTCGGCCGGAACATCCCCGGCTGTGGCCCAGCGCGGGGCCCGTATCTCCTACACACTTCCGGGCGTCGTCGTTCGCGGGCTCGATGCGGCATTTCATTCGCGCTACGGGAACTCGCCGCAACTGATCGAGCCCGGTACGAAGGTCCGCATCACGCAGTTTGCGGACTCGGTGCTTGTTCGATTCGAACTCATCGGCGGAGAAATTGCCTCGTTACGCGTCGAACCGGGCGGAATCGTGTCGACGCTTGATATGCCCACTGGGAACGAAACGGAAGTCGTCATTCCGGGCCGGGAGGCAGCGGCAATGAGCGTGGCTTTCGACGCATGGAACGCCGGCGCGGCAGCGACGCCGCAAGCATTTCGATCCGACAGGGTGACAATTCCCCAGTCAAAGGCGGATTTCGACGACAACCGTTTCGCCGTAAGCGAGCAAGAGTTTTTGGAGCAGAATCCGGATCTCTCATCTCCGCCCGGATACTACGTGTCGTATCTATCGCCGCCGGATCCGGTCCTGTCTGCGAGCCGCGGCTGCGGAAATTACACGATCTATCGAGTGGACCCCGCGAAGTGGAGGGTCGTTCGCGAACCACCCATATGTTGATCTCACTTTCGCAGGGCATCCGAACCTGCGGGGGATAACGCACCGGTATGAGGCTTCTCGAAGGTAAGACCGCGCTCATTACTGGCGTCGCGAACCGCTGGAGCATTGCGACGGGCATAGCTCGGGCGTTCGCGGCGCACGGGGCCAAGCTCGCGTTCATCTATCAGGGCGAACGCGTTAAGGACGAAGTCGAGAAACTGGCGGCTGAACTCGGCGGCGGAAAAGCCTACGAATGTGATGTGACGTCGGATGAGGCGCTGGCGAAGCTCGCGGATGACATTCGCCGCGACTACGGCACCCTTGACGCGCTCGTGCACTCGATCGCCTTCGTGAACAAAGAAGACCTGGCCGGGAAGGTCTTTAAGACGTCGCGCTCGGGATTTGCACTTGCGCTCGACATCTCATCGTACTCGCTGATCGCGCTTACCAACGCGCTGGTCGACGTTCTCAATGACGGATCGAGCATCATGGCGCTCACCTATCTCGGAGCCACCTCAATCGTGCCGAACTATAATGTCGCCGGCATCTCGAAGGCGGCGCTCGAAGCGATCGTTCGCTATCTCGCGTTCGATCTCGGCGATCGCGGCATCCGCGTCAACGCGATCTCGGCGGGACCGATCAGCACCGCGAGTTCCCGCCAGGTCAAAGATTTCAAGGCCATGCTCGATAAGGTTGAATCGGCCGCGCCACTGCGGCGCAACGTCACCTCTGAAGACGTTGGCAACACCGCGGTGTACCTCGCATCGGATCTGTCGCGCGCGATTACCGCAGACGTTCACTTCGTCGACTCGGGATACCACGCCATGGGTATGTTTCCGAAACAAACGGAACCGTGAGGCTCGAGGCGCTCGACGGACCGTGCGGAATGCCGGACGCCGATGAGTTAAGCACGATCGCAACGGCAATCGAGATGCTCGGGGATGGCGCACCTATCGAGACCCCATCGCCCTGGCGTCTAGCCGGCCGGGATTTCGATGAAGTCGATTTTGAATTCGATCGCCGGCGTTCGAGGCGCTAGGTCCTGAGAAAACTTCTCGTCGCCAACCGCGGTGAGATCGCGCTGCGCGTCATGCGCTCGGCGCGTGAGATGGGCCTCGAAACGGTCGCCGTTTACTCCGATGTGGATCGCGAGGCAGCGCACGTCGCTTACGCAGGCGAAGCGTTTATGCTCGGACCGGCTAGTCCGGCCCAGAGCTATCTCAATATCGAGAAACTGCTGGATGTCGCGCGCAAATCCGGGGCCGATGCGGTCCATCCGGGCTATGGTTTTCTCGCCGAGAATGCCGGCTTCGCTCGCGCGGTGATTGCGGCAGGACTGATCTGGGTTGGTCCGCATCCCGACGCGATCGATGCGATGGGCGACAAGGTTCGCGCACGTCAGGCGATGCTCAAAGCAGGCGTCCCCGTCGTTCCCGGCAGCACCGAGCCGATCGAATCCGCCGATGCCGCGCGCAGGGCCGCCAAAGAATACGGACTGCCGCTCGCACTCAAGGCCTCGGGCGGTGGCGGCGGCAAGGGACTGAAGGTTGCGCGCACGCTCGAAGAGATCGAGCCGGCCTTCATCAACGCGCGGCGCGAGGCCGAAGCGTATTTCAAGAATCCCACAATCTATGTCGAGCGCTACCTCGATAATCCGAAACACGTCGAGCTGCAGATCCTAGCCGACAAGCACGGCAACGTTATCCACGTTGGCGCGCGCGATTGCTCGCTGCAGCGCCGCCACCAGAAACTCTATGAAGAGACACCCGCCCTCGTTAGCGATCGTGTTCGCGAAGGTCTGCGCGATGCCGGGATTCGCGCGGCGCGCGCGATCGGTTATGACAGCGCCGGCACGATCGAGACGCTCGTTGCCGGCGACGAGTTCTTCTTTCTCGAGATGAACACGCGCATTCAAGTCGAGCACACGATCTCGGAGATGGTGAGCGGGCTCGACCTGATCCGCGAACAGCTGCGCGTCGCTGCGGGCGAACCGCTCGGCTACAACCAGGACGCGGTTGTGCTACATGGCCATTCGATCGAGGTTCGCGTCAACGCCGAGGATCCGGCGCAAGGCTTCCGCCCCGCGCCGGGAACGATCGATGCCTATCGCGAGCCCGGCGGTCTCGGCGTGCGCGTCGACTCGGCGGCTAGCCTCGGGACGACAATCGGCTCGGACTACGATTCGATGATCGCGAAGCTGATCGTCTGGGCTCCGACTCGGGAGCAGGCGCGCGCGCGATTGCGGCGTGCTATCGACGAGTACACGATCGGTGGCGTGCCCACGACATTACCGTTCCTGCGGGCCTTGAACGACTCGCCCCGCGTCGTTGACGGCACATACGGAACCGCAACGCTCGAAACATTTGCCGCAACCTGGATTGCGCCGCAAGCGGTCGCGGAAACGGCCGCCGGTCAAGTTCCCGAGGGCGAACGCGACGTCGTGCGCGTTGAGGTCAACGACAAACTCTTCTTCGTTCGCGTCCTGGATCGGGCCGCCGGCAGTGGAACGCGGGCCCGGCGAGGCGCACCGAAGCCCGCGACTGCACGCGGGCGGAACGGCCGAGCAGCGAGCGGCGACGCGATCTCTTCGCCGATGCACGGTCTGATCGTCGAGATGAACGTGACCGAGGGCGCGGCCATCGCCGAAGGTCAGGTCGTGGCCGTCATCGAGGCGATGAAAATGATGAACGAAATTCGCGCGCACCGCGCGGGAGTCGCCGTCAAAGTTCACGTTACAAAAGGCGAGACGATCGAAGCGAACTCGCCGCTCGTGACGCTCGGCTAACGCGATGCCGCTGCTCGTGCTGCGAATCGCGCTGGCCATTGGTGCGCTCACCGATCTCTTTGTCGCGGCGCTGATGCTCTTCTTCCAGTCGCTTACCGGGCCACTCTTGGACGTCCCGACAAGAGATCCGTCGATCGCGGCATTTGTGGGTTGCGAACTGGTCGTCGTTGCTCTGGTCTACCTGGCGTTGTTGCGCGATCCGGTGCGTTTCCGCCCGCTTCTCTATATCGTGGCACTCGATCAGGTCTTTGCTGCGGCGTGGCCGGCGTTCGAAGTCTGGCGCGGCGACATCGCCGGAACATGGAAAACTCTCGGGCCGATCCCGTTCAACCTCGCGCTCGTCACCATCTACCTCATCGCGGCGCGCGCAGGCCGGTCTCCGCGCCGGCGCAACACTACATAGCTTTCAGAAGCGTGGCCCAGCGCGTCCAAGCGTCGGCGCGAGCTTTCTTGTTCGCGGCGTTCGTGTTCCCCGGATCTTCACCGGCTCGCATGAATCCGTGCCCGGCTCCGTCGTACGTCACCGGATAATACGGCTTACCGGCCGACTTCATCGCGTCGATGGTCGCCGGAATCGTCGCACCGATACGCGCGTCGTTGCCCGCATAAAAGCCATAGACGGGCGTGGTAATCCTCGTAACGTCAGTTGGAGGCGAACCGTAAAACACGAATGCCGCTTTTAGGTCGTGACGGACCGTGGCAAAACGGAACGCAACATCGCCGCCCCAGCAGAACCCCGCGACCGCAAGCTTGCCGTTCACGGCCGGGAGTTTTTTCACGTAATCGGCGACCGCATTCAAGTCGGCGGTAACGATATCCGGATTAAGTTGGGAGACTGCCTTCGTGGCATCGTCGGTGGAAGCAAAGTCGCTGAACCCTCCGCCATGGGGGCCGAAACCCGAGAGCAGGTCCGGGACGATGGCCACGTAACCGGCGGCAGCAAGATCGTCGGCAGCGCTGCGAGCCCAGTCGGTGAGGCCGAATATTTCGTGAACGACGACGACCGCGGGCGCCTTCGTACTTACCTCGGGATAAACGACGAATGCGTGCACGGTGCGGTTGCCGTACTTGACGTCGACCCACTCCTGATGGCGCGGCGATTTTATCAATAATTGCTTGGCCCACTCTTGTGCGGACGCTTGCGCGCATGTCGCAAAAACCGTCACCGCAGCAAGAAACGCGATCCGCTTCCAATTCGTCATGTGCTCACTCCCAAAGGGGTCGATCAACATTCCCGGGTAGCCGGGAGATTGTGGCAATGCGATTCGACTTGCCTGCAATCTTTGATCCCGTAGACCCGGCAGGCGTCCGGGGGGCCGGGACGGCGACCTCGAAGGATTGTAGTAATGGCTAGCAACGGACGGCGCTCGGCGGATGCGCGCGAGCAGAACGGAAGCGGCATCCCGCTGAAGCCCGCCTACGATGCCGCCGACGGCAGCGCGGCGAAAGCGAAGGCAGAACCCGGCGAGCCGGGCGCGTTCCCATTTCTCCGCTCGATTCGCAGCGACGGCTATCGCGGCCGGCTCTGGACGATGCGTCAATACGCCGGCTTCGCGACCGCCGCCGAGTCGAATGCCCGTTACCGCTATCTGCTCGCACGCGGCACGACCGGTCTTTCGGTCGCCTTCGATCTGCCGACACAACTCGGGTACGATTCCGATGCCCCGCAAGCGCGCGGCGAGGTCGGCAAAGTCGGCGTTGCCATCGATCACGTTCGCGATATGGAGACGCTCTTCGACGCGATTCCTCTCGACGAGGTCAGCGTTTCGATGACGATCAACGCGCCCGCTGCGATCTTGCTCGCGATGGTACTCGCCGTTGCCCGGCGCCGCGGCATCCCGTTTGCCAAACTAAACGGAACGATTCAGAACGACGTGCTCAAGGAGTACGTCGCGCGCGGTACATACATTTTTCCGCCCAAGCCGTCGATGCGGCTGGTGACCGACAGCATGGCCTACTGCGTGCGGGAAGTGCCGCAGTGGAATACGATCTCGGTCTCAGGGTACCACATCCGAGAGGCAGGCTCAACGGCGGTTGAAGAGATCGCGTTCACGCTTTCCAACGCCAAGGCATATCTTCGCGCTGCACGGGCATCGGGTCTCGACGTCGATGCGATCGCGCCGCGTTTCTCGTTCTTCTGGAATGCGCACAACGACTTTTTTGAGGAAGTCGCCAAATACCGCGCCGCGCGCTACCTGTGGGCTCACATCACGCGCGACGAATTCGGCGCGAACGACCCACGCTCGCAGATGCTGCGCTTCCACACGCAGACCGGCGGGTCGACCCTCACGGCACAAGAGCCCGACAACAACGTCGTTCGCGTGACGCTGCAGGCATTGGCTGCCGTCCTGGGCGGAACGCAATCGTTGCATACCAACGGTAAGGACGAGGCGCTCGCGCTGCCGACCGCCGAGTCGGCCCGCCTGGCATTGCGCACGCAGCAAGTCATCGGATTTGAAAGTGGCGTCGCCGACGTTGTCGATCCGCTGGCCGGATCGTATTATGTCGAGGCACTGACGGCAGAACTTGTTGAGCGTGCGCGCGCCTTGATCGCGGAGGTCGATGCACTCGGCGGGAGCGTCGAGGCGATTCAGAGCGGCTGGATGCAAACGCGCATCGCCGAATCTGCCTACCACGCGCAACAAGAGGTCGAGAGCGGCGAGCAGATCGTCGTCGGGGTCAATCGGTTTGTCGAACCCGACGCGGCCGGCCCGCAGATCGAACTCCAACGCATCGACCCAGCAATCGAACGCGAACAGGTCGCGCGACTCGAGCGCTATCGCGCGGAACGCGACGCTGCGACGGTCGAGCGCCGTCTCGCTGAATTACGCGCCGGGGCCGAAGGAACAGCGAACCTCATGCCGCTTCTTCTGGAAGCCGTCGACGCCGGCGCCTCGCTCGGCGAGATCTGCGATGTCCTCCGAGCCGTTTTCGGCCGCCACGTAGCAACCGAGGTTGTGGCCTGAGCCAGCAGAGCGCGACCCTGAACGGCTACACAATCGATCACATCGGGTTGGTTGTCGGCGATTTGGAAGCGACGATTCGGCTGTACGTCGAGACGCTCGGATTCCGGCAACTCTACCGCGAGACGGTCGCCGATCAAGGCGTCGAGATCGTGGGACTATCGGTTGGAGAGTCGGTTATCGAATTATTGCGGCCGCTCGCCGGCGATTCGCCGATCGCGCGATTTCGCGGCGACGCACCGGCCAAGATGCATCACATCGCCTACCGCGTCAACGACATCGTCGCCGAACTAGCTCGCCTCAAGGCAAGCGGCGTTCGGCTCATCGACGACACGCCTCGCAAAGGCGCGCACGGCAACAGCATTGCCTTTCTCCATCCCGAGAGCACTGGCGGCGTTCTGACCGAACTCTGCCAGAGCACGCATCGTGCGGGCTGAATTCCCCTACAAGCGCACATCGATTGCCGTCTCGAACGTCCGATCCCACGGGAGAGTGATCGTCAAGCCCCGATCGTGGTACTGCGGATAGATGCGTTCTTTGAGATCGAGCGCATAGCGCCAGAGTTCGGCGCGATTCTTCTGCCCAGCTTCGGTCGCGACATCGGGTAGCAACAGCGTCGTGTCGATGCCGCGCGGTCGCAACTCTTCGTTGAGATCCGGCCGGACGAACTGGTGGAACGCGTAGTCGTCGATGTAGCGGTTGAGCATGAACTCGGCGTGCGCTCTTGGATCGTATCGCCCGGCCCGGCGGCCGGCGCCCGCCGCTATTGCAGCAGCGAGGGCCGTCCCCACCGTGTTTGCGTTGGTATTCCAAGATGCAAACGCATCGATCTTTCCTGCGATGCTGCGCGCGATCAGCGCTTCGGTGAGTTCCCGTTGCTCGGGCCCCGGCTTCCCGCGTAAGAACGTCAGGTCGGCGACCGCGACCGAGCGCCCCGCTGCGACATCGGCGACAAGGCCATCTTCAAACACTCCTTCGTCGGCGGCCTTCGTATCCGGCACGCGCACGTACAGCCGGACGTCGCCCTCCGTGTCGACGCGATGAGCCCCGCACAGACCGATGAGATGACCGATCGTGACGTCGATCGGGACAAACTCGAGTTGATCGTTGAAGGCTGCCGCGCCGGTCCGAGAATAGACGACGCGAACGCTCGGCGCCCAGCCGACATTACGCGCCAAGGCCTGCGCCAGCAACGCCATGCCGAGTTCGTCGGCGCCGGGCTCGATCGACGCCCGCTCGTGCAAGAAAAATGCCGCTGAGGCACGCTGCAGGGCCGCGACATCGCGCAAGTGCAGGCCGGTCGGGCCGGCATCGTCTTGTCCGAGCACGACACGATCGAAACCGTTCTCGGCCGCCAGCTGCAGCACGTACTCATCGACTGATCGATTACGCGCGCGCGTCGCCAAGTATGCATCCAAGATCGCAGGACCGATGCGTTCGCGCAGGCGCGCCGCGTACTGCCGCTGTTCGTCGGTCTGCAACGGATCGGGCAGATTTGCGTATGTTTGAATCAGATCGACCGTTTCACCGGTTGCGTAGTAGCCGAGCGCGGGACCTAGGTTCGGCACGCCGGTCGGTGCCAGCCGCATGATCGTCCCGAACGCGCCGACGAATGCGCCGGGGCGTTCGGACTTGATCGCCGCGAAACTGCGCAAACGCGCGTCGGCCTGGTCGGCTGAAACGCCCGGGATGCGCGAAGCGACAAGCCCGCCGTATGCGATCATGTCCGTCGATGCGACGACGGCCGAAACGCCCTGCGTCTGCGACGAGCGCAGCCAACGCAGAATCGCTTCGGGGTCGCCCGGCGTCAAGTAGTGGCCTAACGTCGCGCGCGGAGGAACCAGCAGCGGCTGGCCGGCGACGCGCCCCAGCATAACCGGCAATTGCAACGTGACCGGCCGGTCGTCCAACGGCACGAACGCAATCGGTTGCCCCGGCGCCGCATCTGCACCCGACGGCTGGGCGAAAAACCCCGTACCCAGCGCCAAGAGCAAAACGAGGGCGTGTCGTGAAGAACGTACGATGCGCAACGGGACCTCCGAACCGGATTCTGACCTTTCGCCGTATGGGCAGCGCCGACCGCCGCGAGGCCGTTGAGCTACATTAGGGCGCGCAGGAAGCCGCGCTCGCGCTCAAGCAGTGCGTGCGCTTGCGCCGCATCCACGCCGCGACGCGCCATCACGACGGCGATCTTGACGCTGCCGCCCGCCTGGTCGAGCAGTTCGCGTGCGCGCTCTTCGTTTGCGGGCGCCAGCGTCCCGATCAGTCGCAAGGCTCGCGCCCGCAACTTCGCGTTGGTCGCGACGACGTCGACCATCAAGTTATCGTAGACCTTTCCGAAGCGCACCATCGTCGCCGTCGAGAGCGTGTTGAGCGCGATTTTCTGCGCCGTGCCGGCGACCATGCGCGTCGAACCGGCGAGCGGCTCGGCGCCGGTCTCAAGGAGGATCGGCAATTCCGCTGCCTTCGCTAGCGCTGATTCACGATCGCTCGTCAACGCGATCGTGAACGCGCCGCACGCTCGCGCGACACGAATCCAAGCAACCACGTAAGCCGCGCCGCCGCTGGCTGATATTCCGACGACCGCATCACCGGGCCGAGCCAGCGCTCGCGCTTCCGCATCTCCCGCGCCCGCGTCATCCTCGGCGCCTTCGACCGCCCGCACCAACGCCGTCGGACCGCCCGCGACATGCGCGCGGACGAGTTCCGGGACGGTCCCAAAAGTCGGCGGACACTCTGCGGCATCGAGTACCCCAAGCCGCCCACTCGTTCCGGCACCGACGTAGTGCAGGGACCCGCCGCGCTGTAAGCATCCAACGATGGCGTCGACCGCGCGCGTGAGCGCCGGAGCAGCTGCCTCGAGCGTATCGAACGCCGTGCGTTGTTCTCGAGCAAGCACGCGCACGAGCGCGTCCGTCGAGAGTTCGTCGAGGCCGCGCGTCGCGGTGTTGACGGCCTCGGTCGGGGACGCTTTTTCGTTCACGCGAGCATCCCCTCGGCGAAACGGAGCGCCGCGCTTGCGGGCTCGTCGCGCAGCCGCACGATCGCGGCTCCAGAAACTTCGTTGGTCACGCGGTTCTCAAGCAGAAACGATAGCAAACTATTCTCGCGCAGTAACCCCCCAGCAAACGCGATCGCCGGCGACGCTTCAGCCAAACCTGACTGCTGTGCAGCGAAACGAATGAGGTCGCCCAATTCTAGAGCCGCGCCTTGCACGATCCGCGTCGACGCACGGTTGCCTTTTCCGGCGAACCCGATGATACTTGGCGCGAGCGCCGCGATCTTTGCGACGTCAAGCGGCGCCGAATACAGTGCGGCCGCTAGGCCTTCGCGATCGCTGCAATCGAGCGTGCGTTCGACAAGCGCCGTCGTCTCATCGGTGTGCGCGCGTCCGTCGTACGTGCGCGCCAGCAACCTGACGGCGGCGAAGCCGATCGCAAACGCCGATCCCTCGTCACCGGCAAGATAGCCGTGGCCACCGACGCACACGCTCCTTTCGCCATTCTCGGCGTAAGCTACCGAGCCGGTACCGGCAATCAGCACGATCCCCGGGCCCACCGGAATCGCCGCGCGAAGCGCGCACTCAACGTCTCCCGTAACAGTCAGGTGAACGATCTCCGGAAATTCAGCGCGTAACGCGCCCTCGAGACTACGTGCGGTTCCGGCGCTGCCCGCTCCCGCCGCGCCGACATACAACGCGGCCGGTGCACCGCCCCCGGTCGCTGCGCGAATCGTCGCGGCGATGTTTGCAGCTGCCCGTTCGCAACCGATCGACGAAGGATTAGCCGGAGCACCGCGCGCTGCCGGTCCCGCTTCGCCGCCACGGGAGATGGCGGCCACGGTTGATGTGCCCCCGGCATCGACCCCCACCGCGAGACGATCACTCATACCATGACCTGTGCGCCCTAAGGACGACGACCGCCTTTTGCGATATCCTCGGAGATCATCTCACGTGTCTCTCGGCAAACGAATCGCGCGCGCAGCAGCCTAGGGATTGCGCCGGACGCCGGGAATCGTAGCGCCACGTCGTCATCTTTTTGGGAGACGCTCTATGCGCTATTTCACCGGATGCTTGATGCTGTTAACGCTTTCGATCGCGGGCCTCGGCGCGACGCCGGAGCCGGCCCTCGCCGGCCCCAAAGCGGTCAACGTGATCGTTGACGGCGACTTCTCGATGGCGCCAAATCCGGGCGGCTTTGCAACGTATCCGAAGGGCTCGACGGCCATCACCGGCTGGACCGTCACGCAAGCAACCGTCGATTTGATCGGCACGTACTGGACAGCCCCAGGCGGCGCTCGCAGCGTCGACCTCGACGGCACTCCGGGGACCGGCGCGATCGCGCAGTCGTTCAAGACCGTGCGCGGCGCGAAGTATGTCGTCAGTTTCCTGCTCTCCGGAAATGGCGAATGTCCGCCGGATATCAAGCGCGCCCGCGTTACCGTTGCCGGAACGATCGCCGATTTCGCCGTCGACACGAACAAAGCGAGCATTCATAAGAATATCTGGGCAGCCAAGACGGTCGCCTTCACCGCGACGCGTGCGATGACGACGCTTCAGTTCGCAAGCAAGGATCCGCCCGGCGGCCAGTGCGGACCGGTCGTGGCAGCGATCAAAGTCGTTAGACGATCTTAGCCACCGCCAAGATCAAATCTCGGTCAGGCTTCCAATACTTCGCGCTCTACCTTTCTCATGAGATCGTCGAGTGCGAACGGCACTATCGCACCGAGAACGGCAGCGGACTGAGCGCCGGTCACCGCCGGAACACCCGCGGGGCGGCCGCGCAACGCTTCGTAGCCGAGAATCGCGAAGGCCATCGCTTCCTTTGCATCGCCGTCGACGCCGAGATCGTCGAACGGAACCACATCGTAGCCCGCGCCAACGCGCAGCGCGATGCCTGCGAGCAGCGAGTGATTGTGTACGCCGCCGCCGCTGACGATCAAGCGTGCGCGCGGTGGGGCGTAGCGTTCGATATCGCGCGCAATTGCCTCGACGGTGAGCGCCGCCAGCGTCGCGCAGCCGTTGGCCAGCGACACTTTAGCGAGCGACCGGGCATGCTTCTTTAAGAACTGCGCGCCAAACCGTTCCCGTCCGGTCGACTTCGGCGGCTCTTGCGCGAAATACGGATCCTTGAGCATAGCCTCGACCGCGGCTTGAGAGACGTGTCCGCCGAGTGCATGCGAGCCATCCGCGTCGTAGCTCTCTTTACCGGAGGTCCGCGCGCGAACGAAGGCGTCGATCAACATGTTGCCCGGCCCCACGTCCCAGGCGCGAACTTCGGAAGCCGGAACGCCCTGCCGAATAACCGTGAGGTTCGCGATGCCGCCGAGATTGAGCGCGAGCGTGTCGCGCAGGTCCGATCCCAACAACATTGCGTCGACGTAGGGAACGAGCGGAGCGCCTTCCCCTCCCGCGGCGCAATCGGCGCGACGAAAATCGAAGACGACCGTCGCGCCGATCGCCTCGCGAATCGCATACGGGTCACCGAGTTGCATCGTGCGGCGTCCCGCGCCATCGTGATGGACGGTCAGCCCGTGACTCGCCACAAAGTCGACCGGCTCGTCGCCGGCAACCTCGCGCGCCGCGTCGGCGAGCCGTAGCCCAAGTTCGCGATCGAGCTTGGCTAAGACAGCCGGTGCGGGCCGATGCGGCGGCATGACCTTGTCGAGCAACCATGCCCGAAATTCGGAATCAAACGGCATGCTCGCGAAACGCACGACCTCAAAGGCATACGCCTCGCCGCGCGGACGCAGGTCAAGGAGGAGCGCGTCGATGCCGTCGAGCGACGTTCCGGACATTAAGCCGAGCGCGCGCATCGATCCACCTCCGCGACGATCGAGTCGCAGACCGCTGCGCGCAGATCGCGCAGATCGTTCCGGCCGAAATAGACGGCATTCGTCAGCAGCACGATCGAGAGATCGCGCACCGGGTCGGCCCAGACGCACGTGCCGGTGAAACCGGTGTGCCCGAAAGTCGAACGCGACATGTTGGCGCCACACGAATTCTCATCGCTTGTCTTCAACGCCCAGCCGAGCCCGCGCCGCAACACCGGATCGCCGCCTTGTTCGATGGTCGCCTCGCGTGCCGTTGCCGGCGCCAACGCAGCGTCAGCGCGTCCGTGCAGCGGTCCGAGAAATGCTTCGGCCAAAACCGCCACATCGCGCGCGGTACCGAAGAGCCCGGCGTGTCCGGCGACGCCGTTCATGAGATGCGCCTTCTCGTCGTGGACGGCCCCACGCACGCGCCCGCGCCAGGCATCGAATTCGGTCGCCGGAATGGCGGCGGCATCGCGCGCCCGCGGTCTAAAGCGGCTCTCCGTCGCACCGAACGCCGCACATGCATCCTCGACGACCCGCGCGAGGCTCGTCTCATAGAGCCGCGCAAGCAAGATGCCGAGCGCGATAAACCCGAGGTCGCTGTAGATGACCCGCTCGAACGGAGCCGCGACCAACTCGCGCGAGAGGGCGAACTCCTCGACGTTCTCGCTCAAGAGTACGCGGTAGTCCGCGCCCGATTGCATCCCCGACGTGTGCGCGAGCACCGTGCGCAACGTGATCGTTTCGTGCGGCGTGGCGCGCCATTCGCCGATCCACATGCACAGCGGCGCATCGAGTTCGATTCGGCCCTCGGCGACCGCGCGCAAAGCAACTGCGGCGATGAACGGCTTCGTCAAGGACGCCAGGTCGAACGACGTGGTCACGCCGGCCGGCATCGCGTCCGGCCGCTCGTCGACACGGCCGAAGGCCTCTTCGAGTATCGCCCGCCCGCCCCGTTCGACGCGTAATACGGCGGCGGTGAAGCGCGTGCCGCAGGCTTCGCGCAGCAGTTCCGCCGCGGTCACCCGGCGATACCTTGCAGGCTGACCGGCAGGCGGCCCATGGGCTCGGATTTGCCGGCGAGAACGTCGGCGAGCGCTTCGAACATGATCTCTTCATCGCCGTACGTGCACAGTACCGTTCGCGCCTGCGGAAAGCGCACGACGTCGAACGGTTCGTTGGCCGAAATAAGGACCGCTTCGGGCGACGCAGCCAACAATGCGTCGATCGCATTCGCTTGTGCGGCGTGCACGTGCGCGCGCCGCATCACGATCGCGAGGCCGCGACCCGCTTGGGCTTGGATCAAGCCGAGCAAGTTCTCCACCATCTCGGCGCTCGGCTCGATTGCGACGCGTAACGACTCGCTGCGAATCCTGCGCCGCCGCAATGCGAGATGCAACTCCGGCCGCTCGACGGTGAGCGCGGCTGCCCCGTCACCCGTGCCGCCCTCAAACGAGACGACGTTGAGCGGTACGTCGCTGTTTTGAACCGGCTTGCCGCGAACCAGCGTCACCGCGCGGTGCGCGATCGCTGCCGCGATCTCCGCATCGGGCGCCGGCCGATCACCTACCTCGGCGGCTGCGGAGCGGAAGCGCGATATCGAGGCCGCCGCCGCCTCGAGGCGCGCGATCGGCAACTCGCTGCTCTCGACCGCCGCCACGATCGCGTCTCGGGCCTCGCGCGCAACGGCAAGATCGTGGCTGATCGTGAGCAGATCCGCTCCAGCGGCAAGCGCCATCACGGCACCGCGCGCCGTTCCGACCGAGCGCGCGATCGCGTCCATCTGCAAACAATCGGTAACGATCAGACCCGCGAACCCGAGTTCGTCACGCAACAGTCCCGTGAGTACGCGTGCGGAGAGCGACGCCGGCACGTCGGGATCGAGTGCGGTCGCGATGATGTGTCCGGCCATCACGGCTTCCGCGCCGGCGAGGATGCCCGCCTCGAACGGTACGAGTTCGCGTGCGCGCAACGTCGCAACCGGATCGCCGACGATCGGAAGGGCAGTGTGCGAATCCGTCGCGGTCGCGCCGTGTCCGGGAAAATGTTTCAGCGTCGCGCCGATACCGCCGCGTTGTAGGCCGCGAACCGTTGCAGCCACATATTGCGCCGCTCGAGCGGGATCGTCGGAGAACGCGCGTGTGCCGATGACCGTACTCGCCGGCTCCAGTGCCAAATCGGCGACCGGCGCAAGGTTCAAGTTGACGCCGATGCGACGCAGATCGCCTGCCATCGCCGTCGCGAGGCGTTCCGCCAACTCAAGGTCGCCCGCAGCCGCCACCGCCATCGCCGATGGGCCCGGCGTTGCGCCGCGGCGCAGGCGCATCACCCGGCCGCCCTCTTGATCGATCGCGACGATCGGCCGCGACGTTCCACCGAGCGCATCGCAGACCGCATCGACCACTGCGCGCGTCACTTCCGGGGTCGAGACGTTTCGGCCAAACAGGATGACGCCGCCGGGGGCGAGCGCGCGCAACTCGGCCAGGACGGCCGCATCCGGTACGTCGCCGGAAAACCCGACGCAGAGCAGCGATGAAACGAGCCGCTCCAGTTCGTTCATCGCCGAAGGCCGGCGCCGTCGAAGAAGTGCGCGCGCGCGGCGGCGAGCCGAAGGTTCACACTCTCGCCCGCGTGCGGCGGCGTCTCGTCGGGCCGAAGCCGCGCGACCAGCGCGCCGAACGGGCCGCCGACGTACACGTAACAATCGGAACCGATATCCTCGACGACGCGCACCACACCGCGCACGCCTCCGGTCGGATCGAGCACGACGTCTTCCGCCCGAAAACCAGCGATCGCGGCGCCGGGGGCCTGCGCACCTGAAGCAAACGCCAGGCCGCCGCCCTCCGCCACGAAGCGCCCATCGCCGATCGAGCCGTTCAGCAGTGCCATCGGCGGCGTACCGATGAAGCCGGCGACGAAAGTATTGACCGGTGCGTCATAGAGTTCGCGCGGCGTGCCGAGCTGCTCGACGCGGCCGTCGTTCACGACGGCGACACGCTCTCCGAGCGAGAGCGCCTCGCTTTGATCGTGCGTCACGAAGAGCGTCGTCGATCCGATCGCGTTGTGAATGCGCGCTAGCTCCACGCGTAACTCGGCGCGCAGTTGCGCGTCGAGTCCCGAGAGCGGTTCGTCGAGCAAGAAGATGTCGGGATCGATCGCGAGCGCGCGCGCCAAGGCCACGCGCTGCTGTTGTCCGCCCGAGATCTCGCGGGGCCGCTGTTCGAGTAATCCTTCGTCGACGCGCATGCGAGCCGCCGCGGCACGCACGCGTGAGTCGATCTTGCTCCTTTCAGTCCGTCGCGCACGCAGACCGAAGGCGATATTATCGTAGATCGATAGATGCGGATAGAGCGCCGGGCGTTGAAAGACGTATCCGGCCGCGCGCCGCTCCGGCGGAAGTTCCGTGACATCGCGCTCGCCGAACGAGACTCGTCCGCTATCGGGCCGCTCCAAGCCGGCGACGGTTCGCAAGAGCGTCGTCTTGCCGCAGCCCGAGGGCCCCACGACGGCCAGCAACTCGCCCTCGGCGATATCGAGCGAGAGTTCGCGCAACGCGAAAACCGGCGCCGTTCCGCGCCGGTACGTCTTCGACACCTCCGCTAACCGAACACGCGCCATCCAGGCTTCGTACGCGCCGCTGCGGCGTGGGCCTGCTTACTTCAGAATCGTGATGACTTGGGCGCGGTATTCCCCGCCGCGCTGGCTCAAGGTCACATGCACGTTGGCGCCCTTGGCAATATCGCTGATCGAATAGTAGCCCGGCTTGCAATTCAACGGAGCCGGCCCGGGCTTGCACGATTGGATATTTGTGCTCGGCAGAACGATCACGTCGAGTTTCCCGCTCGACGTTTGTACCGTCATGACACCGGTCTTGTAGACGACATCGGTCACCTGACCGTCGATCATCCGGGCTCGCGCGGGCGCGGCGTCATAGGGAGTAGGCGTAACCGCCGGCGCCGCAATTGCGGACCCTTGGGCAAACGCTAAGCACAGCGCCAGGGCGGCGAGGGACTTTCGAAGCATCACGACCCGGTAACGTAAGCTGAAGCGAGGACCGTTCCCCTGCACATGAACCTTCCATTAGGCACATTTGGTCGCGACGGACCGCCTATCACCCGTCTCGGACTCGGCGGTGAGGGAATCCTGCGAACCTTCGGCCGGGAAGCCGAAGCCGGCGCGGTCATCGCCGAAGCGTTGGCGGCAGGGATGACCTATCTGGAATCAGCGCGCGCCTACGCCGGGAGCGAAGCCTATTATGGGGCGAGCCTCGGAAGCCGCCGCTCGGATGTCTTCTTGGCGAGCAAGGCCCACGACCGCTCGCGCCGCGGCGCCCTCGCCATGCTCGAAACGACGCTGCGATCGATGCGCACCGACGCGCTCGATCTGTGGCAGCTGCACGACGTACGCGACTACTCCGAGATCGACGATTGGGAGCATCCCGAGGGCGCCTACGCCGCCTTCGTCGAGGCGCGCGAGCGCGGCCTGGTCCGCTACATCGGCCTCACCGGCCATCACGACCCGGCCGTGTTGCGCGCGGCGCTCGAGCGGTTCGCGTTCGATGCGGTGCTGCTGCCGATCAATCCGGCTGAAGGTTCGCTCGACGACGCGTTCGAGCGCACCGTCGTGCCGGCCGCGCGGGCGCGCGGCATGGCGGTGATCGGGATGAAAGTCTTTGCGCGCGGCTTGCTCTTCGATCCGCGCGCCGGCGGCATCACACCGGCTGAAGCTGTCGCCTACGCACTCTCCGCCGATATCGATGCGATCGTACTCGGCTGCGACGACACGGCTCAGGTCGCCGAAAACGCGACCGCTGCGGCAGGCTTTACTCCGCTCGATCCCACCGCGCGTGCTGCGCTGGAAACTCGCGTGGCATCCGTCGCCGGCGCGCTCGCGTACTATCGCGCCCCGGCCAGCTCCGTCCGGTAGCTCGCGCGCGCTGCGATCCCGATCGCGGCCAAGTCGGCGATTTTGACGTGGTCGAGATCGCGCAGCGACTCCGCGTCGCGGCGGAACGCTTTCTTGACGCCTTCGCGATCGCCGTTCGCGGCGGCCCGCGCCAGCGCGACCAACGCGCGTACGCGCCGCACGCGCTCGTCGCTCGGCGTCTGGCCGGCGAGCACGAGCCGCAAGGCAACAAACGCCTCGTCCGCGGCGCGTACGCCGACCGCATCGAGCGCGCGATAAAATGGCGCCGCCGCCGGCAGATCGGAGCGCGCCGCGAGGAACGCCTCCAGCACGGCGGCCTTCGAAACCGGCTCGCCGAGAAGATACGCGTCGATCACTTCGAAGTTCACCGTGTGCGCTTCGCCGCTACGCTGCTGGCCATCTTCTTCGTCGCCGCCGCTCCGGTTGCGCCCAGCCCGTCCGCGACCTCGCCCTCGAGTCTCGACGCGTTGCTCGCTACGATCCGCAAGGCGAGCGGCGAGCCCTATCGTTACCATGTCGTCAGCCGATTGAGCGAGCGCGTCGAGACTCACGCGATCGACACGACGACCGAGATCGAGGGCAGCCGCTATCGCATGCGGCGCTGCTCGCACAGTTTGTGCGACGGCTTCTACTCCGATGGCGCGCGAGGATTCAGAACAAACCTCAACGATAGCCCGTTGCCGGCTGGCGTCGACTCGCAGCTGACGTTGCGGACGATCGTCTCATACAAGTTCACCGATCCAGATTTTCGCAGGGGCGGCGGCCGCCTGATCGAGCACCCGCCGCTAAAGTTCGACGACCGCAGCGAGCGGCGCATCGAGGTGATTCCGGCCGGCGGCGTGTCGCTCGAAGCGCTGATCGACCCGGCGACGTCGCTCGTCGATCGCGTATCGACGCTCGACGGCAGGCTCACCTTCGTGCTGCGCGACAACCGCACGGTCGCCGGCAAGATTACGCTCCCCTTCCAGATCGATCTCAACGATAAACCGTACGAGCGCTTCGACAGTCGTGAGATCGTCGATGCTCCGCTCGAAGCGCCCGCCGGACTCGTTCCGCAGATCGAGGGCGGTTCGGTGACCACCAAGATGCTTCGCACCGAGCCGTTCGGCGACGTGCCGATCCTGCAATGCACGATCGGCGGCGAAAGCATTCCATGTCTGCTCGATTCTGGGAACTCGGGACTCTCCATGAGTCTCGAATTGGCTGAAAAGCTCGGCATCGAACCGGTCGCCGGCGCCTTTGAAGTGAGCGGGATCGGTTCCTACGACACCGGCGTCGCCAAGGCGCCGCCGCTCTCGGTCGGCAGCGGTATCGTCTATCCGAGCGCACTCTACGTCATCCTGCATGACCTGCATCGCTTCGGATTCGATCTCGTCCTCGGCACCGACGCATTCACTGCGACTCGCCTGACGATCGACTACCCTAAACGCGAAGTGACCTTCGCTCCCGCCACGGGCGACGCGCTCGAGCATTCGCTCCCGCTCTCATTTCTTAACTTCGTTCCAGTCGTGAGGGTCGGCCTCGGCGTCGATACTGCGCGCTTGATGCTCGATACGGGCGACGAGTCGTCGATCAATCTCGCCTATACGTACTATGAAGCGCATCCCGCGATCTTCAAACCGACCTCAACGACTGCGGTCAGCGGCATCGGCGGAAACAGCGAAGAGATCATCGGCGAGATCCCGAGCGTACGGCTCGCCGACTTTATCATCGCGCGTCAGCGCATCGGCGCAACCAAGAAGTTCGTGCCGACCGCCGAGGGTCACATCGGCAGCGGCTTCCTATCGCACTTCCGGGTCGTCTTCGACTACGCGCACGCGCGCATCGGCTTGTCGCCGCGCGCAGGTGACGCGGCCGTTAGCGCGAGCCCTTAATTTCGCTTCGAGACGAACTTGAACAGATCGTGAAATCCCGAAACGTTCGCGTTGCCGGTGATCCTGCCGTCCTTGAGGGTGCCGTTCACGCGGATGTCGCCGCCGGAACCTATATCGAGCCAGATGCGCTGTCCATCCGTGTTACCGGTGACCGTCTCGAACGATCCGGTCGCCGGACGATAGATGCCGCGCACGATGCCGCTCGGATCGATCGTCAGCGAGAGCGTTCCGTCGAGTTCGCCGACGGCCAGCCGTGACGTCATAACGCTGCGCAGTTCGAGATGAACGGGCGTGTGCCCGAGCACCGTCGCGGCCTGCGCGGGCAGGCCGCTCAGCAAGCCGAGTCCGGTGACGAGCGCAAGGCTTGCGAGCATTTGGCGCTTCATGCCGCTCAGCTTTGTTTTTCCGGCGTTCGGCGAACGAGCAAGTTAGCGATTCCCCCGATGAGGCCCAAGCCGAGCACCGACCACACGACATTCGATTGATGCCAGACCGCGAGCGACGGCACGTTCGCGTCGATCGAGTAATTCCCAAAGCCGCCGGCTGCGAACGCAAACACGGCTGCAACATAGGCGGCGTTCAACTCCCAGCCGCCGTCGCCGCTCCAAAAGCCCTTGTCGAGATGGACCGTCACGACCGCGACCAGCATCGTCGCCCAGATCAGCGCCGGGCCGACCGGGCCCAAGAAGCCGGCTGCAATCAAGAGGCCGCCGAAAAACTCGCCGGAGCCGGCCGCGACCGCAAACAGCGCGCCCGGACGAAAGCCTAGCCCCTCGAAGAATCCTCCGGTTCCTTTGATTCCATGTCCCCCGAACCAGCCGAATAATTTTTGCGAACCGTGCGCGGCGAGCGCAAGGCCGATAATCAACCGCGCGGCGAGCAGACCCCAATCGAGGCTCATCTTTTCTTCTTACTCCTAGTCCTGGGCGAGCGGCCGTTCTTGCCCGCCCGAGTACAGCGAACCCTACGGCGCTGATTCCCCGACGCGCGAGTCTCAACCAGCGGCCTCCCCAGCAAATTCCCAGGAATGGCCGACGGCCGCTTGGTTTGCCATGGAATTTCTTGGCGAACCTCGTCGTTACGTACCTAACCGGTAACACTCGCGTGCCGGTCCACAAGGAGAACACCATGGATCGTATCCTCCGCCAGTTCGCGAAGTTCGGTCTGGCCGCACTCTTCGCCGCGGTGTCAACGAGCGCGATCTTCGCAACGGCTGCTACGCAAGCCGGCAGCCCCGCAACCGGATTCCTCTCCGCAACGCCGGCGGCAGCGCTTGCGGCGCGCGTCGAGTTTCGCCGTTACGGCTACTTCCACCAGAATTATGGTTACTGGCTTGGCGCCCGTTTCTTCATCACGATCGCCTACTCGAACTACAATCCGCCGTATTACGCGTCGCGTTATCCGGTGTACTACCCGAACTCCTACCCGAACTACTACCCGAACTATTACCCGAACTATTACCCGAACTACGGGTATCGCACGTACTACCGCGACGACCGGCGCCGCTTCGACCGGGGCCGCCGCTAAGCGCAGCTCCGAACCGAACGTCCGAGGATCGAAAGGCGGCTCGCCACAAGGGGGCCGCCTTTTCATTCCCCAAATCTGGACCTGATTCATAACGCCCGAAAGGTATAGCCTTGAAGCGATCGATCGCGTTCTTTGCCGGCCTGAGCATGCTCGCAGGCCTCGCGCATCCGGCGCGCGCCGATGAAGGCATGTGGACCTACGACAGGTTCCCCGCGGCGAAGGTGCAGGCCGCCTACGGTTTTAGGCCGAGCCAAGCTTGGCTCAATCACGTCAGACTCTCCTCGGCGCGCGTCCCCGGATGCTCGGCCTCGTTCATCTCGCCGCAAGGTCTCGTGATGACCAACCACCACTGCGCGGTCGGTTGTTTGACGACGCTTTCGACGAAAACTCAGAACTTCGTCGACACGGGCTTCTACGCGAAGCGAAGCGAGGACGAGGTCAAGTGTCCGAATTTCGAACTGAACCAGCTCACGGGCATCACCGATGTGACCGCCGCCGTCCGGGCCGCGACCGCCGGTAAGAATGGCCGCGCACTGCTCGACGCGCTACAGGCCAAGCGAACCGAGATCGAGGGCACCTGCGGTAAGAGTCCGAGCGTGCAATGCAGCGTCGTAACGCTCTATCACGGCGGCGTGTACAACTTGTATCACTACAACCGCTACACCGACGTACGTTTGGTCTTCGCACCTGAGTTCGACGTCGCACAGTTCGGCGGCGACCCCGACAATTTCAACTTCCCGCGCTTCGACTACGACGTGACGCTCTTCCGCGTCTATCGCGACGACAAGCCCGCGCCGACGACCGACTACCTGCACTGGAGCAAGAATGGCGCGAAGGCCGGCGACCTGGTCTTCGTCTCAGGGAATCCCGGCGGAACGCGCCGCGAGCTGACCGTCTCACAGCTTGCCTTTTTGCGCGACATCCAATTCCCGCGCACGATCCCGGCGACCGCGGAATTGCGCGGACTTCTCGAACAGTATTCAACCGAAGGCGCCGATCAGAAGCGCCAGACCAACGCGACGCTCTTCTTCCTCGAAAATACGTTCAAGGAACAGCTCGGCGGCGAACAGGCGCTGCTCGATCCAGACTTCTTCAGCAAGAAGGTCACCGAAGAGCGCGCGTTGCGCGCTGCGGTTGCGAAGCGGCCCGCATTACAAAAGGAAGACGGCGGAGCGTGGGATACGCTCGCCGCGTTGCAAAAGCGCAAAGCCGATCTGCAATATACGCGTCAATACATCGCCGATGGGCCGACCTCACGCCTCTTCGGATTCGCGCGGACGCTCGTGCGTCTGCCGGTCGAACGCGCCAAGCCGGAAGGGCAGCGCCTCCCCGAGTTCAACAACGCGAGCCTGGTGACGGCGCCGCGGCGCCTGCTCAGCCCGGCACCGATCTTCGCAACCAGCGAAGAGTTGGCATTGGGCTTCTGGGCCAAGATGATGCGCGAGCGCCTCGGCGTCGACCATCCGTTCGTGCGAAAGGTCCTCGGCCCGAAGTCGCCGGCGCAATGGGCGCACGATCTGGTCGCCGGAACCAAACTCGCCGACCCGGCGGTTCGCAAAGCGATGCTCGACGGCGGCCAAGCGGCGATCGATGCATCGACCGATTCTATGATCGCCTTCGCTGCATCGATCGACGCGGAGGCACGCATCGTACGGCAACAGTACGAGGACCAAGTGACCGCTCCCGAAGCGAAGGCCTCGGAACTCGTCGCGAAGGCACGTTTCGCCGTGGACGGAACGAACATCGATCCCGACGCCACCTTCACCCTGCGTCTCAGCTACGGTACCGTTAAAGGCTTCGACAATAACGGCGCCCTCGTGACGCCGTTCACGACGATCGGGGGGCTGTTCGATCGCGCGACCGGAAACGAACCGTTCGATCTCCCCAAGAGCTGGCTCGATGCAAAGGGCTCGCTCGATCTCACGACGCCAATGAACCTCGCGACGACGAACGACATCATCGGCGGAAACTCGGGTAGCCCGTTGATCGATAAGGATGCCAATGTCGTCGGGTTGATCTTCGACGGCAATATCTACTCGCTGGGCGGCGACTTCGGTTTCGACGCGCGTCTGAACCGCGCGGTCGCGGTCGATAGCCGGGCGATCATCGCCGGGCTGCGCAATGTCTATCACGCCGACCGGATCGTCCAAGAGATCGCCCCGTAGACCCCGAAGCGGTACCCGTGCTCGTACAGTCCCTAGCCCTGCTCGCGACCGTTAGCTTCTCGCCCTGCGCGAGCGGCATGCTGGCCGCGATGTCGCCGTGCTCCGCGCCGCCGGGAACGAAGATCACGGTCAAGGTCCGCAACCCAAATCGCATCTACACGGCGCTCCTCTTTACTCCGGCCGGCACGGATCCGAACGGCCGGAACGAGCGAACCATACGCGCCACGCTCGCCGGCAAGGGTTCGGGCTTCTATTCCGCGACACTCCCTTCTGAATTGTGCGCGCCGCACAACGGCGGCCATCTGATCTACGACGTGAATCTCGCGGGCGCGCTGGGCATTCGGCTCGACAAGCTCGGTCAATTCGACGTCATCTGCTCGACCTAATATCGCTCAGCCTACGCTTAGGGGGACCTCCATGCCGATAGCTACTCGCGCCCAGTTCCTCTCGCTCGCCGGCGGCGCCGCTGCCGGCCTCGCGCTAGCGGCGCCAGCGGACGCGCGCGGCGCGGCCGTCACCGACGCCGACGTCTCGAAGCTATACGCCGCGGCGAAGAAAGAGGGCAAAGTCGTTTGGTGGACGGCGCACTACGCGCAGGACGCCGCCGAACGCGTGCGCGACGCCTTTAAAGCGAAGTATCCGGGCATCGACGTCGAGTTCATCCGGCAGACCGCCCAGGTGATCTATCAGCGCCTGAGTCAAGATCTCAAGGCCGGCATCCATCAACTCGACGTCTTCGCCTCGACCGATGAGGCGCACTACGTCGAGCTCAAGAAGCAGAACGTGCTCGCCGATTTCGTGCCGGCCGATATCAACAAGATTCCCGAGCAGTTCCGAGTACTCGATTCCGACGGGTACTATCGCTTGGGCACGCTCGCGTTCGTGCTCGTCAACTACAATCCGGCGAAGATTCCGCAGCCCGCCAAGCGCTGGCCGCAACTCGGCGACGGCCGCTTCAAGGGCCAGATCACCCTCGGTCACCCGGCCTTCAGCGGCTACGTCGGCAATTGGGTCGTGGCCATGAACGACATCTATGGTTGGGAATACTTCAAGAACATCGCCAAGAACAATCCGAAGATCAACCGTTCGATCTACGACACCGTCACCGATATCGTCGGCGGCGAACGCACGATCGGCGCCGGGCCCGATAGTCTCTCGCTCGAGAAGAAAGCCGGCGGAAATTCGATCGACATTGTCTACCCCGACGACGATTCTGTCCTGATCACGGCACCGGTCGGAATCCTCAAGGAAGCTCCGCACCCTAACGCCGCGCGCCTTTTCGAAAACTTCTTTTACTCGAAAGAGTATTCGCAGGCGCTCGTCAAGTCGTCGTGCTTTCCGTTGCGCAGCGACGTGCCGTCGGTCAACGGCGTGAAACTCGATAAGATCCGTTGGACGCGCGTCAAGGTCGAGCGGCTCGCGACCGGCATCCCGGAGGTCGTCGCGAAGTGGCGTGAGACCTTCGGGGTCTAGCCGCCGCTTCGTTCGATTCGACGCGGGGGCGATCGTCTTTGTCATTGCCCTCGCGGCGCTGGCGATGATGGTCGTGCTCCCGCTCGGCTGGCTGCTCTACACGAGCCTCCAGGTTCCCGATACGGGCCGCTTGACGCTCGCCAACTATGCTGAAGCGTTCAGCAGGTCGATCTATCTCGGGCCGATTCTCAATTCGCTGGTTCTCGCGACCTCGGTGGCGACGATCGCGGTAGTGGTCGGCACGCCGCTCGCGTGGCTGGTCGCGCGGAGCGATCTTCCCGGTCGCGCGCTCCTGCGCGCGGCGATCGTGGCGGCGTTCGTCACGCCGTCGTTCCTCGGCGCGCAGGCCTGGATGCTGCTCGCGGCACCCAACAGCGGCTGGCTGAATAAATGGTTCGTGGGCCTCACGCATGCCGAACACGGCCCGCTGAATATCTACTCGCTGGCCGGCGCGATCTTCGTAATGTCGCTCTACAACATTCCCTACACGTTCACGTTCGTCTCGGTCGCGCTCGCCGGCATGCCCGCGGAACTGGAGGACGCGGCAGCGATTCTCGGCGCGCGTTCCTGGCGGCGCACGTGTACGATCGTCCTGCCGCTCGCACTTCCGGCGATCATCGCCGGTTTCATCATGTCGTTTCTCGAGGCGCTGGCCGAATTCGGCGCACCGGCGTTTCTGCTCATCCCAGCTCGCGAGCAGGTCATCACGACACAGCTGTACCTCTTCTTCCAATTCCCGTCTCGAATCGAACTCGCGGCGGCCTACGCGATGCCCCTGTTGCTCGTCACTGCTGCGCTCCTGTTCGCGCAGCGCCGTCTGATCGGCGGCAAGCGCTACACGATGATCGGAAGCAAAGGCTCGCGCAGAAACTTGATTGCGCTCGGCAAGTGGCGCTGGCCGGCGCTCGGGCTCGCGCTGCTCGCACCGCTGCTCGCCGTTGGGATGCCGTACGCCGCGTTGCTCGGCACCTCGCTCTCGAAAGCGTGGGGGCTCGGGCCCATTCCCGGTAACCTCACGTTCCATTGGTATCAGTGGGCGATCTTCGACAACCACGAAACGCAAACGGCGATTCTGCACAGCTTTACGTACGGTTTCGCCGCCGCGACGATCGCGCTCGTCATCGCGGTCGCGGTCGCGTTCGCCGTCACGCGCAACCTCGTGCCGGCCGGCGGGCTCCTCTCGTTCGTCTGTATGGCTCCGTTCGTCGTCCCCGGAATCATCCTTGCGATCGGTTTCTATTCCGCGTTTTCGCACAAGCCGCTCCTGTTGTACGGAACGGCCTGGATATTGATCCTGGCCTTCGCTACGCGTTTCTTGCCGATCGCCTACTCGAACATCATGACGGCGCTGCAGACGCTCTCCGTCGATCTCGAGAACGCGGCGCGCACGCTCGGGGCCGGCCGCGTGCGCTCGCTGTTTACCGTGACGATACCCCTGTTGCGCCCGGCCATCCTCTCCGCGTGGCTGCTCGTCTTCATCCCGGCGCTGCGCGAACTCTCGTGCGCAATCTTTCTCTTCACCCCGCGGACCGCAGTTATCGCGACGCAAATCTTTGACTATAGCGACGCGGGCAATTTCGAGGCCGTCGCAACCATGGGCATCCTCATCATGGCGATCACGCTGACCTTGGTCACAGTCGTCTATCGCTTTCTTGGCAAGAGCGTTATCGAGGCGCAGACGTAATGGCGCAGATCGCAATCTCGGGACTCCGAAAAATATTCGGCAAATCGTGCGCGGTCGACGGCGTCGACTTGACCGTGGCCGACGGCGAGGTCATGGCGCTGCTCGGGCCATCGGGTTGCGGCAAGACGACGACGCTGCATCTGCTCGCCGGCTTCCTCAAGCCCGACGGGGGCGAGATACGCGTCGGCAACCGATTGCTCTCGAGCCCTGCCGGCGTCGTCTCACCCGAAGACCGCAACATGTCGATGATCTTTCAATCCTATGCGGTTTGGCCGCACAAGACGGTTTTTCAAAACGTTGCCTACGGGCTCGAGGTCCGTCGCGTGCCGCGCGCCGAGATTGGAACGCGCGTCGAGCGCACGCTCGACTCCGTACAGATGAAGCATCTCGCGCAGCGCTACCCCTCCGAACTCTCCGGCGGACAGCAACAGCGCGTCGCGCTGGCGCGCGCGATCGTCGTCGAGCCCGACATCCTCCTGCTCGACGAACCGCTCTCGAATCTGGACGCGAACCTGCGCGAGCAGATGCGCTTTGAAATCCGCCGTCTGCACGACGCGACCGGAATAACGATGGTCTACGTCACCCACGACCAAGCGGAAGCGATGGTAACCGCGGATCGGATCGCGATCATGAACGGCGGCCGGGTCGAACAGGTCGGCACCCCGCACGAGATCTACGAGGAGCCGCGCACCGCGTTCGCCGCCTCGTTCATCGGTCGCATGAACATTCTCTCCGGGACGCTCGTCGACGACGGGACCGTCAAGTGCGGCCCGCTCCTGATGCGCGCGACGAGTGGCATTCCGATCCAGCGCGGCGCAGCGGCGGTCGTCTGCATCCGGCCGCAGCACGTGCTGATCGGTCCGCTCGCAACAGGCGGCGAGGGCATCCCCAATACGGCCGCTGGGCGCATCGTGCGGCAGACCTACCTGGGCGAGATGCGTGACTATCTGATCGAGATCGCCGGCGCCCCGCAACTGCGCGCGATTACCGACCCGAACGTGCGCCACGAGATCGGGGCCGAGGTCACGATCGAACTGCCCCCGGAACGCTGCCGGATCGTCGCCGCTTAACTCTTAACGAGGGCGAGTTCGAGGACGCGCGCGACGTGCAGCGCGTCGCGGCCGGCGCCTTCGGCGATCTGGTGGCGGCAACTGGTGCCATCGGTAACGACCAACGCATCCCGGGATGCAGCGCGCAGCGCGGGCAGCAACGTTCGTTCGGCCATCGCCTGCGAGATATCGTAGTGCTCGGTCTCGTAGCCGAAACTGCCCGCCATGCCGCAACAGCTCGATTCGACCAGCGTCGTTTGCAGTTCGGGGACGAGCGCCAGCACTTCAAGTACGGCCGGCATCTCGCCGAAGGCCTTTTGATGGCAGTGGCCGTGCAAGAGCGCCTCCTTCTGCGGAAGCGGCTGCAGCGCGAGTTCGAGTTTTCCCTCGCGCCGTTCGCGTGCGAGAAAATCTTCGAAGAGCATCGCGCGCTCGGCCAGCGCGCGCGTCGCGTCCCCGGGCAGCAAGGCCGGAAACTCGTCGCGTAGCGTAAGCAGACACGAGGGTTCGAGACCGACGATCGGAACGCCGCGCCGCACGAACTCTGCCAGCGCGTCGACCGTACGGCGCGCTTCGATCCGCGCCGCATCGACCATCCCCGCCGCCAGATACGTTCGTCCGCAACACAGCGGCCGGCCGCCCGGAACCGTCGCAGAGCGAACCGCGTAGCCCGCGGCTTTGAGTACGCGGATGGCCGCGCGCGCGTTCTCCGGCTCGAACCAGCGGCTGAACGTGTCGACGAACAGGACGACCTCACGCGTCGAGACTTGCTCCGCGACGGTAGCTTCGATCTCATCGCGAAACGGCTGCGCGCTCGGAACCGGCAGCATGCGGCGCGCGCTGAATCCGGTGGCGCGCTCGGTCAGTCGCGCGATCCAGCGGAAGCGGTTGCGCAGGCGCAGCAGCCACGCCGTCCGGCGCGCGAGTTCGGCCATGCGCGGCAGACCGGCGACCAGCCGGTCCTTCAGGCGCCAGCCGTGCTTGGCCCGGTAGCGATGCAAGAACTCGATCTTCATGCGCGCCATGTCGACGCCGGTCGGGCACTCGCGCTTGCAGGCCTTGCATCCGACGCAGAGATCCATGACCTCGTACATCCGTTGCGACGTCAGCGCATCGGCCCCGATTTGGCCCGTGAGCGCGAGGCGCAGCGCGTTGGCGCGGCCGCGCGTGACGTGCTGTTCGTCCTGGGTCACCATATACGACGGACACATCACGCCCGGATCAGATTTGCGGCAGGCGCCGTTGTTGTTGCACATCTCGACGGCGCCCGCGAACGAGCCCCATTCGGACCAATCCAAGACCGTGTCGAGATCGATCGGCGCGTACTCCTCCGAGTACCGGAAGAGCGAACGGTCGTCCATGCGCGGTGCGCGTACGATCTTTCCGGGGTTGAGCAGCGCGAACGGATCGAAGGCGTCCTTGACCTCTTCGAACGCGCGCACCAAGCGCGACCCGAACATCTCTTCGTGAAACTCCGAGCGCACGATGCCGTCGCCGTGCTCGCCCGAGTGCGACCCGCCGTACTCGCGCACGATCGCGAACGCTTCCTCCGCAATCGCGCGCAGCTTCGCAACATCGGTTCCGGACTTCACATTGAGCACCGGCCGCACGTGCAGGCAGCCGACCGAGGCGTGCGCGTACCACGTTCCCCACGTACCATGCTTCTCGAAGAGCCGTGTCAAGCGCTCGGTGTACTCGGCCAAGTGTTCCAGATCGACCGCGCAGTCTTCGATGATCGAGACGGGTTTCGCATCGCCCTTCATCGACATCATGATGTTCAAGCCGGCCGAACGCACCGACCACACGTCGGTCTGCGCCTTGGCGTCGCTCAGTTTGGCGACCGCGTGCGCGAAGCCGAGCTCGGCCATGCGTTCCTCGAGTTCGTCGAGCTTGCCGCGCAGCACCGCTTCGTCGTCGCCGGCGAATTCGACCAGCAGTAGCGCATCGGGGCGGCCCGTAACGTAGCGCTCGATCGTCGGAGCGAAGGCCGCGCTCTGCCGCGCGAGGTCGAGCATCGTGCGATCGATCAGTTCGACTGCGACCGGGCCGAGTTTGACGAGGTCTTTGGTTGAAGCCATCGCGTCGTAGAAGCGTGGAAAGTGACAGATGCCGAGCGCCTTGAACGGCGGCAAACGCTGCAGTTTGAGGTCGATGCTCGTGAAGAACGCGAGCGTCCCCTCCGAGCCGACCAGCAGTTCCGCGAAATTGAACGCGCCCGGCCCGATGCTGTCGAGATTGTAGCCGCCGACGCGCCGCAAGACTTTGGGGAAGTGGCGCGCGATCTCATCGGCCTCGCGCCCGGCGATCGCGCGCACTTTGGCGATCAGCTCACCGTAGCGGACCGGTTTCACCCCGTCGCGCTCGCCGGCCGGCACGGTGCCGAAGTACGCCCGCGTCCCATCCGCGAGGACCGCATCGATCCCGTTGACGTTGTGGACCATCGTGCCGTAACGGATCGAGCGGGCGCCCGAGGAGTTGTTCGCGGTCATCCCGCCGATCGTGGCGCGGCTCGCCGTTGACGGATCGACCGGAAAGAACAGGCCATCGCGCTTCAGGCGCGCGTTAAGATGGTCGAGAACGATGCCCGGCTGAACGCGTGCCCGCAAACCGGCGACATCGAGATCCTCGACCTCGCGCAGATACTTGCTGACGTCGACGACGATCGCCGCATTGACCGTCTGTCCACACTGCGACGTGCCGCCGCCGCGTGGCAAAATCGGAACTCCCGCTTGGGCGCAGATCGCGCGAACCGCGACCACATCGTCGACGGTGCGCGGCACGACGACGCCAAGGGGTTGAATTTGATAGATCGAGGCATCGGTCGCGTAAAGTCCGCAACTGACGGCATCGAATGCGACGTCGCCGCGCACCTCGCGGCGCAAGCGCTGCGCCGTGGCGCTATCGGCGAACGTCACGCGGCGCCGCTAGGCCAGGGCGGGAGCGAGCCGGCCGCGTTCCGATGCCGGATCGGCAAGATAGTCGAGCGCCGCACCGATCCCGTCGCCGGCCTCGATGCCGTTTAAGCGCAAGCCCATCTGCACGCCGCAGAGCGTCGCGGCCAGCATCAAATCGTTGAAGCTGCCCAAATGACCGATGCGGAAGACGTGCCCCTTGAGCTTGCCGAGGCCGACGCCGAGCGACATATCGAACCGCTCCAGGATCGTCTGACGAACCTTGTCCGCGTCGACGTTTTCGGGCACGACGATGGCAGTCAGCGTGTTCGAATATTCGCGCGGATCGCGCGCGAGAATCTCGAGTCCCCAGGTTCGAACGGCGCGGCGGGTCGCTTCGGCCAGCCGCGTGTGGCGCGCGAAGACGTTTTCCAAACCTTCCTCGTGCAACATGGCGAGCGACTCGCGCAGACCGAACATCATGAGCGTCGGCGGCGTATACGGGAAAAATCCCTGCGCGTTGGACGCGATGATCGGCGCCCAGTCGAAATACGAACGCGGAAAGCGTCCGCGCTTGGAGGCTTCGAGCGCTTTCGGCGAGACGGCGTTGAGGCCGATGCCGGGCGGCAGCATCAAGCCCTTCTGCGAACCGCAGACCATGACGTCGACGCGCCACTCGTCGTGACGGTAGTCGATCGAGGCCAGCGACGACACCGTGTCCACGAGATACAGCGCGGGATGAGCGACGCGGTCGATCGCGGCACGCACGTCGGCGACGCGCGACGTCACGCCGGTCGAGGTCTCGTTATGCACGACCATGACGGCTTTAATGCTGCGTTCCCGGTCGATCTCGAGACGCCGCGCGACTTCATCCGGATCGGCGCCGGTACGCCAGTCGCCGGGCAGCAGTTCGACCTCGATGCCAAGCTTGCGCGCGAGTTCGGCCCACAGGCTCGAAAACTGGCCGGTCTCTGCCAGCAAGACACGATCGCCCGGCGAGAGAATGTTGACGATCGCCGCTTCCCACGCGCCCGTCCCCGACGACGGATAGAGGACGACGTGGCCAGCCTTCGTCTTCACCAGCTCGCGCAACGCCGGTAGCACCTCGAGCGTGAGCGCTGCGAACTCCGGACCGCGGTGGTCGACAATCTGCCGATCCATCGCGCGCAGGACGCGCTCGGGAATGTTCGTCGGTCCCGGAATCTGAACGAAGTGCTGGCCGCTGCGGAATGGCATCAGGTGCTGCTCCCCTACCGCTCGGTTTTGAGCGCTAAAGCCGCAAGCCTTTATCGACGGGTGAAAATTGCGGGCGTACTCTACTTGAAGACGCTGGGGAGCGCTTCCGGAAAGGTGAACTCCGAGCCGTCGATCTGAAATATTGCGTGCGTCACCGCCGGCCGTGTCTCGGCGGAAAACTCTACGTGTTCGGTCTTCATGATCCAGTACGGGCCGAAGCGCTCGAAGGTTCCCGTGGCGACGATGCGCGCGGATGCGCCGCTATACTGGTCCGCAAAGTCGCCGGTGACGCGACGCACCAGAAACGTGTCCACATCGAGCCAGAGATCGGTCAGCGGGTGATGTGACGCATCGCTATAGGCCTGCAACGAAAGATGATGCGTTGCGTGCCCCTGAACATCTTCATCGCGCACCGATGTCACGCGATAGTACAGCGCCGCCTCGACGCGCATTTCGCTGATGATACGCGGACCGTTCCCTTGTGACAAGCCCGCCCCGCTCGCCGGCGGGGCACTCTTCACGAGCGCCGCGATATCACCGCCGCTCGGCGAGAGGAGCGGCGCGCCCGCGCAGCGCTGATTCGTTTCGAGATCGAGACGAATCGCTTGCGCGTCGTCGTTGCGAAACCACACGCGATACACCGACGTCTGCGCGCCTTTTGTGAACGTGACGCGGGTCTGACCGTCCACGCACCGGACGAGTGCGTCCTGTCCGCGATAATCGACCCGATAGGTGACGAACGGCGGCTGCGGAACCGCCCGAAACGCGTCAATCGCTCGCAAGTACATCGCCTCGCCGGTAAGCGGGGTCGGCGCGGGCGCCGGCGTCACCGGATCCGCGGCGACCAGTATGCCGACGCCGAGTGCGAACGCGCTTGCCGGTGACATCGCAGACAAGTGCGCTGGCGCCGCGTGGCGCCCCTGCGAAAAAACAAACCCCGGGCTTTCGTCCGGGGTTTGTGTCAAGCTATCTTAGATTTGGCAATCTACTCTCTTCGGAGAACCTGGTTTCCCTGGCTGAGCAACAGGATGCGATCGGCATGCCGCGCTCCAATGAATTTCTGGTCGTAGTAGATCTTGACGTACCGTCCGGGCTTGACGTCCTTCATCTGATACGTGGTCTTCCCGTTGGTGGAGAAGATTTGATCAAACTTCGGAAGGATCAGGAAGCTGAGTGTCTGCTTTGCTACCGGATCATAGACTTTGATGTTGTTGTCCGAAACGTGGCGCACGATCCCGCTAAACGTCGCCGACCCGACTTTGCCGGGGTGAGCGAACGTCGGCGCGGTCATCGCCAGGACGAGGAGCGGCATCGCCGCGAGCATAGAAAAACGTGTTAATGTGCGCATGGGGCGCTTATACCCGCACTTCGGGCTAACCAACCTGCCGGCTCCTACTTCAGACTAAGCGGCTTGTAGCGGATGCGGTGCGGCTTGGCGGCCTCTTCGCCGAGGCGAGCCCTCTTGTTGGCTTCGTACTCCTGATAGTTGCCCTCGAAGAAATAGACGCCCGAATCGCCCTCGAAGGCGATGATGTGGGTCGCGATCCGATCCAGGAACCAGCGGTCGTGGCTGATCACGAGCACTGTTCCGGCGAACTCGGCGAGAGCATCCTCGAGCGCCCGCAGGGTCTCGACATCGAGATCGTTGGAGGGCTCGTCGAGCAAGAGCACGTTGGCACCGGTCAGCAGCGTCTTGGCAAGGTGCAACCGGCCGCGCTCGCCGCCTGAGAGGTCGCCAACGAGCTTCTGCTGATCGGCGCTCTTGAAGTTGAAACGGCCCAAGTACGCGCGCGACGGCATCTCGAATTTGCCGACTTGGATGATGTCCAGTCCGCCGGAGACATCGTCGAAGACGGTCTTGGTGTTGTCGAGCGATTCACGCGTCTGATCGACGATGCCAAGCTTGACGGTCGAGCCGATGTCGATCTCGCCCGCGTCGGGCTTCTCCTTGCCTGCAATCATGCGAAAGAGCGTCGTCTTACCAGCGCCGTTCGGACCGATGATGCCGACGATCGCGCCCGGCGGAATACGGAACGTGACGTCGTCCATCAAAAGCCGGTCGCCGTAAGCTTTGCGCACGGCGCTGAATTCGATCACGCGATCGCCCAAGCGCTCCGCCACCGGAATGAAGATCTCTTGCGTCTCGTTGCGCCGCTGATACTCGTAGCTCGAGAGTTCCTCGAAGCGTGCGAGCCGGCTCTTGCCCTTCGCTTGGCGCCCTTTCGTGCCGGCGCGGACCCATTCAAGTTCGCGCTTCAGCGCTTTTTGGCGCGCGGACTCCGTGGCTTCTTCGGCCGCCAGCCGTTCCTGTTTCTGGTCAAGCCACGAACTGTAGTTGCCCTTCCACGGAATGCCGCGGCCGCGATCGAGTTCCAGGATCCACTCCGCCGCATTATCGAGAAAGTAACGGTCGTGCGTGACCGCGACCACGGTTCCCGGGAAGCGCTGCAAGAACTGCTCCAGCCACTCGACGCTTTCGGCATCGAGATGGTTGGTCGGTTCGTCGAGTAGCAGCATATCCGGCTTCGATAGGAGCAGCCGGCAGAGCGCAACGCGACGCTTCTCGCCGCCGGAGAGCGGACCGGTCTTCGCATCCCAGGGCGGCAGGCGCAACGCGTCGGCCGCGGTCTCGAGCTGTTGATCGAGCGCGTCCGCATCCTTCGAGAATAAGATCGCCTCGAGCTTGGCTTGTTCGTTCGAGAGCGCGTCGAAGTCGGCATCGGCATCGCCGTACGCGGCATAGACTTCGTCGAGACGTTTGCGTGCCGCGAGCACTTCGCCGAGCGCCTCTTCCACCGTCTCGCGCACCGTCTTTTCGGGGTCGAGACGCGGCTCTTGCTCGAGATAGCCGAGCGTGAGGTTCGGCATCGGCACGGCCTCGCCGTCGAACTCGGTATCGACGCCGGCCATGATGCGCAGCAGCGACGACTTGCCGGCGCCGTTGAGACCGAGAATCCCGATCTTGGCGCCGGGAAAGAAACTGAGCGAGATATCTTTGAGGATCTGACGCTTCGGCGGCACCATTTTGCCGACGCGCAGCATCGTGTAAACGTATTGTGACATCGACTCTTATTCTAGAAGCAAGGATCCGGCCCGGAGGTTGAAGGTCGCGCGCCAGCGTCGTAACGCCTCGCCGCCGAGATCGCCGGAGACGGCGTGTTCCAGCTGCCGCGAAAGCGTTTTATAGGTCGAGGCATCGTTGCGGGCGACGAACCACGTCGGCCACGCATGCGCCGACTCGCAGATCCGGAACGCGGATCATCGCACCGTATGTTCCTCGCGGATCTCCCGGTTCTTCGGCGCCAGCTGCGATATACCGCCATGCCGGATGGGCGTGATGCCAGCGTGGAGGAGAGTCGCCCGCGCTACCGGACCGTTCCTAGTGAACGCTAAGCGTGTACGGGTTCTTCTGCGTGCGAACGATAACCGATGCCGGAATCGTGTCGGTCGCGATGGTGAGCGGCGCGGCGGTCGCCCAATCCGTGCGCGCAACGCACATCGTCCCGAGCGTACTCGGGCGGCGGAACTGCACGAGATCGTACTGCAACGGATGCATCGAGCTTAACACGAAGCGCGCAGCCTGACACGCCGGCACGAGCGCCTGGCCGCTCAGCGCGAATCCCGAAGCGGTTTTGCTGACTTTCAAATTTCGGCCATCGAGCGCAAACGTCAATCCCGCCGGATTTGAGAGCGGAGCCGCGATCGTTTGCGCGCCGCCCAGCAACATGAGGCTAGCGAGAGCGATCGTGAAATGGCGGGCGTGCATCATATCGTCCTAACGAAGAGGGCTGACAGCGCGTTCCGTTCCCTCTTTTCATGCGGCCTCGCGCCCTGGGCGGGGCTATGGCGGAGCCGGCGCGTCCCACGCAGTAGTGGTACGCAGTCGCTGCGTTCGTCTATGTGGCCGTTAGCACATAGCTGAGGAGAGCCTTGTGGGCGCTACCCCGATCCCGATCAACGTCGGCAACACGGCATTCATGCTGATCTGCGCGAGCCTCGTCATGCTGATGACTCCCGGGCTCGCGTTCTTCTACGGTGGCCTCGTCGGACGCAAGAACGTCCTCGCCATCATGATCCAGAGCTTCGTCTCGCTGGGCTGGACGACGGTGCTCTGGTTTGCATTCGGCTATTCGATGTCGTTCGGACCGGATATACACGGGATCATCGGCGATCCGACGTACTATGCGTTCCTCAAGGGCGTAACGCTACAGACGATGTTCACCGGCAACTCCGCCGGGATTCCGTTGATCGTCCACATTGCCTATCAGATGATGTTCGCGATCATCACGCCGGCGCTGATAACGGGAGCGTTTGCCAATCGCGTCACGTTTAAAGCATATTTTCTGTTCTTGACCGGCTGGCTCATCTTCGTGTACTTCCCGTTCGTGCACATGATCTGGAGCCCGGACGGAATGCTCGCCAAGTGGGGCGTCCTGGATTTCGCCGGCGGCATCGTGGTGCACAACACCGCGGGCTTTGCGGCGCTGGCTTCGGTGCTTTTCATCGGCCGGCGCCAGATCGTCGAGAACAAACCGCATAACATCCCGCTGATCGCACTCGGCACGGGGCTCCTGTGGTTCGGCTGGTATGGTTTTAACGCCGGCTCGGAGTTGCAAGTCGATGCAGTCACCGCCTCGGCATTTCTCAATACCGACATCGCCGCATCGTTCGCCGCAATCGCGTGGCTCTTCGTCGAATGGTCGAACGGAAAGCAGCCGAAGTTCGTCGGACTGTTGACCGGCGCGGTCGCCGGCCTCGCTACGATCACACCCGCAGCCGGTTATGTCTCGCCGACGACCGCCGTGATCCTCGGCATCCTGGCCGGTGTGGTCTGCTACTACGCGGTCGCGCTCAAGAACCGGCTAGGCTGGGACGACGCACTCGATGTGTGGGGCGTGCACGGCGTCGGCGGATTCCTCGGAATCGTCTTGCTCGGCGTCTTCGCTTCGAAAGCATGGAACCCAAACGGCGCCGACGGCCTGCTGCGTGGCGGCGCCGACTTCTTCGGCAAGCAGTGCGCGGCGGTTGCGATTTCGAGCATTTGGGCCTTCACGTTCACGTACGGCATGCTGTGGCTGATCAATAAGATCACGCCGGCGAAGGTCAACTTGCTCGCCGAGGAGCGCGGACTCGACGTCGAACTCCACGGCGAAGAAGCTTATCCGATGGGGCTGTAGCCTCTACTTCGAGAGCGTTGCGAGCGCCGTATCGATATCGGCGTTGAGCGTTGCGTCCGTGCCTGCATGGCCTTTGCCCGTTGCAGGTACGGGAGCGCGTTCGCGCGATCGCCGGTGTTTGCGACCGCAATGCCTGCAGTGTAGTTCGCGCGAGCGTCGTTCGGATCGATCGCGAGTACCTTGTCGACTTCGGCTTTGCTGACAGCGCTATATGGCAGGCCCAAGGCCGGCCGCGGGAGCCGGACCCGGGCTTTCTAATCCGGGATTCGTTTGAGTCGGCGGGCTCATGCTAAGACCCGCACTCGAATTGGCGATGTCCAAGATGTTAGGCGCGACGTGGAGGACTGCGAGGGCCGAAAGTGTGTCGAAATGGGCATCTTTCAGGCGACCGGCACGCGTCTCGAATTGAGCCGCGATCGTAAACGCTCGCGCAGCCAGTTGCGCGTTAAAGGTAAAGAGCCCCTTGTAATGCATTGCGACGCGATGCGCCAGATCGATTTCTGACTGCCTCGGTGGAGCCGCAGGATCGGCGGTGTAGCGGGCGAGCACGCATTCATCGGCATTTCGATTTCTGTCGTTACAGCCGCGCTGCGGTATCCAGCGCGTTCGCAGTTGTTGCGCATCGAGCGCCTCCAAACCGGCCACCGCGTTTACGCGTGCGCACTGCGCTTCCGGTGAATTTGGCGTGGCATCGACGCGCGCCAGAGCCGCTTGATAGTGGCTGCGACTCAGGTCGAGAAGGTCTGCTTGCCGCTCGAATACAGCCGCAATCAGGTATGCCGCAGCGGCGCCGAGATTGATACTTCGATCGCTAGGTGCGGCCGCATCGTATTCCCGCGCCAAGGGCAGAGCGGCGGCGACGACGCTCAAGGGGCCACCTTTGCTGGATTGTTCCATAGCTAATGCGAGTCGGCAACTCGTATCCTGGGTTTCGACCGAACAGGAATGGCCTGCACTCCAAACCAGCGAGGCGTCAGCGGCTTTACAGGCAATGGTGTCAGCCAACGCCGCTGCCGGAATGGAACTTAGCGCCGTCGCGCAAAGGGCAAACCCAAGTCTAGCGATGAGTTTCCGTGTTATCGCGATCGGGCGGGCAACATCTTCCATTCGCGCACCTCGTGCAACCTCAACGTATCGCACGATGCTGAGAATACTCTGTGACCAATCCAATCGCCCAGAACCCAATCGCCGGGTTCCAGCGACGGGCTAAGGCTTGCCGATCCGATAGAGCTTGCTGTTCGTTCCGGAATCAGGCGCGTGCAGCTCGCGGCGGGGTAAAGCAATACCGTGCATCGCGGCGCGAATCGTCTCGATCTCCGACGCGTTAATGCCGTCGCCTTCAATCGCCTCCATTACCTGATTGCCGTTGCGCCACACAAATCTTTCGTGCTTCACCAGGACGGGGCGCCCGTCTGGTCGTGGATCGCGTGCTTCGAACATATATTTCCCCGGCATTCCAGCCTGCGGGTCAAACCTGTCGGCGATTAACGGAAACGATCGGCCCTTGGCTCGTTGGTAGAAAAAGGTGACTGCCGGCGATCCCATGCGCCACGTGTGGCTTGCTTTAGAATAGACTCCCGTCGGGGTTGTCCAGATTTTCGCCGATGCCGCGTCCTTTGGTAGACCGGCCGGCGGAACGATGGTGAAGTGGACGCGCGACTGCGCGGTTGCGAGAGTCGCGGCCTGCGGCGACAGTGCCGAAACCAGCGTTTTGGGCGCAGGCGGCGGCGCGATCCCTCCCAGTGCTTGCAGAGCGGCGCGATAGCGGTCGCCGATCGTTTGGACAAAGGCGGGAGAAATCGAAGGCAGCGCTATGACGGTGATCGCAATTGCAGCCGCTGTTCCGAGCGCGACGCGAGCGTAAAGAGATGCATTTCGCGGGGCGGCTTGCGCTCGCGGGATCTTACGCTGAATCTCGGATAAGGGGACAGGCGGTGGATTGATTCCGCGAATCATCGCTTCAAGTGCCGTGCTGATTCGTTCGTCAGTGAACATCCGAAAGTACCTCCTCGGAGGAGTGTTTTGCAGGCGCATCCATTTTGGAAAGAGCCTTGCGCAACGTTCTACGCGCGAGCATCAGGTGAAATCGAACCGTAGAAGGTGCCAATCCGGTAGCGGCGGAAATTTCAGCACTGTTCAGCCCCGCATAGTAGTGCAAAATAATGGCGCCGCGCTGCGCGACGGGAAGTGCTGCAAGCGCTTTGTGGAGATCCAGAGCATCGCTTTGGTCGAAGTGAACCCCGTGATCGGCAGGCGCGTCCAGTGTTTCCATGCGCGGTCGGCGGCGTGCCACCGTGATTGCGTGGTTAACGATGATCTTATAACTCCATGAAGGAAAAACGCCGGTATTTTTGAGCGTGGGCAACGAACGTGCCATAGCGGCGCACGCCTCTTGCGCAGCGTCCTCTGCGAGGCCGCTATCTCGAAGAACGGCAAAAGCAATTCGGTAGGCTTCGGGCCAAACGGCTGTGATAAGGCGCTCGAGGCCGGCACCGCCGGATCTGGCACTTTCGACCAGGCCGTCGTCGAGAGCTAGCGGCACGTGCGCCGCTCCGTGTGGGTAAGGATCATTTTCTAGATAGACGCTCCTAAGCGCCAAAGTGTTGGCGAGAAATGGGCGCCAACGCTTCGAAGACGCTCGCAACCGCACAAAACAGAAACCCTCGATTTCTCGAGGGTTCCCAAATGGCTCCCGAAGTTGGACTCGAACCAACGACCCGCTGATTAACAGGAAGCGGGCAAGCCCGCACGGATTGCCATTCACGAGGCAAATTAGGGACCCCGCTCGCAGTACCTCAAGGATTGGCTAACGTCATTGTCGACACAAGCAAGCCGAGGTCAATATCGCCCACGCCTCTGGCAACGTCTCCAAATTGGCCGCCTTCGGTTGACGATGGCGCGATCGAGCTGACGGCTTTAACACTTTTGTAAACTTCCATTTCCAGGAGCTCAACTGCAATGGATACTATCGCTCGCGACGCTCTCGCGGGTCGGCTCTCGCGTCGCCAGGCGCTCGTGGCGTCGGGGCTCACGGTGCTCGCATGTTCGAGTCTGGGCGGTACAGCGTCGGCCGCCGTCGGCAATCAAGAATCGTGGCGTTTTTGCGAAAAATGCTTCTCGATGTTTTACGACGGCAGCGGCAACAAGGGAAAGTGTCCGGCGGACGGCGGCGCGCATGTCGCGCAAGGCTTCTTGTTCACGCCGCACTATGACGACGGGGCGCCCCGGCAGTCTGATATCCAATACGATTGGCGTTTCTGCTCCAGGTGCTTCGCTATGTTTTACAACGGTTCGACCCGAGGCCGGTGCCCGAGCGGAGGCTCTCATGTAGCGCAGGGCTTCAACTTTGGACTCAATCACGCGGCATCCGTGCCGCCGTCTTCGCAAACGGAGTGGCGTTTCTGCCAACAATGCTTCGCGCTGTTTTATAACGGCGGATCGTCCAAGGGCCGGTGCCCGGTCCGCGGCGGCCACATCGCGCAAGGATTCATTTTTAATCTTCCCTATCATCTCGAAGCCGCCGTCGACCCATCGACGTTGCCCGAGTTTCTCGCGTTCGACGACAACTCGATCACGTTCAAGGGCGATATTGCTGCAAACGGAAATTCGCACGTCAAACTCCATCGTGACGGTCGCGTGGAGTTCACGACGCACTTTAACGATTCGGGTGCAGTGGACTACTATTACTCGATCGCGTGGGCGATTTTCGCAAGCGACGGGACGATTTTCACGCTCCGGCACGGCGGCAAGGTCAACGGACACTTCACCGGCGGACAAGCCGATCGTAAGGACAACTTCAACGGTGACACGACGAGCCCGCTCGTCGCGAGCCGTTGGCCCGCCCTTGCGAAAACGAATCTCGCTCGTATGTCGGCACACGTTGCCCTGAAGTTCGGCCTGCTCCAAGACACCGTCAAAGAAGCCGCGGATGCCGTAGTGGCTGCCGCAATTGCGTTCGATTCAGCGTATCAGGGCGTGTCCAAAGACACGACTGGGCTTTTCGACAACATGGTAAAGCCATAGGCTGCGCGGACGGACGTTCGGTAGTAGTTGATTGGAAGGGAGACTCCGCCGCAATGAAGACCATCGTTCACGGCGCGATCGCCGGTCGGCCATCGCGTCGCCAAGCGCTCGTGGCTTCGGGACTCGCGTTGCTTGCATGTACGTGTCTAAGCGGCACGGCGTCGGCTGCCGTCGGCGACCAAGAATCGTGGCGTTTTTGTGACAAATGCTTCGAGTTGTTTTTCGACGGCAGCGGCGCGAAGGGCAAATGTCCGGCAGACGGTGGCGGGCACACCTCGCAAGGCTTCGCGTTCTTTCCCCACTATGATGATTCAGAACCGAGCGAACCGAATGTCCAATACGGCTGGCATTTCTGCTCAAAGTGCTTCGCGATGTTCTACAACGGTTCGACCCGAGGCCACTGCCCGAGCGGAGGTCCGCATTCCGCGCAGGGCTTCGACTTCGGACTCAACTACGCCGCATCTGCGCCGCCGTCTTCGCAAACACAGTGGCGCTTCTGCCAACAATGCTTCGCCTTATTCTACGACGGTGGGCCCACAAAGGGCCGGTGTCCGGCCGGTAAAACGCACATCGCGCAGGGATTCGTTTTCAACCTTCCCTATCACGCGCCCGCTCCGGGAAGTTTGACGGACCTCCTCAGGTACGACGAATCTGCGATCACGTTCGCTAGCGGCATCGCCGCAAATGCAAATTCGCATGTTAGATTGCATAGCGACGGCACCGTGGAATTCACGTCTCACTTTCACGATTCGGGTGCGCAGGATTATGTATATTCCATCTCGTGGGCGATCTACGCAAGCGATGGAACGGTTTTCACGCTCCAACACGGCGGCAAAATCAAGGGCCACCTCGCTGGCGGCCAATCCGACCGCAATAGCGACTACAGCGAACAGACGGTGTATGACCAAGTGAGAACCCACTGGCCCGCCCTCGTTCGCGGAAGCAAGTCTCACATGTCGGCGCACGTCTCGGGATCGCTTGGCGGTCTCCTCGATACGACCAAAGAGGCGCTGGAGGGCGCGCTGAAGGCCGCCACCATTTACTCAGAGGGTTTCGAGACGGTGAAGGCGGTCTACAACATCCCCTTCCTTCACAACGGACTCTGACGAATTTGCCGCGCGAACGCACGAGCGTGCGGCTTCGTTGAGGGACGTATCGCCCGTAGCCTGGCGGGGACGTGTGCGATGCGCGAGATTATGCACAGCGGGTCGTATCCCGCCGAGTTCCGCACCGTCGTCGGAGGGAATCCCGGTGCTTGTCCTTGAGCGATGCTTCGAGGCTCTGATAGTCGTTGCGCTGATACAGGGCATAACGGGAATAAGACGGGGCCACCAGCACTTGGCTGATGGCCCCAAATGGCTCCCGAAGTTGGACTCGAACCAACGACCCGCTGATTAACAGTCAGCTGCTCTACCAACTGAGCTATTCGGGAATGCTTATTTTACAAGTGCCTTTCTTGAACGCACTTTGCATTCAGAGGCATTTTGGCCCACATTTTGCCCCCCACGCCGCTACGAGCCGCCGGACCTGATTCACCGGACGAGCACGCCTCCCTGGAGGAGACCCTCCATCACGCTTGCCGCAGCCTGCTCGCGCCCTTACCGGCGCCTCTCGTTAGGGCCGAGGCGTCGGTAAGCGAGAGCCGGGACCTCTGGCCCTATTCCCGTGCCTTTTCGGCCCTAGGCGCTCACGCCGAGCTCGCCCTATGATTGGGTCGGAAGTCACGCTCGCCGTCACACGACTACCGATGTGATGAAGATATCCCGGTCATTTCCTAGCGGCGAAGCCGCATTGAGAGAACAGGAATATGAAGGATCGTTGGTTTTCTCGGACCGTCCGCGCAAACGCCGCCGCGCTGATCGTGGACGAGCGCGCTCAGGCAGTTTTCGAGTATGCGCTCGTCGGCTCCGTGTTGGCCGTGGCCGCCATCGCGATGTTGGCTTCGGTTCAGAAGGGCGCCGCCCATACGCTGGCTAGCGCCCAAACGAGCCTTACGCGGGAAAGCGTGGCCCCGTGATCGATCGTCGATGGCTCGCCGGCAATACGTTGCCGGAAACGGCGCTTTCCCTGTCCATCGTCTTGATGATCTTCTTCGGCGCAATCCAGTTTGCGCTGACGGGCTACCAACAGGCGGAGAGCGACGGCGCAGCTTTTGTCGCGGCGCATGCCGCTTCACTCGATCCCAACAATACGGCTCAGGCATCTCGCGGAGCGTCGCACGCAAGCGCGATCTTCCCGCACCTTCCGGTCGCCAACATCGTCGTCACCCCCGGCCAATCCGGCGTTGGTCCAAATCAGGCAGGGGAAGTCGTCGGTTCGGTCTCGCGTTTCACGAACGCGCTGTTCGCCGGATTTTCGAAAAACGGCGGCGCCGCCTTACATTCGCACGTCATCGAGCCGGTCGTCGCGACCTACACCGGCGATCGAGCGCTGACGTTATCTGTCGCCAATACGACGCTCAAAAACTGTTTGACCAGCAATCCGGCGACGACCAGTTACTGCGACGCCATCTACCTCGCGCAACTCGATTCCGCCAATAAAATGAATCCGTACGACCAGTTTGACTGCCACCTGCAGGCCTACGCCGCGCTCGCCAACGGAACGGCCGGGTCAGGAACGACGCGCGGCGCAACACCCTGGCCCGAAAACTATCAGCCGACGACGGGGGGCTCGATCAACGCTCCGGCCGTCCGCAAGAGCGGCATCTATCTCACCGAGTCGGGCAATCTCGGTACGGCGCTGCTGCCCATTTACAACTGGAAATCGAGCAAGCCATGTTAGGGAGCCACAGTCAGCGCGGACAGACCTTGATCTTCTGGACCTTTGCAATCGCGGCGACGTTGGCTTTGGCGTTCTTCGTGATGAACTATGCCAACACGATTCGCTGGCACATACGCGCCCAGAACGCCGCCGATTCGGCAGCGATGACCACGATCGCGCCCGATGCCAGCCTGAACAACCAGCGAACGATCGCGCTCTACGCCCTGGCCATCGATGAATACCGCATCCGCTCGATCACACAATCGATGCTGAACGCCGGCAACAGCGTCGGCGGCTGCAACCCGAACCTCGACGATTCCGGGGTCGATTGCGACAACGCGTACGATCAGGAGCCGGAAGCGTACGACAAGGCCGTCGGCGAATATGCCGCCGCGCTTGCTTATCTGAAGGGTCTGAATACAGCCGCCGCGCCGAGCCCAGTGAGCATGCCCAAGGACTCGAGCGGAAAGCCTCAGCCGTTGCCGTTGGCGCCGGCCGGCAGCGCCGCCCCCGCAGCGTTCAGCTTGGTGGCCAGCGATACGAATTGTTGGGACAGCGGCATCGGCAAGCCCGCTTTCGATTGCGCGTTTTCCTATGCCGCCAACCCAGATTTGCAGAACACGGGGTTGGGATCGTCGGAATACGTCGAGGTCGTCGCCTGCCGCAGCATAACGAATGTCGCGCCGAAGATGTTTTTCGGCCTTTCGCCGTTCAAAGCGGTGGGACGCGCCGCGGCGACGCTCCGCGCCATAACGGAGACGTTCAGTCCCGGCACGCAAGTCGATCCCGACGCGACTCCAGGTCCGAGCGGAACGAAGCCGGCTTATCAACCGATCGAGAGTTGCCCGCCGGATATCAACGGCAGCGGCTCGCAACCGTGCAACCTGAGTGACGGCTGGATGGCGACGGCGCCGTACATCGTCGATTATTCTGGACTTCAGATCACGGCGACGTTCTATGTACCGGCGGCCACGGCGCCGCAGGGCGGCATCCAAGTCACGCCCCTGTGTAAGCCCGGATGAGCAACGCAACGCGCGGCCAAGCGCTCGTCGAGGCGGTCATCTTTCTCCCTTTCATGCTACTCTTAATGTTCGCCATCATCTATTTCGGACAGTTCGGCATCTTACAGGAACGCGCCGCGCTGTCCGTGCGCTACGCCAGCCTCATTTCGAACGCGACGAGCAGCAACTCAGGTCCGTACTCGCTCGAGCAGCTCTACCACGAATTCCACCGCGAAACGAACAATCAAGTCAATCGCGGCTTCCCGGGAGCCGCGCTGTCGTGCGCGGCGAGCGCAGCCGGCGACGCCGTCAACACCCTGACGCAGTCGCAACCGTTACCATCGGGAGGTGCCGGTCCGACGGCGCCGGCCTATTTTCGTCCAAACGGCAGCACGGCCACGACCGAGAGCGCATGCACCGCAGAGACCCTAGACATGGCCTCGAATGCCCCGGACGCCGCTTCGTCCTACTTGGTCGTCCAATACACGCACGTCGAGGCCGACAAGACCCAACCGCTCTTCATGGCACCATTGAGCGGCGGCCGAACCTCGAGTCACGTGAAAGCCGGGATGAGTTTCATCCGTCCGGCTTCACCCGACGCGATCATTTATTGCAGCCCCAACTTCGCCGCCGCGATCGCCAATGCGCTCGGCGCAATCGAGCCCAAGCCGAATGCAGGGCCGTTTGCCGGATATGCGACGCCGCCGCCGGGGCAAGAGCACATCTGTTAGACTGATCCTCTGGATCGATCGCCGTCGTCGTACTCTTGATCGCGCGCCGAACGCACCGGCCAACTAATCAGCGAAGCGCGTCTGAGAGTTGCGTCGACGCCGGCACTCGGTGATGCGTCCGGATTTCCACGCGACAAAGGAAGCCACTGCCCTCGCTCGCAAGAGCAGCGCATGCCGGCGCATTCTCAGACGACCGTCGATGCCGTCGTGGTCGGGGCCGGCCCCGCGGGGGCCGTCGCCGCTACCGTCTTAGCTCGCCGCGGGCTGCGCGTCGCGTTGGCCGACAAGCGCGTTTTCCCGCGCGACAAAGTTTGCGGCGATTTCATCGGACCGCATGGCTTGCGCGAACTTGACGAAATCGGGCTCGGTCACATCGCCACCGGAGCTGCTGCGAACCTCGCCGATAAGGCCGCGATCTATGTGAACGGTACGCCGATCCTGGTGCAGCCGCTGCCCAAAATCGATGGGCTCCGTCCTTACGGCTGCGTAATGCCCCGTCAGGAATTCGACGAACGTTTATTTCGCGGAGCGTGCGCGGCGGGCGCCGAACCGCTCGAAGGCTACACGTTCGCGAGTTACGACGTTGACCGCAGCGGCGTGAACGTTAGCCTCCGAGACGAGAGGGGCGACCGCGTGATCCGCGCGCGCGCGCTGATCGGCGCCGATGGGAGCGCGTCGCTCGTGGCGCTGCGTTTGCGCGGCCGGCCGCAGCCAAGACCGGACCGCATCATCGCGGTTCGCGCGTACTTCGAAGGGGTTGAAGGGCCGGCCGATCGCGTCGATCTGCACTTTCACGAAGAAACATTCCCCGGCTACCTGTGGGTCTTTCCGACCGGCGGCGGCCGCGCCAACGTCGGAATCGGCACGCTCGCGCAGATGGTCGCGCCGCCGGTGGAACATATTCGCGACATGCTGCAGCGCTTCATCGACAACGACCCGATGATCAAAGAACGGCTCGGCGACGCTACACCGTGCGGCAAGATCGTGGGCTGGCCGCTGAGCACCTACAACGGCCGGCTCCCGATCGTCGCCGATCGTGTCGCACTGGCCGGCGACGCGGCCGGATTCATCAACCCGCTCAACGGCGAGGGTATTCAATACGCGATCGCAAGCGGCCGTTGGGCCGCCGAAGCCATCGCCGGCGCACTCGCGACCGGCGACGTGACACGTGCCGCGCTACGCACCTATGCGCGACGCGTTCGGCGCGAGTTCGGCATCGATATGGCGATCAATCGGGTCGCCGTTCAGGCGATCGGAAATCGCGGGCTCAACCCGGTCTTCGTCGAGTTGCTGCGAGCCTGGCTCGAGCTTGCCGAATGCGACATCGACTACGCGAACGTCGGCGGCGGCGTCGTGGCCGGGCTCGTCCCGACGCGCCGCTTGTTCGGCCCCGCGACGGTGCGCAAGAGCCTCGGCTCGGCCTTCAATTCGCTGATCCACGTCAAGCCGTCCCGCGCGGCGCGAACGATCGTGAATGCCGCGGGCACGATGGGGCGCCATCCGATTGCGACGCTCCGTTGGAGCGCGAGCGTCGCCGAAGCCGGCCTCGGCGTCGCGCGTGAAGCGGCACGCGGCCTCGGACGCACTTGACAGCATCGGGTACACTTATCTCGATGAGATAGCAACGCCCCAACGAGGGGCTGCGCCTAACCGCGCTTATCCCCTGACGAAATCACTTTTCGCATTGTTGGAGCAGTTCTCTCATGTCGGTACGCGCCGCCAGCGTATTTTCGAATCGAAGTTTTAGTCTTTTCTTTACCGGTCAAGCCCTCAGCTTCGCCGGTGATGGGCTGCGCCTTATCGCGATTCCGCTGTTGGTCTATCATCTGACGCACTCGGCGCTCTCGATCGGCATCACGTACGCGCTCGAACTCGGCCCGTTCGCACTCTTCGGTCTGCTCGGCGGCTCGCTCGCCGATCGCGTCGATAGACGGCGCCTTATGATCGCGTGCGACTTCGTGCGCTTCGCTGTCTTGGCGGCGTTCGCGGCCGGTTACGCGCTGCACATCCTCACGATTTGGTTCCTGTACGCCGGCATCGTCCTGATCTCGATCGCCGCAGCCTTCTTCGTCAACGCCCAATCTCCGACGCTCCCGTATTTGCTCGGCAAAGAGCGCGTCACGCAAGCGATCTCGGCACTGCTCGCGGCCGAACAGACGACGCAGATGATCCTGCCGCCGATCGGCGGCGCGCTGTTCGCGTTGATCGGTCCGCTCCCGGCACTCGCGATCAATGCGTTCACCTACCTCTGCTCGCAGGTCTCGATCGCCGCAGTCCATACGTTCGGTCCGGACGAACCCGCCGGGCTTCCCTCGCCGCGCAACGTCCTCGCCGACATCGGGATCGGTTTTCGCTGGCTCTTCGGCGATGCGGCGATGCGCACGGTTGCGGGCAATTCGCTCCTCTTCAACTTCTTCGGCTTCATGTGCGGCGCCGTATTCATCCCATTCCTCAAGAACGATTTCGGCGCGAGCGATCAGGTCGTCGGATACGCCTTCGGCTTCGGCGCGATCGGCGCCGTGCTCGGCTCGTGGTTCGGTGGACGAGTGCCTCGCGACTGGCCGTTCGGAAAACTGATGATCGTCGCGTACGCGCTCGATGGCCTGCTCTTCGTGCCGGTCATGTTCACGCACAATTTGATCGTGGCGATCTTCTTCCTAGCGCTGACCAATGCGTGCGTGCTCTTCGAAATCACCCAAATCATCGGCTGGCGCATTCGCATCACGCCGGCGGACCTCGTCGGACGCGTCACGGCCGCGGCCCGGCTCGTCGCGCTCGTCGGGACGGTGCCGGGCGCGATCATCGGCGGCTGGCTCGCCGATCACCACGGCGCGCGTTTCCCGATCATCGTCTCCGGGTTCGGCTACCTCGCGCTGGCGCTGATGATCTCGCTCTATCCCTCGATGCGCCGTGAAGCGCGCTAAGCCGGAAGTTCGACTCGACGGCGCGAAAACGGCGGAAATCACCTTCGTCTTCGACACGGGGTCATCGTGATGCGTCTTTCCCGCCAAGCCAAGCTGACGCGATAACGGTTCCATCGGTGATCGATTACGTCGCCTTTCTGCGCGGAATCAACGTCGGCGGACATCGTCTGATCAAGATGGACGAGCTAGCCCGCATCTTCGAGTCATTCGGACACACAAAGGTTCGCACGTTCATCGCGAGCGGGAACATCTTGTTCTCGAGTTCTGAAAAACGGGAAGCCACGATCACCAAGCAAGTCGAAAGCGATCTCGAGAAGGCGCTCGGCTATCACGTCGACGTCTTCCTTCGCTCAATAAACCAACTCCAAACCATGGTCGACTCGAAGCCGTTCGCTCGCGTCAAGGTGAGCCCCGACGCCAAGGCCTACGTAACGTTCTTCAACGCCAAACCCGCCGCGCTACCTGACGTCCCTTCCGGATCGCCGGCGAAGGGTTACCGCCTGCTCCGCCTAGACAAACGCGAACTCTACAGCCTGTCGCTGCGCCTCCCGAACGGCAGGTCCGGCGACTCGGTAACGCTCGTCGAGAGAATCGTTCGCATACCGACAACAACGCGAAACTGGAACACGATCACTAAACTGGTAGGTCTCTAAGAACAGTAAACACATGAAATCCAAGATGAAGCTCTCCACCAAAGCAAGTCCTCAAGAACGAGGCAAGGCGCTTTACGAACACGCGCTGGCCGAAATGTATACCGAGGGTCCGGATATCAAAGGCGTCCTCAAAGCCTTACGAGAGGCAGAAACACTTGATTCCGCGGACGCGGCTTACGCGCTTGCGACGTGGTACCTCTTCGGCGAGAATGTCGATCGGAATCTGAAAACGGCCGTGGTGCTGTTGAAAAAAGCGACCACTCAAGAACACGTAGGCGCCCTTCACGCCTTAGCCATATGCCACGAGAAGGGCGAGGGAACGCGCGAGAGTCCGAGGCTCGCGTTCGAAGCGTATTTGAGGGCCGCACTACGCGGCGAGGCCCAGTGCGTCTTTGAAGTCGCCCGATGCCTGTTCTGGGGAATCGGCACGGAAAGAGATCGGAGAATTGCGCGGATTTGGCTGAAACGGGCGTCGCAGCTCGGCATCGAAGACTAACTCCGAGGAATGAAAAACGGCCACCGTCAATCGACGGCGGCCGCTCGTTTCTGCGGAGTTCGTGTTAGCCCGTGACGAGCGGGACGCTGAACTGATCGGTCGCCGGTTTGATGCCGGCGGCGGCGCGCATTTCGTCGATCCTGCGCGTACCAACGACAACCCGAAACTGGAACACGATCACCAAGATCGCGGCTCTCTAAGGTCAAGGTACACGTACCAGACGGCCCTCACTCGAGCGAATCCGCAGACGGACTGCGTTCGTTCGCATCCCGAAGATGGAATCCGCTGCGCGGGCTGTCAGCGCAAGCGCCGCTGCTGCATGAGTTTAGCATAGAGCGCGTTCGGCCAAGCGAAGTCGTCGCGAGTGAACGAAGCAGGCCAGTTCGGATTGAACGACTCGTGCAAACGATGATCGCCGACGTCCGAGTTGACGATGTACGCCATCACCAGATCGACCTCACCTTCATCGCGCGCAGTCAGAGCTTGTACGATGAGGGACAACGGCCAGACATAGCCCTTCGGCGTGTGCGGACTCCCGATACCGCTGGCATACCTGCCGACATAATAATACGGATTGTGCGGCGACAACACGAACTTGCGCGTAGCCCGGTAGAGCGAGTCGTCGTTTGAAAGGTAGCCAAAGTAGGGTATCGAGAGCAGTGACGGGACGTTGGCATCGTCCATAAGGATTGAGTGGCCGCGACCATCGACTTCGTACGCGTAAATCTTCCCGAAGCCCGCGAGGTGCACGGTACCATACTGCTCGACGCCGCGCTCGATCTGAACTCCGAGGCCCCAGGCATTGGCGGCTGCGCCGGGATCCCGGTAGACGTCCTGTTCGATGTGGCTAAGCGCGCGCATCACGACGACCGCGAACATGTTGACCGGGATGTTGTAGTGGTACCGCGCCCGATCGTCGGAGGGACGGAAGCCGGTCCAAACCATTCCGGTGTAGCCGACAGCCGGCGCGAACGGGCCCGTCAAACTGGGATGGCGATACGAGGATCGGTCCGCGTGCCGCTGCTCGTCGCGCATGACGGTCAAGACGCGCCGGAACGCGCGCTGGAGTTCCGGCGTGAAGATCGAGCGATCGCCGGTCTCGCGCCAATAGCGGTCGGCAAACCAGATCGGATAGAGCAGCGAGTCGACTTCGAACTTTCGCTCGGCGACCTGATAGTTCGCGGAGAACGCATTGGCGTACGGATCGATCAGGATGTAGCGGGCCATCCGCGTGATCGCGCCACGCAAGACCTGACGCAGGTGCGGATCGCTCGCCGTCAGGCCCACGTAGGGTTCCATGATGGCGGCCGCGTCGCGCAGCCACTCCGCATTGATATCGCCGGAGGTCACATAGGTCGTGCCGTCGCGCTCGAGCTTGGCGTGCCGGTGAATCGCCTCGGCATAGGCGGTCACGTAGAGCTTATCAAGCTTCGAAGTGAGGGCGGTCGTCTCGGCGCTGACCGCGCCGGCCTCGGCCGCGCGGACGCTCGGGCTGACATCGCAGACGAGGGCGACGGTCAGGACCAGAGCCAGCGAGCGCAGCTTCAGCATGCGTCGTCCCTATCGGCGCAGACGCTCCCAAACCCTCGCAATTTTCGGCTGGATGAAACCACGTTTCCACCTAGTACGTTGCGTTGAATATGATGCGCGCGCCCACGGCTGCCGCCGCCTTCCTCATGCTAACGCTCGCGGGCGGGCTCGTCGGGGAAGCGCGTGCCGCGGACCAGCAGTACCTCGTCTCGGGCCGTGACAGTTTCTCTATCGGCGCCGGCGACATTAAGAGTGAGGTCGAGTACCGGGGGACGCAGGTTCTGACCATTACCCGCCGGGGCGGGGCAATGCGCTACACCGCAAAGGTCGAATACCTACGCAGCGATCAGGGCGCGACGACCGATGCCACCGCCGACTACGTCAGCGACCTGATGCCCAGCGGCGAGCAGTTCGCCTCGGCCGATCATGACCCGGACTACCTGACGGTGCTCAACCAGCCGTTCTCGGCGCAACTCGATGCGACCACGCTGGCCGACTTGCGGAGCATGCGCTCGGCGGTCCCCTTCGATTTCCCGTCGCCCTTCACGAGTTCGACGCTTCACGGCCGCCTCGAGCGGATCGGCAACGGCCTGATCGGGCCGCACCGCGCGCTCGGCGTGCGTTTCGAAGCCGGCGGCGCGATGCACGGTGCGCTCCCCGACCGCGCTGGACTGACCTTGGACGGCTCGATCGTCATGCGCGGCACCGCGTACTACGATCTGGAGTCGGCGCTGCTCCTATCTCTCGACGCAACCGTCACGATCTCGGGAACCGTCTCCAACCGGAGCGGGAACGACCCGGTGACGATCGTCTACCGCCGCACGATCCGCGCCAACGAGCCGCTCCATGGCAATACGGCTCAAAGCCTGCGCCCGCCCGAGGTGACCCGGTCACCTCGCTGAAGTAGTCCCCGAAACCATACGCCCCCGGGGCGCGGTCTAGGCGCTCATGAGCGCCCTCGCACCGCTCCTCATCGATCAGGAGTTTCGCGTGGCCCCTCCAGGGAGGACCGCCGAGCGGAAGCCGTCGGCATCGGCCGCGACGGCGCTGCGGTCTGCCGAGTCCATCCCTTCGGCCGAAAAATTCGAACGCATCGTCGATGAGTACCAGCGACGCCTGTATGGCTTTGCCTTGCGCATGACCGGCAATCGCGAAGATGCCGAAGAGATCGTCCAAGATTCGTTCGTGCGCGCGTTTCGGGCGCTCGGCAAAATGACCGATCAGCAGCGCCGCGAGCTGCGACTGCAACCCTGGCTATATACGATCACGTTAAACGTGACGAGGAACCGTTTGCGCTCGAAGCGTCCGACGAACGTCGCGCTCGATTCGCTCGCCGACCCCGACGCGCTGCTGAACAGCACGCAAGAGGGCCCCGAGCAACCCGAAGCGATCGTCGAACGCGGCGCCGATATGGTGCTCGTCGAGCACGCATTGCTGCAGCTCCCGATGCATCTTCGCGCGGCTGCAACGTTACGGTTCATCGAGGGCCGCAGTCATCCCGAGATTGCGGAGATTCTCAACCAGCCGATCGGGACGGTCAAGTCGCACGTGCATCGTGCAGTGCGCATCCTACGGCGAATTCTCGGCCCGCAAGTCGGCCGCCTCGCGCCGCCAACGCCCACGGGAGATACTGAGCATGCGGTGCTGTGACGTCGAAGCACTCTGGGATGAAATGCGCGAGGGAGTCGAACCTCGACGCGAACACGTCCTCGCTCACCTCCGGCGCTGCCGGACCTGTCAAGAACTCTACGCGCAGTTCGAAGGCGTCGCGTACTGCCTCTCGTGTCTGCCGATCGTGGAGCCGCCCAACAGCCTCGTTCCGCGCATCCTCGAGCACATCAAAACCGTCCGCGCAACGTACTTAAAACCTGACGCGCTTGCGCGCGTGACGTCGCCGCTGGGCAGTTTGCTCGTCGCTTGGCGCGAGGCGCGCATCACTTTTCTCGGCATCGAACGCGGAGATTTCGAAGCGGAGTGCGCGCACATCGAACGGCGTCTGCGCCGGCCGATCGTAGCCGCCGAGCCTCCCGAGTGGGTCATCAAGGCCGTGCGCAACTGGTTCCGTACCTGGCAGATCGATCCGCAATTCGTCGACATTTCGAATCTGACCGAGTTCGAGCGCGCCGCGCTCAGTAAAGCCGCCGAGATTCCGCCCGGCGAAGTGCGCTCCTACGGTTGGATCGCACGCGAGATCGGCCATCCGCATGCCGCGCGTGCCGTCGGTCAGGCGATGGCGCGCAACCCGGTCGCGCTCTTCTTCCCATGTCACCGCGTCGTTGCGACCAACGGCGAGTTGCACAACTACGGATACGGCGTTGAGATCAAGGCGCGCATCCTGCGCATGGAAGGCTACGTCAAGGCCTAGCCCGAAAACGGCCCTCACAATACGTCCGCGGCACCTTCACATAGAAAAGAACGAAGGCACAGACGGACAAAGGGAGGTGGTCATCGTTAGTTTCGAAGGTAATCAATGCAAGCCCAATACGATGATTGGAGGTGCGCAGACCTAGAGCTGCGCACGCAAACGCACCCCGAGTCCGCCGGCCGCGAGCCGGCTTTTTTTTGCCCTCATAGATGGCGGGAGGGCGCCCTTGGGGAATCCCCCGGGACCCCCCTGAGAGAGCCCCCCACGAGGTCCCCGCGCTGAACAACCCGACCGAAACCGCGCACGACCCCCGCCTCGACGTCGTCCCGGATATCCACGGGCACGCCAAAGGCGAGCACAAGCCGTACGCTGAGGAACGGCCGATCCCGTACACCGCACGGATGTTGTTCCTATGGTTCTTCCACGCGTGCCGGCGCAGCAGCCCTCGCTTCCTGATGGTTGCCGACCATATGAATTACCTGACCTTCGAGGATCCGGCCGCCGTCAATCTGGTCCGACGCGCGCTCAAACTGGCGCATGCCGGCGACCTCTACGGCGCCGCCGAAACCGCCGGAGTGGAGTTGGGTCATGCAGCCGTGGTCTCGGAAGGCTTGCGCAAGGGGATGCGCTACTCGATCGGCGCCGAGGTCGATAACGACCCGCGCAGCCGCCCCGACGCGCAGAACATCGTCGACGCGATGCGTCCCGATGCGATGATCCGCTCGGTTCACTTCTTGACGATCGATCATCCCGAACACGGCGCCGGCTGGTCTTGGCCGTTCGATAATTCTGAGTTCGCGCATCTCTACGACGTCGTCGGCGTCCAGAAGACCTGGGAACTTTACATGGCGACGCTGCTCGAGGCGATCCAAAAACTGCCCGGCAACATCGTGGGCCACTTTCATGTCCCGGCCAAGTTCGGGCATTGGCCCGACGACGCCACGCTGGAACGCTACGAGGACCAGCTGATCGAAGCATGCGTCGCACGCGGTTTCGCGATCGAAATCAACACGCGCTACCTGTATCGCTTCTTCGCCGAACACGAGCTGAACCGCAAGAAGTTCCGCAGCGCCAGCCTGCGCTTGATGAAGAAAGCCAAGGCCAAAGGCGTCGGGATCGCGGTCGGCTCAGATGCGCACAGCCCCAAAGATCAAGGCAACGGTTTCGCCGATGTGCTCGAGCTGCTCGACCGCGCCGGCATCAACGAGATCACCTTCCCGATCAACGGCCGTATGGCGCGCGTCGCGTTGCGCGCGACCGAAGAGATCCTCAAGGCCCAGGCCGCTCCGCCCCCGCCGCTCGTCGGCAGCAGCGTCGCGGGCTTCAGCCGCGCGGAACTCGCGAGCCGTAACGGCGGCGTTGTGCCGCAAGGCGTCGAGCCCGAACGCGTTCCCGGTCGCAAACGCTCGAAGGCCGATACCGCGCGCGCGACCGTTAACCGCAAGGCCGTGGCGGATGCCGCGGGTCGCGCGGCCGGCCGGGCAGCAGGTCGCGCAGCGAAGACCACGACTCCAAAAACCGCTGCGCCCAAGGCCCCTGCGGCGAAGCCGGCTGCTAAGATCGCCGCGAAGCCGGCAGCCAAGACCGCGACGAAGCTGGTCGCGGCTAAGAAAACTCTCGTTCCGGCCAAGAAGGCGTCGGCGCCGAAGAAGGCCGCAATCGTCACGAAGAAGGCCGCAATCGTCGCGAAGAAGGCCATGGTTCCGGCGAAGAAAGCCGCAAAGCCCGCGAAGAAGGCCGCGCCCGTCGTCAAGAAGGTCGCAAAGCCCGTGAAAAAGGCCGCGCCCGCGAAGAAAGCCGCCGCCAAGAACAAGAAACTCGCTGCGAAGCCGAAAGCACCCGCGCGCGGCGCCAAGAAGCCGGCGCCGAAGCGCAGTGCCCCCGTCAAGCACGCTCCGGCGAAGAAGTCCGCGAAGACTCCAGCCAAGAAAAAATCCGGTAACGCGCGGCGTTAGACCGGGACGCGGAAAATCGGGTCCTGTGGAGAAGCCCGCCAATCCACTGTTAGGCTCGGATTCGGGAGACGTGTTGCATGGGAGCTATCACCCGCCGCCGCAACGTCGCGGTCGTGGGCCCGCATCATGCGGGCAAAACTACCCTCGTCGAAGCACTGCTGGCCCAATGCGGAGCGATTCCGCGGCGCGGCTCCGTCGCCGATGGAACGGCGACGACGGATTACGAGCCCGAATGCATCGATCGCGGCCAGTCGACGACAGTCGGCTTCGCCTACGCGACGCTGCCCAATATCGATCTCACGATCGTCGATTGTCCGGGATTCTTGGAGTTTGCCGAGGAGGCGAAACTGGCGCTCGTCGGCGTGGAGTCCGCAGTCATCGTTCTCGAAGCGGATCCTTCGCGCGTTCGGCAGACGCGCGCGCTCGTCGAATTTCTCGATGCACGCAAGATGCCGCACTGCTTCTTCATCAACAAACTCGATAAACCGGGGAGCGATTTTCGCGCGACCCTGGCCGAGTTGACGGCCACGTTCGGCAACCGCGTCGTCGCCGAACACATCCCGATCGGCGACGCCGAAAACTTTCGCGGCTATATCGATCTAGCGGAAAAGCACGCCTACACCGTCGAGAAGGGTCAGCAGAAAGAGATTCCGATCGGCCCGGAACTCGAGGGCACGGTACTGGAAGCCCGTCAGAAGTTGCTCGAGACGCTCGGCGATTTCGACGATCATCTGCTCGAAGAGTTGCTCGAAGGCATCGAGCCGCCGCTCGACGAGGTTCTGAAAGATTTGCGCGAGGAGACCGCGCTCGATCAGATCGTGCCGGTGCTCGTCGGCGCCGGATTGACCGATATCGGCGTGGCCGCGAGCGCTTTGCTCGACGTTATCGAAAAACAGTTTCCGCCACCGGAGGGCGATCCCAAAGCCCCGCTCGTGGCGCAAGTGATGAAGACGATCGTACATCCGCAGTCCGGCAAACTCTCGGTCGTACGCGTGTGGCAAGGAACGCTCAGCGCCGACGCGACCCTGACCGACACGACGCGCGAGAACAAGAAAGTGCGCGCGGCCGGCCTCTACCGGTTACAAGGCAAGAAACAAGAGTCGCTCTCCTCGGCGGGCCCGGGCGAGATCGTCGCCATCGCTCGTCTCGAGGGCGTGCTCAGCGGCGACACATTGACGGGCGGCGACAAGACCGTGCGTGAGATTCCGGTACTGGCCGAGCCGCTCTTCGCGGTCGCGATCAAGCCCAAGGAGAAACTCGACGAAGCCAAACTTTCGCAGATGCTCGCGCGCATCTGCGAAGAGGATCCCACGCTGAAGATCGCGCGGGCGGAGTTCACCAACGAACTGCAGCTGCTCGGCCTCGGCGAGATTCACGTCACGACCTCGCTCTCGCGGCTCTCGCGCAAGTACCATCTTGCGCTCGAGATGCACGCGCCGACCGTCGCCTACCGCGAAACGATCGCGCATGCGACCGAAGTGCACTCGCGCTACAAGCACCAAACCGGCGGCCACGGCCAATTCGCCGATGTTAAACTGCGCATCGAGCCCAAACCGCGCGGTCACGGCGTTACCTTCAGCGAACAGATCGTCGGCGGCGTCGTTCCGCGCAACTTCTGGCCCGCAGTTGAAAAAGGCGTGCGCGAAGCACTGCTCAAGGGCCCGATCGCGGGCTTCCCGGTAACCGACATCCACATCACCTTGTTCGACGGCGCGTACCACGATGTCGATTCGAGCGAAGCGTCGTTCAAGACCGCGGCGAGCATGGGGATGCGCGACGGGTTACCAAAATGCCAGCCGGTCTTGCTGGAACCGATCGTGCATATGGAAGCAATCGTTCCCGAAGAGAGCGCAGCGGCGGTCCTCGGTGGCATCACCGCGAAGCGCGGCCAGGTCCTCTCGTTCGAACCCGCCGAGCAACGCGGCTTCCAACGCGTCGTCGCCTACGCACCGCAAGCCGAACTCGGCAACTACATCACCGAACTGCGCACCGCGACGCAAGGGCTCGGCACGTATTCGTGGCGTCACGAACGCTTCGATCCTGCACCACCCAAGGTTTCACAATCCGTCCGTGAGGCGGTCTCCGCATAATGCAACGCTGGATCGCCGCACTCGCTGCTTGCGCGCTGCTGGCCGGCTGCACGAAGGTTGGGACGAGTTCCGACTCGGCGTCCGGCGGCCGCCATTCGTGGACGATCGCGGGGACGCTACGCATCGCCGTGCAGAACCCGCCGAATACGCTCAACGGACTCCTCGCCAGCAACACGACCGAAAGCATGATCAACCGGCTGATCTTCGATCCGCTGGTCTCGGTCGACGCGACCGGCAAACAGCAGGTTCCGATCCTCGCGGCCGAGGTCCCCACGCTCGAGAACGGCGGCATCAGCAAAGACGGGCTGACGCTCACCTACAAGCTGCGCAAGAACGTGCTGTGGCACGACGGCGTGCCCTTCACGAGCAAAGACGTCAAATTCTCATGGAGTTCGATCGTCAGCGGCAAGAACAACGTGATCACGACCAACGGCTACGATTTGGTCAAAGCCGTCGATACGCCCGACGATTATACCGTCATCTTCCATATGAAGAAAGCGTTCTCGCCGGTCGTGAACACGCTCTTCGGTGAGAGCGACGATCCGTTCGAAGTCGTGCCGGAGCATATCTTGGGCAAGCTGCCCGATATGAACCAGGTGGCCTTCAATTCCGCGCCGATTGGAACCGGGCCGTTCAAATTCAAACTTTGGAACCGCGGCGATCATATCGAACTGGTCGCTAACGACAAATACTTCCTTGGTGCGCCGAAACTGCAGCGCATCCTGATCAAATTCATCCCCGACGAGAACACCGAGTTGAGCCAATTGGAGACGCACGAAGTCGATTGGCAATTCGAAGCCTCGCCGCAACAGTACCGGACCCTCAAGACGCTGACCGACATCGTGAACATCTTGCAACCCAAGAATGACTACGAGCGCATCCAAATCAACACGCAGCATGCTCCGTTCGACGACGTGCGCGTACGGCAGGCGGTGGCCTACGCGATCGATCGCGAAAAACTCGTTCACGATCTAACGTTCGGTTCGGCAGCGCTAGCCGATCAAGATCATCCGCCGTTCATGTGGGCGTACGATTCCGCCGTCACGCACTATCCCCACGATCTGGCCAAGGCCAAGGCCCTGATGCTGCAAGCCGGCTGGACGCCCGGCGCCGACGGGATGCTTGCGAAAAACGGTGAGCCGCTGAACGTCCTGCTCGTCACCAACGTCAGTAACGCGACGCGGCGAACCGGCGTCGTGCAGGTTCAGGCGATGCTGCATCAACTCGGCATGACCGTGCAGATCAAGGAGTTTCCGGGAGCGCTGCTCTACGCGCAGATGAACGCCAAGGGTATTCTGCAGAACGGCAAATTCGATCTCGCCTGGACGGGCTGGGTCGCCGGCATCGATCCCGATCAATCGTCGATCTTCTACTGCAAAGCGCAACCGCCGCGCGGAAACAACGAGACGCACTACTGCAATCTGGAGATGGACGCTGCGGAGGATTCGGCGCTCAGTCATTTCGATATGGCGAGCCGCAAAGCGGCCTACGCACACATCGAGACGATGCTCACGCGCGATCTTCCCGAGCTGCCGATCTGGTGGCCGCGCCAGATTCAACCGGTCAATCCCGACTTCAAGGGGTTCACGCCGAACCCGGTGACGGAGTCGTGGAACGCGTATCAATGGGAAATCTAGAGCCCGAATCCCGCCTCAGCATGATCCCCGAACTCAAATGGCTGCGCACCATGGTGATGGAGCGCGCGCTGACGCGTGGCGAATACCTCATGGCCGGCGGCATGCGCAGCGACTACTACATCGACAAGTTTCGCCTGTTCTCTGATCCTGCAGTGTTACGGCGCATCGCGCGCATGTTCGTGCCGATCGTCTCTGAGCTGAACCCGGGCCTCATTGCAGGGACGGAGCTCGGCGGCGTAATTCTGGCGACGGCGGTCTGTCAGATGACGAACGTTCCGATGATCGTCGTTCGTAAGCAGCCTAAGGCGTACGGCGCGTTCGCGGACGAGTACGTCGAAGGCCCGTACGAAGCGGGGCAGCGCGTCTTGTTACTCGAGGACGTCGTCAGCAACGGCAAAGAAGTCATGGCCGCCAAAGCGCGGCTCGAAGAACTCAAGCTGCACGTGACGGTCTACGCCGTCATCAACCGCGGGCTCGCACCGATCAAATCGCTGATCGCGTTCTCGCTCCCCCGAGGCGAAGCAAAGACCGAGAACTAGAACTCGTACTGCCGGTGGTCGTCGGCGATGTCGACGGCGCCGGAGAACGCTTGGGCGGCGTGCGCGCGCAAATCTTCGATCACGAATTCCGCTGGGTAGTGTGTCAGCGTCAAGCGCCCCACCTCGGCCCGCTGCGCCATTTGGCCGGCCTCAAGCGCGCTCAAATGACCGCGGGGTTCGACGTCGCTTTCGCCGGAACGTAGCGTCGCCTCGCACAGAAACTGATCGGTGCCGCGCGCCAGCGCGGCGACGCCCTCGTCCGGGGCGGTGTCGGCGGAATACGTAACGCTCGCACCGGCCGCTTCGATGCGCAGCGCGAACGTCGGAATATAATGCGCGGTCGCTGCAAAGCGCAGGTTGAGGTCGCCGATTTTCAGCGGAGTAGCGGCGTCGTACGTCTTCACCTCAAAGACTTCGCTCAAGAAATCGTGCGATGATTCTGGGGCGAACGCGTCGACCATACGGCGCAGCATCGCTTCGCCGCCCGGCGGAAGCCACAGACCGACTTTGCGCGCGTGCGTGCGCGGACCGTACTTCAACGCATAGCGCAGCGGGATCACATCGAGAAAATGATCCGCATGCATGTGGCTGATGACGACCGCATCAACCTCTTCGGCGTCGAGGTATTGATAGAGATTGGCAAACGCGCCCGTGCCGAGATCGGCAATGACCGCGCGTCCCGCCGCCTCGATCAGATAGCCGCTGCAGGCGCGCTGCGGGCGTGGAATCGAACTGCTCGACCCCAACACCGTCACCTTCATGGCAGGCGTGAGAACACGTCCTCGGCGTGACCGTCGACCGAGACCTTCGGCCACACGGCGAGGCACTTTCCCGCCGCATCGAAGAGGAACGTCGAGCGCTGGATACCCAGGCTCTTCTTCCCGTACATATTCTTTTCGACGATGACGCCGAAGGCGTCGCAGAGCTTCGAATCGACGTCGGCCAAGAGGCGGAACGGCAAGTTGTACTTGTCCTTGAACTTCAGGTGTGAGGCGACCGAGTCACGGCTCACGCCGACGATCTCGGCGCCGTGCTCTTCGAAGTCGTCGAATAGGTCGCGGAACTGCGACGATTCGTTGGTACAGCCCGGGGTATCGTCTTTGGGATAGAAGTAGAGCACGACCGGGTGCCCGAGCAAGTCCTTGGTCGAAATCGTCTTGCCGCTATCGTCGGCCAGCTTGACCGGCGGCATCGTGGCGCCAACTTTGAGCATGCGGAACGTTTCCTCGTCATTAAGGGGGACCTTGAGTGGCCGACAGTCACGGTACGCTACGCGAGCCGCCACATCCGCTCGTTGCCGCGCTGATCGTGGCCTTACCCGCGGGGAGCCGGGTCCTGTTGGTAGGTGTGGGGAGCGGAAGACACATTCCGCCGCTGCTGGAAGCCGGATTTCGCGTCGACGTGCTTGACGAAGAGTCGCTGCGCACGATCGTCGACGGCGAGCAACTCGCGGGCGGCTTCGATGGCGCGCTGACGACGCACGCGCTACTGCACGGCACACCCGGCGCGATCGCCGCAGCACTCGGCGCGATCGGCGAACGGCTACGCGACGGCGCGCCGTTTCACCTCACGCTCGGTTCGACCGCCGATCCACGCTTCGGCGTCGGCGCGCGCATCGAAGACGGCGCGTGGGCGGCGAACGGCGGTCCGGAATCAGGCGTGCCCCATTCATACTTCGACGAGGCCGGGGCGCGAGTGTTGCTCGTCGATTGGGACGTGCTTACGCTCGAGCAACGTAGCGCAGCCGAGACTGCCGGCCGCTGGGCGCATCAGCCCGAGGAACTCGCGAGCATGGTTCATTGGTTCGCGCGCATCGCGCGACGGCAGGCTACTTAGGCGTTCCGATCAGGCCGCTCATCGGGCTGGACGCATTCGCATAGAGTCGCTTCGCCATCCGGCCGGCCAGAAACGCCGTGCGTCCGGCTTCCACCGCTAGACGCATGGCGCGCGCCATCGCGACCGGATCGCGCGCCGCGGCTATTCCGGTATTCATCAGCACTGCATCGACGCCCAGTTCCATGGCGATCGCTGCGTCCGAGGCGGTGCCGACGCCCGCGTCGACGATCACCGGCACGCCCGAACGCTGTTTGATGATCGTGATCGAGTAGGGGTTACAGATGCCGAGCCCACTACCGATCGGCGCCCCGAGCGGCATCACGGCCGCACAACCGACGTCTTCGAGACGCTTGCAAGCGGTCGGATCGTCGATGATGTAGGGCAGCACGGTGAAGCCGTCGCGCACCAGTTCGCGCGCCGCGACGATCGTCTCGGCGGTGTCGGGATAGAGCGTCTCCGAGTCGCCGATGACTTCGAGTTTGATCAGGTCGGTGCCGAGCGCTTCGCGCGCCAGCTGCGCTGTCAAGATCGCATCCTTGGCCGTCGTGCATCCGGCGGTATTGGGAAGAATCGCGTAACGCGAACGGTCGATGTAGTCGATCAGCGTCTTGCCCGACGGATCGTCGAGGTGGATGCGCCGGATCGCGACCGTGACGAGTTCGCTGCCGCTCGCTGCGTGGGCGGCCTGCATGATCTCGAGGGACGGGTACTTGCCCGTCCCGACGAGCAGGCGCGAGTGAAACTCGTGTTTACCGATCTTGAGGGGAGCTTCGGTCGTATCGGTGGGAGACATGCCGTGAAGTTCGCGACCTGCGCGCCGGTTCCGGTCAGAACGGGGACGGACCTCCTAGGATACTAGTTGACAACGGGCATGCGGTGCTGTAACCTGCAACTACGAAACTAGGAGGTGCGATGCCCCGCAAAAAATCGCTCGTGCTCACCGACCACGAGCTGCGATTGATGGAAGTGCTCTGGACAAAGCGCCGCGCGACCGTGTCCGAGGTTAGCGCGGGGTTGCTGCCGCCGGCCTTGGCATACAACACCGTCCTGTCCACGCTGAGCACGCTCGAACAAAAGGGCTACGTCGCCCACGAGCAACTCGGCCGCGCGTACACGTACCACCCCCTTGTCGAACGAAACGACGCTGCAAAATCCGCCGTCAATCACGTGCTGGCTCGTTTTTTCAAAGATTCGCCGAACGCGCTAGCGATGTCGCTCCTGGACGAGGTCCCGCTTCGGGATGCCGATCGCAAAGTGATCCGCGAGTTGCTCGGGCGGAAAACGAAGGTGCGTAAATGAGTGCCACACTTGCACAGGCGGCGCTCGCGATTGCGACCGGCTTATTCGATAGCCTTTGGGAGGGTGCGCTGATCGTCGGCGCTGTATGGCTCGGCCTGCGCTGCCTGCCGAAACTCGGCGCAACGACGCGCTACGCGATTTGGCTGTGTGCGCTGGCGGCGCTCGTGTTCATCCCGATTCTTACCGCCGGTCTAGCACAGCGGCCCTCCGCATCGCTGATAGCTACGGCCGCGAGCAGCGAGCAAAGCATGGCGGCACCTCCAGCGGCGAAACTGCAGACCGCGACGGCCCGAGTCGCATCCATGCCGCCGGCGGAGGTCAGTGAACCTACTCCGGCCGCTCCCCGCAAAATGCGGATCGCGATACCCCAGAGCCTCGCTCTGGCGGCGGCCCTCATCTGGACGCTGGTAGCCGGCGCGCGAGGCCTGATGCTTTTGCTCGACTTCCGCGATCTGGCCGCAATCCGGCGTGAAGCTTGGTTGTGGTCGACGGCGCACGATTTTCCGGTTTACCTGTCACATCGCGTACCAGTCCCTCTTGCACTCGGATTCTTGAGCCCAGCCATCCTGCTGCCCGCATCGCTGTGCGAACGGCTGGGCGCGGATGCCGTGGAGACGATCATCATTCACGAGGTCGCGCACCTGCGCCGCTATGACGTGTGGACGAACGCTCTGGCGCGTTGCGCGGAGGCGCTTCTCGCACTCAATCCCGCGGCGTGGTTTGTTTTGCGCCGGCTCGCGATTGAACGCGAAATCGCGTGCGATGATTCGGTTGTCGCCCGAACCGGCGCTGGCCGTGCGCTCGCGCAGGCCTTGGCAACGATTGCAAGCGGTGCCGGGACCCGCATGCCAATCGCCGCTCCCAGCGCGATCGGTTCGCGCCACTCCATCGTCGTACGTATCGAGCGTCTTCTCGACTCGGGTCCGCGGCGACTTCGTCTTTCACTATCCGCATTGGGAGGTGCACTTATGTTGCTCGCACTCATTGCATTCACGCTGCAATCCGTTTCGCCGGTGCTCGCTTACGAGCCGCAGCCGGGCATTCTAGCGCAAGGAGCGGCGGCGCCCGTAGCTACCGGCTGCAAGGTGCCCAATCGCGACATCCGGCTGACTCCAAGGCTCTCTCCGGCCTCCCCTCCGCTTGAATGGGAATTGGACGCGCGCAAATTCACGGCCCGGTTCAGAGCAACGAACATCGCGACCTTCGACCTGACGGTGGACGCCACGGGTACTCCGCGTAGGGTTGTCGTCCTTTCGGCGCCGCGCTATCCCGGCATGGTTCAACATGTTACTCGCTTCCTGATGACCAACAAGTATGAACCGAAACTTCTCAACTGCGTCCCCGTCGCAGCGACGATCAAAGGAGCGGGTCTGCCTTTCCTGGTGCACCGGCCGTTCACGCGCTCCATCATCGCTCCGGTCTATCCCAGCGGCTGGAGCACGCATTACACATCGGCATGCAAGGTGCCGGCCGTGGATCGCGCCCCTGCGCCCATATTTGGACCCGACGGTGCTAGTACAAAGCCGTATCCCGAAATGTTGCCGGCGTTCGCCAACTCGATGCCGACTCTGTCGATCGAGGCAAGGTATAGCACGACGGTGCGCGTTCACGTGAATGCTGCCGGCGCGGCAACAAAACTGGTCGTTCGTCCCAGCGGGCTGCCGGCGCTCGACATTGCGGTACTGGGCGCCGCTCGGCGAGCAACCTACCCGCTAACGGCGAGCAACTGCAGGCCCTTGCCGACCGAGTACGAGTGGCGTACGACATTCTCACGGGGCACGTTTCCTTAATGCTTCCCGGACCTACCCGCCCGCGACGGCGCGAATGATTTCGATCACGTCGCCATCGCGGACGGCCTCGCTCTCAAAGAGTGCGCCGCGCACGACGCATTCGTTCCGCGCGACGGCGACGCCGCTCCCCTCGATCCCAAAGTCGCGCAGCAATTGAGCGATCGTCGTCCCCTCCGCGAGCCGGCGCGATTCCCCGTTGACGATGGCGGTCACGCTCACATCCCCGTGTAGACGGGGCCTTCTCCGCCCTGCGGCGGGACCCACGTGATGATCTGGTAGGGATCCATGATGTCGCACGTCTTGCAGTGCACGCAGTTGCTGAAATTGATCTGCAGACGTCCGTCGTAGTCGCCGACGCCGTCTTTCTGCGCGAACATCGGTTCGTAGACCTTGGCGGGACAGAAGTACTGGCACGGGTTGCCATATTCGGGCGTGCAGCGCTCGGCGCAGATGTTGGTGTCGGCAACGTGCAGGTGCGGGACTTGATCCTCGTCGTGCATCGTCCCCGAATTGAAGACATCCGTCAGCTTGTCGAAGGTTAGGACGTTATCGATCTTCGCACGCATCTCGAGCGCGCGTGGCGCACGCTCGGAGATCTTCACCATCTGCGCGTAACCCTCTTCACCGTGCAGACGATCGACGACGCCGAAGGCACGTCCGCCCGCGTACATCGAAAGCCCGGCGTTGAGCATCCCGGCGAACAAGCCGCCTTTGAAGCCCTGATGGAAGTTGCGCGCGATGCGCAGTTCGTCGTACGCCCAAGACCTCTTGAAGTTCGTCTCCATCGCAGAGAGCGTCGCTGCGTCCGAGTTTCCGGCCAGAACCGCGTTAAAGGCAGTCTCTGCGGCAAGCATCCCCGATTTCACCGCGAGATGGATGCCTTTGAGACGCATGCCGTTGAGGAATCCGGCCGAGTCGCCGGCGAGCAACAATCCGTCGGCGTACGGGCGCGGCATCGCATACAAACCGCCCTCGGGTATCGCCTTCGCGCCGTAGCGCAGCAACTTCGCACCGTCGAGCATGGCCGCAACCGCCGGATGCGCTTTATAACGCTGAAAGCTATCGTGCGGATCGGTCGTTGGATCCTTATAATCGAGACCCGTGACGAGCCCCACGTCGAGCACATCGCCGGCCATTCCATAGATGAAGCCGCCGCCGAAGGTTTCATTGGGCAGCGGATGACCGAACGTATGGATTACCGAGCCGGGTGCTACGCTGCCCGGCTTGCACTGCCACAACTCTTTGATGCCGACGGCGTACGCCATCGGGTCTCGACCGGCGTCGAGGGCGAGCCGCGCGATCGCCTGTTTTGTCAGCGTGCCGCGCGGGCCTTCGGTCAAGATGACGACCTTCGCCATCAAATCGGGACCCGGTTCGTAATTCGGTTTGGGCTTGCCGTTATGATCGACGCCCTTGTCCCCCACTCGCACACCCGTAACGCGTTCGACATCCCATATCAATTCTTGACCGGGAAACGACGGGAAGACATCGGCGCCTAACTCTTCCGCGATGCCGCCCATCCACTTGGTTAATCTCTGCAAGCTCGCGATGTACTTGCCCTTATTCTTCATCATCGGCGGCATCATCGGACTGGGTACCGAGATCTTTCCGCCGGCGGTCATGTACCACATCGCGTCGCTCGAGACCGGCGCTTCCAACGGCGCGCTGTCGCGCCAGCCGGGCAGCAGTTCGTCGAACCCGCGCGGGTCGACGACGGCGCCGGAGATGCCGTGCGCCCCGATGTCGCCCGCCTTCTCGATCAGCATCACCGAGAGGTCGTCTTTGCCGCGTTCTTTGGCGAGCTGACGCAGCCGAATCGCCGCGGCCAAGCCGGCCGGACCGCCCCCGACGATCAGGACGTCGACTTCGAGTGAATCGCGTTCTGGCATAGCCACCGCCTCTTCCATGTGGCGCTTCTTTCAGCCTCGCCCATCGGGGGTTCCCGGCGCCAAACGCGAAGCAACATGCATGAACGTGCGCGTGACATACGGCCGCTCGGGCCTCGACCTCGAACTTCCTGACGAGACGCTCGTCATCGAGCCCACCGAAGGGATCGCGCTGGCCGACGAAGCGGCCGCCTTCCGCTCGGCGGTACGCTCGCCGATCGCCGCGCCCGCGCTGCGCGAGTTGGTCGGATCGCACGAGCGGGTCGTCATCGTTACGTCGGACATCACCCGCGCGACACCCAACGAGCGGCTGATTCCGTGGATTCTCGACGAGCTGTCACACGTGCCTGCCGAACAGATCACGATCTTGATCGGGACGGGCTCGCACCGCGCGACGACGCGCGACGAAATGGAGCGCATGTTCGGCAAGGCGACGCTCGAGCGCGTTCGCATCATCGATCACGACGCGCACGATATGTCGCACGTCTTGCATCTGGGCACGACCTCGCGGGGCGCCGACGTCTACCTGAACCGCGAATATCTGCAGGCTGATAAACGCATCTGCGTCGGCTTCATCGAGCCGCATCTGTACGCGGGTTTCTCAGGCGGACCGAAAGGCATCATGCCGGGCATCGCGGGCATCGAGACGGTCAAGTTCTTCCACAACGCCAAGATGGTCGGCGATCCGCGCTCGACCTGGCTCAATCTCGATGGAAATCCGATCCAGGACATGTCACGCGAAGTCGTGGCGATGGCTCCGCCGCATTTTCTGGTGAACGTCACGCTCAATAGCTGTAACGCGATCACCGGCTTCTTCTGTGGCGACTACCTTCAGGCGCACCTGATCGGCGCGGCCGCGTGCAAACGGCAAAGCGCACAACCGGTTCCGCACCGTTTCGACGTCGTGGTCACGACCAACGGCGGCTATCCTCTCGACCAGAACCTGTACCAGTGCATCAAGGGGCTCTCGGCGGCCGCGCCGATCGTGAAGCCGGGCGGCACGATCGTGATGTGCGCGGAGTTGAGCGACGGTCTACCCGATCACGGGAACTTCAAGGACATCGTTCGGGCGCGCTCGACGCCGCGCGAACTGCTCGCAATGATCGAGTCGCCGGACTATTCGGTCTACGATCAGTGGGCCGCGCAAAGCCAAGCGATGATCTTGCTGCACGCCCAGGTTCGCTTCCATTCGAGCTTACCCGATGACGTGATTCGCTCGGCGATGCTCGTACCCGCGCGTGATCCATCGGCCGACGTACGCGAGGCAATGAAAGCGGCCGGGCCAAACGCGACCTGTGCGGTGCTGCCGCACGGCCCCTACGTCGTACCGTACGTCGCCGAGGCGGTTCCGGCTTAGAGCGAAGCGCGCAGCCGTTGCAGCGCGGTGACGAGCGCGATGCGATGGATTGCGACGCGCTCGTCCCAGGCCAAGCGGCGCGGCGATTCAAGCGTCAACGAACGCTTGGCGGCGCGCCGCAAAAGATACATGCTGTACGGAAGCTTGCGGCTCATCGCGAGTTCGGCTTTAACGTTCGGCCTCACCAGACCGCGATGCAGCGTTCGCAATTCCTGCGCCGCGGGCGGATAGCCGAGTTCGAACGCATCGTGTAACTCTTGCACCGCGAAACCTTCTTCTTCGACCGCACGCACGATGGCTGTTCCGAATGACGTCTCGTCGACGGCCGGCTCGTAACAGTAGAAACCGTCGGCTTCGTAATCTTCGTGCATATCGATCGTCAGCGCGAACTTGCGGTCGCGATTCGACGTGATGATCGCGCGCGCTTCGGGAGTCTCTCCGCCGCGCCCGAAACTGCGATTGATATCGGCATCCTCGGCGTTTCGGCGCGTTCCGGCTGCATAGCCACTCGGGTTAGTGCACGGCCAGATGCGATACGCGAAGCGTAAGTCGAGGAGCCCATCGCGCACTGCGGCCAGGAGCGCCCAAGGCGCAGCGGGCTCGTCACCGTGCACGCCCGCGGCGATTGCCACAGCCGGCGCCGCACCGGGGCCGGCGCGCGGTACGATCTCGGCAACGAGTAGCGTGCGCGGCACGCCGACGCACGCGACCTCGCGAACGCTCACGCCGCGCGACCGCAGTGCCTTCCAGGAGCGTTCCAGCTCCGAATACGAAGGTGCGTCTACCGCGAGGACTCAATCACGAAAGCGTCTAGCCCGAGGCAGCCTTAGCCGCGTTGATATGTCGGCCGCGTAGGAGCGCCTCGATCTCTTGCGGCGGCAGCGGCCGCGCATAGTAATAGCCCTGCTGCTCGTCGCAGCCGAGTTTGTGGACGAGCGCCGCCTGCGCCGCGGTCTCGACGCCTTCCGCAACAATCCGCAGATCGAGCGCATGACCGAGCGCCACGATCGCCGAGACGATCGCCAAGTCGCCGCGATCCGCCGGCAGATCGCGGACGAACGCGCGATCGATTTTGAGCGCGTCGACCGGAAAATGTTTGAGATATGCGAGCGCACTGTAGCCGGTACCGAAATCATCTAGCGCAAAACCGACGCCGAGCGACTTGACCTGCGCTACGGCACGCTTGGCCGCATTGACGTCGTGCAAGACGGCGCTTTCGGTGATCTCCAGCTCGAGAGCATCGGACGGCAGCGAGCTATCGACCAGCGCGTCGCGCACGTTCCGATGCAGGTCCGGGTCGAGTAGCTGACGCGCCGATAGGTTAATCGCGAGTCTGAACGGTTGCATCCCCCGATCGCGCCATTCGCGCATCTGCATCAGTCCCGCCCGCATGATCCAGCGTCCCATCGGAATGATGAGGCCGATCTCTTCGGCGAGCGAGATGAACGTGTCCGGGAAAACCAAACCGAGACTCGGATGCTGCCAGCGTACCAGCGCCTCAACGCCGACGATCTCCGCGTTCGAATCGACGATTGGCTGATAGTGCAGCCGAAACTCTTCGCGTTCGACCGCGCGACGCAACTGGTTCTCGAGCGTTAAGCGTTCGACGGCACGCTCATGCGTCGCCGCCGTATAGAAGCGCAGCCCGTTGCCGCCCGCTAGCTTAGCGCGCGAAAGCGCGGCATCGGCGGACCGCAGCAGGTCTTCAACCGTCTCGCCGTCATCGGGAAACAGGCTCACGCCGACGCTCACGCTCGAGTACAGCTCGCGGCCTTCGACGTCAAATCGGGCGGCGAACGCTTCGACCAGCGTCTGCGCGACGCGCGCGGCATCGTCGGCTGTTTCGATATCGACCAGTGCGATCACAAACTCGTCGCTGCCGTGGCGAGCCACCGCATCGGTCTCGCGGACGGCCGTTACGATGCGCTCGGCCACGGCGCGCAGAAAGCGGTCGCCGACAGCGTGGCCCAACGTGTCGTTGATGGTCTTGAAGCGATCCAGATCGACGAAGAGGACTGCCACGCGCGAACCGGCGCGCCGCGCGTGCGGCAACGAACGGCCCAGGCGCTCGGCGAAGAGTTTGCGATTGGGCAATTGCGTGACCGGATCGTAATGCGCCTGATGGATCAGGTCGGCTTCGACCTGTTTGCGGGCGGTAATGTCCAGCACGGTTCCGAGCACGCGCGTCGGCCGGCCCTCCGCGTCGAGCGCGAAACGGCCGCGGTGCTCGACCCAACGCTCGGTCCCATCCGGCCAAACGAGCCGTCCATCGACGACGAAGGGTTCACCGTCGCTTCGCGCCGCGTCGAATGCGGCCCGCACCCGCGATGCATCCTCGACATGCACGAAGCTCCAGAGCAGGTCGGGGCCCGGCGCCGATTCGCTCGGGTTCATTCCGCACAGCGAGAACAACTCTTCCGACCAACTGACGCTACCGGTCAACAGATCGTGATCCCAACTGCCCAGATGCGCGGCGGCTTGCGCCATCGCGAGATTCTCTTCGCTGCGGCGCAATGCCCGAACCGCCCGGTGTTCGGCGGTAACGTCGAGCGCGACGCCGAGTACGCCGACGATCCGATCGTCCGTGCGCAGCGGCTCGACGTAGGTGCGAAAGCGCCGAACTCCGAGCTCGACTTCAAAAAAAACCGGCTCGCCTTCGAGCGCGCGCAGGTGCGCCGCGATGGGGCCGTACGTCGCGTCGTTCGAGCCGAAAAACTCGTGAATCGAAACGCCGTTGTTGGCATCCGGTTCGAGTCCGAGATCGTGAAGCGCGGAGCCGAGCGTCGAACGAAAGCGAAGCTCGCGATCGACTGTCCAGACGAGCGCGGGGAGCTGATTGAAAATGCGACGCAGCCGGCTCTCGCTCTCGGCGAGGATTTCCAGGCTCATTAGCCTCCGACTTGGCGTGGGGCCGGGGTCTCCCCTGCGGCCCGGCCGCCGGCGGCCCTACGAGATGACGGCGTCGAGGATTTCAATGGGATGTGCGGCCGGGAGGTCGATGCCGCGCTTGGCCAGCAACGAGCGGATCTGCAACGTGCAGCCTGGATTTGCGCTTGCCAGCAATTGCGCCCCCGTGGCCATGACGTTCGCGATCTTGCGCTCACCGATCTCTTCCGCGCTCTCGGGTTGCAGGAGATTGTAGACGCCGGCGCTGCCGCAGCACTGGTCGCCGTTCGGGATTTCGAGTAACTCCAGTTGCGGGATCGAACGGAGCAACGCGCGGGGCTCGTCGCGGATGCGTTGAGCGTGCGCCAGGTGACAAGCGTCGTGATACGCTACCAGGATCGGCGCCGGGCGGCGCGGCGCGAGTGGCTCGACCGCCGCTAGAAACTCGTTGACGTCGCGCACCTTCGCCGAAAACGCCGCCGCGCGCTCGCCGTATTCCGGATCGCCCGTGAACAGCATGCCGTACTCTTTGAGCGTCGAGCCGCACCCTGCGGCATTGATCAGAATGGCGTCAATGCGTTCCAACGCTCCGGGATCGCTCTTGGGTACGAAACGATCGATCAGCGCGCGCGCGTATGCGGCCGATTCGTCGGCCCGGCCGGCATGCAACGAGAGCGCGCCGCAACAGCCCTGGCCCTCCGGCACGAACACATCGAACCCCTCGGCGCTTAGCACGCGGATCGTCGCCGAATTCACGTTCGGAAAAAAGACGCGCTGGACGCAACCCGCGACCATCGCAACGCCCCCGCGCTTCTTCCGCCGGGCCGGCGTAAAGGGCGGCAAGCGCGCCAGCAACTGGCCGAAGGTCAATGACGGCATCAGCGCGTCGAGCTGCGCGATCCGCTTGCCGAATATCTCCAGGACGCCACTCTTACGCATTAGATCGTGCAGGCCGCTCTTACGGAACAGATACATCGCCGGCGCAAGCAGCTGCAAACGATCCGGATGTGGAAACAGCGCGAAGATCATATCGCGAAACGCGCGATCGAGAGGTCCCCGCGGATGCTCGGAATCGACCTTGACGCGCGTCTTTTCGATCAAGAGATCGTAGCGCACGCCCGAGGGGCACGCCGTAACGCAGCCCATACAGCCGAGGCACGCGTCGAGATGATCGACCACTGAGCCGGTCAGGTCGATCACGCCTTCGTGCAGGCCCTTCATGAGATCGATGCGCCCGCGCGGCGAATCCATCTCGTTGCCCCACGATACGTACGTCGGGCAGGCCGGCAAACAGAAGCCGCAGTGGACGCAATCCGATAGCAGTTCGTCGAAGGTTCGCAGCGCTGGCGCCTCGGGCGTCATAGGCCGCCGACGAAGCGGCCCGGGTTGAGGCGGCGCTCCGGATCGAAACGTCCCTTGAGTCGCTTCATGATCGGGAACGACGGCGGCGGCGTCCCGAAGGGATCGAAGCGCTCGCGCAGTTCCGGCTCGTTGCAATCGACCACGGCCAAATGCCCGCCGGCCGACTCCACCACGGCTCGTGCTTGCTGCAAAGCTGCGAGGAGTGCCTCGCTGTCGCGCGGCATGCCACCGACGAAAGCGGCACCGATCGTCGGGTACAGGATGACGCGGCAGTCAGCGTACGCAACGCGCAACGGCGCGAGCACATCGCGATCCAGCGATGTCAGGAACGCGGGCGGTGTCGAGATCCGCAACCGGATGCTCCCGTAGAGCCGGGCCGTTTCGTCAAGCGACGCGACGTCGATATCGCCGCTTGCCGCGATGGGTCGCGCATCGGTACCGAGCACGTCACGGGGCAAATCGTGGAGCTTCGCGCCTTGGCTCTCGACGCTGGGTCCGAACCCTTCGAATAGAATATAGATCGAATACGCGTCGCCGTTCGAATGGGCGATCACCGCCGACGCCTCGAGCTTGCATTCCACAAGCGCCCGCACGAGTTCGCGCACCTGCGCCGCCGAACGTCCGGCGAGCACATGCCACTGCTGCTGCTCGGGAGCGGGATGCAGCCGAAAGGTCGCAGACGCGATCAAACCAAGGGTACCGAGCGAGCCGACCATCAACTTCGGCAGATCGAAACCGGCAACGTTCTTCACGACTTTTCCGCCGCCGTGCGCGAGCGTGCCGTCGGCGCGCACGATGCCGACACCGACGATCAAGTCGCGCAGCGATCCGTAGCGCGCGCGCCGCGGCCCAAATCCATTGGTGGCCAGCAGACCGCCTATCGTCGCGCGCGCGGCTTGCGGTGCGTCGAGCGCGAGGCGCTGCCGTTCGGGCGCGAGCGTCGCCTGCAACGCGCCGAGCGTGATGCCGGCTTCGACGGTGATCGTCAGATCGGCCGGCGCATAGTCGAGGATGCGGGATAGCCGCTCGGTTCGCAACAGCGTATCGACTCGCTCCGGCGCGCGGCCGTAGCCAAGTTCGGTGCCGCCGCCCACGAACGTGACGACGCTGCCGCGCCGCGCTCGTTCGGCCAATTGCGAGACGGCCTCATCGATCGACCCCGGCGTAACGACGTCGGCGACGTGCGTCATCATCCGCGTCCCGCCTCGCCGGCGATCTCCGTCGAATGCGCGACGTAGGTTCCGGGACGGTCGCCGCAGAGGCGCGGCGTCGGAAAGACTTTGCCGGGATTGAAAACGCGTTCAGGATCGAAGGCGCAGCGCACGAAGTTCATCGTCTCGAGATCGTCGTCGCTGAAGATCTCGCCCATGTAGGCCGCTTTGTCGGCGCCGACGCCGTGCTCGCCCGTGATCGAGCCGCCGTGGCGCACGCAAATCTTGAGGATATCTGCTGCAACAGCTTCGGCATGGTGCGCCTGACCTGGAATCCGCCCGTCGTAGAGCACGAGCGGGTGAAGGTTCCCATCGCCGGCGTGAAAGACGTTCGCGACGCGGAAGCCTTCGCGCGCGCAGAGAGCACCGATCTCGCGCAAAACGACGCTGATCTCCGAACGCGGAATCACGCCGTCCTGCACGTAGTAGTTGGGGCTGATCCGGCCCATCGCCGCAAACGCTCCCTTGCGGCCCTTCCACATCAGCGCGCGCTCGCGTTCATCGCGCGGCGTGCGCACTTCAATCGCTCCGCTCGAGCGGGCGATCTCGATCGATTGCGCGGCGGTATGCTCGGCTTCCGCTAGCGGTCCATCGACATCGACCAGGAGCGCGGCGCCGACATCGAGTGGCCAGTCGACACCGGTCGACTTCACGATCGCTTCGATCGCGAGTTGGTCCATCATCTCGATCGCCGCGGGAACGATGCCGGCCGCAACGATCCCCGCAACGCAGTCGCCCGCTTCATCCGTCGACGGAAAAGTCGCGAAGAAGGTGCGCGTCGCTTCGGGCGACCGCAAGATGCGAACGACCGCCTCGGTCACGATGCCGACGAGCCCTTCGCTTCCGACTAACACCGCCATCAAATCGTAACCGAGCGCGTCCGGCGAGGCTGATCCGAGTTCGACAATATCGCCATCGGCCGTGACGATCGTCGCGGCGACGACGTGGTTCACGGTGAATCCGTATTTGAGGCAGTGCGCGCCGCCCGAATTCTCGGCGATGTTGCCGCCGATCGAGCAGACGCTCTGCGACGACGGATCGGGCGCGTAGTAGTAGCCGCGGGCCGCGATCGCCTTGGTGACATCGAGGTTGATCACGCCCGGCTGAACGCGCATGCGAAGATTCTCGAAATCGACCCCGAGGATCGCATTCATTCGCGAGAGCCCGATCACGATGCTGCCCTCCGAAGGCAGCGCGCCGCCCGATAACCCGGTTCCGGCCCCGCGCGGAACGATCGGCAGACCGTACTTGCGCGAAACCCGCACGACCCCCGCTACTTCCGCAGTCGTCGCGGGCAGCACCACAACGCGTGGTCTGACTCGCGTCCCGGTCAAGCCGTCACATTCGTACGTCCGCAGGTCGGCGGGGTCGACGATGCAGTTGGCCGGGCCGACGATCGCCGTCAACTCGCGCTGAGCCTCAACCGTCTCTGCTGTCGGCAATATCATTTTACCGAATCGAACGTTCGACGAAAGGTCGTCGGCGACCATCCAAAAAGTCTAGGCCCATGAAAACTCAGGTTGGCGTGATGGGTTCGGCCGGCGGCGATCTTCCCCAGGAACAGCTCGACCGCGCCCGCCGGTTGGGAAAACGAATCGCGGAACGGGACTGCGTGACGGTAACGGGCGCCTGCCCCGGTTTGCCGGACGCGGCAGCGCACGGCGCACGCGAAGCGGGCGGGTTCATCCTCGGCGTCTCTCCCGCGCACTCGCGCGAAGAACACGTTCAGGTCTACGCGTCGCCGCTCGAACCGTACGACGCGATGGTCTTCTCGGGTTCCGGCCTGATGGGCCGCGAAGTCCACAACATCCACAGTTCCGATTTCGTGATCTTCGTCGGCGGACGCACCGGGACGCTCGGCGAGTTTGCGATCGCTTACGACGAAGGAAAACTGATCGGAATCCTATCGCACTCAGGCGGCCTCTCCGACGACTTCACCGGCATCGCGCGTATGGCGGGAAAAGAGACCGGCGCCCACATCGTGGAAGACGACGACCCCGAACGACTCGTCGACCGTTGTCTCGAGCTCTACGTGAAAGCGCCGCAAGCATTCCTCGGCTCGCCGGCACTCGCGCAACCGGACACGCCGACCTCGCGGGCGTAGTCGATCGCCAGGATGCCGATCAACCGGTACGAAGCCCATATTATGAATGACGACGTCTCGCGAAAAATCCATCACGTTCGGCCGGGAGAAGGACCATGTCTCGGCTACGGTGGCCAGGTGATGAATGTGAAGCTCTCCAGCGCGGAATCGGCCGGCGAGCTCACCGTCATTGAGGACTTGATTCCCCCGAAGAACGGGCCGCCGCTCCACGTCCACAGCCGCGAAAGCGAAGCGTACTACGTCCTCGAAGGCGAGTTTGAGTTCACCTGCGGCGAAGACACGGTTCGTGGAGGGGTCGGTACGTTTGTTCACGCCCCTCGCGGGCTTCCCCACCGGTACTTCAACGTGGGCGACACGCCCGGCCGGGTCCTGTTTTCGTTCACGCCGGCCGGGATCGAGCGGTTTTTTGGCGAGCTCACCGAGCAGAAAGACCAGCTAACTCCGGCCATCATGGCGACGGTTGCCGCCAAGTACGGCATAACGCTCATTCCACCGAAGGCGTAGGTCACCGCTTCCGCGCGTTTACGCCTTACGCGTGCGCGACGAGGACTGGGCGCTTTTCTTCGAGATCGAGCAAGTCGAACCACGTCTTGATCTCCGGCCGATCCGGCGCTATTTGCGAACGCATCTTCTCGAAGTATTCCAGATGCGGTCCTGGTTCGGGCCGCCAGTTTTCGCGCTCTTCATTGAAGGCTGCGATCTCTTGCGGCGTTTTCTTTGAGATGAAGTCGCGCTGGACCCAATCCGCAACCGCGGAATCGTCCTTGAGCTCGGCGACCTTCTGCGCGAATGTCGCGCCGTCGATGCCGAGGAACTTCAGCACGGGCTTATCGTGCGGGCAATCGTAGTCGTACTCGCCTAGCTTGCCTTCATTGAAGGCGCCGGCTTTGTCGAGCATGCGACCGAGCGAAACGATGCCGTCCATCTTCACTTTTGGGCTGCGCGGAATCTCTTTGGTTAAATCCATGCCAAGCTCTTACCCTGCCGGACGGTTTTCTAGTCGGCCGTCCAATCGAGCATCGATTCCCATTGATCCGGCGTGAAAGCTTGCTTGGACTTGATCGCGTCGACGTACTTGCGCTTGCCCGCCCGGTTGCCTTTGCCGATCATCACGACGCCCGCCAGCCGGTTCTTCCAAAAGAAGAGCCCGCGATAATGTTTCTTCTCGCGATCGATCTTACGAACGAGGTCGAGATCGGGACGGTACTCCGGCGAGATGCCGAACTGTGTGATCGTCTGATCGGTGAAGAGTTTTGACGAATACTCCGGGACATCGTGATAACGCTCGTCGCCGCCGGCCATGTTGATCGCCGCGACCTTACCGTGCGCGCCCGCGTTATTCCAGGTCCCCATGCGATAGAACATCTCGGCCGTCGGATCGTAGAACTCGGCCGCATCGCCGCCGGCATAGATGCCCTCGATATTCGTCTCGAGCCGGTCGTCGCAGACGATGCCGGTGCGAATTTCAATTCCCGTGCCGTCGAGCAACTCGGTGTTGATCGTCAGGCCCAGACCGACGCCCAAGCAGTCGCAGGGAATCTCGATGCCGCTGCTGGTGACGACTTTGGTAACCACACCGTTCGAACGCACCGCGTGATCGAGTTCCTCGCCGTAATGCACGTGCACGCCGTCGATGCGCGCCGCATCGTCGACCATCTCGCCCGCGATCTCGTCGAGCATCCGGCGCAGGAAGCGCGGTCCGCGCAGGAGCCAATGCGTCTCGACGCCGCGCGACGCGAAGGCCTCGGCAAGTTCGTAGGCGATGAACGACCCGCCGATGGCGACCGCGACCTTCGACTCCTCGAGCTGGCGTGAAATCGCCTTGGTATCGTCCATGTACTGAAAGTTGAAGACGTTGTACGCTCCCGCGACACCTGGCGACAGCGACGGATTCGGCCGGCCACCGGTCGCCACCAAAAGCGCGTCAAACGGGTACCCGGTGCCGTTCGCGTAGGCCACCTTCTCCGTCGCATCGATACGTTCGACCCGGGTCGAAAGGTGCAGATCGATCGCATGCTTCTCGTGCCAGGCCAGGTCGCGCATGATGACTTTCGCCTCAGTCACCTGCTTGCGCAAGAGCGGCGGAAGCGCGATCCGATTGTAAAGCGTATACGGTTCGTCCGTGAAAAGTGCTATCGAGCACGACGAATCGGCCTTACGCAACTGCTCGGCGCACGTCGTTCCGGCAAAGCCGTTCCCGACGATCACGTATCTGCGATTGTCATTCATCCTAGAGTCCTTAGGCCGTTGGTCCGTCTCCCGACGGTGGGGACCGGACTGCGGCTCAGGGAAACCGTCCGTCGATGGAAGTCCGGCTGGTGCAGTTGCTCGGTTCGATCATAGCGACCACGTGTGCGTATACGTTGGCGCGACTTGAATTTGCGATGCGGCATCCCGAGCTTCCCGCGCCGCCCTTGATCAATCGTTTACCGGACGCATCCGAACCCACCTTGCGCGCCGAGTGGACCGCCGTGGAAGTCCAGCTCGATGCCGCACGCCGCTTTCTGCGCGAAAATGACGATCGGCGCGGCAAACGGGCCGTCTACGACCCGACCTTCGCTTGGCTTCAGCGCACGACGCGCGAACTGGACCAATATGCTCGCGCCGTGCGCTGGGTCCTGACCGTCGAGGACGGGCGCTAGAAACACGGGCGCGAATTCTGGGTACATGCCCGGAAACGCCCCCAGCGTCACTCCCCCGGCTAGGAGCACCCATGAGTTGGAATGACACGATGCAAAAGGCCCTGGCGCAAGCGCGCGAGTTGCACCGCCAGACCGTTGAGGCCGCGAACAAGACGGCCGAAGATATGAAGCCCCACTTGCAGACGACTCTCCGTCACGCGCAAGAACTGCAGGCAACGCTCAGTAAGCATGCGACCGAGATGAGTGCGAGCGCGGCGCAGCAGACCGAAACCGCCAACGGACACCTGAGCGACTACATCCGGATGGGCGCCGAGGCGATGCGCCAATCGGCCGAACAGACTCGCGCCACCGCGATGATGATGACCGAACACGCCAAGAAGGTCGTCGACGCCGCGGTTGCAGCCAATACGAAAAAGCCCGAGTAAACTCCGCCCGGGGCCGCTCCGGCGGCCGGGCGGGGAAGCGAGTTAGCGGCGAGAAGCGGGGATTCCGTGTCGCATCAAGCTCCCGCCCGGCGTACCCCGCGCATACTGCACGTCGTGCTCGTCGTGGTGCTGGCCGGCTGGGCCTTCGTCGAGGTACTCGCCGGGCTCAATGCGTTCATCCATCCGCCGGGCCATTTTGGCTTTGATTTCGTCGCCAGCGGTAACGAAATTCTGATCACGCGAGTAGATCCGTCATCGGCCGCAGCGGACGCGGGCCTTCGCGCCGGCGATCAGGGCGAATGGCAATACCTCGACCCGGTGGACCGCTATCGCCTCCAGAGTCCCTTGGCGTACAAACCGGCCGGGATGTCGATTCGGCTTTTCGTCGTACGCAATCGCGTTATTTTTCCGGTCACGATGGCGGCGCGACCGGATCCCGCAGCGCTCAACGATGCGATCGCCGAAGCACTCGCGATCGCGGTGACGCTGATCTTCGTCGGAATCGCATCAGTCTTGGTCTTGATGCGGCCGACGATCGTCACCTGGTCGTTCCTTCTGTTCGCGAGCGGATACTCGATCGTCCAATTCGGCTCGCTGCATGGCATGCTGATCCCGCCGTGGTCGGATATCCATGCGGCCACCACGAGCCTCGCGCTCGCCGCGGCGGTTTGGGGCGGCGGTTTGTTTCTTTCGCGTTTTCCGGATGGACGACCGGCACGCTTGGGACGCTGGTACGAAGCCTATCTTGCAGCCGCCGGCGCGACGCTCGGCCTCCTCTTCTTCAAGCTCTTCGGCGACTTTGCAGCCCGCGGAACCATGCTCGCGAAAATTTACCTCTGGCTCATGATCGTGACCGTGATCGTTTCGATCGCTCTGCTGCTCGTGCGCTACCGGCAGGGGGGCGCCGAGCGCGCGCGCGGACGCTGGGTCATGCTGGGCTCCTCAGTTAGCCTGGCGGCGCTGATTGCAGACTTCGCGCTGCGCTTGAAGGGGGTTCAAGGTTTCAATAACTCGCCCGTCGACCTCGCGCTGACCTCGGCCGTCGTGCTGATTCCAATCTCGGTGGCGTACGCGATTCTGCGACACCGCGTGATCGACGTCAATTTCGTAATCAGCCGCGCGCTGATCTACGGAGCGATTACCTCGGCCGTCGTCGTGTTGTTTTCGTTCGTCGAATGGTTCATCGGGAAGAAACTCTCGGCCGGTGGACTCGCCGCGTTCATTGAGGTGGCCGGAGCGCTCACCATCGGTTTCTGGTTCAATGCGATCCACGGCCGTGTCGAGCGTTTCTTCGAGGGTATCTTCTTTCGGGCGCAGCATCGCGCGGAGCAGCACCTCGCGCGGGTCGTTGCCGCAATCGCACACGCCGGCGCGGTTGAAACGGTCGATGACTTCCTGACGGTCGAACCCTCGAGCGCATACGGCTTGGGTTCCGCCGCGCTCTTTCGGCGGGCCGGCGGAAATCGGTTCGAACGCGTCGCGGCCGTCGGGTGGCCGAGCGGCACACTCGACGTTCTCGAGACAAGCGATCCGCTCGTCGCGTACCTTTCGGCCGAGCGAGCTACGCTCGATCTCGAAGAGGTGGGCTGGACTGCGCAGGATCTACCCGCGGCCGGCGCACATCCCGTCGTCGCCGCACCGGTCGCAGCGCGAAACCGTCTAATGGCGATTGCGCTGTACGGACCGCACCGTAGCGGCGAGGCTCTCGATCCCGACGAACGCCGCATGCTCCTCGATCTCGCCGGCGCCGCCGCCTTCGCCTACGATCACCTCGAAGCTGAGGCGCTTCGGCGCGAAATCGCCGCAATGCGCGGCACTGGATCGCCGCAGTCGTCGTCCTCATGAACGTTCTGATCGCAACGCCGATCGAGGCCGAACTCGTCGAACGTATTCGAAGTGTCGATCCGAGCAACCGCATCACCTGGGAGCCCGCGCTCTTGCCCGAGCCGCGCTATCCTTCGGATCATCGCGGCGACCCCGAGTTTGCGCGCGATGCCGCCGGGCAGGCCCGCTGGAACAGCATGCTGTCGGAAGCTGAGATCTTGCTCGGCATTCCCGGCGAGGATCCAGTTCAGCTTGCCGATACGGTCGCTCGCGCCCCGCATCTGCGATGGGTGCAGTGCATGTACGCGGGAGCCGGCGAACAAGTGCGCGCGGCGGACCTCTCGCATTCAGACCTGGAACGCGTTGCGTTCACGACCTCGGCCGGCGTACACGCCACGATGCTCGCCGAGTTCTTCTTCATGGGCCTGCTGGCGCTGCGCAAAGACTTTCGGCGCCTGGAGCGGCTGCGCGAGAAAGAACGCTGGGCCCATTGGGCGATGGGCGAACTCGACGGTTCGATCCTCGCCGTGATCGGCATGGGCGCAATCGGCAAGGCGATCGCCAAACTCGCGCGCGCGTTCGGGATGCGCGTCATCGCCGTCACCCGCGACGGCCAGGCGATTCCCGGCGTCGCCGCGGCCTACTCCACGCACCACCTTCACGATGCGCTTCCCCTGGCGGACGCCGTCGTCGTGACGTTGCCGGCGACGGACAAGACCCGCGGTCTGATCGATCGCGCAGCCTTTGCTGCGATGAAGAACACCGCGATCTTCGGGAACGTCGGTCGTGCCGCGGTCGCCGATCAATTGGCTCTCGTCGAAGCGCTGCAGAACGAAACGATCGGCGGCGCCGTGCTCGACGTCTTCGATCCGGAGCCGTTACCGGCGGGCGATCCACTGTGGAGGCTGCCGAACGTGATCATCAGTCCCCACACGGCAGCGCTCTCCGCGCGCGAAAACAAGCGAGTCGTCGATATCTTCTGTGAGAATCTCGAACGCTTCGCAAACGGACAACCGCTACGAAACCTCATCCATGCAACCGAGTTCTACTGAGTATCTCGTCACCCGGAAGCCGAAAGGGTCTCGCGAAAGAGTTTGAACAGCGTTGTCCAGTGACGTTCGGCGGCGATTGCGTCGAACGTGGGTAGATCCGGCACCGCGAAACCATGACGCGCGCCGGGATACGTCTCGACCACGTGGTCTACCCCCGACTGCGTCAAAGCCAATTCGAGACGCTCTTTTTGTTCTTCGGCGAATGACGCGTCCTCGATAGCACCGGCGACATAAACGCGGCCGGTTATACCTCCCACGAAAAGGTGAGGACTATCCGGTTTGTCCGTCGCCAAATTGCCACCGTGAAACGACGCGACCGCCGCAAATCGATCTGGGAAAGCGCCGGCAGCGGTCAAGGCACAATTGCCCCCCATGCAATACCCTGTCGACCCGAATCGATCACCTTTGACTTCGTTTTGAGATGACAGAAATTCGATGAAGGCGCCGGCGTCGGATATCTTACGGTCGCGATCGAGGCTGCGCACGAATTTCATCAACTCTTCCCGTAATTTCGGATCGGCCAGAACCGCGGAGGGGTTCATCGGCGAATAACTCCCGGCGCGGTAATAAAGATCGGGCAGCAGGACGAGATAGCCGCCGGCGGCCAGACGCCGGCCCATCTCCCACATGACCGGACGAATGCCCAGACCGTCCATGAAGAAGATCACGGCAGGCCACGGCCCCGCGATATCGTCGGGGGTGAAGATCGACGCCGGGCAGATTCCGTCACGGGTCTTGATGGTGACCTGAAGCTGGGGCATTAGCCGCGTAGCCCGAGAGCGACCATCATCTTGTAGCCGACTTCGAGCGCGCGTTCGTCGATATCGAAGCGGGCGTTGTGGTGCGGGAACGAAGTACTCTCGCCGCCGCGAGCGCCGACGATGAAGTACGAGCCGGGTCGCTGCTCTTGCATGAACGACATATCTTCTGCCCACATCACGATATCGTGTTCGACCACGTTCTCGTCACCAAGCGTCTTACGCCCAACCTCGCGCACGAGATCGTTCATCGCTTTATTGTTGACCGTCGGCGGATATGACCAGTGATACTTCAACTCATACTCGACACGCATCGCATCGCAGAGTCCCTTGAGGATACGCTCCATGCGCACCGGCATCGAGGCGCGCACGTCGGCATCGAAGCAGCGCACTGTCCCCATCAGCGTCGCTTTATCCGGAATGACGTTGAACGTCGTACCGGCTTCGAATTTTCCGACCGTGAAGACCGCCGGATCTTTCGGCGCGACTTCGCGACTAACGATCGTTTGCAGCATCGTCACGAAATACGACGCAGCCACGACTGGATCGACCGCGAGTTGCGGCATTGCGCCGTGGCCGCCTTTGCCAGCGATCGTCAGGAAGAACTCGTCGGCCGAGGCGAAGAACGCGCCGTCGCGTACGCCGATCTTGCCAACGTCGAGACCGCTAAATAGATGAAGCGCAAACGTCCGGTCGACGTGCGGATTCTCGAGCGCGCCGTCTTCGATCATCAAACGATTGCCGGCGCTGCCTTCTTCACCGGGTTGAAAACAGAAAACGAGCGTACCCGGCACCTCGGCCCGGCGACTGCACAGCGTGCGCGCGGCCGCCAACAGAATCGCGACGTGACCGTCGTGTCCGCAGGCGTGCATGACGCCGGCGTTCTCCGAAACGTACGGCGACTCGACCAGTTCGGCGATCGGCAGCGCGTCCATATCGGCGCGCAAGAGCGTTACCGGCCCCGGGCGGCCGCCCTTGAGCGTTCCGAGGATGCCCGTCTTGCCGATTCCCGTCCGCAGATCGTCGAGCGGCAGCGCGCTCAGTTCGGATTGGACGAAACGGGCCGTCTCGAACTCGAGCATAGATAGTTCGGGCTTGCGATGAAGCAGCCGGCGAACGCGGATCAGTTCGTCTTGGGGAGTCTTTTCGGCAGCGGGCATGCCCGGCGATTTCGACGGCCGCCGCCGGGGCCCGCCCGCTCTGGGGCGGGCCTCTCTTTTCGTATGCCGAAAGGATTGCGGGGCCTCATTCCAAGATAGAGCGAGGTTCCGGCTACGTCACTTCAGGAGGGTCCGGATGGCCAAAGCGGTCGAGTCGCCGGCGTTCGAGCGGCAGGGGTTGAGCGACGATCAACTCCGCTGGATGCTTCGCAACATGTACATGCAGCGCACGCTCGATAACCGTGGCTTTCAGTTGAACCGCCAGGGTAAGATTCCGTTCGCCACCGGAAGCGAAGGGCACGAGGGCATCCATGCCGGCGCCGCACTTGCCTTTGCGCGCGGCAAAGACTTGCTCGTCCCGTACTACCGCGACATGGGTCTGTGCGTTGGAATCGGGATGGATCCGCTCGACGTGCTGCTCTCGATGTTCGCGCGCGGTGCCGATATCTCGGGCGGGCGCCAATTCCCGAATCACTATTCAAACAAGTCGCTCGGCATGATGTCGATCAGCTCGATCATCGCGGCGCACTGTCCGCATGCGGTCGGCGCCGCGTATGCGTACAAACTGCGCAAGCAAACCGATCGCGCGGTCCTCTGTACGTTCGGGGATGGATCGACCAGCGAAGGCGAATGGCACGAGTCCGTCAATTTTGCCGCGGTACAGAAACTCCCGATCGTCTTTCTGTGCGAGAACAACGAATGGGCGATCTCGACGCCGCGCGATCGCCAGATGGCGATCAAAGACGTCGTCCAAAAAGCTGACGGTTACGGAATCCCCGGCGTGATCGTCGACGGTTCGGACCCGATCGCCGTCTATCGCGTTCTCAAGGATGCGCTCGAACTAGCGCGTTCCGGTGGCGGACCGACGCTCGTTGAAGCCAAGTGCTATCGATTCTTGGCGCATACGACCGATGACGACGATCGCACCTACCGAACGAAGGAAGAGATCGAGCGCTACCGTCATCTCGACCCAGTGCCGCGCTTCGAGCGCGTGCTGATCGAGCAAGGAATTATCACCGCCGTCGGCATCGAGGAATCGAAGAAAGAGGTCCTGGGGGTCGTCAACGACGTGACCGACCGGGCCGAAGCGCTGCCGTATCCGCCGGCTGAAGAGCTGTACACGAACGTCTACGAAGGGACGCACGAGCCATGGCTGTAGCGACGAGCGGCACGACGACGATGAACAACGTGGAGGCGGTCCGCCAGACGTTGTACGAAGCGCTCAAGGCCGATCCGCGCACGCTCGTGATGGGCGAAGATGTCGGCGCGCGCGGTAACGTCTTCCTCATCACCAAAGGCTTCATCGAAGAGTTCGGGCCAGAACGCGTCATCGATACGCCGCTCGCCGAGGCGTCGATTGCAGGTATCGCGATCGGTATGGCAATGGAAGGTCTGCGCCCGATCGCCGAGATTCAGTTTGCGGACTTCATCTATCCGGCGTTCAATCAAATCGTCGGCGAGGCCGCCAAGACGCGCTATCGCTCCAACGGGGACTATACGTGTCCGCTCGTCATCCGGACGCCGTACGGCGGCGGCGTGCACGGCGCGCTCTCGCACTCGGTCTCGATCGAAGCGCTCTTCTATCACGTCCCCGGTTTGAAGATCGTCGCGCCGGCTTTTCCCGCCGATATCAAGGGCCTATTGAACGCATCGATCGACGACCCCGATCCGGTGCTTTTCCTCGAGCACAAGAAAACGTATCGCCTGGTCAAAGGTGAGGTTCCGAACGGACACTACACGATTCCGATCGGCAAGGCCGATGTCAAACACCCCGGCGATCAATTGACGGTCGTTTCGTACGGGTTGTACGTTCATCAGGCGCTCGAAGCCGCGCGTCAACTCGAAGGGGATGGCCTTTCGGTCGAAGTCATCGACCTGCGCTCGATCCGGCCGATGGACCGCACGACGATTCTGGAGAGCGTGCGCAAGACGCGCAAGCTGCTCATCATTCACGAGGACAATAAGTTCGGCGGCATCGGCGCGGAGATCAGCGCGATGGTGGCCGAGGACGCCTTCTTCGATCTCGACGCGCCGATCCGGCGCCTCTGCGGCCCCGACGTTCCGGCGATGGGTTACGCGCGGACGCTCGAGGATGAGTTCATGGTTCCAACCTCACGCATGGTCGATACCATGCGCGAGATGGTGACGTTCTGATGGCGACGACCATCACGATGCCGCAATTGGGCGAAACCGTCACCGAAGGGACGATCGCGCAGTGGCTCAAGAAAGTCGGCGACTCGGTCGAGAAGTACGAAGCATTCGTTGAGATCTCGACCGATAAGGTCAACGCCGAAGTTCCGTCGCCGGTTACCGGCATCATCCGCGAGATCATCATCAAAGAAGGCGAGACCGTGCCGGTCGGCGCGGCGCTTGCGATTATCGACGAGGTTGGTGCTGCGGCCGGCGCGCCTGCAACCGCTGCGCCTGCGCCGACAGCCACGGCGGGACCCGCCGCCCCGAACGGCGCGACGCCCACGCATTCGTCTTCGCGCAACGGCGAGGCGCTCAACGCGCCCGATGTCCTGCGCCGCGTCTCGCCGGCCGTTCGCCGCCTGGCGCGCGAACATCGCGTCGAACTGACCTCGGTGCGCGGGACCGGCACGGGCGGCCGCATCACGGCCAACGATGTCTTAGCAGCCGCGCGCGAAGGACCGGCGGCAAATGTGGCCGCGACGATCATGAATACGCCGCTCACATCGGCCGCAAAGCCGTCGACGCCGCTTCCGGCCGGAACGTCAACCTACGGCGCACCCGTGCCCGGTACGACGATCAAATTGTCGCAGGCGCGCAAGATCATCGCGCAACGCATGCTGGAATCCAAGCACACCGCTCCGCACGCCTGGACGATGGTCGAGATCGACGTCAGCGACGTCTGGAAGTGGCGCTCGGTCGAAAAGGATCGCTTCCAGCGCGAGAAGGGCCATCCGCTCACGCTCTTGCCCTTCTTCGTCTACGCGGTCGTCCAATCGCTCAAAGCGTTCCCGCTGATGAACTCGCGCTTCACCGACGAGGGCATCGCGGTTCTCAAAGAACTGAATATCGGTTTGGCCGTCGCGCTCGACTCCAACCTGATGGTGCCCGTCATTCGGGATGCGGATAACTACTCGATCGGCGGATTGGCCGTCGCCGCCGGCAAGATCATCGAGCGCGCGCGCGCAGGCAAACTGACCGCCGACGATCTCGGCGGCGGAACGTTCACGGTCAACAATACCGGCGCCAACGGCTCGCTGCTCTCCGCCCCGATACTCAACGGCGGTCAGGCCGGAATCGTTACCATGGAAGCGGTCGTCAAGCGGCCGGTGGTGGTCGATAACGATGCGATCGCGATCCGTTCCATGATGAACGTCTGTCTCTCGCTCGACCACCGCGTCGTCGATGGCGCTATCGCGAGCGCGTTCCTCGTCGATCTCAAGAAGCGCCTTCAGGCGATGGGACCAGGCGGCACGCTCTAGATTACGGCACGGTGAAAACCGTGCGTGGTGAGGTTCGCCGAGTAAAGAAATACTCGTAGCGAACCGATGATAAGAGAACTGCGTCTTGACAATTGTCCGGCGCATGGTATTCTTCTAGCAATGGAGACTTTGTTCGTGACCTATACATCCTCGGCCCAAAGGCTATCAACGAGCGGCAGATTATCGTATTGCTTCGGCATATCCGAACCAATGAATCATGCCGCCAAGTCGATTGGTCGCGAGGTCGCGATCGCGTAAGGGTACATCCGCACAACCTTTTCTCTTCAAGAGAGGCCGGGCGGAAACGCCCGGCCTCTCTTGCTTTATGGCGTTCTAACCCAAACGGCGCGGGGCAGCTTGTGACGCTGCTAGTAATGGGTTCGACTCCCATCGGACGCCCAGTCTTCTTCCAAAACGAATTCCAGATCATTGAAAACTGCACGGTATTCTCTTAGCACGGGCTCGACGCGGCGATTTTTCTCCGCACCGCAGACACCCTGTAGTTTCGTGCGCCCTTTTCAAGGATGATGTTCGTCGCGTGGATTCAGTCGAGCGATCCACGCCGGCGCCGAACAACTAAAGATCGATGGCGTACCGGGCAACGCACGGCGCTCCAAACGCTGAGTAGAGGGTTCGAGTCCTTCTCGGTCTGCCAATTCGGTATAACGATGGGAGGTGCTTAGCCACCTTCCATCGCCCCGAATCTTGGAGCGATGGCCGATGCTGGTAAGGCGCTGCTCTGCTACAGCAGTGAAGCTCAGATAATGGGCTGCGTGAGTTCGATTCTCACTCGCTCCTCCAGCGGGAGATAGCTGAGACAGATTAGCGATGCGTTGAAGGCGCGTAGACGCCGGTGCAATACCGGCTCTCCCGGCAACTACGAATGCGGACAGACGCGAGTTCGATTCTCGCCGAGGGTTCCAATGGGTCGGAATGTTCCAAGGCTGGCGAGCCTCACTTGCAATGAGGCTGTGTAGAGTTCGATTCTCTATCGATCCACCAACTATCCAGAACATCCCAATGCTCGGTGGCGGAATGGGAGACGCACCTGGTTGTTACCCAGGCGTCGAAAGGCGTGTTGGTTCAAGTCCAACCCGAGCAGCCAAGCCCGACTAGCACAATCCGGTAGATGCAACTCGCTCAGAACGAGTAGGTTCGCGGTTCGAATCCGCGGTCGGGTACGAACGAGCCGATGTAGCAGAATGGTACTTGCGCGGCGCTCAGAACGCCGGTCGACCGTGACGGTCATTGGAGGTTCGAATCCTCTCATCGGCACCAACTCGTCGTTGCTCAATTGGTAGAAGCCGTCGCTCTTAAAAAGCGATGTTGTCGCGGTTCGAATCCGCGCGACGAGACCATGCGATCGTGGTGAAATTGGCAAACGCACCACCCCGAGACGGTGACGCCGCAAGGCTTACGGGTTCAAGTCCCGTCGATCGCACCACGCCGGTTATCCCGAGGAGGGAACGTTGGCTGTAAACCAACTGCGCCGCGCAACGGGAGTTCGACTCTCTCAACCGGCACCACGCCTGCCTAGTTTAAACGGAAAAACGCTCGTCTTATAAACGAGTAAAAGCGCCCGGCCGATTACCGGGAGAATCTGGGTTCGATTCCCGGGGCAGGTACCACGGCTTCTTAGTTCAAGGGCAGAACGTCTGTTTCATACGCAGATTACGACGGCTCGACTCCGTCAGAAGCCACCATAGGGATGTTGCGCAGTGGTAACGCGTTTGCTTCGGGAGCAAAAGTTCGCAGGTTCGATTCCTGTCATCCCTGCCATGCCGGCGTAGCTCGCGATCGAGCGCGCGCACTTGTAATGCGCAAGGGATCGGTTCGACTCCGATCGCCGGCTTCAATTCATCTGGGCAGGCGGCGTACAGCGGCCATCTCGAATTCTCGTAGGCCCGAAGCGTTCCGTGAGGGATCCTTAGATGCTCCGCCGGCTGTCTGCCTCTGCGTTCATCGTCTGCCTCTGCGCGGCGCTATCGGATTGCGGAGGCGGCGGCAGCTCGCCGCCGATCCCGGGCAACTCCGGCGGATCTCCGGGAACCGGCGGCCCTGCGATCGACGCGCTCGTCGCGCAGAATTACCCCGGCGGCTGGGGCGTCGAGGTTGCGATCTTCCGCAACGGGACGCCAATCTTCGAACGCGGGTACGGGTTGCGAGATCGCGGCTTACCGGACACCTTCGCGCCGGTCGATATCTTCGGCGTTCAGCAGCCGGACCAATTGTTCGGGCTCGCGCGAGGAGCGTTCGCGCCGGATGCAAACACGATCTTCGACCTGGCATCGGTCAGCAAAGAGTTCACCGCCGGAGCCATTCTCTTGCTCCAACAGGACGGGAAACTCTCCGTTAATGACCCTCTCTCGAAGTACTTCCCAACGTTCCCGAACGGCGGCGCCATCACGTTGCTCAGTCTTCTGCATCACAACAGCGGCCTGGTCGACTACAATAACTTCGGCGATTCGCCCGATTTCACCGGCGCCTACAATGCGTTCATGGCGAGCGGGCAGACGAACTATCAGCCCATCGTCGATCAGCTCGCGACCTTCCCGTTGGATTTTGCTCCGGGAACGAACTTCGAGTACAGCAACACGAACTATCTCCTTCTCGGAATCGTCGTCGCGAAGGTCAGCGGCCAGACGCTACGGGCGTTCTTGCAGCAGCGCGTTTTCGGACCGCTCGGGATGACGCAGACGCAGCAAGGCGAACCCCAGGCGCCCGTCACCGACCTCGCGCTCGGATATCGAAATCCAAGCGGCACCATAGTGCGCGCCTGGCAATGGAATCTCGATTGGCTCGCTGGGCCGGGCGGGATGACCTCGACCGTTGGAGATCTCGAAAAATGGGATTTGTCGGTGCGAACTCCGGGAATCTTCACACAGGCCTCGCTGACCCAGATGTTTGCGCCGGGTCCCTTTCCACAATCGGTCGGTGCGTACGCGGACGGCTGGTTCGTCGCGACGCTCAACGGCCATCAGTATATTTGGCACGATGGCGCGGTCGGCGGCTATCAGACGATGAATGCGACTTTCCCGAGCGACGGCATCGACATCGTCATCCTGACGAACGACGGAACCGGGCTGGATCCCTATTTCATCGTCCCGCAACTCTTCGCCATCGCTCAATCACTGTAGCTTCCCAGCACCTAGGTGTAGCGAAGCGTATCGCGCTCGGCCTGGAACCGAGAGAGCGCAGGTTCAAATCCTGCCGCCTAGACCACGCCCACCAAGCAGACGTGGAATTGCACCGGGTTTTTACCCCGGATATGCTCGGTTCAAATCCGAGGGTGGGCACCAGCTTCCGCGCGCCGCGCAATTGGAATGCGCACCGATCTTCTAAATCGGACAAGATGCGGGTTCGAATCCCGCCGCGCGGTCCAATCCCGGTTCGTCTAGGCGCTAAGACGGCAGATTTTGGATCTGCTCAGGGTGGTTGAAGTCCATCACCGGGAACCACGCCGGCTTAGCACAATGGCAATGCGTCGCACCCGTAATGCGATGACGGCAGTTCGATTCTGCCAGCCGGCTCCACGCCCCCGCAGCTCGATGGACGAGCGGCGCGCTTCGAACGCGTAGGTTGCAGGTTCGAATCCTGTCGGGGGCTCCACTGATGACGTCGGCAAATGGGAAGCCCGCGCACCGCAAATGCGCTACCGAGTGTGTTCGATTCACACCGTCATCTCCAACGTGGAAGGTACCGCCGGGTGGCTGGCAACTGGTCCTGAAAACCAGGGCGACGTGATGAGCGTCGATGGTTCGACTCCGTTACCTTCCTCCACGCACGCGTAGCTCAACGGTAGAGCATCCGGTTGTCGACCGGAAGGTCGTGGGATCGTCACCCATCGCGTGCGCCATGCCGACGTAGCTCAACCGGAAGAGCTACAGGTTCTTACCCTGTGCGTTGTGGGTTCGAGTCCCACCGTCGGCCCCATGCGGATTTCGTCCAACGACTAGGATACGGCGTTTTCACCGCCGTGATGCGGGGTCAGCACCCGCAGTCCGCATCATTCAATGTCACGTTGCCGTAGCTCAGCGGTAGAGCGCCGCCCCGATAAGGCGGAGGTCGACGGCTCGATACCGTCCGGCAGCACCAGGCACTCACGCGGGCGTTGCATAGTGGCAATGCCGCTGCCTTCCAAGCAGAAGTCCCGAGTTCAATTCTCGGCGCCCGCACCACTTCTCATTCACAATCACCGAAAGGAGCAGCGCGTGATGAGCGACGTTCTCGTTCTCAACTCAACCTACGAACCATTGAACGTCACGAGCATCGCGCGTGCCGTTCGGTTGATCTTTGCCGGTAAGGCCGAGGTCTTGCACGATCGCGGCCGCATTGCCTCGCCGACGATCGAGTTCCCGCTGCCGTCGATCGTCCGGATGCTGTACTTCATCCGGCATCGCAAGAAGCGTGTCGCTCTCACCAAGAAGAACGTGCTCTTGCGCGATGACTACGCCTGCGCGTACTGCGGCAAGCGCGGCGACCGATCGACGATGACGGTCGACCACGTCGTGCCGCGCCGCCAAGGCGGGCGCTCCGAGTGGACCAATCTGGTCGCAGCTTGCGTGGAATGCAACGGCCGCAAACGCGACCGGACCCCGCTCCAAGCGCAGATGCCGCTACGCCGAAAGCCGCACGAACCCCGCTACATACCGTTCTTCGTCGTTCGCCGCAATACGGAGCGCGACGAGTGGATCAAGTACCTGACGCTCTACTCGGTATCGATCGAGCAGCGTCTCACTTGAAGAAGGCTCCCCGCGCCTGCGGGGAGCCTTCCGGCGGCGAGCAGTGCGCTATTCGCTACACCAGGCTCGTGGCGTAGAACGTACCGGTGCGCCAGTATCCGGTGGCTTCAATCTGCCGACCGACGGCGACGCGGCCGGTCGTCCGCATTTCCAGAGCGGGCTGATCGTTGACCACGATCGAGCGCTCGCTCTGCTGAAGCGTGACCAAATGGCCTCGCACCGAAGTGATCGTCCCGCTCACGCGGGCTACGCTCTCGGCACGGGGAGAGCTTGCGGGGCCGCAGTTTCCGTTGGACATCCAAACGCCGTTCTGCACGCTACCGCAGTACGGATTGTCGAATACCGTTGGAGGCCCCGGATCCGTCGGTTCCGCACCGGCCGGCAGCGAAGGTAGCGCCAGCAGCGCGCAACTGCAAACTAAGGCGGTGAAGAATGAACGTGGTTTTTCCATGAGCTAGCTCCTATTCTTGGGTCTCCGCTCGTTATACCCAATTCCTACGATACCGAACTTCCGGAGAAGCTCGCTCAATGGATTAGGAGATTCGCCGACCCAGTCGTTCCTCTCACGCCTAGCAAAGGGAGCGGGCGGATGTAAGCTTCGCACGATTCACTTGCCCAGCCTCATTTCTTGGTGAGAGAGTACGCTCATCGCCATCCAGTCGCCTAGGTGAGCCGTGTCATGAGCGCATCGACGCCGAACGCGATCGTGAGCAGTACGGCCGCCACGTATCCCTTGAACGCCCAATAGAAGTGTGTGCCCTCACGCCGCATCGTGCGTCGTGAGCGGGGTCCTCGCCCGCGATAGCTCACTTATGCGCTGCTTCTCAGCGCGTCGCCCGATCT